>Ga0081539_10001058_pt1 | contig 50293 bp, 50 predicted proteins | sample TabmetS4T2R2_FD_71023 | JGI IMG/M metagenome (GOLD analysis project Ga0081539, IMG submission 71023) | Tabebuia heterophylla rhizosphere microbial communities from the University of Puerto Rico - S4T2R2 | ecosystem: Host-associated > Plants > Roots > Rhizosphere ... | reverse complement strand
TGTTCCGCGGGCCGCGCGACCTGCCGCTGACGTTCGCGGTCAACGACTACGACCACGTGCGCGACGTCGTGTCGGGCGTCGTGCCCGTCGAGGGCGTCCAGCTGACGTGCCTGACCCTCTCCGTGGAGGAGATCTTCCTCCGCTTCAGCCGCCATCGGGAGTGGCACGTCACCGAGCTCTCCCTCGCCAAGTTCGTCTCGCTCCGTCGCGCGGGGAGCCGGTGGTCGGCATCCCCGTGTTCCCGTCGCGCGCGTTTCGCCACTCCGCGCTGTTCGTGCGCGAGGACGACCCGATCGAGGACCCGGCCCGGCTCGCAGGCGGCCGGATCGGCATCCCCGAGTGGACGCAGACCGCGACCGTCTACGTCCGCGGGTTCCTCGCCGAGCAGTACGGGATCGACCTGACGACGGTCTCCTGGGTGCAGGGCGGCGTCAACGAGCCCGGCCGCGTCGAGGGGATCCCGATCGACCACCGCGCCGTCGAGGCGGCGCACCACCGGGAGACCGGGATCTTCCCGATCATGCACCTCATCGCGCTGCGCGGCGACGTCTACGACCGCGACCCGTGGGTCGCGATGAACCTGCTGACCGCGCTGGAGGAAGCCAAGCGGCGCAGCCTCGCCCGGCTGAGCGAGGCGAACACCGCCCGGATCCCGCTCCCGTGGGCCTTCTCGTACGCGAACGAGGCACGCGACACGTTCGGCGGCGACTTCTGGCCCTACGGCATCGAGCCGAACAGGCCGACGCTGCAGGCCTTCCTGCGCTACGCGCACGACCAGGGCGTCACCGCGCGACCGCTCGGCGTCGAGGAGCTGTTCGTGCCGGAGGTCCGTGAGGCGTACCGGATCTAGGCGGATGGGAGCGCGGCGGGGCCGGCGCCGGGAGGCAGGGCCGCCCGCGTCATGTGCCGGCCCCAAGCGCCGCCGCGAACAGCGTCGCCGCGTGCTGGGTGTCCATGTACTCGCGAACCGTCCGGACCCGGCCGTCGACGACCTCGAAGACGATGACGTAGCGGTTGTCGTAGGCGGCCCCGCTGCGGAAGCTCCCCTCGGCCACGCCCTCCATGATCACCCAGTCGCCGTCGTTGAACATGCGGGTGATGGTCATCCTGGGGCTGCCCGGCTCGAAGAGCCCGAGCATGCCCGGAAGGACTTGCAGAAGCGTCGCCTTGTCGAAGACGCCCGCGCCCTGCAGCTCGATGCCGCACACCTCGTAGGTCGCGCCGTCGTCCAGGAGCTCGCCGAGGCGGTCGAAGTCATGGCGCGAGATCGCGTCGTTGAAGTCCCGGACGACCTGCTCGTTCGCGGCGCTCACGCCACATCCCATTCCACGACGAGGCCATGGAGAAGACTGGGGATCGCGAGCGAGATCTCCCTTCGGATGCTGTGGCCGGGGACCAGCCGGGGGTTGCGCAGGCGGCCCATCAGGCACTCCACCGCGACCCGGATCTCGAGTCTCGCGAGCGGCGCGCCCATGCAGAACCGGGCGCCGCGGCCGAACCCGAGATGGCGCTCGAGGTTCGGCCTGTCCGGATCGAAGCGATCGGGCTCGTCGAAGACGGCGTCGTCACGGCCCGTCGACCAGAGATGGATGCCGACCAGCGATCCGGCGGGGATGTGGACGCCGCCGATCTCCACGTCGGCCGTCGGGCGCCGGAACGCCAGCCGGCCGACGTGCGAATGACGCAGCTCCTCCTCGATCACGCGGTCCAGCCGCGAGCGGTCGGCCGAGAGCTCCCGCCACATCGAGCCGTCACCCGACAGCATCCGGTGCACGAGCTGCCCGATGAGGTTCACGGACGTGTCCCCGCCGGCGACGATCGACAGCGCGATCGTGGCGAAGATCTCCTCGTCGTTCAGGCTGCGACCGCCCTCGTCGTCCTGCGAGCGCAGGAGATCGCTGATGAGGTCGCCCTCCGGCCTGGGCGCGGCCCGGCGCCGCGCGATGAGGTCGTTGACGAACGCCTCGAACTCGGCCTGCCCGTGGGCGAGTTGCACGAGCGCGTCCTCGTCGAGCGTCGGGTCGCCCATGAGGCGCATCGTCTCGCGGGTCCACCGATGCAGCCGGTCCTCCGCGGCAGGATCGATGCCGAGGATGGCGATCATGACGCGCATCGGGCAGCGCCGCGCGAAGACGGGCAGGAGATCCGCGCGTCCGTCGGAGATGAACTCGTCCACCGTTGCGTCGAACAACGCACGGATGCGCTGCTCGTTGGCGAGCGCTGCCTTCCGCGTGAAGGCGCGCTGCGCCAGCTTGCGGATCCGGGCGTGCTCGTCCGGATCGGCCCACGCCAGCATCCCGGCCCGCCGCCCCAGGAAGCCCTGTGGCAGGACGTCCTTCGCCCGCTCGGGCACTTGCTGCTCCGTGAGCGACAGCCCGGCGAACAGCCGCATGTCGCCCATGATGCGCGCCACGTCCACGTGGCGCGTCACGACGTAGCAGCCGAACTCCGGCGAGTAGAAGACGGGTGCCTCGCGGCGGGCGACCGCCATGAGCGGTCCCGGATCGTCGATCTGCTCGCGGTCCATCGGGTTGAAGCCGTGGAGCACCGGACATCCGCCCGGACCCGCAGCGACGACCACATCTGGCGATGCCATGTCCCCTCCTCCAGCTTCTCGGCACGAGATGTCTGACTTATAGTCTTCACCGGGCGGACACGCAATGCCCGAACCGCGGCCTCGCGCCGTCGGCAACTCACGTGATGGCTGGTGGTTCTGGTTCTACGGCTCGCAATACGTCAGACATTCGTCGAGCCGCGGGCCCGGCGAGCCGGCGGAGCCGCCGCATGGCGCCCGCAGGATCGGCGACCTCCTGTGCGCGGTGGACGGTCGCTGGTGGGGCAACGGCGCCGACCTCCGGGCCGCTCGACGCGATCTACAGGGAACGCTGCATCATGCGGGAGATGCGGATCGACGAGGTGGCGCCCGACTTCACCGGCGCCGACCCGGACATCAGCGGCAAGGTCGTGTACCGCGAGTTCGCGTGCCCGGTGACGGGCTATCTCCTGGACACCGAGATCGCCCGCGCGGGCGATCCGGTGCTGCACGACATCGCGCCCCACTCGCCATGGACTTCGGCATCTTCCTGACCAACCAGCAGCCGGTCGGCGCCGATCAGCGCCAGGCCCTCGCCGAGCAGCTTCACCTGCTGCGCGTCGCGCGCGACGCGGGCTTCACGTCGGTGTTCGCCGGGCAGCACTTCCTCAGCGAGAGCGTCTCGCACATCCAGCCCCTCCCGTATCTCGCCCGAATGGCAGCAGACGCCGGCGACATGCGCGTCGGCGTCGGGATCCTGCTGCTGGCGCTGGCCAACCCGGTGGAGGTCGCGGAGAACTACGCGGCGCTGGACGTCGTGACCGGCGGGCGGCTGATCTTCGGAGCTGGCCTCGGGTACCGGCAAGCGGAGTTCGACGCGCTCGGCGTTCCGGCACAGGCCAAGGTGCGCCGGTTCGAGGCGAACCTGGACATCGTCACCAGGCTGTGGGCGGGCGAAGCGGTGACCGTGGACCTGCCGTGGTGCAAGCTCGAGGACGCCAAGCTGCTCTTCCTGCCGGCGCAGCGCCCGTCGCCGCCCGTCTGGCTCGCCGCAAACAGCGACGCCGCCGTCCGGCGGGCGGCACGCGTCGGCGACGCGTGGATGATCAACCCGCACGCCACGCTCGACACGGTTCGCCGCCAGTTGGAGCTCTTCAACGCCGAGCGCTCCGGCGCCGCGCGCGGCCGTCCTCTCTGTCAGCCGGCCATGCGCGAGGTGTTCTGCGCGAAGGACCGGGCGTCCGCGATCGAGCGTGCTCGGCCCTACCTGGCGGAGAAGTACCGCGTCTACACCCGGTGGGGGCAGGACAGGGTGATGCCCGGCGGTGAGTCGTTCGACCTGCCGTACGAGCAGCTCGCGGAGGGACGTTTCGTCGTCGGCTCGCCGGAGGACTGCCTCCGGGCCCTGCTGCCATGGCGCGATGAGCTCGGCGTCGACCACTTCGTGCTGCGCACGCACTGGGCCGGCATGCCGATCGAGGACACGGCCGAGTCCATCGAGCTGCTCGGAAAGGAAGTGCTGCCCGTCCTTCGCGACGAGCGGCGCGGTCAACCCGTCGTCCATCAGGGAGATCCGAAACCGTGACCTCAGCCAGCAACGGCCCACGGGAAGTCGCAGCCGTCGCGCCGCCCGAGCTGGGCCTGACCGCGCGACAGCTCATCGCGCGTGCTGCCGCCCTGCGCCCGATGCTGCTCGAGCGCCAAGCCGAGGTCGAGGAGCGGACGTACCCTGCGGAGGACGTGCACCGCGCGGTGCAGCACGCCGGCATCTACCGCCTGTTCGTACCGCGCCGCTACGGCGGCTACGAGCTCGACGTCCCGACGTTCGCGCGTGTCGGCATCGAGCTGGCGCGCGGCTGCCCGTCGACGGCGTGGAACGTGCTGCTCGCGTCCAACCACGCGCTGCACGTCGGGTCCTTCTTCGGGGAACGGGCGCAAGCGGAGGCGTTCGGCGACGGCGACTTCCGGGCGCCCGCCGTCACCGCACCGATCGGCGTCGCGAAGCCGCGCGACGGCGGCTGGGAGCTCAACGGCAGCGTCGCCTACTGCTCAGGCGCTCCCTACTCGACGCACTACATGGGCCAGGCGCTCATGCCCGGCGGCGAAGGACGCCAGCTCCTCTTCCTCGCGCCGCGCAGCGAGTTCGTGATGGTCGAGGGCTCCTGGGGCGACCTGCTCGGCCTGAAGGGCAGCGGCTCGCACACGCTGCGCTTCGACGGCGGCTGGGTCCCCGCGCACTTCGTGCTCGAGGACACGCTCATGGTCGACGTCGACGTGAGCGACCCAGCCAACGTCCCCGGCGTCGCGCTGCACGGCAACCCGATGTACGGCGGGCGCACGATGGGCCTGTTCACCATCACGCTGGCCTCCGTCATGGTCGGCGCCGTGCACAACGCGCTGGACGAGTACGAGCGGCAGATGCACGAGAAGCGCACGCCGCTGCCACCGTTCGTCGCCCGGCGCGACGACCCCGACTACCAGCGGTACTTCGGCGCGGCGATGGCGAAGATCGCCACTGCCGAGGCCGCGCTGCTACAGGCCTGCGAGCAGCACATGGAGCACTGCCGCAGGGCAGCCGAGGACGGCGTCGCCTACAGCTACGGCGCCGACATGCTCGTCGGCTGCATCGCCCGCGAGGTCATGGTCGCCGCCTGGGAGACCATGCAGGCCGACATCTTCCGAACGTCGGGCTCGAGCTCGTCGCGCCACGGCGAACGCCTCGAGCGCATCTACCGCGACCTGTCGATGGGCAACAGCCACCGCAACACGCTGCTGCGCGACTTCGCCTACCGCGCCGTGGCGATGGAGCGCCTCGGGATCCCGCGCGTGGCCGTCGGCCGCGCGCCGTCGGGGCGCGCGGCGAGTCAGGAGGCCGCGCGATGAGCGTCCTCGCGGTGGTCCGCGCGATCGTCACCAACTCAACCCTCGCCCGGCGGAGCCGGGCGAGATCGCGGACATCGCCGTGTTCCTCGCGTCGCGCCGGCGCGCAACATGAACGGCGCAGTCGTCGTCGCCGACTCCGGGTGGACGGCGCCGCACCCGGGAACCTCGTGGTGCGAGGAACGAGCGGAGGGGGAGGGATTCGAACCCTCGGTACGCTTGCGCGCACAACGGTTTTCGAGACCGCCCCGTTCAACCACTCCGGCACCCCTCCGCGGGCGCTGTGGCGCAGCCGGAGAGGCTAGTACAACCCCGCCGCGCTCAGGCCGCCACCGCCGCTCGCACGGGCGCGGGCTTCCTTGCGCCGCTCGCCGCGATCTGCTTCGCGACCCGCGCGGCGTCCCGGCCGACGCCGCCGACGAGCATCGACGCGAACGCGTACAGGAACGGCAGGCCGACGAAGTAGAGGCCGGGGACGGCGGTCGCGGCGCCGCGATCCTGCTCCGGCCATCCGTCCTCACCGGCGACCGGCAGGTCGATCCACTCGACGTCCTTGTCGAACCCCGTGCACCAGACGACGCTCGCGACGTCCAGCACGCGCCCGTCCTCCAGCAGCGGCATGCCGTCGCGCGCGCCGGCCACCCGCGCCTCGGTGCGCTCGACGCCCGCGGCGTCGAGATCGGCCCGCTTGACGCGCAACAGTGGACCGCCGTGCCCGCGGATGTGCGCCCGCATCTTCGGCGCGAGCGGGTTGCGGACGGTGAGCACGTGCTTGGCGAGGAAGAACATCACGGGCAGAACCCTGTGCGCTGCCCGTCCCTCGATGTCGAACGGCAGCTCGCCGTTGACGCGGCCGGACAGGATCGTGCGGTGCTCGCGTGCAAGCTCGAGCGCGACGTCGGCGCCGGTGTGCGCCGCGCCCACGACGAGGACCGGCCCCTCGGGGATCTGCGAGGGATTGCGGTAGTCGTGCGAGTGCATCTGCGTGATGGCCGGATCGAGCTCGCCCGCGAACGGCGGAACGATCGGCCGTTGGAACGTCCCAGACGCGACGACGACGTTGTCGGCCCGCAGGGTGCGATCGCCCCACTCGACGAGGAAGCAGTCGCCGTCGCGGCTCAGCCGCTGCACCTTCGCGCCGGTGATCACGATCAGCTCGAAGCGCTTCGCGTACTCCTCGAGGTAATCGGCCATCTGGTCCTTGGTCGGGTAGACCCAGCGATCAAGCGGCATTGGGAAGCCCGGCAGGCCGTCATAGCGGGCGGGGCTATAGAGCTTCAGCGAGTCGAAGCGGTTGCGCCACACGTCGCCGACGCGCTCGTGGGCCTCGAGGATCACGTAGGGGCGTCCCATGCGTGACAGGTGGTAGGCGGTCGAGAGGCCGGCCTGGCCGGCGCCGATGATGACCGTCTCGACATGATCGGGTGCTCGGAACATGGCGCGAAGCTACGCCCGGTCGCGCCCGTGCGCATCGCGTGAAGGACCCAACTTCCGGCGCACCCGAGATGGGTGATCTCACCCACCGACGAGACGGTGCTCGAACGCGTAGGCCGCTGCCGCGGTGCGGGTACCGACGCCGAGCTTCGCGAAGATGTTCGACACGTGGCGGTCGACCGTCCGCTCGCTCAGCACGAGCTCGGCGGCGATGGCCTTGTTCGTGCGCCCGGTCGCCACCAGCCGCAGCACCTCGAGCTCGCGCGCGCTCAGCCCGTGCTCGGCGGCTCCCTCGTCGACGCGGGCGAGATCGGGCCGCGCACCGAGCCGCGCGAACGCCTCGCGCGCCTCGCGAAGCTCCAGCGCCGCGGCGTCGCGGTCCCCGAGCGCAGCGCAGGCTGTGCTGATGAGGACCCGTGCCCTGGCGGCGTCGTAGCGCGCCCCCACGTCCTGCCACACCCGCCACGCACGCCGCAGGCGCGGCAGCGCCGCGGCCGGCGCATCGAGCGCCAGCTCGACCGACCCACGTGCATGAGCGACGATGGCGTCGAGCACGGCGCTCGGGTGGTCGGAGGCGACGGCCTCGAGCTCCGCGCAACCCGATCGCGCCGCCTCCAGGTTGCCGCAGGCAAGCATGATCTCGACGAACGCGGGCAGCAGCTCGGTGCGATCCACCACGCTTTCGGTCTCGCCAAGCACGCGTCTGATCATCGCGGCTGCGGACTCGACATCGCCCTGCGCGAGGCGCAGCAGCGCGAGCCCTGGCTGCGGCTCGCGCCCCGACCGGCTGGCCTCCAGGTAGGCGGCGGCCGCCTCGTCGGGCCGCCCCCGCAGGCGCGCCACGTCGCCGACGACGCACCATGCGCTCGCGACGGCGGAGGGGTTGTTCGCGCCTGCAGCGCGCTCGGCGGCCCGCCGGGCCTCCGTCTCGGCGTCGGCCCACGAGCCCTGCAGGAGAAGGATCTCCGCACGGTGCCCGAGACACCGGCCGGTGAACGCGACCAGGTCCGGTTGGCCCTCGCACCAGCGCGTCAGCGCCTCGGTCCACTCCCGGGCCCGCCGTGGGTCATAGGCGTGCTTGCAGCCGATGATCGCGCCGCAGTAGACAATGCCCGTCGGGATCGGGGACACCTCGCCGCTCATCACGGCGACCATGGCCTCATCCAGCAGCTCGAGACCGTCGGCCACGCGGTTGGACTCGACGAGGAAGTGGCCCTGGGTGTGGAGGGCGAGGGCGAGCAGGTCGCGGTCGTCGTAGCGCTCCGCGATCGCCGCCGCTCTGGCCGCGATCGCGGCCGCGGCAATGCCGTCGCCCTCGAACTGCATGCGGAATGCCTGCGGCATGAGGAGATAGCCCTGCTCGACGCAGTCGCGCTCCTGGGCGTCCACGAGTCGCCTCGCGCGGCCGACCCAGCCGGAGCCGCGGGCCATCTCTCCGCGGAGCGACAGGTGCATGCCGATCCAGAAGGCGGTGCGCGCCGCTCGAAGCGGTCGATCCTCGTCGAGATGGGCGTGGTGGGCCCGCTCCAGCGCGGCGAGGAACTCCTCGTCGCGGCCGAGCATGTACGCCGAGGTGGCGAGCAGCTCGAGGTCGTCGGCCACGAGTGGAGCCTGCGCGTCGGCCGCGGCCAGCGCGTCGCGCGCGGCGATCCACGATCGACCGGCGACGGCGTCACGCCCGCGCCGGAGATCGTCGGCCGCGCGCATCGAGCGATCAGCCGGCTCGAGAGGGACTGGTGCGGGCGAGCGCGTGCCCGGCCTCGGTCGCCATCGCCCGGACGATCTCGCGGGCCGGGCGCACGTCGTGCACGAGCCCGACGGTCTGCCCGGCGAACGGCGTGAGCTCGTGCACGCGGCCCTCCCGCAGCGCGCCGATGATCTGCGCCTGGAGATGGTCGGCCTGCTCGGGCACCTCCGTCGCGCGCCGGCGCCACTCGTCGATGAACCCAGTGCGGATGACGCGCGGCACGACGTCGAACGACTCCGGCGCCGGCCGCATGATCTGCGTCCAGGGTTCGAAGCGCACGGCGTCCTCTGACTCCACCTCCACGATCCGGCGCTTCCATCCAGGGTCGATGCCCGCCTCCTCGGAGGCGAGGAAGCGCGTGCCGACGTTGACGCCGGCGGCGCCGAGCACGAGCGCCGCCGCAAGCCCGCGCCCGTCCGCCACGCCGCCCGCGACGAGCACCGGAATGGGCGCGACCGCGTCCGCGACCTGTGGCGCGAGCGCCAGCGCGCCGACCCCGAGGATCATTCCCTGACCGCCCGCCTCGCTTCCCTGGGCGATGATGACGTCCACTCCGAGCTCGGCGGCCCGCCGCGCCTGAGCGACGGTATGGACCTGCTGGATCGCCTTCGATCCGGCGTCGTGCACACGCTCCACCAGCGGTCCGGCATCGCCGAGCGCGAAGGAGACCGCCGCCGGGCGGGCCTCGATCGTCACCCGGAAGGCCTCCTCGTCGAGGCCCGGGACCACGTGGTTGACGACGAACGGCCGGTCCGTCAGTTCCCGGACCCGCTCGATCTGACGTCGCAGCGCGTCCGCGGGCGTGAGGATCGCGGCGAGGCTTCCAATGGCTCCGGCCTCGGCGACCTCCGCCACGAGCTCGGGGCTGGCGGCGGGCCAGATCGGCGCCTGGAGGACGGGGACCTCGACGTCGAAGAGGTCGCAGAAGGGCGTGTGCAGCATGTCCACCTCCGGGTTCGCGCCAGTGATACCACGGGCTACCGGCGTGGCGCGAAGAAAGCGCGCAGCAGATCCGCGCACTCGCGCGCGAGCAGGCCGCTGTCCACCGCCGGCCGGTGGTTCAGCCGCGGCTCGGCGAGCACGTCGATGACGCTGCCCGCCGCGCCCGCCTTGGGATCGGCGGTCCCGTAGACGATGCGTGGCACGCGCGCGAGCACGATCGCGCCCGCGCACATCGCGCACGGCTCGAGCGTCACGTAGAGCACGCAGTCCAGCAGCCGCCAGGACCCCACCGCGCGCGAGGCCTCGCGCAGCGCGAGCACCTCGGCGTGCGCCGTCGGGTCCTGGCGGAGCTCGCGCTCGTTGCGGCCCGCGCCCACGACCTCCCCCTCGCGAACGATGATCGCGCCGATCGGGACGTCGTCGTGCTCCAGCGCCGCCTCGGCCTCGCGGAGCGCGAGCCGCATGAAGTACTCGTCGCGGGGAAAGAAGTGACCGCCGCTCACCCGCCCACTCTCGCAGGCGGCGGGCGCCCATCGCAGAGGTGCAGTTGCCACCAGCGCACGTCGTGCCACCGTCCTGCCTTCCAGCCGATCCGCCGGTAGACGCCGACCTCCTCGAATCCCAGCGCGTGATGCAGCGCGTCGCTCCCAGGGTTCGGCTGCGCGACCCCGGCGCACAGCGTGCGGATGCCCAGGGCCTCCACGCACGCGAAGAGCCGCTCGTACAGCCGCCGGCCCAGGCCGCGCCCGTGGTGCGTCGCAGCGATGTAGATCGCCACGTCGGCCGCCCAGTCGTACGCGGCGCGCTCGCGGTGGCGCGAGGCGTAGGCGTACCCCACGACGGCGCCCCCGTCCTCCGCGACCAACCAGGCGTGTGCGCTCGTCATACGCGCAGCGAAGTCCTCAGCCGTCGGCGGCTCGTACTCGAAGGAGATGCAGGAGTCGGTGACGTACGGCGCGTACACGCGCGCGCACCCCGCGGCGTCATCCGCGCGGGCGGGGCGGACCGTGGTCTCGCTCATCGGCGCGCCACCGCCACGAGATAGCGACACGCCTCGCCGGTCTCATTCGCGTAGGCGCACGGCGCCGGCGGGCCGAGCACGAGGCAGTCCCCTGCTTGCAGGCGGTGCTCGACGTCCCCCTCGCGGAACCGCAGCTCCCCCTCGAGCATCCAGATCTGGTGGTGGAGGAAGGTGAACGCATCCGCGGGATAGGCGACGGACGCGCCCCTGGGAAGCTCGACCTCGACGAGCTCGATCGGTCCGCCCGGTGCCGGGGACACGGCACGCCGGCGGTAGCCCGTGGCCGGATCGGTCCACACCGGTTGCTCGGACGCCCGCGCAAGCCGCCCGTGTTCGCCCTCCGCCCGCGCGACCAGCTCGGACAGGCTCATCCCGAGCGACCCCGACAGCCGTCCCAGCAACGCCGCGGTGGGCTGCGCCTCGTCGCGCTCGACCTTGGCGATCATCGCGCGCGATACGCCCGACGCCTCCGCGAGCGCCCTCACCGTGAGCCCGCGGGCCAGCCGAGCCTCGCGCACGGTGGCGGAGATCGAGCTTGAGAGTGCCGTCGGCATCGCCACTATCGTAGCTCGATACGCCACTACAGTGGCATCAGGAAGGCTCACAACTTTGAGGGTGGATGTGAGTTTCAGGGACGCCCTCCTGCTGCCGATGAGCCCCCTGATGCGCCGCCCGCCCCTCCTCACGCTGCTGCTGCTCGCGGCCTTCGCCGCCGCGCCAGCCAAGGCGGCCGCGACGCCGGCGTTCCGGCCGGGAGAGGTCGTCGTGAAGCGGCAGGGCAGGGCGGCGGCGGTCGAGCCAGTTAGCGCGGGCGAGACCGTGCCGGACGCGATCGCGCGCCTACGCGCCGAGCCCGGCGTGGAGTCGGCGGCGCCCAACCCGATCGCCCGCATGACGCAGGCCGCCCCGTGGCCGAACGACCCCGGCCCCGCCAACCAGCCGGGCGGGTGGAAGCTGACGCAGTGGAACTTCGACGGTCCGTACTCAGTCAACGCGGCGGCCGCGTGGGGCAACGTTGCCAAGGTGGGTCGCACCGGCGGGCGCGGGACCGTCGTCGCCGTCCTCGACACCGGCGTCGCCTACCGGACGGCGGGTCGCTTCAAGCGCTCGCCCGACTTCAGCGCGTCGGACTTCGTCCGCGGCTACGACTTCGTCGGGCGCGACATCCATCCCGACGACGAGAACGGGCACGGGACGCACGTCGCGAGCACGATCGGCGAGGGCGTCAACAACGGCGTCGGCCTCACGGGGCTCGCGTACGGCGCGCGCATCATGCCGATCCGCGTCCTGGACTCGATCGGCGAGGGGGACGTCCCGGTCATCGCCCGCGGCGTCCGCTACGCCGCGCGGCACGGGGCGGACGTCATCAACCTCTCGCTCGAGTTCTCGCCCGAGGTCACGGCGCGCGACATCCCCGAGCTGCTGGACGCCATCCGCTTCGCGCGGTCGCGGGGGACGGTCGTCGTGGGCGCCTCGGGCAACGAGGGCCACGCGACCGTGGCGTATCCGGCGCGGGCGGGCGACGTGCTCGCGGTCGGCGCCACGACCGAGCGCGGCTGCCTCTCCGACTACTCCAACGAGGGCTCGGGGCTGGACATCGTCGCTCCGGGCGGCGGGCGCGACGCCGCGCCCGTCGCGGGGGAGGTCGGGTGCGACCCGGCGCTGCCCGGCCGGCCGATCGTGCAGCTGACGTACACGAGCGGCCTGGGCGTCTTCGGCTACCCGGACTCGTACGAGGGCACCTCGATGGCGGCGCCGCACGTCGCCGCTGCGGCAGCGCTCGTCATCGCCTCCGGCGTCGTGGGGAGCAACCCGACGGCGTCCGCCGTCGAGCAGCGGCTGAAGTCGACGGCGCGGGACCTCGGCGCGCCCGGCTACGACACGCGCTACGGCTGGGGCCTTCTGGACGCCGGGAAGGCCACCCTCAGATGACGCTCATCCGGTCCGGATGATGAGGACCGAGCACGGGGCGTGGTGGCTGACCTTGTTCGGGACGGAGCCCAGCTGGAAGCGCTCGGCGCCGGTCAAGCCCTTGTTGCCCACCACGATGAGGTCCGCGCGCCGCTCCTCGGCGACGTCCAGGAGCGCGGCCGCCGGGTCGCCCTGGCGCGCGTAGGTCCTGGCCTCCACGCCCGCCGCCGTGATCTCCTCCGCCGCAACGCGCAGCGCGGCCTCGACGTCCTCCCTCGGGCTCACGCTCCAGCCGTCGGGCGGCGCCTCGGGCACGGGCTCGTACGCGCTGACGAGCTCGATCCTCGCTCCCATCGTCGCCGCCAGCCGGGTCGCCTGGCGCACCGCCTCGCGGGCCGTCTCGGACCCGTCGGTGCCCACGACGATGGTCGAGTACATCCGCCCGCCATCATATGAGGGCGCGTGATCGACCTCCACTGCCATGTCCTGCCGGGCATCGACGATGGACCCGAGACGATGGACGGCGCCATCGAGCTTGCGCGCATGGCGGTCGCCCAGGGCACGAGCGTGCTCGTGGCGACGCCGCACGTGACCTACGACCACATGCACAACACGAGCGATCGCATCCTCGCCGCGGTCGAGGAGGTCAACCGCGCGCTGCGCAAGCAGCGCATCGACGTGATGGTCCTCCCGGGCGCCGAGGTCGCGCTTGAGCGCGCGGGTGAGCTCGACGACGCCGAGCTCGCGGCCCTGCGCCTCGGCGGCGGCCCGTGGCTGCTCGTGGAGTGCCCGATGTTCGCCGGCGGCATGGGCGTCGACGGCCAGCTGCACGCGCTCGCGAGCCGCGGCAACAGGATCGTCCTCGCGCACCCGGAGCGCTGCCCGGTCTTCCAGACGGACCTGACACGCCTCGAGCGCCTGGTCGACGGCGGGATGCTCGGCCAGATCACCGCCTCGTCGCTGACCGGCCAGTTCGGGCGCACCGTGGAGCGCATCTCGAAGGACATGGTCGACCGCGGCCTCATCCACATCGCCGCGTCGGATGCGCACAACGCCGGCCGGCGCCCGCCGGTCATCCGCGATCACCTGGAGGACGCCGGACTGGACGGGTTCGTCGACTGGATGGGGATGGAGGTGCCGGAGGCCGTGCTGGCCGGGACGTCGATCCCCTATCGCGCGCCGGCCGAGCGCGCGCCCGCCCGCAAGGGGCTCTTCGGGCGACGGCGTCGCTGAGGTCTCACAGGAGCTTCGTCACCGCGATGATCATGCCCGCGAGGACGAAGATCACGATGAGGACCTGGCACCAGATCCAGAACGGGGACACGCCTTCAGGCTAGTCGGACAGCTCGGCGCGCAGCTTGCGCAGCGCGCGGTAGACCCGCCCCTCGACCGTGGTGAGGGGCTGGTCCAGGACCTTCGCCATCTCCGGGACCGTGAGGTCCGCGCCGAAGCGCAGCGCGACCGCCTCGCGCTCCTCCGCGGTCAGGGTCTCGAGCGCCTCCATGACCGTGGCCCGCACCTCGAAGCTCGTCAGCCCGCCGTCCGCGCCGACGAGGACCGGCTCGTAGACCGCCGTCGCGGCGTACGCGCGCTCCTCGACCTCGCGCCGGCGCGCTCCGTCGCGCAGCAGGTTCGTCGCGATGGTGTAGAGCCACGCCTTCTCGGTCCCGCGGCGCCGGTCGAACAGGGAGCGCCGGCGCAGCGCGCGCTCGAACGTGTCGGCCACGAGGTCCTCGGCCAGCCCGCGATCTCCCGTGCGGTAGATCAGGAACTTGAGCAGCGGCTCCGCGTGCTCATCGAATAGACGATCAAATTCTTTGTCACGCATCAGTCAGGAATCCCGCGCGCCGATCGTATCTGGGTTGATGAGCCAGTTCGACGACAGTGGTTTTCCAGACGAGCTCGAGGCGGTGGCGCACCGGATGCGCGCCGAGCGTCCCGAGGTCACCTCGCTGGAGATGGACGCGCTGCGTCGGAAGATCAGCGCCCGCCTCTCGCGGGCCGCAACCCCACGGAGGGAACAGTCCATGAAGTCACGGATGGCGATCGTGGCGATGCTCGTCTCGGGCCTTGTCATGAGCACGGCAGGGACGGGCCTCGCGGTGACCGGTTTGACGGACACCGACAGCGCAGCCGAGGGCCAGTACGGCCCTGTCATCACCACGCCGGCCCCGACTCCCACCACGGAGACGCCCGCGCCCACGCCCACGCCCACCACGCTGGGCGGCCCGCAGGGCGATGTGCAGGGGCAGGTCGCGACGGGCGAGACCCCGGCTCCCGCGCCGGCGCCCGCCGCTGAGGAGGAGGAGTCCGCTCCTGCCCCCAAGCCCGCCGCCGTCACCGCTCCGGCCCAGGCTCCGCGCCAGGTCGTCGCGGTCCAGAGCGGCAACGAGCTGCCCTTCACGGGCTTCTCGGCGATCCCGGTCTTGCTGGTGGGCATCGGCCTGCTGGCCGGCGGTCTGGTCCTGCGTCGGCGCACCCGCGAGCACCGCGCCTGAGCACGAGGCATGCAGGACCGCTCCAGGACGGAGCAACGGAGGCGGGCCCTAGGGCCCGCCTTCGTCGTTGTGGAGGGCTTCGCCGCCATCTCCCTACTGGGGCAGGGGAGCGGTCACCGAGCGCTCGCGCCAGACCTTGGGGTCTGAGCTGTCGAAGCGCTCGAGCGCGTCGCGCGTGAGCTGCGAGAGCGGGTTCATCGCGTGGGCGCCGCGAGCGTCCGGCCGCGGGTCGATCCCGGCGGCGGCCTTCGTCAGCGCCAGCCCGTAGCGGTAGGTCCAGTCGTCGGGATCGCGCTCGATCGCGGCCTGCATCGCCTGAACGCCCAGCTCGGGCTGCCCGATGCGCACGTCGCAGAAGCCGATGACGAGGAACGGCTCGGGGCGCACGGAGAGGACGCCGTTGGAGTCAAGGGCCTTCGTCAGCGCGGTGCCGCAGTCGCCGGCGCGGAAGGCGCGGATGCCCTCCTGGAGCCGCGCCTGAGACTGCGTGATGAGGGCGGGAGTGATGAGCAGGAACAGGACGCCGAGCCCGAGCAACAGGCGGCCGAGCCGTCCGGGCACGAGGCCGCCGCGCGGCTCCTGCGGAGCGAACGGGCGCGCAAGCAGCGCGCCGCCCGCGAGCATGACCCAGATCGTGACGACCGGCATCTCCCAGTCCCAGTCGAGCCCCGCTCGCAGCCCCCACATGAGCACGATCGCGGCGACGGCGCCGGCGACCGGGCGGTCCACCCGCACACGCCGGGCGGCGCCCACGAGCAGGGTGGCCACGAGCGCCACGATGAGCAGGAGGCCGACGATCCCGAGCTCGGAGAGCACCTCGAGGTACAGGGAGTGCGCGTCCTGGACGTCGAACGGCTCGGGGCGGTCCTTGGCCCAGAGGTTCGCGTAGGTGCCCGCCCCGGTCCCGTGCAGCAGCGACGCCTCGGCGCCCTTCAGCGCGACCGCCCAGTGGTCGAGCCGACCGTTGTTGCCCACCTGGGCGAGGCGCTCGCGCGAGCCGCCCGCGGGATCGACCTCCCCGGACTTCGTGAACTTCTCGTACTGCTCGCTCAGCGTGTCCTGCACGCCCGCCGCGAGGCCGAGCACCACGACGATCGCGACGAGCGCACCGGCGATCGCCAGCAGCCGTCCCGGCGACGGCAGGCGGATCTCGAGGACATCCATCCAGCGATCCAGACGGCCGAGCGCGGCGCGGGCGACGGCGGCGGCGATCATCGCGGCGACGACGACGACGACCACGGTCCGGCCCTGATCGACGGCCGCCGCCGTCGTCGGATCATCGGCGGCCAGCGCCTCGGCGCTGAAGCAGGCAACGACGGCGATCGCCGTGGTCGGCACGCCGGCGAGCAGCGCGGCGACCGCCCCGCGTGGACGGGCGACGAGCAGGTAGGCGGCCACGCCGACGGGCACGATGAGGATCGCCCCGCGGGAGAAGGTGAAGAAGACCGTGGACGCCAGCAGGGGCAGGGAGGCGGCCGCGAGCACGCGGACGAACCGGGGCTCGCGCAGCGACGAGGCGAGGTGCAGGCAGGCGACCCAGCCCATCGCGCCGAGCAGCCCGAGGGTGTTCCAGTACGTGATCGGGTAGCTCAGCCGGTCCGCCTGCAGCGTCGCCTGGATGGGCCACACCTCCGGGAGCGCGCGCGTGATGAAGCCCGCGCCGCAGACGAGGACCGCCGCGGCCGCAAGCCCCCACAGCATGCGGCCCGGACCGCCCAGCCGGCCCGTGGCGAGCCCGGCCAGCACCAGGACGAGCAGGTAGAACAGCGAGCGGTCGAACTCGAGGAGTGCACGGGTGGTCGCGCCGGACCAGTCGGCCGAGAGCAGCGTCCACACCGTGAACAGGGTCAGCGCGGCGGCGGCGCAGGCGAGCACGCCGCTGGCGCCCTCGAAGGGACGCTCGGCGGTCGTCAGCCAGACGAGCAGCGCGAGGCCCGCCGCGATGGCCGCATATCCGACGGTGCCCGGGAAGAAGCCGCCCGCGTTGAACGCCAGCCAGACGACGAGCGCCCCGGCTCCGACGGGAGCGCCGAATCCGGCCAGCCGCCGTCCCACGGGCGCGCGCGCGGGCGCGTCTGCGATCGGCTCGGGGGCAGGGGATTCGACTGGCGCGGTCGTCACAGGGGCGCTCACGCAACACGTATCGGCAGGGTGCCGCGAGGAGCTGAGCGGCTCGATGCTCCAAAAACCAGCCTACGCGCCTCGACGAGCGCTCATACGGTCGTCTAATCCCTTGCGCTCGCGGTGGCGCCTCGCAACTATCACTCCGACGCGTACACCGCCCACCCCGTTTGCGTGGGCTGGAACCGGTCCGGAGCATGACGCTCAGGAGGAACGCCCGCAGGATGCGAACCAACTTGAAGGTGATGGAGAGCGCTGACGTCGCTGAGGCGTCCGCGCACGCCGGAGCGCTGACGTCGCCGCTGCTCGAGGAGCAGCTCGCCGTCGAGACAGCGCGCGGCGCCGAGCGGGCGAGTCTGCTCCGCCGTCTCCTGCTGATGTCCGATGTCGTGGCGGCCGTGGTCGCCGGCGTCGCGGGAGCCGCCGCAGGCGGGCTCAGCGTCCCGCACGCGCTCATCTTCGCCACGCTCGTCGCCGTGGCCTGGCCCGTGCTCGCCTTCATCGGCGGCCTCTACGCCGTCGACACGCTCGGCGCCTGGGCCAGCGGCATCCCGGAGATCGGCCGCCTCGCCGCGCTCGCGCTGTTCGCGAGCTGGCCGCTTGTCTTCACCGCGGAGGCGCTCGGCGCCGGCGCGCCCATGGCCGCCGCGCTCGTCGCCGCCCCGTTCGCGCTCGGGCTGGCGCTGGTCGGCCGCACGACCCTGCGAGCCGCGCTGCACCGCGCAAGCCCGCTGCGTCAGCGCACGCTCATCATCGGCTCGGGACTCGTCGCGTCGCAGCTGGTCGACCGCCTCCGCCGCCACGGCGAGTACGGGCTGGACCCGATCGGCATCGTCGACGACGAGATCCACGACGACTTCGGCCTGGACGTGCCCGTCCTGGGTCGCTTCGACGAGCTGCGCGAGGTTCTCCGCCTCCACAACGTCGAGCGCGTGATGATCGCCTTCTCGCGCACGAGCCATGAGGACCTGCTCGACGTGCTGCGCGCCTGCCGCGAGGAGCGCGTCGCCGTCGACATCGTGCCTCGTCTATTCGAGTTCCTCGACGGCGCCCGCGCGATCGAGCAGATCGGCGGCATCCCGCTGCTCACGATCAGCCCTCCGCGCCTCGGCCGCGTCGCCCGCGTCGCAAAGCGCGCACTCGACATCGCAGTGGCCGGCGGCCTGCTCGTGGCGATGGCGCCGGTCCTCTTCGTGATCGCCATCGCGATCAAGCTCGAGTCGCGGGGCCCGGTGCTCTTCAAGCAGCCCCGCGCGGGGCTGCGCGGCAAGCCGTTCATGGTCTTCAAGCTGCGCTCCATGTACGTGGACGCGGAGGCCCGCAAGGCGGAGCTCATGCGTCACAACGAGATGCAGGGGGGCGTGCTGTTCAAGGTGCACCGCGACCCGCGCATCACGCGCCTCGGCCGCTGGCTGCGCCGGCTGTCGATCGACGAGATGCCGCAGCTGATCAACGTCCTGCGCGGCGAGATGAGCCTCGTCGGCCCCCGCCCGCTCGTCCTTCCCGAGAGCGCCCTCCTGGGCGACTCCTGGCATGCCCGCCGGCTCGATCTGCGCCCCGGACTCACCGGACCGTGGCAGATCTCGGGTCGCTCCGACCTCACCGTGCAGGACATGGTTCGTCTCGACTACCAGTATGTGACAGGCTGGTCCCTGACGCGGGACCTGGAGATCTTGCTCGCTACCGTCACGGTGGTCTTGAACGGGCGCGGCGCGTACTAGCGCCCTGCCCAAAGGCCCGCCCGCCTCAGACAAGGAAACCACGCAGATGCCCGCCCAGCAGTCGCCCCGCCGCAGTCGGGAGCAGCAGAAGCGCGAGCGTGACCGTCGCGATCGTCGGCCCACGCCCGCGGTCGCGCAGGGACTCGGCGGCGCCCCCGAGGCGTCGGTCGGCGAGTCCACGCCGTTCGAGACGCTCCTGCGGATCATCCGCGTCCACAAGATCTGGGTCCTGCAGGGCTTGATCATCGTGCCGCTGATCGTGGCGGCGGTGACGCTGACGCAGGAGAAGCAGTACACGGCGACCGCGAACCTGCAGTTCCACGACGACCCCACCGTGGGGACCGAGCAGATCTCGGGCGGGATCTCCGACCCCGACCGCGTCGCCGCGACGAACGACGCGCTCATCGCGCTGCCGACCGTCGCCGGCCGCGCCGCCAAGATCGTCGGCGGCGGCGTGACGGCGGCCGACGTGCGCGGAGCGGTCAGCATCAGCTCGACGACCGAGAGCGACGTCGTGGCGATCGACGCCACGACCCGCGACCCGAAGCTCTCGGCCGAGATCGCCAACGCCTACGGCCAGGCCTACACCAATTTCCGCAAGGAGACCGACCAGGCGCAGCTCGACCAGGCGATCGACCTCGTGAAGAACCGGATCGCGGGGCTGCAGCCCAGCCAGCGGGACTCTGAGCAGGGCCAGGCGCTGCAGCAGAACCTGGACCAGCTCGAGCAGACTCGGGCGCTCTCGACGGGCAAGGCCACGCTCGTGCAGCGCGCCGCGGCGCCGACCGATCCGTCCTCCCCCAACGTGAAGCGCAACATCGGGCTCGGCGTGCTCCTCGGAGCCATCGTCGGCCTGGGCCTCGGCGCCCTGCGCGATCGCCTGGACTCCACGCTGCACACGCCTGAGGACCTCGAGAGCGTCTACCGGCTGCCTGTCCTGGCGCGCGTGCCGAAGATGCGCCGCATCGGCCGCAAGCAGATGCAGGAGGCCGAGGACGGCTGGGAGCTCGAGGCGTTCCGGACGCTGCGCGCCAACCTGCGCTACTTCAACGTCAGCGGCCGCCTGCAGTCGATCCTCGTCTCCAGCCCGATGCCGGGCGACGGCAAGTCGACGGTGGCCCGCTTCCTCGCCTCGACCATGGCGTCGATGGGCGACCGTGTCGTGCTCGTGGAGGCGGACCTGCACAAGCCGTCCTCGAGCATGCTGAACGGCAAGGCGCCGCAGGTCGGCCTCTCCTCGGTGCTCGGCGGCACGGAGCTCGACGACGCGCTCGTCACGGTTCCGGTTCGCGTGGACGCGCAGACCGGCGAGCCGCGCGAGCTGACCCTGCTGCCCAGCGGCCCGATCCCGCCGAACGCCTTCGAGCTCCTGGAGAGCACGCGCATGGCGCGCGTGCTCGACCAGCTGGAGCGCGAGTTCGACGTGGTCATCGTCGACAGCCCCGCGCTCACGCACGTGAGCGACGTGCGGGCGCTGGTCGGCGAGGTCTCCGGCGTCGTGATCGTGAGCGCGCTGAACCACACGACCCGCTCGGCGGCGATGGACTTCCGCAAGCAGATCCAGCTGCTCGAGGGCAACGCCCTCGGCATCGTCGCCAACCTCGCGCCCGCCCCGCGCGGTGGCTACTACTACTGATCGACCGACGGCGGTGCAAGACGGCGAGGGTCGCCGCGGCGGGATGCGCCTCGCGCAGAAGGTCGCGGTCAACTCGGCGTCGCAGGCCGCCGCCCAGCTGTTCTCGGCGCTCGCCGGCGTGCTCAGCGTCGGCATCGCCGCCCGCTACCTGTCGGTCAGCGAGTACGGCGAGGTCGTCACCGCCGTCGTCCTGACGTCGCTGCTGTACTTCGCGGCCGACTTCGGGATCACCCCCACGGCGGCCCGGATGGTCGCCCGCGAGGGGGCCGACGAGGGGCGCATCCTCGCCGGCGCGTTCTGGGCCGGCGTGATCTTCAACGTCGTGACGGTCGTGGCGATCTTCCTCATCAGCCGCGGGATCTACACGGGCGAGGACGACGCTACGACGCGCACGGCCGTGATCGTGCTCCTCGCCGCCTACCTGCTCAAGCCGTGGGCGGGCGTCACCCGCGCGAAGGCCATCGTGCAGCAGCGCCAGTACCTCATGTCGATGGCCAGCGTCCTGTCGCGGGTGTTCTCGCTGGGCGTGCTCATCGCCGCGGTCGCGCTCGACGCGGGCCCGATCGCCGTCGCCACGGGCTTCGCCGTTGGCATGGTCTTCGAGGACGTCTTCGCGCTCGTGCTGCTGCGCCCGCGCCTCGGCGCCGTCCCCGACCGCCGCTCCGGCCGCATGCGCGAGGTCGTGGGCGCCGCCGTCCCGCTCGGCACGATCCTCGTCGTCAACGGCATGTACTTCAAGACGGCGGCGCTGCTGCTGTCGCTGCTGGCCACGGATCGCGACGTGGCGCTCTACGGCGTGGCCTACAAGGCGTTCGAGGTCCTCTTCGCGCTGCCGGGGTTCGTGATGGTCACGCTCCTGCCCGAGCTCGCGCGGCTCGACGCGGGCGAGCCGCGCTTCAACGCGATCGTCCAGAAGGCGTTCACCGCGATGACGTTGCTTGCGCTGCCGATCGTCGGCATGGCGCTGTGCGGCACCGAGATGATGCGGGTGCTCGGCGGCAGCGAGTACGGCGAGGCCGGCGGGCTGCTTGCGTTCGTCCTCGGGTCGGTCACGCTGTCGTGCGTGCAGGGCGTGTTCGGCTACACGCTGGTGTCGCAGGGGCGCCAGGGCGTCCTGCTGAAGGTGTCGCTCACCGTGCTGGCGGTGAACGTGGCGATGAACCTCATCCTCATCCCGACGCTCGGCCTCACCGGCGCGGGCATCGCGCTGCTGAGCTCCGAGGTCACGTCGATCGTCCTGACGATGCTCGCGTACCGCTCGGTCGCGCCGCTGCCGCGCATCCAGGTTCCCGTGGGCGCGCTGCTTGCGGTCGGCGCGATGCTCGCGGCGACCTCGGTGCGGCTGCTGTTCGACTCCGCCGTGATCGCGCTCTTCGCGGCGGGCGTCGCAGGCGTCACGGCGTACGCCGGCACGCTGCTCATCCTGCACGCCGTGCCCGCCGACCTGCGCGCGGCGCTCGGCGGCCTCCTGCGCCTCAGCCGGCCACGGAGCACCGCATGACGATCTCCCTGCCGCTTCGGCGCAAGCCGCGCTCGCCGGGACGGGCCCCGCTCGCGTTCGTCGGCGCCGCGCTGCTCGCCGAGCTCCTGCTCGCGGGCTCGGTGGTGAGCGAGCGCCTCGCACCGCTCATGCTGCTGGCGGTCGCCGTGGTCGGCTGGGCGGCGATGGTCCGCTGGCCCATGCTCGGCATGGGTCTGCTGCTGCTGCTGACGGCGACCTTCCTTCCCTCGGACTACCTGCAGGTGCAGCTCGGCCCGACCGCCGTCGGCTACCACGAGCTCGTCCTCGTCGGCGTCCTCGCCGCCGCCGTCCTCTTCCCGCGGGCGCGGACCTGGGGCGGGCTCCCGGGCGCCTGTCTGGCGGCGTTCATGCTCGTCCTCGCGGCAGCGACGCTCCTCGCCGTCAGCGCCGGACACGTCACGCTGAACGAGGCCGTGGTGTGGAGCCGCATGTTCGCGCTGCTGCTCGTCTTCTACGCGGTCGTTCGTCTGTTCCCGGACCGCGCGTCGCTCGACCGCCTGATGGCCGTGGCCGTGGCCGCGGCCGGCCTCTCCGGTTTCGTAGCGCTCGCGATCGCCGCGGGCGTCGACCTGACGTCGGTGCTCGGCCGCGCCGCGACCTACTACGTCAACACCGATCTCGGCCTGGGCGGCATCCCGCGCATCCGCCTCCCCGGCATCGCGATCGGCTACCCGCTGTTCTGGTACGCCGCCCTGCAGATCCCGGGCAGCCGCGGGTTCGCCCGCCTGGGCTGGGCGATCGGGATCGTCGGCATCATCGTGAACCTCGCGCTCAGCCTGAACCGCAACATGTGGGCGGGCCTGCTCGTCGGCCTCGTGGGACTCGTCTTCCTCGGCGGCGTGCGCGTGCGGCGCCCGCTGGCCGTCGGCAGCGCCGCGCTCGTCGGGGCCATCGCGATCATCGCGATCGCGGGGGTGCAGCTGGACCGCGGCCCGCTCGCCGGCTTCGCCGAGCGCGGGGAGACGCTGTTCTCGCCGGGGCGCACCACCCAGGAGAGCTCGCTGCAGGATCGCGGCAAGGAGACCGAGCAGGCGTGGCGCACGTTCCAGGAGCACCCCGTCATCGGCATCGGCCCCGGCGTCCCGTTCGGCGTGTACTTCGACGAGCTGCAGGCGAACGGGAGCTACAAGCGCGGACACCAGCTCTTCCTGCACAACCAGTACCTCTATCTGCTGCTCATCTGCGGCATCCCGGGGCTGCTGGCGCTCCTCGGTTTCCTGACGTCCGCGGTCGGGTCAGCACGACGAAGGCTCTGGGACGGTGACGTCATCGCCTGGGCGGTGGGCGTCGGGATGATCGCGCTGAGCGCATTCGTGATGATCTCGTTCGCCGACGCGTCGAGCGCACTGGCGCTTGGCCTCCTCTGCGGCGCGCTCGTCGCCGCGACGTCGCGAAACTACGTCGAAGACTGACGCTTACTCTTCAGCCGGCGTCCCTCAAGGACGATGACGGAAACCGTGACGACACTCGTGCAAGAGACCACGCGACGAGCTCCCTCCGCCACCCGCCCGCCGCGGATCCTGCTCGCGTGCGACTGGCTCCTGAAGTACGCCGCCGGCCTCGCCCAGGGACTGCGCGAGGCGGGCGCCGACGTGGCGCTGCTGACGCGGGACCACGGACTGGAGTACGGCGGCAACGCCGAGGAGATGCGTGCGGAGCTTCGCGCTCGCGTCGGAGCCGACGGTCCGCTCTGGATCCTCTCGGGTCGCATCCGCGAGCTGGACGGTCTGCGCCAGGTCGCGCGCATCCGCTCGGAGATCCGCGCGTGGGGTCCCGACCTCACCCACTTCCAGCAGGCGACGATGATCGATCCGCGCCTCTTCGTCGCCGCCGCGCGTCGTCGGGGTCGCTACGCCACGACGCTGCACGACCCGTCGGTGCACCCCGGAGACGAGCATCCGTCGCGCGTGTCCTTCGCGCTGGAGCGGCTCATGTTCATGGGCGCCGCCGTGACGTTCACTCACGGGGAGGCTCTGGTCGAGGAGACCCGGCGCCTCAAGCCGTGGATCAAGCGCCCCATCGAGATCGTCCCCCACGGCGTGGACGTGCTGCGGCCCGAGCCGCTGCCCGAGACCCCGACGCTGCTGTTCTTCGGCCGCATCTCGCACTACAAGGGCCTGGACATCCTGTTCGACGCCATGCCGCAGGTCTGGCGGAGCGTCCCGGCCGCGCGCCTCGTGGTTGCCGGTCACGGCGAGATCCCTGCCAGAGACCTGCTCACGGACCCCCGCGTGACCGTCTGCAACGAGCACGTGCCGGAGTCGGCCGTGCCGGGGCTCTACAACGGCGCCACCGCGGTGATCCTGCCCTACCGGCAGGCGAGCCAGAGCGGCGTCGGATCGCTGGCCAAGTCCTACGGTCGCGCGTCGGTCGTCACGAACGAGGGCGGCCTGCCCGAGCTCGTGGCCGACGGCTCCGGCATCGTCGTGCCCAGCGAGGACGCGGGCGCGCTCGCCGATGCGATCGTCGAGGTCCTGACGGAGCCGGGCCGAGCGCAGGCGATGGGCGCCGCCGCGTCCGCGAGCGCGCAGGCGGACTTCAGCTGGAAGGCCGTGGGCGAGAAGACCCTCGAGGCGTACCGCCGCCACGGGCTGCTGAAGTAAGGCCGCCCGCCAGCAGCTTGCAGACCTCGCCCCTCACCGCAACGAGGTCCGTCGCCTCCGGGGAGAGCAGGCGCTGCAGCCCGACGCCGCGCAGCAGTCCGACGAGCGCGACGGCGGAGGCGGCGGGATCCGCGTCCGAGCGGATGCTGCCGTCGGCGATGCCGGCGCGCACCGCGTCAGCCATGCCAGTCCGAAACGCCTCGTCGCGCTCGGCGAACACCGGGCGGAGGTCCTCGTCGGACGCGATCGCTTCGGTCCAGAGGATGAGGAACACCTGCGCGTCGCGGTGGCGCTCCTCGAGGCTCTCGAGGTAGGCGTCGACCAGGTCGAGCACGCGGCGCAGCCCGTCGCCGGTGGTCGTCCTCGGCGCGAAGCGGCCCTGAACCTCGCGCGCCAGGGCATCCATGAGCGCACGGCGGGAGCCGAAGTGATGGCTGACGATGCCGCGGCTGTAGCCCGCCTCCTCCCCGACCGCGGCGAGGGTGACCGCGCGGACGCCGCCGCGGGCGACGAGGCGCATCGCTGCCTCGAGCACGCGACTCACGGTCTCGGCGCGCCGCTCCGCCTGGGTCTTCCGTGAGGTTGCTTGTTGCATAGCAAGTATGATGCAGGACCATGACCTCCAACGCAACCGCCGTGTTCGTGCACGGCAACCCCGAGACCGACGTCGTCTGGGAGCCGCTGCTCGCCGCCCTTGGGCGCGACGACGTCGTGCTGCTCACGCCGCCGGGATTCGGCGCGCCGCTGCCGGCAGGCTTCTCCCCGACCGTCGACGGGTATCGCGACTGGCTGATCGGCGAGCTCGAAGCACTCGACGGTCCGGTCGACCTCGTCGGCCACGACTGGGGCGGCGCGCACGTCGTCGGCGTCGCCATGGCGCGGCCAGACCTGCTGCGCAGCTGGGCGAGCGATGCCGTCGGCGTCTTCGACCCCGGCTACGTCTGGCATCCGCTGGCGCGCACGTGGCAGGGCCCCGACGGCGACCGAGCGGTCGCCGAGCGCTTCGCCGGCACACGCACGCGACGCGCGCTCGGGATGATCGCCCGAGGGATGGTCGACGGCCGGGTGGCGTCGCGAATCGCCGCGGCGCAGGACGGGGAGATGGGGCGCGCCGTGCTCGCGCTCTACCGCTCCGCCGCCCAGCCGGCGATGGCCGCGCGCGGCCGCCGCCTCGAGTGCGCCGCGGCACGGCCGGGGCTTTGCCTGCTCGCAACCGAGGACCATGCGGTCGGCACCGAGGCGCAACGACGCAGCAGTGCCGCCCGCGCCGGCGCCGAGGTGGCGACGCTCAACGGACTGGGCCACTGGTGGCTCCTGGAGGATCCCGCGGCCGGCGCCGCCGCCCTCGAGCGCTTCTGGCGCTCGGTTACTTGCTGAACGACACGCAAGAGGGATGTCAATGATCGACTTCACCGAACACGACCTTGACCGCTTCCTCGCCGAGGACCCCGGCGGCCCTGTCGTGATGTTGAACCTGCTGCGGTTCCGCCCGAACGGCGGGCGCGAGCGGTACGCGCAGTACGCGGCGAACGTCGTCCCCATCGCGCGGGCGCTCGGCGTCGAGCCGATCTACTGGGGCGACGGCGGGCGGGCGCTCGTCGCGGACGACGGCCAGGCGTGGGACGCGGTCATCCTCGTGCGCTATCCGAGCAGACAGGCGTTCGCCGACCTCGTCAGCGACCCGGCGTATCGCGCGGGCGCGTACCTGCGCACCGAGGCCCTCGAGCACGCGGTGCTCCAGCCGACGACGCCGGCCGGCGCCTGAGAACGGAGGCCGTCGCGCTCATCCGATCGCGCCCACGATCGCCTCGGCCACCTCCGCGGTGGTGGCCGTGCCGCCGACGTCGGGCGTCAGCACGCCGCGCCGGCAGGTCTCGGCCACCGCCTCGCCTACGACGCGCCCCGCCTCGGACGCACCGAGGTCGTCCAGCATCATGGCCACCGAGAGCACCATGCCGATGGGGTTGGCCAGGCCTCGGCCGACGAGATCGAAGGCCGAGCCGTGGACGGGCTCGTACATCGAGGGGCGCGTGCCGTCCAGGCAGACGTTCGCGCTGGGCGCCATGCCGAGGCTCCCGGCCAGTGCGCCGGTGAGGTCGGAGAGGACGTCCCCGTGCAGGTTGGACGCGACGAGGACGTCGAAGTCGCCCGGCGCGAGGACGAGGCGAGCCGCCGCGGCGTCGACGAGGACGGACTCCCACGACACGTCGGGGAACTCCTCCGCGACGTCCGCGACGACCTCGTCCCACAGCACGCTCGCGTGCAGGCTGGCGTTGGACTTCGTGATGCTCGCCACGCGACGAGCCGGCCGCGCGCGAGCAAGCCCGAATGCGTGTCGGGCCGTGCGCTCGACGCCGGCGCGCGAGTAGATCGTGGTCTGCAGTGCCACCTCGCCCGAGAGGTGCCGGCGCGAGAAGCCGCCGATGCCCGCGTACTCCCCCTCGGTGTTCTCGCGAACGACGATGAGATCGACGTCCTCCGGGCCGCGCCCGGCGAGCGGACCGCGCACGCCTTCCAGCAGCTTCGCCGGGCGCACGCTGACCGCCTGGTCGAAGCCCTGCACGATGGCCAGGCGCAGGCCCCAGAGGGTGACGTGGTCGGGGACGTCGCGCGAGCCGACGGCGCCGAAGAGGATCGCGTCGAACGTCGCGAGCCGGTCGAGCGCGTCCGGGTCGAGCATCGCGCCGGTGCGCAGGTAGTGCTCCGAGCCCCACGGGAACAGCTCGCGCTCGTGCTCGAACCCGACGGCGTCGAGCACCCGAAGCCCGATCTCCGTGACCTCCGGCCCGATGCCGTCTCCGGGGATCACCGCGATCCGGGGGACGCGCGTCACTTCGCTTCGAGCAGCTTCGACCTCGAGCGCAGGCCCGAGCGGGCGCCCTTGAGGTCGCGCCGCGCCCAGTCGAGCTTCTCCGCGAAGCGCTCGGAGTCACGGCGGGCGAGAGCGCGCAGCGCCAGGACGCGCACGCCCGCGTCGGTCGCGGCGATGCCCGAGGCCGTCCAGGTCCGGACGAGCCCCTGGCGGCGCACCATCCAGGCGTGGTTCGCGCGGACCCACTTGTCCACGACGCCCGCCTGCCCGCCGAAGGCCGGCTTGCTCGCGGCGCTCTCGTGGTGGTGCACGACGGCCGACGGCTCGTACCGCGTAGTCCACCCCGCCTTCGCAAGCCGCCAGCCGAGATCGAGGTCCTCCGCGTACATCCACTGCGCCTCGTCGAACCCGCCGACCTCATCCCATGCCGTGCGGCGCACGACGAGGAAGGCGCCGGTCGCCCACGGGACCTCCTGCGGGGCGTCCTCTTCCCACGCTCCCGGCAGGTAGAGCCGGGATCGCGCGCGAGCGCTGAACGACGGTGCGCGTGACGCGGCGAGGAGCGCCGTGGCCACGGACGGGAACGGCTGCACGGACTGCTGGGTGGAGCCGTCGGGCAGGACGAGCCGAGGTGCGATCGCGCCCGCCTCCGGGTGGGCCTCCCCCGCCGCGAGCAGCGTGGCGACCGCATCCGGCGTGAAAGCGAGGTCGCTGTTGGCGCAGGCGATCCAGGCCGTGTCGGTCCGGCTCGCGACGACGTTCACCGCCGGGCCGTAGCCGAGGTTGACGTCGGAGCGGATGAGCGTCGCCCAGGGATGCTCGCGCTCGACCATGTCGGCGGAGTCGTCGGGCGACTTGTTGTCGACGACCCACACCTCGGCGCGCCCGGCGTCGGCATCCGCGCGCAGCGACCTCAAACACTCGTCGAGCAGACCCCGTGTGTTGTACGAAACGATGGCGATTGCGAGGGCAGGCATGCGACCATGAAGGCGCTCAGGGGACGCGCGACGCTAGCGCATGGACTGTCCCCGCGCGCCCCCGCCCACATGACTTCCACTTCGCCGGCTGACCCCCCGACGGCCCGACGCGTCCGCGTGGCGCACCTCGGGCCGGACCCCCGCGACGGCGGCGGCATGCCCGCTGTCGTCGCAGGCCTCATGGCCTCCCCCCTCGCGGACCTCCACGACCTCACGGTGATCGCCACGCACCAGCGCGGATCCGTGAGACACCGCGTGCTCGTGTTCGCGAAGGCGCTCGGCACGCTCGCCGCGTTCTGCCTGCGGCGCGGCGACCGCGTCGTGCACCTGCACACCACCGTGCGCGGCAGCATGTACCGCAAGACGATGTGCGCCATGGTTGCCAAGGCGCTGCGCGCGCCCGTCGTCCTGCAGGTGCACGTCGGCGAGCCCGAGCTCGAGGGCTTCCGCCGGCGCGTGGACCCCGTGTCGCTCGCCGCGTTCCGCTGGGCGTTCGGGCACGCGGATCGCGTGCTGAGCGTCGGCGCCGCGAGTGCGCGCGAGGTGGAGGAGCACTACAGCGCGCGCGACGTGGAGGTGCTGCCGAACGCCGCCCCCGCGCCCGTCGACGGACCGATACCCGATCCCGCTCCCGAAGGGCGGGCGCGGCTGCTGTACATCGGCGGCTTCCACGACCCCGTGAAGGGCGGCGAGGTCCTGCTCGACGCGCTGCCCGCGATCCTGGCGCGTCACCCGGGCGTGCAGGTGACGATCGCCGGCCCGGGCGACCCGCCGGCGCGGCTGGCCGACGTGAACGGCAGCGCCCGCTGGCTGGGATGGCTGGACGCGGACGCGAAGGCCGCCGCCCTGCGCGAGGCCGACGTGTTCCTCCTGCCCTCCACGTCGGAGGGCCTGCCCGTCGCGCTGCTCGAGGCGATGGCGTACGGCAAGCCGATCGTCGCGACCCGCGTCGGCGGCATCCCGGACGTGGTCGCCGACGGCACCCAGGGCGTGCTCGTCCCACCGGGCGACGTCGCCGCGCTGGCGCAGGCCGTCGGGGACCTCGTCGCCGACCCGCAGCGCGCGAGCGAGCTCGGCCGCGCGGCGAAGGAGCGCGTCGCCGAGCTGGGGCCCGACACGATCGCCAAGCGGCTGGACCTGGTGTACCAGGAGGTCATCGGGCGTGGGTGAGCTGCACCGCGCGCTCGGCAACCGCACGGGACGGGCCGCGTTCCTCACCTACCACGCGGTCTCCGACACCGGCCCGGCGTTCCTGCACGTGCCGCCCGAGGTGTTCGAGCGCCAGCTCGCTCTGTTGCGCCGCCGCGGGTGGGCACCCGGCACCACGGCCGGGCTGGACGCGCTGGCCGCCGGGGAGCGGCCTGCCGCGCCGCTCGCGTTCCTCACGTTCGACGACGGCTACGTCGACAACCACCGCGACGCGCTGCCGCTGTTGCGCGAGTACGGCTACCGCGCGATCGTCTTCGTCATCCCGCCGATGGTCGACGGCGGCGCACCGCTGATCTGGCCCGAGGTGGCCGAGGATCAGCGCGAGCACCCGGAGGTCATGCGCTCCATGACCTGGGAGCAGGTCGGCGAGATGGTCGAGGGCGGCACGGAGATCGGCGCGCACACCATGACGCACCCCAAGCTCAGCACGCTGCACGGCGAGGAGCTGCGCCAGGAGCTCGTCGACTCGCGCAAGGCGATCATCCAGCGGCTGGGCAGCTGCGACCTCTTCGCGTTCCCGTTCGGCGACCACAGCCCGGAGGCGGTCCGCGCGGTCGCCGATGCGGGGTACCGCTATGCGTTCACGCAGCCGGGACAGGGCCAAACGACGTACAGCCGACTGACGATTCCGAGACTTGCGGTCGACATCCGTGATGACGAACGCCGCTTCGGCCTGAAATTGCACGCGCCCGCGCGGATGGGGCTCCTGTCGCCGCTGAAGCCCGTGGCGCAAGGAGCGCTGCTGAGGATCCTGCGCAAATGAGCGTGCTGTTGGTCTGCTCGCCCGGCGGGCACCTACTGGAGATGCGCGAGCTCGCTCCCGTCTGGGAGGGCGAGCCGGTGAGCTGGGTCACGCTCCCCGGCGCGGACGTCGAGCACCTGCTGCGCGGCGAGGACGTGACGCTCGCGCACGGCCCCACGAACCGCTCGATCTCCAAGCTGCTGCAGAACGTCGTGCTCGCCTGGCGCGAGGTGCGCCGCCGCCGCCCGAGCGCCATCCTGTCCACGGGCGCCGCGCTCGCGGTCCCGTTCTTCGTGATCGGCCGGCTCCACGGCATCCGCACCATCTACGTCGAGAGCCTCACACGCACGCAGTCGCTGTCGCTCTCCGGGAGGATGGTGTACCCGCTGGCCAGCGCGTTCTTCGTGCAGTGGCCGGAGGCGACGACCTGGCGGCGCGCCCGCTACGTCGGGAGCATCCTGTGATCTTCGCGACCGTGGGGACGCACGGGCAGCCGTTCTCGCGCTTCCTCGACGCGCTCGCCGGCCTGAACGACGACGTCGTCGTCCAGTACGGCCACAACGCGCCGCCGGCCGGCGTCCGCGAGGCGGTCGCGTTCATGCCCTTCGACGAGCTCAACGGGCGCATGCGCGAGGCAGACGTCGTCGTCACGCACGCCGGCGTCGGCTCCGTGCTCTGCGCGCGCGAGGCCGGGCACGTCCCGGTCGTCGTGCCGAGGTTGCACCGCTTCGGCGAGCACGTCGACGACCATCAGCTCGAGCTCGTCGCCGCGCTCGGGCAGGACGGTCACGTCATCCCCGTGACGGACATCTCCGACCTTCCGGCTGCGGTTCAGAAGGCCGGTCGTCGTGCCGATACCACCAATGCCCCCAAGCCCCTGCACGCGGCGGTCCGCGCCGCGCTCCTGACTCCATGACCGAGACCCCTCGCCGGTACCTGCTCCTCGTCAACCACCTCGCGCGCGCCGGGATGGAGCTGCAGCTCATGCACCTCGCCCGCGGCCTCGTCGGCCTCGGGCACCAGGTGACCATCGGCTGCGTGGAGGTGCGCACCGACGTCGCCGACCTCGAGCGCGATGGCGTGCGCGTCATCCAGGTCGCGGGCAGCTCCCGCGCCGCTCGCATCGCCGCGGTCCCGCGGATCGCACGGCTCGCGCGCAGCTTCGACCTCGTCCACTGCACGGAGTTCGACGCGAGCCTCTGGGGCAGGATGGCCGCGGCGCTCGCCCGGCGACCGTCCGTGGTGACCGAGCACACGTTGGACCGCGGCATCCAGGTGTCGGAGGCGGGCGCCTCCCGTGGTCGGGCGATCGCGCTGCACCACCGCCTGCTCGGGCCGTCCACCTACGCGATCGTGCACGTCGCCGAGCAGCAGGCGCAGGTCCTGCTCGCCGAGGACGTTCCGCCCGCCAAGCTCGTGCACATCCCTAACGGAGTGCCGCTGGACCACATCCGCGCGGTGGCCGCGTCCGGCCTGACGCGGGCGGCCATCGGCGTGCCCGAGGACGCGAAGGTCGTCATGCACGTCGCGCGCTTCTACTCCATGAAGCGCCAGGGGTGGACGCTCGAGGCGGTTCGGCGCCTGCGCTCCGAGCTCGGCGACGTGCACGCCGTGTTCGTCGGGAAGGGGCCTGACCTGGAAGCCTTCCGGGACAAGGTGCGCATGAGCGGCGCCCAGGAGTGGACGCATCTGCTCGGCGTGCGCGACGACGTGCCGGCGGTGCTGTCGCTCGCCGATCTGGCCGTCCTGCCGTCGACGACGGAGGCGCTGCCGATGACGATGATCGAGACGATGGCGGTCGGGGTGCCGCAGGTGACGACCGACGTTGGCGAGCTCGGGCCGACGCTGCGCGAGGCCGACGCGGGGCTCACCGTGCCCGTCGAGGACCTCGACGCCTTCCACGTCGCGTGTCGCGCGGTGCTGAGCGACCCCGACCTGCACGCGCGGCTGCGCGAGGGCGCCCTGTCGGCCGTCGACCGCTTCGACGCCGCGCGCATGGTCGGCCGCTACGCGGCGCTCTTCGAGGCCGCCATCTCCGGGCGCCCGCGCGAGCAGGCGCGCGCCGCCGTCGGCGCCGTGGAGCGCGTCTGAGATGTCGCTGACCGACAACCGCCTCATCCTGGCGTACCACAGCGTCAGCCCCACGTGGACGGTCGACACGTCCGTCACGCCCGAGCGGCTGCGTGAGCAGCTCGAGCTCCTCCTGAGCAAGGGTTATCGGGGCGTGACGCTGTCCGGCGCGCTGCACGCCCCGGCGCGGGAGAAGGCGATGGTCGTCACGTTCGACGACGCGCACATCTCCGTCTACGAGCAGGCCCGTCCGATCCTCGACGAGCTCGGCGTGCCCGGCACCATCTTCGTGCCGACCGACTACCCCGACAGCGGCCGGCTCATGGGCTGGAAGGGCTACGACATGTGGGTCGGCACGCCGCACGAGCAGGAGCTCGCCTGCATGTCGTGGGGGCAGCTGCGCGAGGTGGCCGACGCGGGCTGGGAGATCGGCGCGCACACGTGCTCGCACCCGTTCCTCACCGAGCTGCCCGATGCGGAGCTCAATCGCGAGCTGCGCGGATCGCGTACGGCGTGCGAGGAGCACATGGAGCGCCCCTGCCCGGCGCTCGCCTACCCCTACAGCGACTGGGACCCGCGGGTCGCCGCGGCCGCGGGAGCCGCCGGCTTCACCGCGGCCGTGACGGTGAACACCGGAACGTGGTCGGAGCCGCTGCAGCTTCCGCGCACCGGCGTCTACCACTACGACACGGCCCCCCGGCTGCGCCTGCGGACGATCCGCCGGCGCTTTCCGCGCATCGACGCGCTGCTGAAGCGCCTCAAGGGGATCGACCCCAGCGACCCGCGCACGTAACGCGCCCGGCGTCAGCGCCGCTTCCACCTCCCGCTCAGAACCGAGTCGCGGTCCGCGCACTCGTCGTCCTGCGCCTTCAGCGTGAGCACGTCGCCGTTCATCTTCCAGCTGTACGTCGCCGTCTGGGGGATGTCGGGCCCGCAGAAGCTGCCCTCCTCGGGGTGCTGGTAGGCGCCGAGGCGGAAGGCGCCGTCAGACGTCGCCGAGAAGTCCTGGAGGATCGAGAACTGCGCGTTCACGTCGGTCATCTTCAGCGTGCCGTCGTTCAGCGTCAGCTCGAGCGGCCCGGGCTCGGGCTTCTCCTGACCCGGCCCTTCCTGACGCAGCCTGTCGGTGCGCTCGATGTCGCCCCTGGTCATACGGCGCGTGTAGGTTCCGGCGAGGCTCGACGTCGCCGAGCGCGAGACGCTGGCGGCGTTCGTCGCCGCGGGCTCGGCCACGTCGGGGTCGTCTGAGCCGCACCCGGCGGCCAGCGCGAGCATCAGCCCGGTCACCGCGAGCGCGGGAGCAAAGCGAGTCCTCATGGTTGCCTCCTGCTGATCGGTTGGTTGAAGCAGTCGGCGCCGACCGTCGAGCACGCGCCTACGAGCGGGCTACGAGTCCGCTAAAGGAGACCGCTAAGGGGACGCGGACGACTGTTAGGTTCAGCCCCTGAGCGCGAAATTGGAGTTTCGGCTGCTTGGGCCGGTCGAGGCCCGGCTGGACGACAAGCCGCTGTCCCTGGGCGGCCCTCGTCAGCGCGGCGTGCTGGCCATCCTGCTCCTCAGCGCCAACGAGATCGTCCCCAGCGACCGGCTTATCGATCTGATCTGGGGCGAATCGCCGCCGGAGACCGCCCCGACCGCGCTGCACGGATACGTCTCCCAGCTGCGCAAGGCGATCGAGCCTTCCCGCCGGGCCGGAGCGCCGCCGGCGGTCATCGTGACCGAGAGCCCGGGCTACGCGATCCGCGTGCAACCAGGGCAACTGGACCTCCAGTGCTTCGAGGAGCTCGTCGAGCTCGGGCGAGGGAAGCTCGCCGCAGGCGAGCCGCAAGAGGCGGCCGAGTGCCTCGACCGCGCGCTCGCGCTGTGGCGCGGGCCACCGTTGGCGAACGTGCGCAACGAGCGGTTCGGAGACGACGCGATCCGCCGCCTGGACGAGCTCCGTATGAGCGCGCAGGAGGACTCGATCGAGGCGCAGCTGGCGTCGGGACACCACCGCGACACCGTCCCCGAGCTCGAGCGGCTGATCCGGGCCGCGCCCTTCCGGGAGCGGCTGCGCAGCCAGTTGATGCTGGCGCTCTATCGGTCCGGCCGCCAGGCGGAGGCGCTCGAGGCGTTCGGCGCCGCGCGCGACATGCTGGTGGGCGAGCTGGGAATCGAGCCGAGCGAATCGCTCCGAGCCATGCATCAGCGGATCCTCCGGCAGGATCCGACCCTGCTGCCCGCGCAGCCGTCGGCAGGTCGCGCGCAGACGCACGGCGTCGCGCCGCCGGATCCATCGCCCGAGCGGAACCCGCGACGGCGCCGCCTGCTCGGAGCACTCGGCATCGCCGCCCTGGCAGCGGGCATCGCTGCAGTGCTTGTGGCCACGCGCGGCGACGGCGATGGCGGCGCTCCAACGGCCCGGGCCAACTCGCTCGTGCTGATCGATCCGCGCGATGGCAGCGTCCGCGCGAGCTTCGACGTCGGCGGGACGCCGACGAGCATCGCCGTGGACGACGAGGCGGCCTGGGTCTTGAACGCCGACGACCAGACGATCTCCCGGATCGACGCACGGACCCACTCGGTCAGGACGTTCGGATCCGGCGGGGTGCCCACCGACCTCGCCGCTGGAGGGCAAGCCCTCTGGGTCGCCAACGGGAAGCGCACCCGCGCGCAGTTCGTGGGTCCGGTGGCGACGAGCGTCGTGCGCCTGGACGCGCAATCCACGGCGGTGCGGGCGGCCGTCCCACTACCGGAGGCCGACGGCTTCACGAGCAACCTGCATCAGGACCACCTCGCGGTGACGCGCGACGGCGTCTGGGCGGTCAATCCCGATGCGACCCTCTCGCTGATCGATCCCGCGACGGACAAGGTCGAATCGGTCGTCAGAGGAGTGCGTGCCGCTGCGGTCTCCGCGGGAGACGAAGGGATCTGGGCACTCGGGCTCGACTCGACGCTGATGCGCGTCGACCCCGCCTCGAAGGCCCCGGACCGGCGCATCCGGGTGGCCGCCAACTCGCTGACCGCCCTGTCGATCGGCGGCGGCGCCGTGTGGGCCGCGGCCCCCTACGACGGCAACGTCTGGCGCGTCGATCCCGAGCCACGGCTCGTGCAGCGCACCATCGACGTCGGAGTGGGCGTGAGCGACGTCGCATACGGCCTGGGAAGCGTGTGGGCGGTGAACGGCCTGCGCGGGACGGTGTCACGGATCGATCCTCGAACGAACCGCGTCACCGCGACGGTCGCGATCGGCAACACGCCGCGACAGATCGCGGTGGGCGCAGGGGGTGTCTGGGTGACGGTCGCCGGCTCCACCGGCGAGCCACTGCCCGCCGCCAAGACCGGCAGCGCCGGAGCTCTGCCTGCATCCACCTGCGGGCGGCTCTTCTACGGCCGAGAGGGTCAGCCCGAACGACTGATCGTCTCGGACATGCCGCTGCGCGGCGGCAGCGACGTACCGACGCTGCAGATGAGCGAGGCGATCGCCTACGTCCTCCGGCAGCGCGACTTCCTCGCGGGCGACTTCACCGTCGGCTATCAGGCCTGCGACGACTCAACTGCCCAGACCGGCATCTTCGACCCGGAGAAATGTGCCGCCAACGCGAAGCTCTTCACGTCGACGCCGCAGGTGATCGGGGAGGTCGGCCCGTTCAACTCCGGCTGCGCGGCCGTCCAGATCCCGGTCGCCAACCAGTCGCGGGGCGGTCCGCTGGCGATGATCTCTCCGACGAACTCGGACGTCGGTCTGACGCGCGCGACGCCCATCACCCGGAAGGGGATGCTGGACCGCCTGTATCCGAGCGGCCGACGCAACTACGTACGCATCTATCCGAGCGAGGACGTGCAGGCGGCGGCCAGCGCCATCCTCGCCCGCGATCTGGGCGCCGTCCGGCTGGCCGTGCTCAGCGACGGAGGCTACGGCGAGACGCACGCCTTCCACTTCGCACGCACCGCTCGCAGGCTGGGGCTCCAGATCGTCCTCTCTCGGCGCTGGCGGCCCGCCGCGGACGGCTACGCGGATCTGGCAGCCGCGGTGGCCAAGGCGCGGCCGGACGCCGTTCTCGTCAGCGGCCTCCTGGACAACAACGGCGGCCGGGTCGTCCGGGACCTGCGTGCGCGACTGCCCGCACGGGTCGAGCTGCTCGGGAACGACGGCCTCCTGCCGGTCTCCCGGCTGTTCGCCGCCGCCGGGAGCGCCGCGCGGGGCATGCATCTGAGCATCGGCGGACTGCAGGTCGAGCAACTCCCTCGTGAGGGCAAGCACTTCGTGTCGCAGTTCGCGGCGACGCAAGGCGGCCGCCCGGTCCGTCCGGAGGCCGTGTACGCCGCTCAGGCCGCGGAAGTCCTCCTCGACGCGATCGCCGCGTCCGACGGGACGCGCGCCGATGTGACCGCGGCCCTGCGCGCTCGCCGGGTCCGCCGCGGCCTGATCGGCAGCTTCGCGTTCGACTCGCGGGGAGACGCCACCAGCACACCCATCACGATCGTCCGAGCCCGGCGAGGGGGTGGCGCGTCCACCGTCACGAGCATCGAGGGCGCGGACGTGGAGCGCGTCATCGACGTGCCTTCGTCGCTGTCGGGCTGAGGCGGGCCGTCAGCCGCTCAGCTCCCGGTTGATCTCCTCGATCGTCCGGTTGAGCGTGGTGCCGAACGCGGTGGTGGCCTGCGCGAGCTCGCGCTGGGCGGTGCGCAGGCGGGCGGCGCTCTTCGTGGACTTCAGCGTCTGGGCGGCCTGGGCCACCTCGTCGCCGTAGCCGTCCACGGCGCTCACGAGGCGCGCGTGCAGGGATCGCACCCGCTCGGGTGGGCGGATCGCGCGCAGGTCGCCGCCGACCTCGTCGACGGCCTGCTCGAACCCCTGCAGCGTCCTGCGGTCGCGCTCCGCCGAGGACGTGGCGGTGATCCCCGCGGACAGCTCGTCCACGCGCTTGGCGAACGCCTGCTGCGCGGCGTTGACACGCTCCACGTAGCGACTCCCGCCATCGTCGGAGGATCCGCCGCACGACGCGAGCGCGATGGCGCAGGCGAAGGCGACGGCGATGGCGATGGAGCGTGACCGGCGGCGCACCCAGGCACCGTAGCGAGCGGTGCGCCACCATCTGCCGGTGCGCTGGATCGTCGACGGCAACAACGTCATGGGTGCTCGGCCCGACGGCTGGTGGCGGGACCGCGCCGGCGCCGCTCGCGCGCTGGCCGGCCAGGTCGCGGCGTTCGCGGCCGCCGTCGGCGAGCCGGTCACGCTGTACTTCGACGGCCCCGAGCAGGATCTCGGCCAGCCCGGCCTGGAGGTCGTGTTCGCCGACCGCCCGGGGCGCAACGCGGCGGACGAGGCCATCGCCGCGCGCGTGGAGCGCGATGCGCAGCCGCAGGAGATCAGGGTGGTGACGTCGGACCGCGAGCTGGCGGCGACCGTCCAGGCGGCGGGCGCGGAGGTGGAGGGGGCCGGCCGCTTCCGGGCGCGGCTCGAGTCGCTCTAGCCTCCTGGTCGGATGCTCGAGACGGCGCCCGACCTGATCACGCCGGTGGTGGCGTTCCGCGCGTGGCGCATGATCGACGGGCGCCTGCTCTCCCCCTACATCCCCTGCCGCTGGGAGGGCCGCGAGATGCACGCCGTGTGCTATCCGGCAAACCGCGTCCTCGAGCGCGGGCGCGGCTGGCTCGACGAGCCGCACGAGTCGCCGCATCCCCGGTGCCGCTGCGGCATCTACGCGTACCACCGCCCCGGCACGCAGGCGTACTTCGGGGAATGGGAGTGGACGGAGGGCATCGTCACCGCCTGGGGGCGCATCGAGGCGCACGCCACCGGCCTGCGCGCCGAGCACGCGCGCGTGGAGGCCCTCGGTCTGCCGCCCGCCAACGAGCCGACGCGACGCCGGTCGGTGGAGCTCGTCGCCGAGCGCCTCGACGTGCCGCTCGTGCCCCGCGACGACCTCGCCGACGCCGCGGCGCGCTTCGGCCAGCCGCTGCCGCCCTCGCTTCTTCCCTGAGCGGCCCCGGGCGCGTAGTGTCGCCGCATGGCCCCCTCCTATGCGAGCGGCGTCGGGTCCGAGCCGCTCATCGGTGAGACCATCGGGGCGCTCCTGGAGCGAGTCGCCGCCGAGCTGCCGGACCACGAGGCGCTCGTCTCGCGCCACCAGGGCATCCGGCTGACCTACGAGCAGCTCGACGAGCAGGCCGACAGGCTCGCGCGGGCGCTCATCGCCGCCGGCCTGAAGATCGGCGACCGCGCCGGCATCTGGGCGCCGAACTGCGCCGAGTGGGCGCTCGTGCAGTTCGCGACCGCGAAGGCCGGCATCGTCCTCGTCAACGTCAACCCCGCCTACCGTCCGACCGAGCTCGCCTACGCGCTCAAGCAGTCGGGCTGCCGGCTGCTCGTGAGCGCCCAGTCGTTCAAGACCTCTGACTACGTCGCGATGGTCGACGAGGTGCGCGGCGAGCTGCCCGACCTGGAGCGGGTGGTCTTCCTCGACTCGGGCGACTGGGAGGAGCTGCTCGCACAGGCCGACGGCGTCGAGCCCGAGGAGCTGCGCAACCGCTCCGCGGGGCTGCAGTTCGACGACCCGATCAACATCCAGTACACGAGCGGCACGACGGGCTTCCCCAAGGGCGCCACGCTCAGCCACCACAACATCCTCAACAACGGGTTCTTCGTCGGGGAGCTGTGCGGCTACACGAAGGACGACCGGGTCTGCATCCCGGTGCCGCTGTACCACTGCTTCGGCATGGTCATGGGGAACCTCGGCTGCGTCACGCACGGCGCGACGATGGTCTACCCCTCCGGCGGGTTCGACCCTGGGGCGACGCTCGAGGCCGTCGCGGCGGAGCGCTGCACGTCGCTGTACGGCGTCCCCACCATGTTCATCGCCGAGCTCGATCACCCGGAGTTCGCCTCCCACGACCTCACGAGCCTGCGCACCGGCATCATGGCCGGCTCCCCCTGCCCGGTGGAGGTCATGCGGCGCGTGGTCGACCTGATGCACATGGAGGAGGTCACCATCTGCTACGGCATGACCGAGACCTCCCCGGTCTCCACCCAGACCAGCGCCGAGGACGACCTCGAGCACCGGGTGTCCACGGTGGGCCGGGTGCACCCCCACGTCGAGATCAAGATCGTCGACCCGGCCACGAACGCGGTCGTCGAGCGAGGCGCGCCGGGCGAGCTGCTCACGCGCGGCTACTCGGTCATGCTCGGCTACTGGGAGGACGAGGAGCGCACGGCGGAGGCGATCGACCGCGCGGGGTGGATGCACACGGGCGACCTCGCGACGATGGACGACGACGGCTACATCAACATCGTGGGACGCTCGAAGGACATGGTCATCCGCGGCGGGGAGAACGTGTACCCGCGTGAGATCGAGGAGTTCCTCTACGGGCATCCGGCAGTGCGCGACGTCGCCGTCTTCGGCGTGCCGGACGAGCGCTTCGGCGAGGAGCTGTGCGCTTGGATCCAGGTGCGCGAGGGCCAGTCGGTCACCGAGGAGGAGATCCGGGAGTTCTGCCGCGGGCGGATCGCGCACTACAAGGTGCCGCGCTACGTGCAGGTCGTCGAGGCGTTCCCGATGACCGTCACCGGCAAGGTGCAGAAGTTCAAGATGCGCGACACGGCGGTCGCCGAGCTGGGCCTGCAACAGAAGGTCACGGCCTGAGGCGGTGCACGACGACGCCCGGCCGATCGGGGTCGGGCGTCGAGCGGCGCCCCCAGCCCTCCGCGTCGACGAGGTCGAAGAACGCCGCGGCCGTCGCCCTGCCCGGATCCGCGAGCCAGACCTCCCCGCCGGGGGCCAGCAGTCGCGGCAGGAGGTCGAGCAGGACGGGGACGCTGCGGCGCTCGTAGAGGACGTCCGCGGCGAGGACGAGCGCGAACGGGCCGCGCGCGAGGAGCTCGTCCGGATGCGTCCAATCGGCCTGCATCGTCGCGACGCCGGCGTCGTTGCGGGCCGCGTTCTCGGCAAGCAGCGCGAGCGCCGCCGCGGCCCAGTCGGTCGCCAGAACGCGTCCGCCCTGTTGCGCGGCGACGATGCTCGGCAGCCCGAGCCCGCACCCGAGCTCGACGACCGCCGCCCCGCGCAGAGCCCGGCCGTCGAGCGCACGCGCGAGCGCGACGCCGCTCGGCCACAGCTCGGCCCAGTAGGGCAGGAACTCGTCCTCGCGCGCGAAAGCCCGCTCATCGATGAGCGCCTCGCTGTCGCGGGGCCGCATGATCGTGAGATCGCGGCCACGCAGCGCCACCGTCTCCTCGACCAGGTCCCCCGGCATCGCAAGCGAGCCTACGACCGCATCCCCTGCGCCGGCGGCGGGTCACAGGTACGTGCGTGCCGCCGCCCTGGCCCTGCTCACGCTCGCGCTCACGGCATCGCCCGCCGACGCGAGCGAGCTGCTCGTCGCCGAGCCGGGCGGCGCGCGAGCCGTCGAGGACCCGTACCTCCCGCCCGACGACACGGGCCCGGCCCCGGTCGGCGACTGCGACGCGCCGGCGGCCGTGCCCGCCGGCGCGCGTCCCACGGTGAGCGGGACGGTCGACCGCGCGGTCGCGACCGGCGCGATCACGCCGGAGCAGGGCGAGGGGTACAAGGCCACCTACCGCCACGCCCGCACCGTCGCCGCCGGCCTTCCGGCGTCGCGCGAGCGCGAGCTGCGCGGCGCGATCTCGGTGCTCGAGGGCCTCGTCCTGCGCCGCGCGCTCCCCGCGGTGCGGATGCCGGCCGCGTTCCTCCAGCTCGGCCGCAACGCGGAGTGGTGGTCGGAGAACGCCCCGCCGAGCGCGCCGCAACCCGCGCAGCGCCCGTGCGCGGGGGGTGCCGGCCTCGGCGGCGCACGGGTCACGTTCCCGGGCGACCCCGTGATCTTGCAGTGGTATCCCGGCCAGGGCCTCGCCATCCAGCCGCTCGCGACGTTCGGCCGCGCCAACGCGCTGTGGGCGGCCTGCGGGCCCGAGCCGACTCCCGGGCTCGCTTGCAAGCCCGACGAGCTGCGCCTCCTGCTCGACCGGATGATCGCCGTCGCGGGGCGGCGCGGCTCCGGCTTCCTCGCCTGGGAGTACCTGTTCTCCTTCGGCGGCGGCCGCGCACCCTGGATCAGCGGCATCGCGCAGGGAACCGGCATCCAGGCGTACACGCGCGGGGCGCAGCTGCTCGGCAACCCCGGGTACCTCGAGGTCGCCCGTCAGGCGCTCGGCGCGTTCGAGGCGCCGCCGCCCACGGGCGTCCGCGTGCCCGCCGACGGCGGGGCGCACTACCTCCTGTACTCGTTCGCGCCGCGGCTGCGGGTCCTCAACGCGTTCCTGCAGGCGCTCGTGGGCATCTACGACTTCGCGCACGCGACCGGCGATCCCACGGCCACCGCGCTCTTCAACACCGGCGACCGGGCGGCGCGTCGGGCGCTGCCGCGCTTCGACACCGGCGCGTGGTCGCGGTACGCCCAGGGCGGAGCCGAGTCCGACCTCGGCTACCACCGCCTCGTTCGCGACTTCCTCCGCTCGCTCTGCGGGCGCACGTCGACCCCCGCCTACTGCGCGATGCGCACCCGCTTCGACCGCTACCTGCACGAGCGCACGCGCGTGGCGGTGCGCCTGGCCGGCCGGCGCCGCGCCGGCCGGACGCTCGCCGTGCGGATCACGCTGTCGAAGATCTCGTGCGTGACCCTCCGGCTGCGTCGCGGCGACGCGGTCGTCGCCGCTCGGACGCTCGCGCTGCCGCGGGGCACGCGCACCGTTCCCATCCTCCTCGCCCGTGCCGGACGCCACGCACTGGAGGTGCAGGCGCGCGACCTCATGAACCACAGGACGACGGTCACGCGCGCGCTGGCGGTCTCAGGCAACGCATAGCGATCGCTTATCCCCCTCATACAGAGGTGCCGCAACCTGTGGCTCATGACGATGCTCACTCCCTCCGACCCGTCCACGGCCGGGGCGCTGACCGTCCGAGGCGGCTCGCAGGACGGGATGGTGGTCGCCCTCTGCGATCCCGTCACCCGTCTCGGCCGCGGCCTGCAGGCCGACCTCATCGTCGAGGACCCGACGGTCTCTCGCCGCCACGCCATCATCGTGCGGCGCGAGGACGAGATCGTCCTGCTCGACGACAACTCCCTCAACGGGACATGGTGCAACGGCGTTCGCGTGACCGATCGCGTGGTGCTCCGCGACGGCGACATGATCGGGCTGGGCGCGGCGACGCTCCGCTTCGCGGCCTGACGCGTTCGGTCCCCGACCGCCCGCCGATCGAGGCGCGACGCGCGGATAAGATGGGCGACCTTGTGACACGGTGTCACATGACCCCGTTCGGATCGACTGCGCGAGGAGAGAGCGCCCAACATGAGCATCACCACCAACCAGGACACCGCCGTCGATGCGGTGGAGCGCGCGCGCTCGCTCTACACCCTTCTCGACGAGCAGGCGGAGGCATCGGAGGAGCTCGGCCGGCTCACTGACGACATCGACGACGCGCTGCACGACACGGGCCTGTACGGCATGTGGGTGCCGAAGTCGCTCGGCGGCCTGGAGCTCGATCCGATGACGTCGTTGGGCGTCCTGGAGGCCGTGTCCTACGGTCAGGCCTCCGCCGGCTGGACGCTCATGGCCGCGGCCCTGTCCATCGGCACGGGCGCCGCGTACCTCAGCGACGAGGCCGTGCAGAAGATGTTCGTCGGCGTCGACCGCTTCCCGGTCATCGCCGGCCAGGGCACCCGTCCGGGGACCGCGAAACCCGTGGACGGCGGTTACGTGGTCAGCGGCGAGTGGAGCTTCGCCTCCGGCATCAAGCAGAAGGGCAGCTACCTCCACTCGGCCGTCATCGTCGACGGCACCGGCGAGTTCCGCATCACCGTGGTGCCGATCGAGAACGCCACGATGATCGACAACTGGGACGTGCTCGGCCTGCGCGCCACCGGCTCGATCGACTACACGTTGCGCGACGTGTTCGTTCCCGAGACCCAGACGCATATCGGGCTCGTCCAGGAATCGACGCGCGGCGGCGTCTTCTACAAGCTGGGGATCATCCAGATCGCGCTCATCTGCCACTCGGGCTGGGCGATGGGCGTCGGCCGCCGCATCCTCGACGAGCTCGCGAAGATGGCCCAGGCCAAGACGGGCCGTCCCGGCCAGCTCACCGACAGCGACGCGTTCCAGATCGGCTTCGCGGAGGCCGAGGGCAAGTTCCGGGCCGCGCGTGCCCTCGTGCTGGAGTCCTGGAGGGACGCGTGGGCGACGATGGAGGCCGGGGAGACGCTCTCGACGCGCCAGAGCACGATCCTGCGCCTCGCGCTGAGCCACATCACGTGGACGCTGTTCGACATCTCGCACTTCGCGTACAAGAACGCCGGCACGACGGCGCTGCGCTCGGGGACGCTCCAGCGGTTCTTCCGCGACGTGCACGCCGGGACGCAGCACATCACCTCTGCCCCGGGCGTCATCAAGGCCGCGGGCAAGGAGCTCGCCGGCCTCGCGCCGGGCCACCAGTGGGTGTTCCTGGACATCGTCGACCCCAGCGCCGCCGGCCCCGCCGCGCACTGAGAGCGCGCCGGTCGGACCTGAGGCCCCGGACTACCCGGCGGCCGACGGGACGACCGGCGCCGCCGCGCGCCGTGGGACCAGCCACGCGGCGAGCACCGCCAGGACCCCGACGAGCACCGCCGAGACGAAGGCGATCGTGTACCCGTGCTCGGTCGGCAGGCCAGAGCCGCCGGCGGTCGCGGCGAGGATCGCCGTGACCGCCGCCGAGCCGAACGCGCCGCCCGCAGTCCGCATGATCGTGTTGATGCCCGTCGCCACTCCCACCACGGACTGCGGGACGGCCGCGACGATGAGGTTCGCCATCGACGCCAGTCCAAGCGCGACGCCCGCTCCGAGGAAGATGCCCGCGAGCAGCAGCTCGAACGGCGTCTCATGCCGGACGACGAGCAGCAGGTAGCTCACGACGGACAGCGCCGCGCCGGCGATGAGCGTCGCCCGGAAGCCGAACCGCTCGCCCAGGCGCCCGGCCAGCGGTCCGACCGCCAGCTGGGCGAGCGCGCTGGGCAGCAGGAGCAGCCCGGCCGCCGTGACCGACTGCCCGAAGCCGTAGCCCGTGCTCTTCGGCGCCTGCACGTACTGCGGGATGAGCGCGAAGGCGGCGAACATGGCGAACCCGATGAGGAACGTCGCGACGTTCGTCGCCAAGACGGGCCGCAGGCGCAGGAGCCGCAGGTCGACGAGCGGCTCGGCCACGAGCTGCTCCACGCGCAGCCAGACCGCGATGATCGCCGTGCCGCCGGCGAGCATGCCGAGCGTCTTCGCGGAGCCCCACCCCCACGCGTTCGCCTGGGTGACGCCGAGCAGCAGGACGAGCAGCCCGGCGCTGAGGAGCGCGGCGCCGAGCCAGTCGACCCGCGCATCGGGGATCCGGGGCGAGCGCGGCACGACCGCCAGCACGCCGAGGATCGTCGGGGCCGCGATCACGAGCCCGCCCCAGAACAGCCACGGGACGCCGGCGTGCTCGACGAGCACGCCGGCGAGCGGAAGGCCGATGCCGCCACCGATGCCGAACACGGCGCTCAGCAGGCCGAGTCCGGCCGGGACGCGATGGCGCGGAAAGCAGTCGCGGATGATCCCGAACGCCAGCGGGAAGATGCCGCCCGCGACCCCCTGGATCGCGCGCCCGGCGATGACCCACGCGATCGACGGCGCCAGCGCGCACATGACGGCGCCGACGCTGAGCAGCGCGAGGACCACGGGCAGCACCCGGTCCTTGCCGTAGAGGTCGCCCAGCTTGCCGACGATCGGCGTCGCGACCGACGCTGACAGGAAGAACGCGGTCAGGACCCACGACGCGGCCTCGGTCCCAGCGTCGTGGTGCGCCGCGATCTCCGGCAAGGCCGGGAAGACCATCGTCTGCGAGAGCGCGTACGAGAGCCCCGCGAACAGCAGCACGGTCATGATCGGCGTGGTCCGCGGGGGCTCCACGTCTAGATGCTGTTCGTTGCCTGCTCGAAGCTCAGCCGCGGCAACCGCTCGGGGAACCAGGCGCCCTCGGCAGGCTCTCCGAAGTTCATGACGACCAGCGAGCGCCAGGACGAGTCCGCGAAAAACTCCGCGTCCACGCCTGGCGCGTCGAACCCGGCCATCGGCCCCGCCGCGAGACCGACCGCCCGCACGGCCAGCGTGAAGTAGCCGACCTGCAGCGCCGCGTTGAAGCGGGCGTGTCGCTCACGCAGCTCCGGATCGCCCGCATAGCGCTCCCGCGCGTGCGCGCGCGTCGGGAACAGCTGTGGGATGTACTCGTGGAAGTCGAGGTCCACGGCGAGCACCGCGGTCGCCGGAGCCGTCGCCGTCTTCTCGCGGTTGCCCTCGGACATGTGCGGCAGCAGCCGCTGACGCGCTTCGGGCGACTGCACGAACAGGATGCGCAGCGGGTTGGTGTTCGACTGCGTCGGCGGGTACCTGAACAGGTCGTAGATCTCGCGGAGCTTCTCCTCGGTGACCGGCGTGTCTGTGAACTTGTTCGCGCTGCGCGCCTCCGTGAAGAGCACGGCGCGGCAGGACTCGTCCAGCTCAGCGAGGGGCAAGCCGCACCGCCGCGTCCAGGCGGATGGTTTCCGCGTTGAGGTAGGCGTTCTGCGCGATGTCCACGACCAGCTGGGCGTACTCGTCCGGACGGCCGAGCCGCTGCGGGAACGGCATGGCCTTGGCCAGCGACTCCCGTGCCTCGTCGGGCAGCCCCTCGACCATCGGCGTGTCGAAGATCCCCGGCGCGATGGCCAGGACGCGGATGCCGTGCTGCGCGAGGTCGCGGGCGGCCGGGAGCGTCAGCCCGACGACGCCGCCCTTGGAGGCGGAGTACGCCACCTGGCCGATCTGCCCGTCGAAGGCGGCGACGGACGCGGTGCTGACGTGCACGCCGCGCTCGCCGTCGATCGGCTCGTTCTCCGCCATCGCCCGCGCGGCGGCGAGCAGCAGGTGAAACGTGCCCAGCAGATTCACCTCGATCGTGCGCCGGAACAGCCCCGGATCGTGCGGGCCGCGCTTGGAGAGGATCCGCCCGACCACGCCGATGCCGGCGCACGCCACGCTCATGCGCAGGCCGTCCTCGTGCAGCGCGGCCGCCTCGTTGACCGCCGACTGCACGTCATCGGGATCCGTGACGTCGGTGCGGCGGAACGTCGCGGCGGCGCCGAGGCGCTCCGCGGTCGCCTTGCCAACGTCCTCGTTGACGTCGGCGAGCAGCACCGCCATGCCCTCCGCGACGAGCGCCTCCGCCGTCGCACCTCCGAGCCCCGACGCGCCGCCGCTGATGATCGCTGCACCCGTCAGTGTCCTTCGAGCCACGTTCGGCCCCCAATCTTTGTACCCATTTGTTCAAGCCGCTGGTATCGTGCCGCCGACCCACGACCGGCGAGGGAGAACGACGATGCCAGACGCGAGCCGCGACGGCGGTGCCACCCAGGTCGTAGCGCCCCAGTTCACGTTCGGAGGCGGCGTCTCCACGGTGCTGGAGAGCGCGCCGGCCGCGACACCGCCGGCCACGCTCGAGGAGGCCCGCAACCAGCCCGGCCGGGCAGCGCAGATCGAGCAGCTCACCCGCCGCATCGAGGCCGAGGGCATCAGGTACGTGTTCTTCCAGCAGGTGTCGGTCACCGGTCGCGTGATGGGCAAGGGCGTGGTGTCCTCCTTCTTCCCGCAGGTGGCGGAGAAGGGCTACCAGCTCGTCTACGGCGCCACCGCCAACCTGTTCACCGACCGCCACGGGGCCTACATCGGCTTCGGCCCCGAGGAGTCCGAGCTCGCCGCCGTGGCGGATCTCGACACGTTCGCCGTCCTTCCATGGGACCCGCGCGTCGCCCGGGTCTTCTGCGACTGCTACGACACGGAGACCGGCGAGCTGCTCGACGCCGACCCGCGCCAGAACCTCAAGCGCGTCACCGCCGAGTTCGAGCAGGAGCTCGGGCTGCACTTCCTCATCGGCATCGAGCCCGAGATGATGTGGCTGCGCAAGCCGCGTGACGGCGAGGTTCCGACGGGCGTCACGAAGCCCTACTGCTACCACATCCACCAGTTCGAGGAGCTGCGGCCCGTGCTGCTCGACGTCGTCGAGTACGGGCAGGCGCTGGGCCTGGACATGAGCTACGGCGACCACGAGGACGCCCCCGGACAGCTCGAGCTGAACTTCCGCTTCGACCGCCCCGTGCGGACGGCGGACAACATCACGACGTACCGCCAGATCTGCGCCGCGGTCGGCCGCAAGCACGACCTGCTGCCGAGCTTCATGCCCAAGCCGTTCACCGGCGTCTCGGCCAACGGGCACCATCACCACTTCACGCTCGTCGACGACGACGGCGTCAACGTCTTCCACGATCCCGACGGGCCCGCCCAGCTCTCGGAGACCGCGCGCCACTTCCTCGGCGGGCTGCTCGACCACTTCGGCGCCCTCATGTGCGTCGGCAACTCGACCGTCAACTCCTACTGCCGCATGTGGGACACGGGGTTCTGGGCGCCGATCTACAAGAACTGGGGCTGGCAGAACCGCACGACGACCGTGCGCGTCGCGTCCGGCGGTCGCTTCGAGTACCGCGGCGTCGACTCCGCCTGCAACCCCTACCTGACGGTCGCGGCGCTGCTGCGCGCCGGCCTGGACGGCATCCGCAACTCCAGCGACCCGGGCCCGCCGCAGCAGGGCAACACGTACGAGCTCCTGCAGGCCGGCGAGCAGATCGAGAAGGTGCCCGACTCCCTCGGCGCAGCGCTGGACGCCCTGGAGGCCGACGAGGTGGTGAGGAGCGCGATGCCGGGTCGGCTCTACGAGGTGTTCCGCCACTACAAGCGCGACGAGTGGGAGCGCTACCTGGCCGCGGTCACCGACTGGGAGCGCGACGAGTATCTGGAAGTGCTGCCGTAGCCATGTGCGGAATCGCAGGCCTCATCTACAAGAACGGCTCGACGTCGATCGGCGAGGACATGGCCCGGATGCTGCAGTCGATGAAGCACCGCGGGCCCGACTCGACCGGGTATGCCCTCTACCGCCCGCCGTCGGACGACTGGGTCATGCACGTCAAGCTCGCGGACGTCAACGCGGAGCGCGACTTCGAGTTCGAGCAGCGCATCCGCCGCAACCGCGGCGAGGTCCGCCGCCGGCTGGAGGCGGCCGGCGCACGCGTGCTCGAGACGCTCGACACGAGCCCGCACGCCATGACCGTGACCTTCTCCTTCGGCGGCGAGGACCTGAAGCTCCTCGCCGACCGCATCGAGGACATCCGCGGCGCCGAGGTGCTGTCGCTGGGCCACACGCTGGAGATCGTCAAGGACATCGGGGACGCCGCGACGGTCGCCGGCGACTACGGCCTGGCGCGCTTCAAGGGGACCCACGGCATCGGCCACGTCCGCATGGCGACGGAGTCCGACGTCGACATCTCGGGCGCGCACCCCTACTGGGCCTATCCGTTCTCCGACGTCGCGGTCGTCCACAACGGCCAGCTCACCAACTACCACCAGTGGCGCCGGCGCCTGGAGCGGGCCGGGCACCGCTTCCAGTCCGAGTGCGACTCGGAGATCATCGCCGTGTACCTCGCCGAGCGCATGGACGACGGGGACACGCTGGAGGAGGCGATGCACCGCAGCCTCGAGGAGCTCGACGGCGTGTTCACGTACCTCGCCGTCACGGGCGACGCGCTGGGCATGGCCAAGGACGAGCTGGCGGCGAAGCCGCTCGTGCTCTACGAGGGCGACGACGTCGTTGCCCTCGCCTCGGAGGAGATCGCGATCCGCGCCGTGCTCGACCGCGAGATCGAGACGTACGACCCGTACGAGAGCGAGGTGATGGTGTGGTCTCGGTAGACGCCAACGGCCGCACGGCCCGGATGGACGCCCGGGGGCTCGTCGAGCTCACCGACGAGGTCCCCAACGTCTCCACCATCGAGGACGGGCGGGCGACGTTCGACGCGCACGACCTGACCACGCGGCAGATCAACCTGGAGCTGCGCTCGCTGGTCTACGAGCAGGGCATCCGCGACGTCACGGTGCTGAACCCCGGCGCGCGGCACTCGCTCGGCGTCGGGATCCTCGCGCGCTGCCGAATCACGTTCGAGGGCTCGATCGGCTACTTCGCGTGCGGGCTCATCGACGGGCCGGAGGTGCACATCACAGGCCGCGTCGGCTGGTCGGCGTGCGAGAACATGATGTCCGGCGTCGTCGTCATCGACGGCAACGCGGGCTCGCTCACCGGTGCCGCCATGCGCGGGGGCGACCTCGTGGTCAAGGGCCGCGTCGGCGCCCGCACGGGCATCGACCAGAAGGGCGGCACGATCATCGTCTGCGGCGACGCGGGCGCCAACACCGCGTTCATGATGCAGCGCGGCCGCCAGATCATCCTCGGCAACGCGGGCGCCGGCCTCGGCGACTCGATGTACGACGGCACGCTCTACGTCGCCGGCACGGTGAAGTCGCTGGGCATCGACTGCGTGCCCGGCGAGTGGACCGACGCGGACTCCGAGCTCATCGAGCGCAAGTTCCGCATCTACGGGCTCGGCAACCCGCCCGAGCTGCAGAAGTTCGTCTGCGGCAAGAAGCTCTACAACTACGACACGCTCGAGCCCAGCGAGCGGCGTATCGTCCTGTGAGGAGGCCGGTTCATGGCTGACGAGACCTCCCCCTCTGCGCGCACACGGCTCGGGCACAGCCGGATCTTCACGCCGGAGGTCATCGACGACATCCACATGAAGTCCGAGCTCGGTCGCTACCGGATGCGCGGCTTCTCGATGTTCAAGAAGATCCCGCATTGGGACGACCTGATGTTCCTGCCGGGAACGCTCACCCGGTTCGTCATCGAGGGCTACCGCGAGAAGTGCGAGACGAAGACCGTGCTCGGCGCGCGCTTCGCGAAGCGGCCGATCGAGCTCGACATCCCGATCTACATCACTGGCATGAGCTTCGGCGCCCTGTCGATCGAGGCGAAGATGGCGCTGGCCAAGGGCG
>Ga0081539_10001057_pt1 | contig 50359 bp, 38 predicted proteins | sample TabmetS4T2R2_FD_71023 | JGI IMG/M metagenome (GOLD analysis project Ga0081539, IMG submission 71023) | Tabebuia heterophylla rhizosphere microbial communities from the University of Puerto Rico - S4T2R2 | ecosystem: Host-associated > Plants > Roots > Rhizosphere ... | reverse complement strand
CCTGCTCGGCATCCCCGACAACTACCACGTGCTCTTCCTGCAAGGCGGCGCGAGCTTGCAATTCTCGATGATCCCGATCAACCTGCTGCCCGCCGGGGGCGGCAGCGCCGACTACGTCATCACGGGCAGTTGGGGCAAGAAGGCGCTGAAGGAGGCGAAGAAGCAGGGCGCGGTCAGCATCGCCGCCGACATGGCCGACAGCCGCTACACGCGCGTGCCCGAAGCGCACGAGTTGAAGCTCGACCCGCGGGCGGCCTACGTCCACATCACGACGAACGAGACGATTGAGGGCGTCGAGTGGCAGACCGAGCCGGAGACGGGCGACGTGCCGCTCGTCGCCGACGCCTCGTCCGACATCTGCTCGCGCCCCATGGACGTGACGAAATACGCGCTCATCTACGCGGGCGCGCAGAAGAACCTCGGGCCGTCGGGCGTCACCCTCGTCATCATCCGCGACGACCTCTTACAGCGCATCCCCGCCGGCCTCCACACGATGCTCGACTTCCGCACCCACGCCGAGAACGACTCGCTCTACAACACGCCGAACACGTGGGGCATCTACATCCTCGACCTGGTCTGCAAGTGGCTCAAAGAGCAGGGCGGGCTGGCGGCGATGCACCGCGAGAACCAGGCGAAGGCACAACTCATCTACGACGCCATTGACGCCACCGACTTCTACCGCGGGCACGCCGCCCGCGAGGCGCGCTCGCTAATGAACGTCACCTTCCGCCTGCCGTCCGAAGAGTTGGAGAGGCAGTTTGCGAAAGAGGCGACGGCGGCGGGCCTCGACGGCTTGAAAGGCCACCGCTCGGTCGGCGGCATCCGCGCCTCAATCTACAACGCCTTCCCCCGCGCCGGCTGCGAGGCGCTCGTCGAGTTCATGCGCGAGTTCGGGCGGAAGAACGGCTAACGCCGCAGGCGCGGCGGCACGCTCTGCCGCATCGGCGGCAACAACGCGGACGCCGGAGCCTGGTTGATTTCCGTCGCCAGCCTTTCACGCCAACAAACTCAGCCTTCGCACTCCGCGAGCGTCTGGCGAGCCTCTTCGAGGCGTGGGGAACGCAGGGCGGTGAAGATTTCGACAGCACGTTGAGCGTGCGGGAGTGCTTCCGCCTTTCGTCCTTGCCGGGCGAGGGCTTTAGCGAGGAAGTGGCAGTCACCGCCGATTAACTCCTTGCGGCCGACTTTCTCAGCCAAGGACAGGGCCTCGCGGGCCAAGGCTTCAGCACCGGCCCAGTCCTCGCGGTCTAGTGCCAGTAAGGCCAAATTACCGGTGTAGGTAGCGACGCCTTCGTGGTAATCGCTGGCTAAGGCGATCCGTAGTGCCTCCCGGTAATCGCGCTTAGCGGCAGCGAGATCGCCGGAGAATCGTTCGGCTCCGGCGAGGGCGTTCAGACCGATGGCTACATCCTCGCTTTCGAGGCTCAAGGTGCGGTCAAGCTCCACGGCTTCGCGGTAGGCCACGATGGCAGCAGGGTAATCCCCGGCCAACTCGTGCCCGAGGCCGCGCAAGCGGATGCCGACGGCCCGTTCGCGGGCGTCGGCTCGGGCCTCGCGCCAGTGGGCCTCAGCACGGTCGGCGCAGATGAGCACTTCCGCCGACTGCCTGCGCAAATAATGAACCCAGCCGGCATCGTAGGCCTGCCATCCGCCGTTCAGAAAATCTTTGGCCGCCACGGCCTTGAGTTCGGCGTCCCGCGAGAGGGCGAGCCATTCATCCCAGCGGCCGGTGAAATTGAGAAAATTCTGCAATGCGGAGTACACGGTCTGAAGCCGGTCATTCGGCCCGGCGAGGAAGCGTGGCAGGGCGGCGGCGACCGTGGGCCACGCGGCGTCGAGTACGGGGAAGTTGTCGAATTTCTTGTAGCCGTTCTCCAACACCAGCGCGTAGGCGCGCTTTTCGAGCCGGTCGCCGGTCTCAGCGATGACTTCGGGTTTACGCCGCCGCAGGAAGTCGGCGACCAGCGGGACGAGGGCGAACGCCGTCTCCTCAGTGTCAGGAACGACGAGCGAGCGGTTGGCGAGGCTGCGGAGGGCGGGCGCGGCTGTTTCCTCGTCGCAGCCCGCGACCGCGGTGACGTGCTCCACTTTCACGGGCAGGCTGTAGTAGGTGAGCGCGCAGAGGACTTTGGTCTCGGCGTCGGTGAACTCGTTGACGAGATCGCCGAAGACGAACTCCAACGGGTCGTTGTCCGCTGGACAGGAGCGGAGGAACGCCAGCGCGTCCTGGAAGGTGCGGCAACTTCCGCGACCGAGTTGCCCGGCCACCCAGCGCAGGAGCAGCGGGTTGCCGGCGGTCTGCTCGTAGAGGGCAGTGCGCTCATCTTCAGTGGTCTTGGCGAGCAGCGGGTTGTGCCGGGCGAGGTCGGCGAGGGTTTCGAGCGCGGCTTCGCGGCCGAGTTTTTGGAGGATGAGTTCCTCCGAGCCGGAGCCGATGCGGCGGCGGCTGGTGAGGATGGCCTTACAGCCCGGCGGCAGGCGCTTGACGAAGGTGAAGAGCCGGTCGCGGTCGGACTTGGGGAGTGATTCGAGGTTGTCGAGGATGAGCAGCGCCTGCTCGTCGCGGAGCGCGGCGAGCAGCAGGCGGATGCGCTCGTCTTCCGGCGACTTCGTGATGTCCGCGTGTCCCAACTCGCGGGCGAGTTCGTTGAGCATTTCGAGGAAGCCGGGCAGGAGGAAGTCGCCCAGTTCGCGCACGCCGTCGTCGTCCAACTCGCGGTTCTTCACGGAGACGAAGGCGATGCGCTTGAACTCGTCGGGCGTGCAGTCGTAGGCGGCGCGGACAGCCAGCGAAGTCTTGCCCATGCCGCCCGGCCCATCTATGAGCGCGCCCCAGGTGCGGTTCTCCGGGTCGAGGGCTTCGCGGATTTGCGCGAGTTCCGCCTCGCGCCCGAAGAATGGTTGGAGGCGCGGGAGGTTGTTGGGGATTGAAGTGTGCGCGGGCCTGCCGTCGGGCGACGAGGGGGCGGTGTAGTGGTCTTTGGGCTTGCCTTCGTTGAGCGCGAGCCGTTCGAGGATGACCGACGCGGCTTGCTCCGGCGTCAGCTCGTCGAGGTCTGTGTACCCGGCCAAGCCACGCAGTCCCTTGCCTTCGACGCGGTCGAAGCGGGCCAACATCACCTCACTCACTTTGCGCTTCTTGAGCAGACCAAAGATCGCATTCCATTCCAGGCCGCACCACTCCTTGTTCTCGTAGTCAGGGCAGAAGACGGCGACGACAAGCTCGGCCTCCGATTCGTAGAGGTCTGGCAGATAGAAGGCGAGGTCGCTGCGCGAGAACTCGCCTTGATGGAACTTGTCGTAGAGGATACGTTCCTTGCCGAACCGCCGCGCGAGGATGGCGGCGACTTGTTCGACGAAGTTACGCTTTTCCCCGGCGAAGGAGAAGGCGATGCGGAAGCGTTTGGAGGTCATGGTTCAACTCTGTGAGCACACGTAAGGATTCGGACAAGGCGGCCGACACTGATTATCCACGGCGCGGGCGGAATGACCAATAGCTGTCGGCGAAGCGTGCTTGGCATCGGCACGGGCGTGGTTTAAAGTAAGGGCGCGTCGTTAGTCTCCCATCTCGCATCGTGGACACTTTTCCTCTTAAAGATTAATGAGCACGAAAATCCTGTTCCCCCTCGCCCTCTTCGTCAGCCTCTCGGCCGCCGTGTTCTCCGCCGCCCAGGGGCCCGCGCACAACCCGTCGCCCGTCGAACTGCCGGCGGAGAAGCACCTGCGCAACGTGCGGCAGTTGACCTTCAGCGGGGAGAATGCGGAAGCGTACTTCAGCGGCGACGGGCGGGCGCTGATCTTTCAGTCGAAGCGCGACCAGTTAGAGTGCGATCAGATTTTCACGATGCGCGCCGATGGGTCGGACGTGCGCATGATCTCGACCGGCGCGGGGCGCACGACCTGTTCGTACTTCTTCCCGAACGGCAAACGCGTCCTCTATTCTTCGACGCACGGCGCGGCGCAGGCGTGTCCGCCGCGCCCCGACTACTCGAAGGGCTACGTGTGGCCGATCTATCCGGGCTACGACATCTACACGGCCAAGCCGGACGGCTCGGACTTGAAACCGTTGACCGACGTGGACGGCTATGACGCCGAGGCGACCATCTCGACCAATGGCAAGAAGATCGTCTTCACCTCGATGCGCAGCGGCGACCTCGACATCTATACGATGGATGCCGACGGGCGGAACATCAAGCGGCTGACGACTGAGTTGGGCTATGACGGCGGCCCGTTCTTCTCGCGCGACGGCCGGCAGATCGTCTATCGCGCCTATCACCCGCAGACGCCGGAACAGATCGCGCGCTACAAGCAGAAGCTTGCCGAGAACCTGATCGAGCCGACCGTCTTCGAGTTGTGGGTGATGAACGCCGACGGCTCGCACAAGCGGCAGGTGACGCACCTGAACGCGGCGAGTTTCGCGCCCTACTTCTTCCCCGACGGCCGGCGCATCATCTTCGCGTCGAACGTCAACGATCCGAAGGGGCGCGACTTCGATCTCTACGCCATCAATGTGGACGGGACGGGGCTTGAGCGCATCACATACAACGACACCTTCGACGGCTTCCCGATGTTCTCGCCCGACGGCCGCCGGCTGGTCTTCGCCTCGAACCGCAACGCGCAGACGCGCGGCGACACAAACGTCTTCATCGCCGACTGGGTGAACTAAGCAAGCGGGCAACACTGCCGATACCCCTTAAGGAGGTTGCCATGACAAGCGCAAACGAGAACGAGCGGGTCTGTCTGTTCCGGCTCGTCGCCGTGCCGGTCTTGATCAGCGTGGTCGTGACGCTCGTGCGGCTGGTGGGCGAGTTGCAACACTGGTCGCCGAGTTGGTTCAACGCGCGGGCGGGCGGCGTCCTGCCGTCGGGCGTCAGTTGGATCGTCGGCATCGTGTGGCTGCCGCTGCCGTTCGGCGTCTATTTTGCGTTGCGGCTGGCGCGCGCCGGGCGCGGGCCTACGGCGAGCGCGGGCCGGGCCGTGGGGCTGGCGGTCTTGGGAGTGCTCCTGCTCGGCGGCTTCTTCGTGCTCGTGCTGCCGCGCTTAACGTTTCTGAGCGACCGCGTCGCTTTGCTGATCATCTGGCTGGCGGGCGTCGTCGCGGGCGCGCTGCAATGGTTCGGCTGGCGCGCGCTCTTTAAGACGCTCGTGCTGTACGGTCTCGCGTCGCGCGCCGTCGTGGTCGTCGTGATGCTGCTGGCGCAGTTGGGCCACTGGGGCACGCACTACGACTACGGGCAGGAGCCGGGGGTCGCGCAGGTGTCGTTCGCCTTCAAATTCTGGTGGCTATCATTCTTCCCGCAACTCGTCTTCTGGGTCGGCTTCACGGTCGTGCTCGGCGCGCTCTCAGGCAGCCTCGCGTATGCGGTTGCGGGCCGCCGCGTGCCGCAGACGGCCGCCGCCGTATCATGATCGCAAGCTAAGCTCGCGTTGACTGGAATGAGGGGGCAAAGTAACCACGAAAGCACACGAAACGACAAGAAGCGGAGGCACGAAAGTCGTCAACTTGCTTCGTGTTGTTTCGTGTGCTTTCGTGGTTCAAAGTTCTACCGCCCGTCACCCTGGAAATAAGTTTATGAACAGCATGCTCCGCCGCACGACTTCTCTCTTCCTGTTCTTCGTTCTTGTCACCACGGGCGCGCTCGCGCAGCAGCAGGGCGCGCGCAGCGACGAGCCGAGCGCGGCACGTCTGCGCGCGGACGTGACCTACCTTGCGTCCGACAAGCTCGACGGGCGGCGCACGGGCACGCCGGGCGCGGAGGCGGCGGCGCAGTACGTCGCCGCCGCGTTCGAGCGGTTGGGGTTGAAGCCGGGCGCGGCCGATGAGATCACCTTCACGTCCGGCCCGAGCAAGATTGCGGGACGCCATGAGAGCTACTTCCAATCGTTCCCCTACGTCGCCGCCGTCGAGTTGGGCAAAGGTAACGCGATGACGTTCACGCCGAAGGTGGGCGAGCGCGTCGGCGTCGTACCTGCGACGACGCTCGACCTGCGGCTCGGCGAAGACTGGATGCCGCTCGCGTGGAGCGCGAACGCGCGCGTCGAGCACACCCCGGTCGTCTATGTCGGCTACGGCATCACGGCGGGCGACCTGAACCACGACGACTACGCGGGCGTGGACGTGAAGGACAAAATCGCGCTCGCCTTCGTCGGCACACCCGACGGCGACAACCCGCACGGGCGGTTCGCGCGCTACGAAGACCTGCGCTTCAAGGCGGCGGCGGCGCGCGACCACGGCGCGCGCGCCCTCGTCCTCATCTCGCGCAAGGAGAATTTTAAGGAAGACCGGCTCGCGCAGCCGCGCCTGGACAACGAAGCGGCGGGCGACGCCGGTCTGCCCGTCGTCGTCATCTCGCGGCAGGTCGCGCGCCGCGCCGTCGAGGCCGCCGCCACGCCTGCGGGCGTGCGCTTCGAGGCGTTGGAGGCCGCGCTCAACGGGCAGCAGCCGGCGGGTGCGTCCGCGCCGCAGCAGAATTTTTCCGCCGCGCTCAAGAACATCGCGTTCGGTCTGACGACCGATCTCGTGCGGCGCACCGCGCAGGCCGCGAACGTCGTCGGCATCCTCGAAGGCTCTGAGCCGAAGCTGGCGAACGAAGTGATCGTCGTCGGCGCGCACTACGATCACCTGGGGCGCGGCGGTCAGAGCAGTCTCGCGCCGCGCGAGGGCGAGATTCATCACGGCGCGGACGACAACGCTTCGGGCACGGCCGCAGTGCTGGAGTTGGCGCGCATCTTCACGTCAGCGCGCACGCGCCGCACGCTCGTCCTGGTCGCCTTCAGCGGCGAGGAGGAGGGACTGCTCGGCTCGGCCTACTACGTCGGCCACCCCGCGCGCCCGCTTGCGCAGACCGTGGCGATGCTCAACATGGACATGATCGGGCGCTTGCAGGGCGACCGTTTGAACGTCGGCGGCGTGGGCACGGCCGCCGAATGGCGCGAGTGGGTCACGCGCGCGAACAGCACGCTGAACGTGCACGTCGCGGCCGCGGGCATCCCCATCACGGAGCAGGCGGCGGCGCGGCATGAAGTGCCGCTCGTGACGGGCGCGAACGGGCAGGTGATCGTGACGGCCGCGCCCGCCGAGCGGTTCACGCTCGCGCTCAGCGAGGACGGCTACGGGCCGAGCGATCACTCTTCGTTCTACGCCAGGCAGATTCCCGTCCTCTTCTTCTGGACGGGCACGCACGAGGACTACCACAAGCCCTCCGACACGGCCGACAAGATCAACTACGAGGGCGAGGCGCGCGTCGTCGCCCTCGTGCGCGACCTCGTGCGCGCCGTGGACGCGAGCGACAAGCGCCCGACCTACACGCAAGCCAAGAGCGACAATCAGCAGGGGCGCGCGACCGGCTTCCGCGTCTATCTCGGCACGATCCCCTCCTACGCCGACAGCACAGACGGGCTGCGCCTTGACGGCGTGCGCGACGACTCGCCCGCCGCCAGGGCGGGCCTGCGGGCCGGCGACCGCATCGTCAAACTCGCCGGCCGCGACATCCGCAACGTCTACGACTACACCTACGCGCTCGGCGAGATGAAAGCGGGCCAGGAGTACGAGGTCGAAGTCGTGCGCGGCGCGGAACGCCTGACGTTGAAGATCACACCGGCGGAAAGAAAGTAGCAATGTGAATTTTGCGGCGCGGGGTCAGGCCGGCCGCACCGGCCTGACCCCGCGGCGCGTGCTAACGCCGCACCGGCCGCCACGCCGTTACAGTGACTCAAGGAAGATGACGATCTTCCGTTGCTCGCTGAGCGGGCGCGCGAAGAATTTGTCGGCGGCGAACTGGGCCTCGCCGCCGTGCCGCTTGATCGCGCTGGCGAAGGGCAGCGTGTTGGCCGCGAAAGTCAGGGACAGGCCGTCGTGCATCAGCCGCGTGTGCGTGCGCACGCCCCACAGCGGCGCGGTGCGCACGAAGAAGCGCGTCTTCGGCCCGCCGTTCTGCACGATGCCGTCGCCCGTGCCGATGTCGTGCAGCAGGAAATCACCGTAGGGGTGAATGATCTTGTTCCCCAGGGCGGGCGGCACGGTGAACGTGCCGAGGTTGATGACCGTGTTCGGCATGGCCGTGATGATCGTGTCGCGGTGACAGATGGCGCAGCCGTCCTCCTTGAACATCTTCTCGCCTTCCTGCGCGTCCTGCGTCGCGGCGATGACCCGGTCGCGCGGCGGCGCTTTCGTCGCGCGCATGAAGATGGTGAAGGTGTCTATGTCGCGCTCGTTGTCTTCGCCGCAGAAGTCCCGCTGGCCGGGCGGGGTGACGGTGTCGTCGCACGGCAGGTTGGGATCGTTCGGGACGAAGTCGAAGTTGGCGACCGACCGGCCGAGCGACGTGTTCTCCATCAGGAAGAAGCGGTTGGTGATGCCGATCTCGTTGAGGTAGGCGTCGCCGGAAAACGACAGCAGGCTGGCGTGCTGGTCTTTGTGCCCGAAGCGGCCGATGCGGCAACGCCCGTTGCGGTTCTCCTCCACGGGCACGCGGATGGCCAGCCCGTGTACATTCGGGTTCTCGTTCGTCTCCTTCGCCTGGATGTCGAGCAGCGTCTGGTTGGAGATGGCTTCGACGAAGCCGTCGCCCAGCAGGTTGAGCGAGGTGCGGGTGGTGGCCACGTCCGCCGGCCGATCAATCCCGGCCGAGTGCAGGGGCGGCACGCGCTCCTGAATGTTCGCCACCAGGAGCGTAGGATCGACCCGCCGGTCAACGGCGCGGTCGTTGATCAGCGAGCCGCCGGGCGGATCGACGAACTGCGGACAGTCGTAGCCCCACGGGTCGCAGGGGTTGTCTATGTAGCCGGCGCGCAGCTCCGTGATCTGGCTGACCGCGCCGGAGACCGGGTTCTGGTGGCATTCGGCGCACGACTGCGCGTTGTAGACGGGGCCGAGGCCGTCGGGCAGAATCTCGTCGCGCACCTCGAAGGTGGCCCGGTGCGCGTCGTGCTTCTCCTGCGGCACGAAGTTCTCGTCAATGGTCTTGTCGTCGAAGCCGGTCGGGGCTTCGGTCGGTATGGGGCAGCGGAGGCAAGGCGTCACTTCGGTATCAATGGAGCATTGTCTTTCGACATCGTCGTCGGCGAGGGCCACGTTGGCCTGCCCCGTGGGCGGGTCTCCTTTTTGCGTCTGACTGTGGACTACCCGGTTGTAAGCGGCGGGTAGTAGCAGCAGCAGCGCAAACACCCCTAGCAAAAAGGTCTTCAGGCTTCTCATCGCTGTCTCCTCCAGTGTGTGTGAGCGGAAGTGAGTTGGCCGGGGACGACCAATTAGCTGTAGGGGATTGCGCGCTGACCCTGTGAGAGGGGCAACAGGTGTGGGAACCGCAGAGTCGCGGGAAATATATGCCCGCCGCACCGGCCCGTCAATAAAATTATTTGCTTCAGGTTTCGCTCTTGAATTGCCCGCGCCTTTGGCGCAGAATACGCCGGTAGTTTGAGCAGCGCGTTTAAGTTCATCCAGGCCGGTTAGCGTTCCGCCGATGCCTTCCCTGCCGCTCGCCACCAGAAGGGTTCACGCAAGATGATCGGGCAGACCATCTCCCATTACCGCGTCATCAGCCAGCTTGGCGAGGGCGGGATGGGCGTCGTCTACGTGGCCGAGGATACGCTCCTGGGTCGCCGCGTCGCCGTCAAGATTCCGGTGCACGCCCCCGGCACGCACAACTACCACGCGCGCTTCCTGCGCGAGGCCCGCTCGGTCTCCGCCCTCAGCCACCCGCACATCGCCACCGTCTTCGACTTCGGCGAGACGCCCGACGGCCGCCCCTTCATCGTGATGGAGCTGGTCAACGGGCAAGACCTCGGCGCGCTGATGCGCGCGGGCGCGCTCACCATCGCGCGCGCCTGCGAGATCGTCGAGCACGTCGCCGCCGCCCTGGGCGAGGCGCACCGGCACGGCATTATCCACCGCGACGTGAAGCCGTCGAACATCCTCGTCAACGAGCGCGGCGAGGTGAAGGTGCTCGACTTCGGGCTGGCCAAGCTGATCGAGGAGCACCCCGGTCTCGCCGCCGACCCGGACGCGCGCACGCTCCAGGCCCTGAAGACGCGCAGCGACGTGATCGTGGGGACGCCCTTGTACCTGTCGCCCGAACAGGCGACCGGGATGCCGGTGGACGCGCGTAGTGACCTCTTCGGCCTGGGCGCGCTCCTCTACGAGGCGGTCGCCGGGCGGCCCGCCTTCAACGGCGCGAACCTGATCGAGATCGCGGCGCAGGTCTTGCACGTCGAGCCGCCGCCGCCCTCGCAGTTCAACCAGCACGTGCCGCCCGAACTCGACCGCATCACAATGAAGGCGCTCGCCAAGAAGCCGGAGGAGCGCTACCAGCACGCGGACGATCTGATCCGCGACCTGCACGCCTTCCGCACGGCCTACGCGCTCTCCGACAGCGCCAACATCGAGCGCGTCTCGCGGCGCACCTACGCGCAGCAGAACCGCAGCGCGCTCGTCACGCTCTCCGAGGGGCTGCGCCGCCCGCGCCTGTCCATTGCGACGGTGCTCGGCGGCGTCGTCCTGGTCGCCGCCCTGCTCGTCGGCCTCAACCAACTGCTGCGCAAGCGCCCGCACCAGCCCTCGCCCGAGGCGAAACGCGCCTACGACACCGGCACTGACTTCCTGCGCGACAACGCCTACTACCGCGCGAGCAAGGCGCTGGCCGAGGCCGTCAGGACCGACGACGAGTACGCGCTGGCGCACGCGCGGCTGGCGGAGGCGTTGACGGAACTCGACGACACCGACCACGCCAAGGACGAGACGCTGAAGGTCACGACGCTCGTGCCCGACCCCTCGATCCTGCCGCCGCTGGACGCGCTTTATCTGGACGCGATTAAGGCCACCACCGTGCGCGATTTCGCGCGCGCCGCCCAGGACTACCAGGAGATCGCGCGCCGCACGCCCGATCAGCCGCAGGTCTATGTCGATCTCGGCCGCGCATACGAGAAGGCGGGCGAAATCCCGAAGGCGATAGAGAGCTACCTCACCGCCACGAACCTCGCCCCGAAATACGCGACCGCCTTCCTGCGCGTCGGCATCCTCTACGGCCGGCAGCAGCAGTTTCCGAGCGCCAACACCTGTTTCGACCGCGCCGACGAGATTTACAACAACCTGGCCAACACCGAGGGGCACACCGAAGTGCTCTACCAGCGCGGGCTGCTCTACCGCAACAACGGCCGCATCCCCGAAGCGCACAACTACCTGGAGCAGGCGCTCAAGCTGGCCGAGAGCACGGGCAACCAGGCCCAGCGCGTCAACGCGATGTTGCAGTTGAGCACGGTCATCTTCGCCGAGAACGAGACGGGGCGCGCCGAGCAGATGGCCCGCGACGCGGTCGAGATAGCGCAGACCAACGGCATGGAGACCCTGACCGCGATGGGCCTCGTCGATCTGGCCGACGTTTACTTGACGCGGGGCGACTACGCCGAGGCCGAAAAGTATTTCAACCAAGCGATTGAATTCGCCCAGCGCTACAAAGTGCCGCGCGCCGCCGCGAAGGCGCGCGTCAACCTCGGCAACCTGCGCCTGAAACAGAACAAGGTGGACGAGGCAATTGAGTACCTCAACCAGGCCCTGACCTTTTACCAGGCCAACAACTACCGCGCGGAGACCGCCAGGTGCTTTGTCAACCTCGGGCGCGCCAGACTCCTCAAGGGCGCGTACGACGAGGCGCTGAAAACCTTCCAGCAGCAGGAGCAGTTCGCCGGGCAACTGGGCGACAAGGGGCAGTTGGCGACCGCGCATGAGTACACCGGCACGACGCTGGAGATATTGGAGCGGTACACCGAGGCGCTGCCGAACTATGAACAGAAGTACGAGCTGAGCAAGGCGCTGGGAAATCAGAAAGGCGTCGGCTGGGGGTTGGCGGAGCGCGGCGGCGTGCTCTGGCAGTTGGGGCGCTACGACGACGCCCGCCCGCTCTTGGACGAGGCAGTTCAGATCGCCGAGCGGCCGAACGGCGGCTACAAAGACGTGTCGGCGGCCGTCTATGTCTCCAACGCCGAGTTGGCGCTCAGCCAGCGCCAGTTCCCGGCGGCGCAGGAACAGGCCCGGCGGGCGCTCGCCGTGGCCAGCGCCGCGCAGTTGACGGATCAGATCGTGCGGGCGAAGCGCGTGCTCGGTCTCGCCCAGACCATGTCGGGCGCGGCGCGCGAGGGGCGGCACACCTGCGCCGACGCCCTCGACGCGGCGACGCGCGCCAACACGCCCTACCTGATCGCCGCCGCGTCGCTCGCGCTGGCGCAGGCGATGTTCGAGGACAACGACACGGCCGGGGCGCTGAAGACGGCGCTCAGCGCCGAGGCCACGTTCGCGCAGAACGGGCAGCTAGCCTCCGACTGGCTTGCCTGGCTGGTGGCAGCGCGCGCCAGCCAGCGCGCGGGCGACGTGACCAAAGCGCGCGAGTACGCGGCCAAAGCCAGGGCGGCGCTCGAAAATATTCAGCAGAAATGGGGCGGGGAGGCGTATAATGGCTACATCAACAGGCTGGACGTGCAGTATTCCCGCAGGCAGCTTAGCCAGATCTAGCCTAACCGAGTAGTCTCACACTCAGCCGCAAAGGAGAAACACCATGCCAGACGATGTTATCGTGACCGGAGGCTCAGTCACAGTCGACATTGACGACAGCTACCAGCAGGACTCGGCACCGCCAGCCGGCAGGAAGAGGCACAAACACGACCGGCGCAAGCTGGTCGGCTACCGGATCAACGACGGGGACGTACAACCGCTCGGCAGGCGTGACAAGATCGCCATCGTCTGCGAGGACAATTACAACCAGACGAGCTAACGGGGCGGGACGCGGGACTGCACGGCGCGGCGCGGGCGATCAGGCCGGATCGCCCGCGCCGCGTTCTTTGTTGTAGCGCGCGACGTAGCGCGCGAACCTGGCGGCGGCGTCTTCGTCCGGCTCGTGCTGCCCGTGCGGCGCGGCCAGGTCGCGCGCGCGCCGCTCGCTGACGGCGGCCTCGGCCGCCGAGGCGAGCCACCAGAACGTGCCGCGCGCGCCGAGATGTTCGCGCACGCGCTGGAAGATGCGCGGGTAGAGTTTGGCCGTGCGGCTCAACAGACTCTTCAGCGCCTGGAACGACAAACGATCCTGAAACAACTCGCGCCGCACGTGCTCGTCCAACTCTTGCAGCGCCGCCATCACAGCGTTCAGCGTCTCGTTGACGGCCGCGGGCGCGGAGCGCGGCGCGGGGCGCAGGAACTCCGCCAGGCTCGCCACCGGTGCGACGCGCGGCCCCTCGGCGTTGATCTCGGCGAGCGCGCGCGCGTCGAGCAGATCGGCGGCGAGCGCAAGCTCGGTCAGGTGCGTCAGCCGGCGCAGTTGGCGCAGGTGCGCGCCGGGGCCGCCCGGCGCGAGCGGGTTCGTCGCGCCGACGAGCAGCACGCGCTCGGCCGCGGTCGTGCGCGCACGCTGCTTGCGCCCGTGCGGCTGCGCGCTGGGCACGTAGCCGAAGAGCGGGCGCAGGACGCGCCAGTGCGCGCCCGCGCGCTTGTAGCGCGGCAGCCGCTCGAAGTAACGCTCGAAGAGTGCGAGCAGAGACTTGTCGGCAGGCGAACTGACGGCGTCGTAGAAGAACAGGTAGGTCGTGTACTCGTCGTGCGCCCGCGAGCCGGCGAAGCCGCCCCACATCAACTGCCGGTGGTCGCTCGCATCCTCCGTGCTGACTAAAATCTCGCCGGTCTGAAAATCAACGTGGCTCGCGCCCTCGCCGTGCGCGAACCCGCGCGCGACCGCGCCGACCGTCGGGCAGACGTGCGTTAGCGCGCGCCCCTCGTGCAACTGCCGCGCGACCGCCGAGGCCGGCCCCGTCGCATCCACGAACAGCCGCGCCGCGTACAACGCTTTACGCCCGCGCGCGTCTTCGACCTCGACCGAGACGCGGTGCGGTTCGACGTAGGCGCGCACGAGGCGGCAGCCATCGAGCAGCGCACAAGCCTGTGGGCCGCGTGCGCGCATCTTCTCGGCGGCGAGCGCGAGCAGTTTGTCCGCGTCGAGCGCCACGTCGAGCACGCGGCGCAGCCAGAGCGGCGGCGCTTTCACGCGCGAACCCGTGTCGTGAAACTTGACGAAGCCCGCCTCGTAGCGGTTAACAACCGCCGCCTCGATCTCCTCTTTCGTGAACAGCCCGGCACGCTCCAGCCCGCTTAGTTCGTCCGCCGACACCTGCCAGTTGCGCCCCGCGCGCCCGACCGCTTCGCGGTCGAACACGAGCACGCGCCGGCCGTAGCGACACGCCGCTACCGCCGCGTGCAACAGACCCAGACCACCGCCCGCGTAGATCGTCTCGAACTCGCCCGCGACCTCCATCCCGGCGGGCGGCGCAGCGCGCACGATGACCTCGCGCGCGCCGTCTCGGGCCTGCTCCGCCTGCCACTGCTCGCCCGCCGCCCAGATGCGCCTGAGCCACACCTCGCGCTCGCCGAGCGCGCCGAAGTTGGCGACCGTCAGCGGGTAACGGCGGCGAAACTCCGCCAGGTCGGGCGCACCCGACGCAAGCGGCACGTTTTTGCGGGCGACGGTCATACGGCTAAACAAACGGACGGCGAAGGAGAGTTGGGCGATTCTACCGCGCGACGTTTACGAAATCGTCACCGAATAGATGATGAATGATGAACGATGAAGAATGAACGGTGAATGGTTGCTTCTAATTCATCATTCATCATTTCCCCTCACGCCCGGCTGCGCGCGATAAAGCTGATGACCGCGACGAACAGGGCCGAGCCGAGGATTGACCAGATGATCGGGAAATTAGTGCCGCCGATGTGAATGCTGAAGAGTTCCGGCAGCCCCATGTTGCGCGCCACCCACACGCCGATGATCGCGCCGATGAAGCCGAGCGCGATGGACACCAGGCAACCGCCCCGCGAGTAGCCCGCAATCGCCTGCCCGATTGAGCCGCACACGCCCGCGATGAGCAGTAAAATTAAAAAATCAATTAGAGTCATAACGTCACCTCAAATTCAGTACGTAAGGCCGAAGGGATCGTGACCAAAATCTGAACATACCTTTCGATCAATTCGACTTAGGAAAGATGACTTAGTTAAGGTAGCATGCGCACCCTCATCAAACCATTGAATCTTCTCAGTAAAGGGTGACTGGAAAACTTTATTCAGGTTATCTTGCAGAGTCGTGCAGTCCCCTTTGTTTATGAAGATCATTTCACGTAACGAGATGTTATCTCTCAAACCAGCCGCTAAAAGATACCTAAAGTGCAAATCTGTTGGCGGCATAGAAAAACCGATAACGATTATTCTAGTAGCCTGCGAAATAGATTCAAGTGCTTTATTCCAAACAGAAGTTAACGCTCCTGCAAAAACTTTACGCCATGTCGGAGGAAGTAAGTAAGGTGAGTTGTTGTCTGTCAATAGCTTTGAGTAGTCAGAATAAACAGATACCTCGGCGTTAGTATCTGAATTAGATTTTATTGCCCAGTTAACAGAGCCGTGCAATTTTAGAACAGGTAAAGCTGTCGGATCCGCGAAAGCCGCGCCGATATGTTTGGCGCTAGAATGATAGTCAGCCTTATTCAGCGGTAGGTGATAATTGTATGGAATCTTCAACCTCTCTAATGAATCTTCCAAGAGAGTATCGTAATTGAATGATATAACCGTGTTTCGTGAGCCGGACGACCTTTCACAAAAAGCACCGCTAATTATCCCGGCGTTAATATCATAAACTGGCACTTTGTAATTACCAGCTCCATCTCGGCGCTCTTGTTCCTTTATGAACTGCCAATCATACTTTTGTTTTGCTACAAAAACACTGCGAACAGGCGGTTCATTGATAGCCCTTGCATAATCGAGAGTCGCGGCAATAGCTGAAGAAACATACTCAGTATTTGTGCTGCCTTCACTCGCAGACGCCAAGCTGAATAACTCTCCGATGTTCTCAACTTCAATGCGTGAGCGGTAAGCGGCCCCAGCAGCCTTCAAACGAAATTTAAAAACGTCTTCTACGGCCTTAAGCTCCGGTCTCTTATTTGCAAGAAGCCAGTCCACACTATCGCGCATTTGATCAAGAAAGTCTGCGATTAAAGGTAATCCCGCAGCACGAGAGAAGCCCGCGCCAAGAATATAAAGATTGTGGCTTTGATGAATCTTATATTTATCATTCATAGCCACTTCACCTATTACTCAACTCGTCTCGCATTACCGCGCCGCCTTTCATCACAAAACGCACGCGCTCAAGCTCGGAGATGTCTGTAAGCGGGTCGGCGGCGGTGGCGATGATGTCTGCGTACTTGCCCGGCTCGATTGCGCCCATGTTGTTGGTCTGGTCGAGCAACTCGGCCGCCCGCACGGTCGCGGATTGAATTGCCTGCATCGGCGTCATGCCGTAGCGCACCATGTAGCCGAACTCCTTGGCCTCGTTCTCCGTCCACGCGAAGCCGCCCGCGTCCGTGCCGAAGGCGATCTTCACGCCCTTCTTCAGCGCGACGCCGAACGCCTTCTCTTCCAGCCCGCGCATGGTCAGATAGATCGGGTTGCCCGCGGCCGCGCGCCCCTCGGCGACGTAGATGTTGACGTAGATGGTCGGACACCACCAAATGCCCTGTTTGATCATGCGCTCCATCAAGCCTTCGTCCAGCCCGTAGCCGTGCTCGATTGAGTCCACGCCCGCGCGCAAAGATGCGTCAATGCCCTCCCAGCCCATCGCGTGCGCGGCGACACGACGGCCGAGCCGGTGCGCTTCTTTGACGAACGCCTGCATCTCCTCGTCCGTGAAGTTGACCCAACTGTGGAGCGCGCCGTCTTTCATGTAGTAGCGGCGGTCGGCGTAGAACTTGATCCAGTCCGCGCCGTACTTGACCTGCTCGCGCACGGCCTTCGTGATATTGTCCGCGCCGTCCACGACCTGCACGCCTTCGGGCATGCGCAACTCCCAAGAATAGCCGAGCAGCGGGTACATGCCCGTGGCGGAGAAGGCGCGCGTCGAGACGAACATGCGCGGCCCTGGAATGACGCCGCGGTTGATCGCGGTCTTCACGTCCACGTCGGCGTACATCGCACCTTCGGTCTCAAGGTCGCGCATGGCGGTGAAGCCGTTCATGAGGCCCGTCTTCGCCGCGACGGTCGCGCGGATCGTGCGGTAGGGGATGGACTCTTTGAGCAGTTGCACGTCGTAGTCTTCCGCCGTGATGTCGCCTTGCAGGAGGATGTGCGTGTGGCAGTCGGTGAGGCCCGGCAGCACCGTGGCGCGTGTGAGATCGACGGTGCGCGTGCCGGCCGGCGCGTGGGTGCTTATCTCGCCGAACGGGCCGACTTCCTTGACGCGCTCGCCCTCGACGAGTATGCCCTGGCCTTCGACGACGCGCCCGGCGCGCGTGTCAATCATGCGCCCGGCTTTGATGAGCACGGCGGCGGGCGCGGGCGTCCGTGGCTGCGCCGGGGCGTGGGTCTGGCAGAGCGCGAGCGCGGCGAGCAGGCTCAGGAGCGTGCGTCTTATCATTGATTTCCTCACGAGCGAGCGAGGTGGAAAATCTTCTTCCCAAACGTCGGGCCGAGACAATATAATCGAAGCGAGGGCGGCGGGCGTCCGAGATGCCCGCCGCCGCGGATGCCCCGTCCGGGTTAGTTGAAAACCGACTCCTCCCCCTCAAATCATCCGCCAAGCGAAATTCAGGAGAGCAACTGCAAGATGCGTAAACTATTCTTCGGCGCACTCATCATCGCCGCCTGCGCCTGCGGCGCGGCGGCCCAAGAGCCGCAGGCCAACGCCAACGCCAACCCGCCCGCCATCCCGAACATGGGGCACAAGCCGGACGGGCCGAACGGCCTGGGCCGGCTCGACGCGCGCGTCTTCGACGAAGCGGGTCAGCCGCTCGCGGGCGCGCTTGTCAAACTCGAATCAACCCGCACGGACGGCTTCTTCTGCGAGTCCTGGAACTCGTCGGACGAGCACGGCGTGGCGGTGCTCCCGCCGATCCACATGGGCAGCCTGCGCGTGACGATCAAGGCCAAGGGCTACGAGACGCAGAAACTCACGCTCGATCCCGCCACGCTCGGCGAGCCGGTGCGCATCACGCTGAAGAAGAGCGACTAGGCGGCAGCCCGGACGCTGAGACTAACCTGCAAAAAAGGTCAGAGAAAAATTTTAACCACGAAAGCACACGAAACGACACGAAGCAGGACACACTAAATGTCGTGTCCCTCGTTTCGTGTCTTTTCGTGTGGGTTCGTAGTTAATCTTTTCTCTCCTTCCCGCCACCCGCGCGTCACTTCAACTCGCCCGTGTTGCGCCGCTCAGTCCCCGCCCACGCCTCGGTCGCCTGCGCCTCTTCCGCTGACTCCGTCAACAGCGGGATGAGTCGCGTCAGCGCGAGTTGTAGCTCGCGGGCCTGCGCGCGCGTGAGTAGCAGCGTGGGCGCGCGCTGGCCCGAGGACTCGACCGTCAGCGCCAGCAGGTCGGGCGTGAACGGCGACAGGCGCACGTGCCCGTCCATCCGCCTGCGCCCCGTCGCAATCTCTACGCCGCGCTCCGCCTGTCCCATCGGCTTGACTCCTGCCTCGTGCGTCCTCGACCGGGGAGACTGTTAGCTCTGGCCGCAGAGCATAGCACAGCCCCGGCCCGCGCCGGTACGGCCGCGCGCGGCGGGCTTTATCACGCCCGGGCGCGTGCGGTAAAGTAGCGGGAAAGCAAAAGCTGATCGACTACAGAGGTTGAGCTGCGGACGAGAGGGGGCGGCGTATGCGCGCTGGCAAGGGTGTCCTGATCGTATTGTTGACGGCGGCGCTAGCGGGCGCTGCGGCGCACGCGCAGACGCGGCAGCGGGCGCGCGTGGTGGCGGCGGATGGCGACGCGCGGCGCGCGGGCGCGGACTGGGCGGGCGTGTACCGGCTCGACCCGGAGCAGAGCGACCGGCTCTACTCGGTCGTCTCGCAGGCGTCGAGCAACCTGCCCTTCGGCGAGCAGCAACGCTTCTTCCTCGATCTCACCGTGCGCCTCGCGCCGCCCGATCAGATCGCCATCGAACGGCGCGGCAGCCGCGTCCGCATCGCCTCGTCGCGTGCCCCGCGCATTACGTTCGACGCCGACGGGCAGACGCGCACAGAGCGCGGCGCGGACGGCCAGGTCGTGCGCACGCGCGCCGCGCTCGCGGGCGACCGCCTGACCGTGACGACGGGCGGCGGCCCGAGCGGCGACCGCTTCACGGTCGTCTTCGAGCCGGCGGACGGCGGCCAACTCCTGCGCGTCACGCGCTACATCGCCGCGCCGCAACTCAACCAGCCGGTCGTCGTCCGCACCACCTACCGGCGCATCTCCGACGTGGCGCGCTGGGAGATTTACGGCGCGCCGGAGCGCAGCCCGCGCGAGCAGACCGCCGCCGACACGCCTGCCGCGCGCGTGCCGCCGCACGCGGTCGGGACGGCCGTGGCCGCGCGGGAACGCGAGGCCGCAGACCTGCGCGCCGCGCTCGACGACTGGATCGCCGCAACCAACGCGCGCGACATCGAGCGGCAGATAACGTTCTACCAGCCGACGTTGCAAGCCTTCTACCTCCGGCGCAACGCGCCGCTCGCGGCCGTGCGCGCGGAGAAGGCGCGCGTCTTCGCCCGCGCCAGCATGATAGACATCCGCGCCGCCGAACCCGAAATCCTCTTCGCCGATGGCGGGCAGACTGCCGTCATGCGCTTTCGCAAAACTTACGTCATCGCGGGCGGCGGGCAAGACAGGCGCGGCGAGGTCATACAGGAACTGCGCTGGCAGCGCACGCCCGCCGGCTGGCGCATCACCAGCGAGCGCGACGTGCGTGTGCTGCGCTAAAGAAGCGTGATCAGAGCGATTCTCACCTGACCTTACCAACGGCCCACCACGCGAGCGCGCCGCCTCTTGCTGGGAGCGCGGGCGTGCGCGCCCGCCTTGAGCGCGGGAGCGCGAACAAAGCGACGCGCTGCGACTCAAGCTTGAGTCTAAGCAAATCCTTTGAGCGTGCTCGCGCACGCTTGGCGGGCGGGACGCCCGCGCTCCCAGCATAAGGGCCGTGCTCACAGCGCAAGGTGCGGGGTAATCAGAATCCCTTACTCTGCCGCCACTCGCGCACCACGTCCGCCGCCGCGCGATGCCGCCCGTCAACCTCGTAGTTCAGGCGGCGCATCTCGTCGGTCGAGAGCGCATGACCGAGCCGTTCCAGGGCGGACTGCAAGGCAGCGGCCCGTCCGAGCGCGGCGCGGCGCGCGAGATAGACCGCCTCGTAGGGCGGGAAGTAGCGGCGGTCGTCTTCCAACTGCGTGAGATCGAGCGCGGCGATCAGCCCATCGGTCGAGTTGCCGGCGATGATGTCCACCTCACCGGCGGCGAGCGCACGGTAGGTGAGCGACAAGTCCATCTCGCGGGGCGGCGCGGCGAAGTGCAGATCGTAGGCGCGCGCAAAACCCGCGTAGCCGTCGGCGCGCGACATGAAATCCTGCCCGAAGCCTGCGCGCCAGGCGCGCGCGTGCGGCGCGGCGTCGGAGATGGTGCGCAGGTTCAGGCGGCGAGCGTCCGCGCCGCGCACGAGGATGGCGAAGTCGTTGCTGAAGCCAAGCGGCGGGCCGACTTCGACGGCAAACCGCTCCGCGTACTCGCGTTTGACCTGCTCGTAGACGGCGCGCGGGTCTGTGACGGGCGGGTGCTTGAGGATTGCGGTGAAAGACGTGCCGGTGTATTCCGGATAAACGTCAACCTTGCCGGCGGCGAGCGCGTCGTGGCAGAGGTTGCCGCCGAGTTCAAACTTGCGCTCCACAGCCGCACCCTGCGCCTCCAACACTTGCGCCAGCAACTCCGCCAGAATCACGCTCTCCGTAAAATCTTTCGAGCAGACGACGACCGGCACACTCGTCTGCGCCGTCGTGCTTGCTTGCTGCGAGTGACCGCGCCACGCGACAAACGCGACGAGGAGGACGAGCGCGAGCGCGCTTGAAGCAAAGATGATGCGACGCGAGCGCGCGCGTTGTGCCTGCGCGTGGACTGTGTATGCGCCGGTGCTTGCGCCGACGCGTGTCTCTAACCGGCCGATAAGGTAGTCGGCGGCGAGCGCCATGAGAGCGGCGGGGATCGCACCGGCGAGGATGAGCGTGTTGTCATTCTGGCGCAGACCGCGGAAGATGTATGTGCCTAAGCCCCCCGCGCCGATGGCGGCGGCGATGGTCGTCACGCCGATGGAGATGACGGTCGCCACGCGCACGCCCGCGAGGATGACGCTCGCCGCGAGCGGCAACTCGACCTGCCAGAGAATCTGCCGCGCCGTCATGCCCATCGCCACCGCCGCCTCGCGCACGTTCCTGTCCACGCCCTCGATGCCGGTCACGGTGTTGCGCAAGACGGGCAAGAGCGCGTAGAGCACGAGCGCGATGACGGCCGAGCGCGCGCCGATGCCGCCGAAGGGGAGCGGGATCAGGAAGCCGAACAGCGCGAGGCTTGGCACGGTCTGAAAGACGCTGGCGAGACCGAGCACGGGGCGCTGCAAAAACTTCCGCCGCGTCAAGAGCACGCCCAGCGGCAGACCGATGGCGACGGCGACGAGCATCGCCAACGCGACGAGCCGCAGGTGCTCGCCCGCGAGCGCCAGCAGGTCGCGCCAGTTGTGCGTGATGAAGTCGAGCAGGTTCATCCCGATCCAAAATGGTCTAAGCGGGTGCAGTCCGGCGCGGCGGGAGGAGTAACCACGAAATCACACGAAGCGACACGAAACATGGTCGTAGTTGCGCACCCCTGCTTTCGTTATGCTTCTTGTTTCGTGCCGTTTCGTGTCGTTTCGTGGTTACTCTTCCGCCCGTCACAAAGTCGCCAGGTAGTCACGCGCCAGCGCGTCGTCCGTCTGCCTGAACTCGGCGGGCGTCGCCAGCAGGCGGATGCGCCCCGCCTCCATCAACGCGACGCGCGTGCCGATGAGCAGCGCCTCACGCACGTCGTGCGTGACGAAGACGCAGGTCTTGCCGAGCCGCGTGCGCAGTTGTGCGAACTCGCGTTGCAGCGCGGCCCGCGTTAAAGGATCGAGCGCGCCGAATGGCTCGTCCATCAGCAAGAGCGGCGGGTCGGCCGCCAGCGCCCGCGCCACGCCCACGCGCTGCCGCTGCCCGCCCGACAACTCACGCGGCAGGCGCTCGGCGAAGCGGCGCGACTCAAGCCCGACGAGTTGCAGCAACTCGTCCACGCGCGCGCGCACGCGCTCGTCCGCCCAGCCCGCAAGCGTGGGCACAAGCCCCACGTTGCGCGCGACCGTGAAGTGCGGGAACAGCCCCGCCTCCTGAATCACGTAGCCGGTGCAGCGGCGCAACTCGATCTCGTCCCACGCGGTCGTCGCCCTGCCTTCGACCAGCACCTCGCCCGCCGTCGGCACGAGCAGACGGTTGATCAGACGGAGCGTCGTCGTCTTGCCGCAGCCCGACTCGCCAAGGAGCACCAGCGTCTCGCCGCGGCTGATGTCGAGGTTGAGATCGGAGATGACGGGCGCGCTCGCGCCGGGCGGCGCGTAGGTGACGCCGCGAAACTGGACGACCGTCGGCGGGGTTGCTGGCTGACTCAAAAGGGCGGCTTAATCCTTCGTCGGCGCTGTCGTCGGCTTGGCGATGACGAGCGGCTGCGTCTCCGGCTCGCGGCGGTAGAAGACGCGCGGGCGCTGGCCCGAGCGCTGCGGCACGTCCAGGCCGCGCTCGCCCTCGTCGAACGAGAGGTCTTGGCCCTGCCCGCGCGCCGCCTGCATCTTGGCGACCTGGATTTCGGGCACGCGGCTCGTCGCGTAGTCGAGCCACTCGCGCACGACGATCTGCCCGTCCCGCGGCTCGCCGTCTGAGAGCGCCTGCCGCAAGCCCTCTTCGACGAGCGCGTAGGTGAGCAGCCCGTGCCCGACCTGCACCGCCTCCTGCGCCGCCTGAAAACTCTGCGCGGCGGTCAGGATGTACATGCCCTTATCGTAGGCGAGTTGGGCGAGACCCTTCGAGTTCATCGGCCCGCGCCCGTCCCGTTCGCCGCCAAGCGCCTGCCCGGAGTTGCACGCGTCAATGATCATCGTGAGCTGCCCGGCGTCCATCTGCTCGAAGGCGTCGGCCAACTCGCGGTCGGAGACGGCGCGCGCCGCGAGCGCGGCGGCGAGCGCGGCCTGTTTGTCGGCCGGCGCGGCGTCTGACGCGGCCTGTCCGATATCGTGCGTGATCAAATAAAACTGCCCGCCGTGCGCCAGCCCGTGCCCGGCGAAATAGACGACGACCGCGTCCTCCGGCTGCGCCTTCTTCGCGAGCGCCGCGAGCGCCGCGAGGACGTTCGCCTTCGTCGCCGCCTCGTTCATCAGCCGCGACACTTCGACGCGCTGGTACTGCCCCAACTGCTCCTGCTGGCGCTTGATCTCGGAAGAGAACTCCGTCGCGTCGGCCACGGCGTACTTCAAATTACGGAAGAACTGGTTGGGCGCGTACTCGTTCACGCCGACCGCCAGCACGTAAGCCATGCCCTTGCGCTTGAGCGCGCCCGCGCCCGTGACTGTCAGTGTGGCGTCGGCACTCTTCACGTCGTCGCGGTTGAAGGCGTAGGCTGTCAAGTTGTTCTCGCCCGCAATGACGGGCACGGTCGCTTCGAGCGTCGCGCGCGGCTGCCCTCGCAGCACGTCGCCGCGCCAGACCTTGACGAGCGAGCCGTTGCGGAACAGGCGCAGGTCGCGCGCGCCGCTCCCCTGCGGGTGACGCGCGTCCGCGGGTTGCTCCTCGACTTCGACGCGCAGACGGACGTTGCGCCCCGACGCGCCGCCTACTTGCGTGAGCGCGATGGCTTCAAGCTCCGTCGTGCGGCCAGACTTTAGTTCCACCTCGCGCCCCGTCTCCGTCTCCCAGACTTTGAACGCGGCTTGCAGTCCGCTCACGCCTTTGACCGTCTGATAGCCGCCGCCGACGAGCAGCTTGCCGTCGGGGCTGTAGGCAACGGCGGAGATGAGTTGATTCTTGAACGGGAGGACGCGCGCCTCTTTGCCCCGCGTCAAGTCCCAGAAGCTGATCGAACTGTCGGCGTTGGCGCACGCCAGAATCTTCCCTTTGGGGCTGAAGGCCAGGTCGTAAGACTTCACGTCAATCTTGTACAGCCCCTCGCCCTTCTCCAAGTCCCACGTGGTCGTGCGCTCACTGCCGGCGCAGGCGAGCAGGCGGCCGTCGGGGCTGAAGGATAGCGCCTTGATCTCGCCCGCTGCGTCGTGCTCGTACCGGGCAAGCTCCTGCCCCGTCTGCGCGTTCCACAGGATGATGTGGTTGTCGAAGCCGGTCGCAAGCGTCGTGACGCCGGCAGACGACCCGGCGGGGCGGAAGGCGACCGCCATCACCTGCATACCCGGCACGGTCAGAAACCGCTCCTGCTTGTTCGCCAGATCGAGCACGACGACGCGCGTCAGCGCCGCGTAGGCCAGATACTTCTGGTCTGGACTCACGGCGATTGACGTGACGAACCGCTGCGACGGAATCTCGCGCAGGAGCTTGCCCGACGCCACGTCCCACGCCTTGACCTCGCGCTTGCCGCCGCTCAGCAGTATCGCGTCCGAGACGAACCGGAGCGAATAGACCAGCCCGGCGTGCGCGTTAAGCGTGCGCACGACCATCCGCTTCTGCACGTCCCACAGCCTGACCGTCCCGTCGCGTCCGCCACTCGCCGCCGTCCGCCCGTCCGGGCTGAACGCCACCGACCGCACCTCGCCGGAGTGATTCGTCTGGACATAGAGTTCCGGCTGTTGCGCCGGGGCATTAGGCACACAGAACCAGCAGGTGAGGACGACGGTCAGCAGGGCGAGACGAGGCATTAAACTTCTGTTTCTCCTTAAACGAACGGGTTTGCGGCCGATGCGCCGCCGGGCCGCGTCAGTTGACGCACAGGTGCGCGACGACTTTGCTCATCGAGCCGTGCCAGCCGCCGCGCCAGTTGCGCAGCAGGATGTCTGCGGGGCAGACTTCGGCTTCGACGACCTGCGCGCGCAGCACGTCGAGGTATGAGACTTCGGCGGGCGCGGTGCGCGCGAGACCCGCGACGGCCAGCGTGATCATCTCTTTCGCCAGCGCGAGCACGTTCACGCCCGCGACGCGCGCGGCCAGCCCTTCGCGGGCGACCGCCGCGCGCAACTCAATAGCATCGGTGTGCGTCAGCTTCGGCGCGAGGCGGAGCGCATCGTCGAGCGCGGCCGCATCATAGAACAGCCCTTTCCAGAGTGCTTGCAGCGCGAGCGCCAACTCAAGGCTGCCGCAGTCGGCCGAGCGCAATTCGATATGCTGTTTGAGCCGCGCGTCCGTAAAGAGCGTCGTCAAGTGATCCGCCCAATCGCCGAAGAGCGGTTCGACGTGATCGCAGCGGCGCGCGAGAAAGTCGCGGAACTTCATGCCGGTCGGGCCGTCGAGATAGAAGCCGTCGCGCTGCGCGAAGAGCATGGGCACGTCGAGCGCGTAGGCGACAAAGCTTTCGGGCGTGAAGTCGTCCGCGAGCGCGGGCGGCGCGATGCCGGTGCGATCCGGATCAGTCTCCAACCACGCGGCGGTGCGCGTTGACTTGTAGCCGGAAGGCCGCCCCTCCTCAAACGGCGAGTTGGCGAAGACGGCCGCGACGACGGGCGCGAGCCGGTTGCCGACGAGAAATTTCCGGCGCAGGTCTGCCTCGTCGCCGTAGTCGAGGTTGGTTTGAATGGCGCAGGTGCGCGTCATCATGTCCCACGCGCGCGCGCCGCGGCGGGCGAGGTATGGGCGCATCACGTCGTAGCGCGACTTGGGAAACCACTGCTGCGCCGCGAGCGTGTGCAGCGGGTCGAAGCCGCAGGCCAGGAAGACGAAGCCGTGCCCGTCTGCGATCTCGCGCAGGCGTGCGAGGTAGCGTCTCATCTCGCGCTCCACGTCGGCGAGGCTGCGCTGCGGCGCGCCCGAAAACTCGATCTGCCCGCCCGGCTCGACCGTCAGCCGGTTCATCTGCCCGGCGTTGACCTCGACCAGCGTGCGCCCCTCGTAAACCAGATCGTTCGACGACGGCGCGAAGCCCGCGAGCACGCGCTGCACCTGCTGCGGCGTGAGGCGCGCGTAGTCGCGGCGCGTGTCGTAGCCGAACAACTCGAACTCGACGCCGCACATCCACTCGCCCGCCGGCTTTGAGCCGCGCCGCAGGTTTTCGACGAACAGGGGCGCAGCGTCCGGCCCCACCGCGTCGGTCAACAGCGGGAAGACTTCGCGCGCGCCGCCCGCGCAGGGCGGCTCACTGGCCCGCCCCGTCACGACTCGCCCCCCGCGGCGGCGACGAACAGGTTGCTGCTGAACTGCCCGCCCTCGTCCAGCCACGTGCGCGTGCGCGCAAACCCCGTGCGCGCGGCCAACTCGTCCAGTTCCGCCAGGTCGTACTTGTAAGAGTTCTCCGTGTGCAGCAACTCGCCCGCCGCGAAGCTGACTGTGAGATCGAGCGCGGGCAGGCGGACGGCTTGCGCGCGCGCGCTTTCGAGATAGAGTTCGATCCGCCCGTGCGTTTCGTCGTAGCGGGCGACGTGGCGGAAGGCGCGCAGGTCGAAGTCGGCGGCGAACTCGCGGTTGATGCGCGCGAGCAGGTTCAGGTTGAACGCGGCGGTGACGCCGAGCGCGTCGTCGTAGGCGGCGACGAGCCGCGCCGGGTCTTTCTTCAAGTCTGCGCCGAGCAGCAGCGCGTCGCCCGCGCGCAACACGCCGCGCAGACGCCGCAGGAACTCGACTGCCTCCGCCCGGTCGAAGTTGCCGACGTTCGAGCCGAGAAAGAGCGCGAGCGTGTGCGCCGCGTCGGCCGCGCGGTCGCCGTCGGCTTCGGCGCGCAGGTGTGCGAGCGCGGTGTCGTAGTCGCTGGCGTAGGCTTCGACGCTGAGGGTCGGGTAGGATTGCAGCAGCACGCGCGCGCTCGTCTCCAGGGCCGCGGCCGAGATGTCAATCGGGCGGTAGAGCAGTTGCGGCTGGCGTTGTAAGAGCGCCTCGATGACGCGCCGCGTCTTTGTGGCGCTGCCGCTGCCGAGTTCCATGAGCGTAAGGCGTTCGTGCCCGGTCGCCGCGATAATCTCATCGGCAGAACGCGTGAGGATTTCGTCTTCGGCGCGCGTCAGGTAGTACTCCGGCAGCAGGCAGATCGCGTCGAAGAGAACCGAGCCGAGTGCGTCGTAGAAATATTTGGGGAAGAGTTGCTTGGGCTGCGCGCGCAGCCCGCGCGCCACGTCGGCGGCAAAGGCGGCGCGCGCGTCCGGGGCGGCGAGGCGGTGCAGGCGCAGGCGCTCGTCGGCGGTCACGGGCGTGGCGGTGTCTAGCACGTATCGTCTCTCTTCCAGTTTCTCGGTAGTCGGAGAAAGGCGGCGAGAACTTACAAGCCGGCTGTCCGTCCGTCCCTTGCTCGCGTCTGCGCGCCTGCTATCATAGCCCAGAACCGGCCCTGAGCCACACGCGCGGCGGCGTTAATTTTCCCGCGGCGCGCGAAGAGGAAACACGCATGGCGCACCCACAAGCGGAAGAGATCGCGGCGCAACTCGCACGGGCGCGCGCCGACACGCTCGCGCTCTTCGACCTCGCGCGCGAAGCCGACTTGCACGCCAGCCCCGGCTTCGGCTTCCGCCCCGTCATCTGGCATCTGGCGCACATCGGCGTCTTCGAGGCTTACTGGCTGCTGCAAAAAATCGCGGGCGAACCCGCGCCCGACACACGCTACGAGCGCATCTTCGATCCCATCTCGACGCCGCGCGAAGAGTCGAAGAATCTGCCCGCGCGCCGCGAGATGGAAGACTACTTGACGCGCGTGCGCGGGCGCGTGCTCCGCCACCTGGAACGCGCGCGCTTCGACGGGGACGAACCGCTGCTGCACGACGCATACGTCTATCACCTCGTCCTCGAACACGAACGCCAGCACCAGGAGACGCTCGCCTACCTGCTCCAACTGCTCGCCCCGACGAAGAAAACGCGCCCGCAGACGGCCGGCGCAAACACGTCAAGCGTCGCCGCGGCGCGCGACATGATTACGGTCGCGGCCGGCGAGTGCGTGCTAGGTGCACCGTGGCCCGTGTTCGTTTACGACAACGAGTTGCCCGCGCACACGATCAACGTGCCCGCGTTCAAGATCGACCGGCTGCTGACGACGAACGAGGAGTTCGCACACTTCGTCGCCGAGGGCGGCTACGAGCGGCGCGAGTGGTGGGGCGATGAAGGCTGGGCGTGGCGTGAAAAGGAGAACTGGACGTGCCCGCTCTACTGGACGCGCGGCGCAAAGAACAACGGTCATAGTTGGAATGCACGCACGATGTTCGACGAAGGCACGCTCGCGCCCGATCATCCGGTCGTAGGCGTCAGTTGGTACGAGGCGGAGGCTTACGCGCGCTTCGCCGGCAAGCGCCTGCCGACCGAAGCCGAGTGGGAGAAGGCGGCCGCGTGGGATGTTGCGGCCGAGCGCAAGCGCATGTTCGCGTGGGGCGACGACGCGCCTGATGCTGCACGTTGCAACTTCGACTTTCGCTTCTGGGGCACGACGCCTGTCGGCAGCTTCCCCGCGGGCGCGAGCGCGGCGGGCTGTCTCGACATGAACGGCAACGTCTGGGAGTGGACGGGCGACCCGTTCGCCGGCTTCCCCGGATTCCGTGCCTACCCTTACCCCGAATACTCCGAACTCTGGTTCGACAGCGACCACCGCGTCCTGAAGGGCGGCTCGTGGGCCACGCGCGGCTCGATCCTCCGCACCTCCTTCCGCAACTTCTTCCGCCGCCACTTCCGCATCGCCTTCGCCGGCATACGCTGCGCGGCCGACGCGGAATAAGACAACGCCTTGCCGGGAGCGCGGGCGCGCGCGCCCGCCAAAGCGTGCGCCAGCACGCTTAAAAGGATTAGCTTTCGTCAAGCTTGAGACGTAGTGCAGCTTTCTGTTCGCGCTGGCGCGCTCAAGGCGGGCGCGCGCGCCCGCGCTCCCAGCAGGATGGTGCTTCTAAACCACGCCTGACTCTTTCAGTTCCAAAGTCTGCTCGTCGGCGTTGAGTGTCGCCTGCACGCCGAGCGGGAGTGTGAGTTGATCCGCAGTGTGGCCGAAGGTGAGGCCGGTGAAGGCGGGGACGCGCGCCGCGCCGAGGATTTGATCGAGGACTTCGCCGAGCGATAAGTCCCAGGCATTCGAGGGCTGGAAGTCGCGCGGGCCGCAGTCGCTGCACTCGCCGAAGACGATGGCGGCGGCCTGGTCGAGTTTGCCCGCGAGGTGCAGTTGCGTGAGCATGCGATCAATGCGGTAAGGCTCTTCGCCCGTGTCTTCGAGGAAGAGGACGCGCCCGCGCGTCTCGATCTCGTATGGCGTGCCGAGGAGCGCGGTGACGAGCGAGAGATTGCCGCCGACGAGCGCGCCCGTGGCCGTGCCCGGCCGGATCGTGCGCAAGGGATGCGCGGGGCGGAGCGGATTGCGCTCCGGCGGGTTGGTAAGCCGGCCGGCCGGCTTGGTGTCGAAGAGCGCCTGGCGGAAGCTCTGCTGCGTGTAGTCGGTGAAGGACGAGAGCACGATGGGGCCGTGGAAGGTGATGAGCGCGGCGTGGCGGTGGAGAGCGAGGTGCAGCGCCGTGATGTCGCTGTAGCCGAGAAAGATTTTCGGGTGGCGGCGGATGAGATCGTAGTCTATGCGGTCGAGCAGTTGCATCGCGCCGTAGCCGCCGCGGATGCAGAAGACGGCCTGCACGTCGGGGTCGCGGAACATCGCGTGCAGATCGTCCAAACGCTCGTTGACCGGCCGGCTGAGATGCCCTGTGCCCTGCGCGACGTAGCGCCCCAGCTTCGTGCGCAGGCCGAAATACTTGAGCGTCGGCGCGACGAGGGCGAGGCGGTCTGGGTCGGGCACGGCCGTGCCCGGCGCGATGACGCCGACCGTGTCGCCCGACTTGAGCGCCTTCGGTTTGATCAGTGCGGGCGCGGTCGCCTGTGCGCCCGCAGTCAACCGCGGTGCAAGCGTCAACGCCGCCGCGCCCGCCGTCGCCGCGCGCAGAAAATCTCTTCGCCTCATGCCGTCCTTCCCTTTCTCGTCGCCCACGCCCCGCTCAGAGTTGAAAATCCGAGCAGCACGCGGCGCAGCGCGTGGCCTTGAGCGGGACGGTGGTCAGGCAATACGGACAGTCCTTCGTGGTCGGCCCCTCGTCGGTTGCCTGCTTGCTCTTCATCCGGTTGAAGGCGCGGACGACGAGGAAGACGACGAAGGCGACGATGAGGAAGTTGAGCACGTCGTTGATGAACTGCCCGTAGGCGATGACGGGGATGCCCTTCGCCTTCGCGTCGGCGAGCGAGGCGGGGACGCCCTTCGCCTTGTCGAGCGTCAGGAACAGGCTGGCGAAGTCCACGCCGCCCAGCAGCAGTCCGATGGGCGGCATGATGACGCCGTCCACCAGCGTCGTGATGATCTTGCCGAACGCCGCGCCGATGATCACGGCCACGGCCAGGTCGATCACGTTCCCGCGGTTGATAAACTCTCTGAACTCTTTGAACATCGTCCGCGCTCCATGGTTTGGCCGCGGACGAGGCGAGGCGTCCGGGCGGATTGGTAAGGCGCGGCAGTTCTAAGCCAAAGGGCACGCGCGCGTCAATGATTTTGTTGGGCCGCGGGGCGGCGCGACCTGTGATATAAGAGGGCAAAACGACAACAGACGGGCGGGAAGGCCGGGTTGTGCTGTCTCCTGCGACGGCCGAAAGGAGTTAAAGAGCGTGGCGACTGAGGAGCAACGCGAGGTCGAGACGAAGGTCGAGCACCTGAAGCAGCAGGCGGACATCAAGCGCGCGTTGAAGCAGACCGCCGGGCACAAGGCAGAGTCGAAGCCGCAGGTCGCGCCGCGCCAGAAGGTCTTCCTCGGCACTTACATCGCGCTGCTCGCCGGCCTCGGCGTCGTCTATTACCTGTTCGGCATCGCCTACTTCAGCCTGCACCCGCTGGCGCGCACCTACCTGCAACGCTACACGCGCGGCGCGATCCTGATCGTGCTCGTGCTGCTCGCCGAACAACTCGTCAACGCCTACCTGATCAGCCGGCTCGACGACGTGGTCTCGCGCTACAACCTGGGGCGCGTGCTCCGGCTGCTCGGCGCGCTTCTCATCGTCTTTATCATCATCTCGGTCGTCTTCATCAACTGGTACACGGCCGTCGTCTCTCTGGGTCTCCTTTCGCTCATTCTCGGCTTCGCCTTGCAGCGGCCGATCACGAGCTTTATCGGCTGGATATACATCCTGGTGCGCGAGCCTTACCGCGTCGGCGACCGCATCCGCATCGGCGACGCCACGGGCGACGTGATTGATGTGAGCTATCTCGACACAACGCTCTGGGAGTTCGGCGGGCCTTATCTTTCGACCGACCACCCATCGGGGCGCATCATCAAGTTCCCCAACTCGGACGTGCTCTCGTCGGCCGTCTTCAACTACTCTTGGCCGCTCTTTCCCTACATCTGGAACGAGATCAAGTTCAACATCGCCTACGAGAGCGATCTCGATTTCGTCGCGCGGACGATGCAGGAGGTGGCGGAAGAAGAGATCGGCGAGGCGATGATGGAGCGCGTCACGACCTTCCGCAACCTGCTGGCGCAGACGCCGGTGGACGAACTCGAAGTGCGCGAGCGCCCGGCCGTCTTCTTCCGCGCCAGCGACAACACGTGGCTCGAAGCCATCCTGCGCTACGTCGTGCCGCCGCGCAGCGCGGGGCGCGTCAAGAATCAGATGATCAAAAAACTGCTCGCGCGCCTGAACGCCGCGCCCGACCACGTGCTCTTTCCCAAGGGCAACATGCGCTGACCCGGCGGCCGTATGACATACGCGTTAACGCGGCGGGCGCGCTGTTTGGCGGCGCGCGCGGGCATCCGTTAAACTCGGCGCACGATTCAGCCGCCGGATTTGGCGGCGCGTGTGCCGATGAGCGAACTCAACGAAGCCCGTTGGTCAGTGCTGAGCGAGCGCGGCTGCGAGGCGTCGCGGCTCGCCTACGGGGCGGCGGCGCAACTCGTCGCCGAACTCGTGCGCGCACGCGTCTTCGGTCTCTGCATCATCACCGACGAAGCCGCCGCGCGCCTCAACCACCAGCCCGCTCCGGCAAAGACGCCCGCGCGCAAACGCGCGCCGCGCCGGAAGAAGGCAGTGAGCAGTGAGCAGTAAGCAGTCAGAGAAGTTTTTTAACTGCTCACTGCTCACTAAAAAACGCTTGACCCCGGAACTCGTTCCACCCTCTATACTCATCTCGTGAACGGCGATGGCGCGCAGAAAGGCTCGCTCCTGTCGGGCGAGTTGGCCCGGCTGGCGGGCGTGAGCACGGACACGCTGCGCCACTACGAGCGCAAGGGCGTGTTGCCGCGGCCGACGCGCGCGGCGAACGGCTACCGGCGCTACCCGCCAGAAGCACTCGCCCGCGTGCGGCTCGTGCGCCGCGCGCTGGCAGTCGGCTTCACGCTCGCGGAACTCGCCGCCATCCTGCGCGCGCGCGACGGCGGCCGCGCCCCGTGCCGCGAGGTGCGTGCCCTCGCCGCGCAGAAGCTCGCGCAGGTCGAGGCGCGGCTCGAAGAACTGCTCGCGCTGCGCGCCGAGTTGCGCGCCACGATCAAAGACTGGGATGCGCGGCTCAAGCACGCCGCGTCCGGCGCGCGTGCCGGACTGCTCGAAGCCCTCGCCGCGCAAAACGTCGGGGCGCGCGCGTCCCGCAAACGACCCTTCGACACGAGAGGCAGGAAGGAGACGAGAGATGAGAAATAAACTTTATCCGGTCGTCGCCATCATCGCCGCCGTCGCGCTCGCCGTGGCGGCGCAGACGGGCGGGCAGCAGAAACAGCCGACGCAACAGCCGGAGCACGACATGGCGGGTTGCCCCCTGCACGCCGAGCACACGGGCCACAAGGGAGATCATAACGGCCACGCCGAGATGAACGCGCGCGGCGAAGAGGGCATGGGCTTCTCACAGGCCAAGACGACACATCATTTCCGGTTGACCAAAGCGGGCGGCCATATCGAAGTCGCGGCCAACGACGCGGCCGACACGGCGAGCCGTGATCAAATTCGCGCCCACCTCAAACAGATCGCCGCCGCTTTCGCCGCCGGTGACTTCCGTATCCCGATGTTCGTCCACGCGCAGACCCCGCCCGGCGTCCCCACCATGCAACGCCTCAAGGCGGTCATCAGCTACAGCTACGAAGAGACCGAGCGCGGCGGGCGCGTCCGCATCATGACCAAAGACAGCGAAGCCACGGCGGCCGTCCACGAGTTCCTGATCTTTCAGATCAAGGAACACCGGACGGGCGACGCGTTGGAGATCAGCGATCAATAACAGTTGCCGCGCGCCGCCCGACCTGGAGCGGCTTGCTGCTGAGCTTACCCAAGCTGCCTGCTGCCGGGAGCGCGGGCGTCCCGCCCGCCTAGCGTGCGTGAGCACGCTCAAAGTTTTCCTTCTCATTCCAGCTTGAGCTTCGGCGCGGCCGTCTGTTCGCGCTCACGCGCTCATGGCGGGCGGGAGGCCCGCGCTCCCGGCATAAGCGCGCATAGGTAAACTCAAACGAAATGCTCTAGCGTGCGCGGAAGTCCGCGACGAGCGGCAGGTGATCCGAGGCGACGAGCGCGGTGGGGCTTTTGTCGAGCGTCAGGCGTGTGAGTTCGAGCGCGGGATCGTAGTAGATGTGATCGAGGTGGACGACGGGCAGCAGCCAGGGGTAGCTGCGCGTGCGCCCCGTGTGCGTGCGCAGGTCTGCGCTTTGCAGGTGCTCCGCGAGCAGGCGCGACGCTAAGCCCCGCGTCCACTCGTTGAAATCGCCGAGCACGACGCGCGCGCCGGTCAGGCCGCCGTCGCCGAGAATGCGCTCGCCTACCAACTCGCGCGCCTGATGCCGCCGTTCCAGATACGCCGTGCCGAGATGCACGTTGAAGATGTGGAGCGCCGGCTGCGCCCGCGTCTCGTCCGCCGCGAAGTCCACGCGCAGCGCGCCGCGCCGCTCGCACCAGCGCCAAGAGATGTCGTAGTTGCGCACACACAGGGGCGGCTGCCGGCTCAGCACGACGTTGCCATAAGCGCCGCCGCGCAACCGCCGGTTCTCGCCGACCGCGCAGTGGTAGCCCAACTCACCGGCGATGAAGCGCGCCTGATCCATCTCGCGCACCCCGCCGCCCACGCTGAGCACTTCCTGCAACGCGATCACGTCCGCGTCCAACGCCCGCAACACGGCCGCAATCCGACCGGGCCGCACGCGCCTATCCAGCCCGCGACACTTGTGCACGTTGTAGGTGACGACGCGAAACATAAAAGCAGTAGGCGGTAGGCAGTAGGCAGTAGGCAGTTAGCGGCAAGTCTGTCTTCACTGCCTACCGCCTACCGCCTACTGCCTACTGTTTCATTGTTGCCGCTCCAACAGCCAGCCGAACAGTTCGTAGGCGCGCGCGAAGACGGAGCGGCGCTGCCAGTCGCGGAGGGAGAAGGCGCGGGCGGCGACCAGGTCGCGCTGGAAGTCGGCGGCGATGCGCGCGGCCAGTTCTTCGTCGCGGACGACGAGGTTGACTTCGTCGTTCAAGCCGAAGGAGCGGTTGTCGAAGTTGGTCGTGCCGACGACGCTCCACAGGCCGTCAACGACAAGCGTCTTGGCGTGGATCATCGTCGGCTGGTACTCGTAAATCTGCGCGCCCGCGCGGAGCAGGTCGCCGTAGAGACGGCGGCTGGAACTGCGCGTCAGCGCGTGGTCGCTCTGCATGCCGGGCACGATGATCTTGATCTCGACGCCGCGCTCGCGGATTGCGCGCACCAGTTCGGCGCGGGCGCTCCGGTCGGGCAGGAAGTACGGCGTCGTGATCAGGACGGATTCGCGCGCCGCGGCCAGGAGCATCTGGAAGAGTATGCGCGCGCGCGTTGAGCGCCCCAGTGAGGGTGAACTGTTGACGACGAGCGCGGGCACGTCCGCCGCGACCGGCTCAGGCTCTGGAAAATATTCGCGGCCCGTCAGGATTTCGCCCGACGCTTCGAGCCAGTTCTCGGCGAAGGTGGCTTGCAGGTTGGCGACCGCCTCGCCCTCGACGCGGAACATCGTGTCGCGCCACGGCGGGTGGCCTTTGCGCGGGTAGCGCCAGTGGTCGGCGACGCCGGAGCCGCCGATGAAGCCCGTGCGCCCGTCAATGACGATCAACTCGCGGTGCGTGCGGTTGTTGATGCGCGGCAGCGTGTACCAGCGCAGCGGCTGATACCAGACGACGCGCCCGCCCGCCGCGCGCAACTCTTTGAAGTAGGAGTCCCAAGACGTGAAGCTGCCGAGCGCGTCGAGCGTGAGGTTGACTTTCACGCCGGCCCGCGCCCGTTCGGTCAGGGCCGCGACGAACTCGTCCGCGACGCGCCCCCGTTGAAAGATGTACGCCTCAAGGTTGATGCTCGCGCGCGCGGCGCGGATCGCTTCGAGTTCCGCCGCGTAGTAACTCTCGCCGTTGGTGAAAACCTCTACGCGGTTGCCGCGCGAGACCTGCGCGTCGGTCAACGCTTCGAGCGTGCGGCGAAACTCGTCCGCGTCGAGCGGCGCATCGGGGTCGGCGGCGATCTTATAGTCCAGCCCCGGCTCGAAGAGCGCGAGGAACAGCAGGAGACTCTGCGCGGCGATGGCGATAATGGCGACGACGAGAAAGGCGTTTGAGTTCACGAGGAGTCGGGCGATCTCGGAGACCGAAATTTAAGATTTGAAATCTCAAATCACGGAGTCTGAGATCGTTCGTTCAGATTTGGGGGATGGCTCGCCGCCAATCTTATCACGACGCGGGGCGCATCGTGCCGGTTGTTTGCTCCGCGGCGAAGCGCGCGCGGATGCGGACGCAGCGTTCCAACCCGTCGGCGACTTCGAGCACCTTGAGGCGCAGGTCGCGGTCGAGTTGTGTGCCGCGCAAAAAGTCCTGCACGACGGCGGCGGCCTGCGCGTTGCACTGCCCGCCGACGAAAGCGCCGAGCCAGTTGTTGACGAAAAAGATTTTGCGCGTGCGCTTCAACTCCGGCAGCGCGCGCAGCGCGGGCGCGAGATAGGGCAACGTTAGCTCCGCCTGCTGCGGCGCGTTGAACGGCCCGGCGCTCGCCTCGATCCAACTCTCGGCCAACTCGCGGTCGCTGAAATAGGCGTTGAAGTATTTCTCCTTCACGGCAGCGGCGGCACGCGCCGCGCCGGCCGCATAGGTGTAGCGGCGCGCGTCGTCTGTCCGCTCCTCGGCTGCCAGGCGGGCAAGGAGCGCGGGCGCGTCGGGGTCGTCGCGGACTGTGAGCGCGGTGATGAGGTCGAAGCGGTCGCGCGTGCGCAACGTCATGCCGGGCACTTTGAGTTCGCCGCTCAAGAGTTGTTTGAGCTTGGCGCGCGCGGCGTCGGTCGTGGCGACGGACTGAAAGGCGCGGAAGTATGTGATGCGCAGGCCGGGCGTCTCCGCCTGCGTCATCTGCGCGGCGAGCAAGGCTTCGAGGCGCGGCGCGACGGCGCGGGCCTGCGCGGGCGAGAGGTAGCGGTTGAACGCGGTCTGCACGCGGCCCAAGATGCTCTGCGCGATCACCTCGTCGCGCTCGGCGGGGAGCAGGCGGAGCGCCAGTTCTATATAGTCAACGGGCGCGAACTCGACGGCGCGCACGCCATCCCACAGCGCGCCCCACAGCAGCGCGCGCAGGAAGTTGTCCCGCACGTCGCCGAGTTGTGCGATGACGCGCTGGCGGCTCTGTGCGTCGAGCAGAAACTGGCCGTAGCCGTAGTCCTCCGCGTTGACGAAGACCCAATCAGGCGCGCGGCGGCCTACGGCTTCCGGCACGTCGGTCGTCGGCGCGGCGTTGAGTTTGACGGTCAGCGTTTCGGGCGGCGCGTCCGCGTAAGCGAGCAGGACTTTCAGCCGCATCGGCCACAGCCCGCCTTCGTCCAGCACGTCGCGCTGCGTGAGCGTGAAGCTGCGCACGCGTCCGCGCCCGTCCGCGCGCCACGCGACGCGCACGTCCGGCAGCCCGCGCCGCCTGACCCACGCGTCGGCCCAGGCGTCGAGCCGCTGCCCCGACGTGCGCTCGAAGGCGTGGACGAGATCGGCCCACTCTGCGTTGCCGAACGCGTGCTCGCGGACGACGAGCTGCACGGCGTGCTGGAACTTGTCCGCGCCGAGGTAGAACTCGGCCTGGCGGAGCATCGAGGGCGCTTTGCGATAGACGATGTTGCCGTAAGCCGACTTGGCGGCCGACAGATTCGGAATCTCCTGAAAGATCGGCGTCGTGCCCTTGGTCACGTCGGTCACGTAAGCCGCCGGCTTCGTGCGCTGGTAAAAAATCTTCCACGCGTTCGTCTGCGGCGAGACGACTTCGAGCGCCTTGTAGGCCATGAAGGTGGCGAAGCCCTCCTTGAGCCACAGGTCGTCGAACCAGCGCATCGTGACGAGGTCGCCGAACCACTGGTGCGCCGCCTCGTGCAGCATCAACTCGGCGCGCGCCGCGCGGTCGCTCGCCGTCGGGTCGGAGGGAAAGAGCACGCCGTCCTCGCGCAGGAACGTCGCGCCCGCGTGCTCCATCCCGCCGTAGGCGAATTCGGGGACGAGCACGAGATCGTACTTGGGAAACGGGAACGGGCGAGCAAAATAGCGGCCGTAGAAGTTCAAGCCCTCGCGGTTCAAACGGAACACCTCGCTCAACTCTTTGCGCGCCCGCTCGACCTGCGACTGCCGCACGAACAAGCGTGTGCCATAAGGTGAAGCATCATCGTTGAATTGCGCGAACTCACCAGCAGCGAAGGCGAATTGGTAGGTGCTAAGCGGCTGGGTTTCTCTGAACTGCACCTGCTGTGGACAATACCGACCGGCCGCGCACTCAGCTTCGAACACAAGTTCTGCGCTAGTATTACTGACCGCGCGCCAAGCGTTGGGCATCCCGAGCGTGAGCTGAAACCGTGCCTTCAGGTCTGGTTGATCGAAGCACGGGAAGGCCGTGCTCGCGTCCGACGGCACGAACAAGGTGTAGATGTACTCGCGCCCGTCCGTGCCGTCGCGGTAGCGCGTGACGGCGCTGCCCGCCGCGCTGACGGGCGACTCGAACGCGAGCTTGACGACGTTCTCGCCCGCGACGAGGTAAGACTGCGGAATGACGATGTGCTCGTTGACAAAACGCGCGTCCGCCGCCGGGCGCTGGTTGACAACGATGTCGCGCACGCTGGCGGTCTGCGCCTGCGGGTTGACGACGCGCCAGTCGAGGACGAGAGCGCCGGCCGCCGCGTCGAGCGTGACGCGAATCTCCTCCGTGCCTCTGAGCCGGTCGGCGTCGGGCGCGAGATAGATGTTGAGCGCGTAGCGCACGTCGCGGTAGTGCGCCGCGCGCCAGCGCGCGAGTTCGCGCGGGACGCCGGGCGCGGGCGCGTCGGTCTGCCCTGCGGCGTGTAGTGTGCCAGCCATGAAGATGAAGAGCGGCGTGAGCAGAAGTGTGCGTAACATCGTGTGCCGACGCGGGCGGAAAACAGTTTACGGGCGCAGCCTCATTCTAATGTCAGCCTTCGTCCTCCGCTCACATTGGCTCGTCGTTGAGCGCCTTGCTGGCGGGGGCGGGCGCGGTCGCGTTGGCGGTGAACTCGCCGCGCATGCCCAGGTTGTCGGATATGTTTTTGGCCGGCACGACCTCGAAGCTCAAGGTTAAAGTCTGTTCGCCCGCGCCGAACTGCCCCTTGGCGCGCAAAGGGCTTTCGAGCGCGCCGGAGAGGCCGAACGAGTCGAGGCGCGGCACAGTGACGCGCCCGTCCGCGGCCACCGTGCCGGTCGCCGTGTCCGCCAAACGGCCCGCGCGCTCGCCGCCCGTGCTGCGCACGTCGAAGACGAACGTGGCCAACTCGCCCAGCCGCATGACGCCAAAGCCGCCTTCGAGGCGCGCGGGCGACTGGCGACCGGCGAAGCCGCCGAAGACCGTCAGCCCGCCCTCAGTAATCTGGTAAGGGCGCAGGCGCGCACGCCACGTCGCGTCGAGCGTGAGCGTGAGCGATTCGTCCATCGCGAGCGGCAGGACGACGACGCGGAACGGCGCGGTCAGCGCCATCGTCGTCAGCGCGCCCTTCGGCGGCGCTTGCTCGCCGACGCTGAGTTGCGTCCGCCCGGTCTGTTTGATCTCCACGACGTAACCACCGGAGCGGCGCTGACCGAGGAAGGCGGCGACGACCGCGTGCGCCCGGAAAAAATCGGGCGACTGCTCTGGCAGTTCTTTGACGAGCGCGCGCAGCGCCGCGTACATCTCGCCATCGCGCGCCACGAGCACGAACGATTCGTGGACGGAACTGTACCCGCCCGCGGCGAGTTCCTTCAGTTCAATGTTTGTCGGCACAGTCGTCTCCCCGGCGGACGGCGTGGGCGCAGGCTTGCCCGGCGTCGGCTTGCTCGCCGGCTGTTGCGCGCCACCGCCCTGACCCTGCACGCCGCAGCCGCCCGCGCTGCCTGCCCACAGCGCCACGAGCAACGCCACCGCGCCGAGTTTCTGCTCGATCATCTGTTCGCCCCTCCCCCGCGCGAAATTTAACCGTCGCGTTAATGTGTGGGAGAGAATAACACGCCCCGCCGGAACGGGCGGCGCGTGGGGCGTCGCGCCCCGGCGGTCGTGCGCTTGAATTTAAAGGATAGGCAAAACCGCGTGCGCCCGCTAGAATCTTGGCCCGACCAGACCGGAGCGAGGGAGCACGATGACGACCACCATACAAGAGACCACGCCCGGCGTGTGCGACCGCTGCGACCGCGAGAGCGACCGCCTGATCAGACAACTCGCGCCCGATAACACAGTCCGCTACGTCTGCTGGGACTGCCTGCGCCGCGAGGAGAAGCGCGTCAACGTCAGCCGCCGCTTCAAGCGCGCCCGCCGCGATTGAGCCGGCTACTTCGCCTCGGCGGCGAACATGGTGGCCAGCATCGTCGCTACCAGCTTCTCCTGCGCGTCGCTGACGGCGAAGAGATCGCCCGCACAGACGGTGATCGTGCGCCCCGCCCTGAGCACCCGCCCGCGCGCCACGAACCGCTCGCCCTGGGCCGGCGCGAGCAGGTTAACTTTGAACTCGACCGACAGCACTTCCACGCCCGCGGGCATGAGGCTCAGGGCGGCGTAGCCGCAGGCCGAGTCTATGACGGCGGTGACGATGCCGGCGTGCAGGTAGCCGTGCTGCTGCGTCAGGTCGGCGCGGAACGGGAGTTCAATCTCGACCGCGCCGGGCAGCACGCGTGCGAGCCGCGCGCCGACGGTCGCCATCGCCTGCTGGCGGGCGAAACTCGCGGCGACACGGGCCGCGAAATCGGGATCGCGCGGTTGGAAATCAGTCATGGTTGCTGGCGGCAGCCGCGGGTAAAATTAAGCTCTGCCGGCCGTCTCATCATTTTTCCTTATCCAGATCGAGCACGGCGGAGTTGATGCAGTAGCGCAAGCCGGTTGGGCGCGGCCCGTCGGCGAAGACGTGGCCGAGGTGCGCGTCGCAACTCGCGCACAGGACTTCTGTGCGCAGCATCCCGTGGCTCGTGTCAGCTTCCGTGCGGACGCTGTCCTCGGCGGCGGGAGCGGTGAAACTCGGCCAGCCGCTGCCCGAATCGAACTTCGCGTCGGAGTTGAACAACTCGTTGCCGCACGCCGCGCACCTGTACGTGCCCCGCTCTTTTGCGTCGTGATACTTGCCCGTGAAGGGCCGCTCCGTCGCCTTCTGGCGCGCGACCGCGTACTGCTCCGGCGTCAGCTCGCGCCGCCACTCCTCGTCCGTCTTGATAACTTTCTCTTTCATCCGGCCATCCTCTCCCGCCGACAGGTTCGGGTATCATGATAAGCGAAATTGCCGGCGCGAGCATGCGAGCGAGATGATCAGGCTGCCCGAATCCGACGAAGACCTGCTGCGCGAGTGCGCGCTCGAAACTTTTCGCGCCCGCGGCCCCGGCGGGCAGCACGTGAACAAAACGGAGAGCGGCGTCCGCCTCCGGCATCTGCCTTCCGGTCTGGTCGTCACCTCGCAACAGGAGCGCAGCCAGCACCGCAACAAGGCGCTCTGCCTGCGCAAGCTCCGCGCGAAGGCGGCTGAGTTGAACTACCGCGCGCCGGCCCGCGTGCCCACACGCGTCCCGCAGAGCGCCAAGAACCGCACCCTCGAAGCCAAAGCCCGCCGTGCGCGCCTGAAGCGGCTGCGCGCTAAACCCACGGCCGACGAGTGAGTTTGATTACTCGCCGCTCGTCGCCCGCTTGCCCGCCTGTGGCCGCGTTTCGCTCACGAGTCCGTAAAGCTCAGGTCTGCGATCAGCCAGGCGATCAATCTCGTAAGCGCCCGCCACGTTGACGATGCGGTTGTTGTCCGCCGCTGGCAGATCGAGTTGGACGAGCAACAACTCTTCCTCTTCGCCGCCCGCCTCGGCGATGGTGTCGCCGTTGCAGTCCACGACCTTGCTGCGGCCGATGAATGTCCAGCCGCGCTCCGTGCCCACGCGGTTGACCGCCGCGAAGTAGAGGTGATTCTCCTGCGCGCGCGTGTTGACGACGAAGGCGGGCGTCCGCCAAGCGCCCGGCGGCCAGTTCGTGGGCAGGACGATGAGTTGCGCGCCGAGCAACTTCAGCACGCGCGCCGCTTCGGGGAAGCTCGCGTCGTAACAGATGTTGATGCCGACGCGGCCCATTGGCAGTTCGTAGGTCTCGAACGGCCGGTCGCCGGGCGTGAGGAAGCGGTCAACGCCGAGGAAAGGCAGGTGCGTCTTGCGATAGCAGCCGAGCGGGCCGGAGGGGCCGACCAGGAGCGCCGCGTTGTAACACTGTTCGCCCGCGCGCTCGATGAAGCCGACGACGGCGTGCGCGCCCGTCTCGCGGCAGGCGGCGGCGATGATCTGCGCGGACGGCCCGTCCGCCGGCTCGGCTGCGCGCGCCGCCTCAGCGAGCGATTCAAAGCAATAACCTGTGAGCGCGCATTCAGGGAAGATGACAAACTCGGCTCCGCTCCGCGCCGCCTCCCTGAGCCGCGCGACGATCCGGTCGCGGTTCGCCGCGACGTTGCCTAGCTCGCAGTCCATCTGCACGCACGCGATTGTCGTCTGCGCCATCTCCGTCCGTCTCCTCTCAAATGACCGGCATACTCTAGCGCAGTCGGCCGCGCGCGGCTAGAATGAGCGGCGCACGAAGCGCGGCCAGAGCCGCCGCGAGTTTGGCCGACACGCCGAAGGGTTGACGGGAGGGCAGATGACCGGAGTGCTGGTGGCGTTGATACCTGAGCCGCGCGCGCCGGTCGAGGTGCGCGAAATTCCGACGCCTGAGTTGGAAGAGAACTCCGCGCTGCTCGCGGTCGAGTTGAGCGAAGTCTGCGGGACTGACGTGCACCTGCAACAGGGCCGGCTTGCGGGCGTGCCCTATCCGCTGATTCCGGGGCACGTCAGCGTCGGGCGTTTGAGTAAAATCCGCGGCCGGCTGACAGACGTTGCCGGCCGCCCGTTCGCGGAGGGCGACCGCGTGACGTTCCTCGACGTACACCGCACGTGCAACGCCTGCTGGCACTGTCTCGTCGCGAAGGCGACGACGCGCTGCCCGCACCGCAAGGTCTATGGCGTCACCTACGGTCTCGCGGACGGGTTGTGCGGCGGCTGGGCCGAGCAGGTCTATCTCAAACCAGACACGCGCTGTCTGCGCCTCGACGGCGTTGCGCCCGAACGATTCATGGCCGGCGGCTGCTCGCTCCCGACGGCCATACACGCGCTTGAACGCGCCGAGGTCGCGCTCGGCGACACGGTGCTCGTGCTCGGCAGCGGGCCGGTCGGGTTGTCGTCCGTTATCTTGGCCTTGATGCGCGGCGCGCTCCGCGTGCTGTGCATTGGCGCGCCGGACGGGCGGCTGGCCGCGGCGAAAGAAGTGGGCGCGTCGGCGACGCTCAACTTCGAGGCGCACACGGAGGAGGAGCGGCTCAGTTGGGTGCTGGCTGAGACCGCCGGGCGCGGCGCGGACGTGACCATCGAGGCGACGGGTGCGCCGGCCGCGGTCGCGGAGGCGATGCGCTACACGAGGGACGCGGGGCGCGTCGTCGTCGTCGGGCAGTACACGGATCACGGCGAGACCTCGTTCAACGCGCATAGCGATCTGAACCGCAAGCATCTCGAAGTGCGCGGCTGCTGGGGTTCTGACTTCTCGCACTTCTATCGCGGCGTGCAGATCATGACCGACGCAAGCCGCTCCACCCCTTGGGCGAAGTTGCGCCTCGCGCGTTACGGTCTGGCACAGGCCGACGCGGCCCTGCGCGCCGTGGCCGCCGGCACGAGCATCAAAGCCCTGATCGAGCCGGCGCGCACACAAAAGGAAAGCGCGCCCGCTTCGTCGCGCTAACTTTCGCCGCGCTAGCCTATGACTCATAACGCCGACGACCGTCTCTCGCCCCTGCTCGCGCGGGTGCGTGAGTTCATCAGCACGGAAGTCTTGCCGCTTGAGCGCGAGTTCTTGCGCCGCCCGTTCCGCGAGTTGCTGCCCGCGCTGGTGGAGAAGCGCGCGCGCGTCAAAACGTTGGGGCTGTGGACGCCGCAACTGCCGAAGGAGTACGGCGGCTTGGGTCTCACGCTGACGGAGTTCGCGCTCGTGAGCGAGGAGTTGGGGCGCACGCCGCTCGGTCACTACCTCTGCAACTGCCAAGCGCCCGATGCGGGCAACATGGAAGTGCTGATGGCGCACGCGACACCCGCGCAGCAGGAACGCTACCTGTGGCCGCTCGCGCGTGGCGAAGTGCGCAGTTGTTTTTCCATGACCGAGCCGGAGCACCCCGGCTCGAACCCGACGTGGCTGAGCACCACCGCCGTCAAAGACGGCGACGACTACGTCATCAACGGGCACAAGTGGTTCACCTCCGGCGCGGAGGGCGCGGCGTTCGCCGTCGTCATGGCCGTGACGAACCCGGACGAGCCGAGCCGGCACAGACGCGCCAGCCAGATCATCGTCCCCGTAGACACGCCGGGTTTTCACGTCGTGCGAAACGTCGGCGTGATGGGCGACGAGGGCAGCGACTACGCGAGCCACGCCGAAGTCCGTTACGAGAACTGCCGCGTGCCCCAAAGCAATCTGCTTGGTCGGGAGGGCGACGGCTTCCGCATCGCGCAGGAGCGTTTGGGGCCGGGGCGCATCCAACACTGCATGCGCTGGATCGGCGTCTGCGAACGCGCCTTCGACGAGATGTGCGCCTACGCCGCGCGCAGGGAACTCGCGCCCGGCGTGCCCCTGGGCAGCCGCCAGAGCGTGCAGGCGTGGATCGCAGAGAGCCGCGCCGAGATCAGCGCCGCCCGCCTGCTTGTCCTCGACACCGCCGCGCGCATCGAGACGGAGGGCGCGGCCGCCGCGCGCGAAGACATCTCGCTCATCAAGTTCCACGTCGCCGGCATCATGCAGCGTGTGCTCGACCGCGCGGTGCAGGTGCACGGCGCGCTGGGTCTGACCGACGACACCGTTCTATCTTACTGGTACAGGCACGAGCGCGCGGCGCGCATCTACGACGGGCCGGACGAGGTGCACAAGGCGGTCGTCGCGCGCGGCGTGCTGCGCAAGTACGGCGTGGAGGTCTCGGTCTAAAGAGTCGGCTGCTATGGCGCGGGAAGATTTGCTCGACAGTCCGGGCCGGGTGCGCGCGGGCGAGCAGTTGGATCACGACAAACTGCTCGCGTACCTGCGCGCGCAGTTGCCCGACCTCGCGGGGCCGTTGACGGTCGAGCAATTCCCGGCCGGCTTCTCAAACTTGACCTACCTCGTGCGCGCGGGCGAGCAAGAGTTCGTGTTGCGCCGCCCGCCGTTCGGGACGAAGGTCAAGACGGCGCACGACATGGGGCGCGAATATCTCATCCTGTCGCGCCTGCACCCCGTCTATCCGAAAGTCCCGCGCCCCGTCCTCTACTGCGCCGACGAGGCGGTGCTCGGCGCGCCTTTCTATTTGATGGAGCGCGTGCGCGGCGTCATCCTGCGCGCGCGCCCGCCGGCCGGCGTCGAGTTGTCGCCGTCGGTCATGCGCCGCCTGTCGGAGTCGTTCGTCGCGAACCTCTGCGAGATTCACGTGGTTGATTACCGGGCGGCGGGGTTGAATGATTTGGGGCGGCCCGAAGGTTACGTCCGCCGCCAGATCGAGGGCTGGACGAAAAGGTATTACGCGGCGCGTACAGACGACGTGCCCGCCGTCGAACAACTCGCGCGCTGGCTGGACGAACACACGCCCAGCGATTCGGGCCGCGCGCTGATTCACAACGATTACAAGTACGACAACGTGGTGTGCGCGCCCGCCGACCTGGCGCGCATCGTCGCGGTGCTCGACTGGGAGATGGCGACTGTCGGCGACCCGCTGATGGATTTGGGCACGACGCTCGGCTACTGGGTGGACGCGGACGACCCCGCCGAGTGGCAACAGTTCGGCTTCGGCCTGACGGCGCTACCCGGCAACCTGAGCCGGCGCGAATTGGTCGAGCATTACGCGCGCCTGAGCGGCCGCGACGTGCGCGATGTCGTCTTCTATTTCGCCTACGGCCTCCTGAAGATCGCCGTCATCGTGCAGCAGATTTACTACCGCTACCGCCAGGGCCACACGGCAGACGCGCGCTTCGCCGACCTCGGTCTGCTCGTGCGCGCCTGCGGCGACATGGCCAGCCGCGCCATAGATAAAAGCCGGGTGGACGGACTGGGCTGAACGGGCCGCGCTACTTCGCCGTGACCGTCAGCACCTGCGGCTTGGCTTTAGCTTCGACCGCGGGGTTGTAGTATTCGTACACGCGCGACGCGAAAGTCTGGGCGCGGACGGGGAACTTCGCGCGCAGCCGGAAGGCGAACTCGACCTTCTGTTTCGGGTTCAACCCGTCGAAGTAGAGAATCACCTGCTTGGCCGTGAGCGTGTACTTCTCAAGCCTGCCGCCCGCCTGCCCGCGCGTCGTGCTCACCAACTCGGCGAAGTCCTCGCCCGCCGGCTCGAAGCCGGGCGGGATGCCGAGGTCAACCATGATCATCTTGGCCTTGGCCGCCGTGTTGTTCTGCACGCGCACGCGGGCCGTCACCGTCTCGTCCTGCGCCAGCCGCGTGCGGTCGTAGGCGAGGGCGATGGCGAGCGGGTCGCGCTGGCCCTCGTCGGGCCGCCGCGCCCAGGGCACGTAGTAGCGCGCGACGATCTGGTATTGCAACTGGCCGCGCCCCGCGAACGAGAGCGCGATGCGGTGCGCCCCGGCGTGCGTGTAGGGTTTGAGATCGACGAGGTGCAGCAGGTCGTTGTTGTCTCTGGTGATCTGCACGTTCGCCACGGGGCGGCCGTCGGCCGCGACGCTGATCGTGCCTTCGGTGTCGGCGTTCGTCCCCTTCGTGTAGGAGAGCAGGAACGCCTTGAGCGCGAGGATGGTCGCCTGCGTCGTCTGCCAGTTGCCGAGCGCGTCCTTCTTCTCGGTCAGGTAGTCGAGGCCCTTCTTCGCCAGCCCGCCCCGCTGCCCCGACTTCAACAGCGCCTGCACGGCGAGCGCCGTCGTCTCCAGATCGGCCGAGTCCTCGCGGGCGGAGGTCGGCGTCTCGCCGTCCTGATTCCAGAAGGCGGTCTTTCCCCCTTCGCTCGCCTTCGCCGCGAGCGCGTTCACCGCCGCATCCGTCCAACTCTTGTCAAGTCCACTGTCGGCGGCGAAGTTGGCGATGACGGCGAGCGTGTAGGCGTCCTCTCTGCCCGTCGCGTGCGCCGAGACGTAGCGGCGTGCGCGCTCGACCGCCTCGCCCTTGTAGCCGGTCGCGGCGAGCGACCAGCCGATGTAGGCGGTGATGCGCAGCACGTCCGTGTTGTAGCGCGTGGTCGCGCCCTCGTTGATGAAGGAGGTGTCGGGCTTAAAGCTGCCGTCCGGCTGCTGCTGCGCGGCGAGCCAGGCTTGCGTGCGCTCGATGAGGCGCGGATCGACTTCGTGGACGCGCGCCATGTCGGAGAACTCCATCAGCCCATAGGCGGTCAGGATTTTGTTCGCGGGTGCTTCGCCGAACCAGGAGAAGCCGCCGCCCCGCACCTCGAAGGTGACGAGCCGCTGGTAGCCGAGTGAGATGTAGCCTTCGGCCTTCGCCTGTATCTCCGGCGTCAGCTTCTTGCTCGCCTTCAGGTAATCGAGCACGAGCACGTTCGGGTAGGTCGAGGACGAGGTCTGCTCGAAGCAGCCGCCCGGCATCCGCAGGATGGAATCCAGCCCCTCGACCGTCTGCGCGAGCGCGCCGGGGTAGAACTTAACGAAGATGTGCGATGCGTCGGCGATGGCGTCCGCCGGGAGCACCACGTCCTTCGTCGCCGCGCCTTCGAGCCGTTCGTTGACGACGACGGCGCGCTCCTCGCCGTTCGGCGCGACCGTCACGTTGCGCGCCACCGCGTCGCCCCCGCCGCCTTCGAGCCGCGCGGTCACCTGCAACTGCTGCTCGCCGATCTGCGTCGCCTTGAGGCGGAAGTAAGCGACCGACACCTCGCCCGAGCCGACCTCGACCTGCTTCGCGGCCACGTCGCCGTCCTGGAGCGCGAACCAGGGGTCTGTGCGCAGCTCAAGCGCGACGCGCCGCGCCGCGGGCAGGTAGTTATAGACGGCGACGGGGACTGACACCGCGTCGCCCTCCGTGATCGAGACGGGCAGATCGAGGTCTATGAAAAAATCCTGGAAGACGCGCAACGGCGCGGTCGCCGAGCCGAGCGCGCCGCCCGTGGTCGAAGCGAGCGACGTGACGCGCCACGTCGTGATCGAGTCGGCGAGCGGGACGCTGACGGCGGCGCGGCCGTCGCCGTCCGTGATGAGCGCCGGGTTGGTGTAGAGCGTTTCGGGGAAGAAGCTGCGCACGCGCGGCGCGGCCCCGCCACCGCCGCCCGCCTCGTTCTGTACCGTCTTCGACTTGCTGATTTCGTCGTCGGCGGGCGCGTTGCGCACCGGGGCCGCCATCGGCAGCATGAGCGGCGCGTCTTTAGCCCCCGCGTTCATTCCGTCCATGAACACGGCCGTCGGGCGGGCCGCGGCCTTCATCTGGCCCCGCTCCCTTACTCTCATCAGCCTGTCGCCGCCGCCCGCGCCGGCTGCGACCTCCACGGACTCCGCCACGCCGTAATTTGTATAGACGTTGAGGACGACGCCCGTGGGGCCGCGCGAGGCGAGCAGCGGATCAACCGTCGCGCGCGCGCCCGCGGCGAGCGCCAGCGTCTTATAGGTCGTGGTGTGATGTGTGTTGCTCTCAAACGTCACGCGGTATTGGCCGGGCGGGAGATCGGTCACGACGTAGCGCCCCAGCCTGTCCGTGTAGACCCACACGGTCTTCCCGTCCGAGACGCGCCGCGCAGACACCTTGACGCCCGCGACCGCCTTGCCGCGCTCGTCCTTGACGACGCCCGCGACGACCACGCGCCCGCCCGCGACGACCATCTCCTCCACCGCGGCCTGCCCCTTGAAAACAGTCTGGCGAGTCTTCTCCAAAGGGTGCTGGCGCTGTGCGTAGATGGGGACGTTGATGTCGTCCGCCGTCCCCTGCCGCCCGTCCGGCCCGGCCGATTTGAGCAGGAACGAGGCGTAATCGCCTGCGCCCAATGTGCCCTCGCCGGCCAGCGTGTTGCCCCAGGGGTCTCTGAGCAGAGCACCTTGATCGCTGGCGGCGAACGCTTGTAGGTCGCGGCCGAAACCTTCCTTCGCGGGCTGGTTGTCTTCGTAGAACTTGTTCAGCGCGGCGGCGATTGCTTGCGCCCGCTCGAAGAGGCGCTGCGTGTAGAGCGCGGCGTACTGGTAACGCTTCGCCTCCAACTTCTCGCGCCCATAGACGGCGCGCACATCGCGGTCGGAGACGCCCCCGGCGGCGGCCAGGAGCACCTCGGCGGCGCGCTCGCGCCGGTCGGCGTGTGTGGCCGCCGCGCCCTGAAAGTCGTCGAGCACCACCTGCTCGAAGGAGAACTGGTGCACCTCGTAGCGCGGCGTCAGCAACTCCTTCTGCAACTGCATGAAGACCTTCTCGAAGCCGGGCTGCTTGTCCGAGAGCGCGAAGACCGCCTCGTCCACGATCTCGACGCCGAGCGCCGCCGACACGGGCCGCCCCGCCCGGTCGGTCGCGCGAAACTCGACGCGCGCCTCCTCACCCGGCCGGTAGCCGTCACGCCCGGCGGACACTTCGACGTTCAAGTCGTCCGCCGGATCGACATAGACGAGGCGACGATCAGAGATCGGATCAGCGTCCGCCGTGAACTGGTAGGCGCGCACCTCTATCGTGCCGAACATCTCCGGCGTCAGGTCTATGTCGAGCCGCCCGCGCCCGTCGTCGGTTTCAATGGCGCGCGTCACGAGCGTCTGCCCGTCTTTGACCACGTCCACGTAAGCCGCGCCGCGCGGGCGCGTCGAGATGGTTTCAAGCCGCAGCTTGTCGCCGACCTTGTAAACGGCCCGCTCGGAACGGAGCATCAGGCTCTCGGCCTGCGCGCGGCTTTCGAGTTTGACGCTCGCCTGCGCCGCGTGCCCCTCAGCGTCCGTCGCCTTGAGGTTGAGCACGACCGGCGCGGCCGTCGCCGGGCGAACGGAGATCGTCGCCACGCCGCTCTCGTCCGTCTGAAGCGACGCGGGCACGGCGTCGCCCGTGAGCGTCGTCTGCGCGGGCGTACCGTCCGGGTAAGAGGTCAGGACGAAGACGCGGTTGTCGAGACCGGGCAGCAGTTGTCCGCTCTCAGGTACGGCCATGATGAGGACGGGAGTGTTCGAGACCAGGATGTCGCGCGCCTTCGTCTCAGTGTGCTCCGCCGTGTCTTTGACTTCCACGCCGATTGAGACCGGCGCGCTGCCCTGTTCGGTCGAGCGCCCGGCCAAAAAGTCCGGCAGCTTGGACGAGAAGGCGAAGCGCCCTTCGGCGTCGGTCTTGCCCGTCACGCGCCCGATCTCCGCGGCCTCCACGTCGAAGGACTTGAGCACCACCGTCACGGCCGCGTTCGCGAGCGGCTTGCCGAAGAGGTAGCGCGCCGTCACCTTGCCCTCGACCGTCTCGCCCGGCGCGTAGTAGTTCTGCTGCTGCCGGCCCGCGTCGCGGCTCAACTCGATCTCGACCTTGAACTTCGGCAGCACGTAGCGATCAACCGTGACGGTCTTCTCCTGCGTGTAGAGCGCATCGCCCGCGCCGAGGATGGCGCGCACGTGATAGGGGCCGAAGTTGATCTCGTCGGCCAGCTCGAAGTCGGCGGCGGCGATGCCGAAGCGATCCGTGCGTCCGTGCCGCTTGAAGACCTTGTTGCCCTTCGCGTCCTCGACCTCGATGGTGAGCGGCTGATCTGCGGCCGCCGCGCGCGTCGGGCCGTCGAGCGCGAGCGCGCGCACGTGCATGGTCTGCCCCGGCTGATAGAGCGGCTTGTCCGTCGTCAACAGAATCTTGTTGCGGCGCTCGACCTGGACGGGCTGCTCGGCCGTCACCGTGCCGAGCGGCGTGTCCGCCGTCACGCGCAAGGTGCGCGCGCCGTAGCTCCCGGCGGGCAGCGTGAATTCGACCTGCGCCGTGCCGAGCGCGTCGGTCTGGCCCGC
>Ga0081539_10001056_pt1 | contig 50368 bp, 48 predicted proteins | sample TabmetS4T2R2_FD_71023 | JGI IMG/M metagenome (GOLD analysis project Ga0081539, IMG submission 71023) | Tabebuia heterophylla rhizosphere microbial communities from the University of Puerto Rico - S4T2R2 | ecosystem: Host-associated > Plants > Roots > Rhizosphere ... | reverse complement strand
TGGTTATAGAGAATTCACCCTACGGGGCCTGGCAGGCGAGGAGGATTGCGCTCCCCGGGATCAATAGCGAATTGGGACGCGCGAGGCGCTGAGGCCAAAGGCCATCAGCATTGCGCCGCCGACCGATTTGGTGCGGCTGTTTGGAATGATAACGACGTCATTGGCCAGGATAGTAATATCTTCTTTCTTGCCGCTCATGACGGCGCCGATGTCTACTTTAAGCTCCTGGCGTTTTCCGCTCTCGGGGTCTTCACGGAAGATCAGGCCATTGCCGGGTTTGGCTTTAAAAGTCATGCCCTGTGCAAGCGAAATCGCCTGGCGCAATGTCGTCCCGTCTTTGAGCGGGAAAGAGCCGGGCGCTTGCACTTCGCCGGCGACGAAAAAGACATCGGCGCGCGGGATATTGACGATGTCTCCGGGCTCCAGCCTCTGATTTTGATCGAAGTGTCCTTTATAGAGGGCGTTCAAATTGACCCTCACCAGTTCATAATCCGGAATAGTCACGGGGTCAGAGTCGGTGTTCTGCGATTGTGCTGATGGATCGAGTTGGGGCGTCTGAGTTTTCGGATGCTCCGGGGGCGGCGCATTCTGGGTATCGGGGTTCTGCTTTTTAGGGTCGCACCGGCGAATGATGAAGGCCGTGGAGCCATGATTGTCATTCAGACCGCCGGCGATGCCGATCATCATCAGAAGCGAGGGGTTGCCTTCAATCTGATAGACACCCGGCCGGCTCACAGCTCCCTGAATGAAGAAGGTCTGGCTGTTGTACTGTCTGACGGTCACCACGACATTCGGAGATTTGAGATAGTCCTGTTCGCGCAGCTTTTTCGCAATCAGACGGGCCAGGTCCTCAGTGGTCTGCTGTTTCGCGACGATCTGCCCGACAAACTGCATCTCGAAAGTGCCTGCCGCGTTGACCCGGTAGTTGCGTGAAAGCTCCGGAGCGTCATCGACTGAAACTTCAATCACGTCACCGGGCGAGATCAAATAGTCTTTATTGACCTCGGCCAAAACTCCAGTAGCGGTCGGGTCCGAAGACTGCGGTTGAACGGGAGCACGGTCCACTTGTGCCGGCTCGCTCTGCGCGCCGCGTTTCGTCTGCGCATTAGCCGGAGAGCCGATCATGACCGCTCCGGCCATCAAGAGAATCGATAAAAGCGTTTTTTCAAAAGCCTTCGTTATAACGAATTCATTCGCCACTGATTGAAAGTAACGAATGAATTCGCTCTCACGGGAGTGATACAACTCGTATTTCCGATACTTCTCCAAAACCTCTGTTACTGCAAATTTCACGACGGTACCTCACTAACTAGATCGGGGATCACGTTGGCTGATGCGGCATTTCGGGGCAAACGTTCCTCTGCCATTGCGGCAAGATGGGAAACTACTGTTGAGAGCGATAGAAACAAAACGGCGTGGCTGGGCAATTGAAGACCGAAATCAAAAAGGCTATGGACCAACAATCCGAATACTCCGGCCCCGCCGCCGAGCGCGAGTCCGGCCGAGAGGGGATCATGCAAGCCGGCGCTGCGGACGATCGTTCGCATCACGATGACGACGAACCATAAGGCCAGCGCCCCTCCGAAGATTCCGGCGTCGGCCAGCACCTGTAAATAATCGTTGTGCGCCTGGGCGACGATTCCCTCACCGCCTTTATCCCAGGCATAAATCGGGTAAGCGAGTTCGAAAGCTCCGAGGCCGACGCCGGCGACCGGATTTTCACGAATCAGCCTCCAGGTATCTTTCCAGATGGCCCCGCGGACACTGTGGAACGTGTGTACATCAGCGTTGAGGCTGGGGTTGGTCAGATTGCCGCTTGCAATCCGGTCGATGACCGGTTCAGCGCCGAGCCAGGCGACGCCCGCCACAATGGCGGCGATGATGAGGGTGACGGTGAGAGCTTCGATGGTGCGCCGGCCCGTTCGACCGTGTGTTCGACTGCGGTGTTTGTGCGGCGTATTCTGCGATCGTCTGAGGCCGATCGTGACAATCAACAGCATTTCGGCCAACAGGCTGATGACACCTCCACGCGAGAGGCTAAAGATGGCCGCGATTCCCATAATGGCGGCGGCTCCTCCGTAAAGCAGCGTCTTTTCGCCGCGCACGTAACGGGTGACGATCAACGCGATCGGAACGGCAATGAGCAGCTCGATATAGGCGGCGAAATGGTCTCGATTGATGAATGGTCCGAATGATCCATCAGCCCGCACGGCTCGCGGCCAATAGGCGGTGTCTCCCGCGCCGAAGTGCTGAACGAGGGCGATGAACGCCAATCCGAATCCATAGATCGGCAAAAACTTCGCCAGCATCCGAAGGCGCTGATCGCTGACGAGAAAGTTGGCAGCGATCAGACAACATCCCAGCAAACAGCAGAGGATCATGACTGCGCTCCGCGTGGCTTCGACATCGAACGAGAGGCTCTGCGGCCTCCCTGCCCCGTCGGTCCAGATCACGCTCTGGACCATCCCGATGACGATCAGGCCCGCCAGCGGCCATGCCAGATGAGGAACAGTAATGATCAGTTTGCGGACGACAAATACCCTGATCGCCCATAACAACAAGAGCGACGTGACCGTCAATTCAAAGAGCAGCACTGACCATGGTTCAACGACGCCCTGCGCGAGCGCGGTAAAGATAATGACGACGATTAGCCCAACGGCGATCGTTTTATCCAGAATAATGCTCATCTCATTAAACTCAACGATCAGTTTCTATCAATTGCCTGCCCATGCTTTTCTAAGTCGAGGTCGTCGAATCAGGCCGTCCGTTCGCACTCACTCATGCCGACCGCGTGATTCGACGGCCCGCCGGACTTCCAGTCTCGCCATCACTCAGAAGCGCGGGACGGTGGGAATGGATGCACCGTCCCGGCACTTTGAGCGGACAAGCCTTTCCGATCGGCGGGCCGTTAGCAGCGGTAACCCAAGAGGCCGATGTGGTCGGATTCGCTGAGGCTCGCAAAAATCGAGCAATACCTAACTAAGAACCAGGGGCCAATAACAAGAAACTGACAATGAGGGGCGACAACCAACTAATCGCGCCGCCAGGAGGCGAGAGATAGAGTAGGAAGGATGCGCGATTGGGGCTTGGTTGCCGCCCGAGTTGCGGGCTATTCAAGGATGGCTGCCCGCCGACCCAGAGCCGAAGCTCTGAGATTAACCTGTCCCCCGATGGAGAACAGGTTTTGATCTGAATTCAGGGGCTAAATCAAAAAAAGGCATATTGGGACATTGATCTCGCGCGGTGTCACGTAGGCGCAAAGAAGAAAGGAGGAAAAAATACTTTGCGCTATTAGCACTCGGCGCGAGGTCTCCCATCATCAATGTCCCAATCTTTAATCTCATGGTATCGATCGGTCCTGGCTCCTTCGGTTCTTGCACTTGGGCTTCGAGTTCGCGCGTTATCCGAAGGAGCCCGGCCGATGTCTCGCCGCATTTAGCGGTCTATTGCAATGTGATCTGTTCCAATCACGATTTCGGTGCCAAATTGTTAAAACCTGTTAGATGGATGTCCAACTTTCTGTCACCATCGCTTATTTATCATTCTCTCGTGGTATTTCCACTCGGTCTCATTCGATCGATCGAGATTGCCGACCTGCCAGGCGAGGGCCGAAAGCATGAGGAACAACAACGCGTGGGAAGGCAACTGCAAGTTAAAATCGAAAAGACTGTGGACTAAAAGCCCGAAGACTCCCGCCCCGCAAGCGACGACAACCGCGCTTTTAAATGGGTCTGATGACTCTACCCTCCGCACAATGACGCGGAAGATAATGATGATGAACCAGAGCACGAGAGCTCCGCCGATGAGTCCGCCGTCAGCCAGCGCCTGTAAGTAATCGTTGTGAGCTTGCGCCGTCACACGCCCGGCGCCGCGATCGAGGTTCGAACTCGGATAAGCCGTCTCGAAAGCGCCCAATCCAGCGCCAATCAGAGGATGGCGGCGAAAGACCGCCCAGCCGTCACGCCACAACTCGCCGCGGCTGGCGGTGAAAATTTGCGCCGCTTGCGGTTTCGGTTTCTCCATCTCCTGGCCCGTCGCGACATGGTTGATCACCTGTTCCGTTCCTAACCAGAAAACACCCAGGATGATTGTCAGCATAATCACCGCGACGGCCCCCAACCTGTAGAGCCTATCCCTCAAACCGGGTCTCTGTCTTCTGCGAAATTCGAATTCATGAGACCTGAAACGCGAGCTGAGAAGGGTGATCAGGATCAATTCAGCAAAGAGGCTGATCATTCCCCCTCGCGACAACGAGATCATCGCGGCGGTCGCGATCAAGACCGCGGCGAAACCATAGAGAATCTGCTGCCATCGCCAGCGGCACGTCATCGAGAGCACGATCGGCCACGGTAGGAGCAACTCCATGTAACCGGCGAAATGGTTGCGGTTGATAAATGGCCCGAACGGAGAATCGGCATTGGCAAGACGCAACCAATGGAATTGGTTACTCCAGTTCAGGTATTGAAAGACGGCGAACAGCGCCAGCGCCATGCCATAAAAAGTCAGCCACTGGGCCAGTTTCTCCAGGCGAGTGCGGTTGGTGAGAAAGTTGGCAGCCAGCAGACAATACGCCAGCAAACAAATCAAGAGCATGACGGTCCCACGCGTGGCTTCGACATCGAGCGAGAGGCCGTGTCGAACTCCCGCGATGCTCAGCTCAATACTCTGCACCAACCCTAAAGCGATCAGACCGCCGAGCGGCCAGAGCGGTTGTGGAACAGTCAATGTCAGTTGACGTGTCACAAAGGCTCTGGCCGCCCACATCAGTAACAGGCCGGTCACCATCAATTCCAGAGCCAAAATCGACCACGGCTCTATCACGCCATGTGCCATCACGGTAAAGACGATAACTGCCAGCAGGCCGACAGCGATGGCGTTGTCCAAAAGAACGTCTATCGGAGTAATCAATGTCTTCATAACGATGCCTTAAAACAATTGAAAAGCCGAAAATTAGAAATAGAAAAGTTAAAGCTATTGCTCCTCCAACGTGAAATCGTCAAACCAGACCGTTCCCTGCGTCGGATCGACATAGCTGAACTCAGGTGTTTGTTTAATAGTTATCATTAACAGGTTGATACCATCGGGGACGACGAAATCGACCAACAATGGTTGCCAATCGTTCGATCCCGTGGTGATCACACTTGAAACCGCGATCGGCGTCGAGGTACCGGGTTTCATTACGGCGAGCTGCGGGGCATCCGGGGTAACCAATGCCTCCGTCCTGGTATAACATTGGAGGCGATAACGGGCTCCTGGCCGGACCACGATCAATTGCCGGACCTCGGTCTCAAGCTTGGTGGTCTCAATGCCCGCATACTTGATGCGGAGCGAGTGCTGTCCCGTATGCGCGGTTCCCGAGACGACGCCGATCCGCGCATATCTGGTCTGGCCGATTTGCCAATCGAATTGTGCGAGGCCTTTATTGATCGGCGTCTCGAAGCTTTCATTCCAGATCAATTGCCGGCCGACCAGGTGATCGCCGCTGACAGTCTCGCGCCACAATTGATCAGCCAGCTCGATCTGGCCCACATTTATCAGCGCATCAATCAATCGTCCTCCTCCTGGAAGACGGAAGCGCTCATGGCGGTCAATCTGACTGAAGATGTCGGCCGCCGCCTTGACCTGAGCCTGTTGGGCAAGAAACTGCGCCAGAACCAATTGGGCTTCGGGCCGGCTGGCCGTCACCTGCTTGACCGCCTCTAAATTTTCACCCGACGCTTGCCAGACCAGGTTCAGCGTCGCCGGCAGACGCGCCGGATCAGCATCAGTGACGGCCCGCAACTCATTCAGCGCTTGATCCTGCTTATCCAATCGGACCAGCAGGTTGGCCAGGCGCCAGCGGACATTGGTGTTGAGCGGCGCCAGCTTCAGCGCCTCTCGCAGGTCGGTTTCAGCGCCCGCGAGATCACCGTTCAACTCTCTGGCGGCGGCCAGGAGCACTCGCAGTTCATAACTCCACGGAGAGAGGGTGACGGCGCGCGAGGCGTGATAGACGGCCCTCTCTGCGGTATGTTCATGACTCTGTGATTCGTCCACGCCCGATTCAACCAGGCGTGCAGCCAGCCGCGCCTGGACTCGCGCCGAATTGGGGAAGTAATTGGCCGTTGCCACAATTACTTCCTGACTGACGGGGGTCCGGGCATCAGCGACGACGGCCATGACAAAGTGGGCAAAGGACAAGAGAATAAATAACCCACTCACCAGAATGGCCATCGCAAGCATTGCGATACGCACCGCATTACGACGCAGGTCAAGCCTGATCATATTTGTTACCCTGGCGTGAAAACACGCCCTGAGCGTAATTTAAGTGGCGAGTAGCGATAACAGCAGAATTACGTTGTTGCTACTCTCAAGGGGCTCTGTCCGGCGTCCGTCTCAAAGGAAAAAAGATTGGTGCAATCGACGGCGCCGCGTGTCAGTAACATTAAGTTGCGGAGAAAAGGAGGTGAAAGCGCGAGAGCCAACCGCCGGATTTTTCGTGCGATTTGTTCATTCGCCTCTTTCACCTCCTCTCTGTGTCTTTGACATCGCAAACTTAATGTCATCGCCCTGGCAGCCGGGCTACTGACACTCAATTCTGCTTTGGGGCAAGTGCATTGGGGTGTAGGAAAGACAAAATAATGAGCGTCTCTTATGGGGTGACGCTACTTCTTCGATGGCACACAATACTTTCGTGATCGCGACAAGTGATCGAGGTCGAAAAGAAATGTTCCGGATCACGATCTTTCAAGTTTACCCTCGTCACATTTTTAACCGAGTAACCGAGACTCGCGTTGACCAAGCCGCTGAGGGTCGTCACTTTGGCGGGAGTGATGGCGAGAGCGCCGGCCGGGGCGGCCACCTGGCTGGCGGCAACTACTCCACCCGCTCCCAATGCGCCCGCCGTCAGGATACGTCGATGCTGCCACCCCCGATCCTGCGTTTGGGATCCGATGATGACCTCATCTCCCGGAGTTATCAGCTCCGTCTTGGTGGGAGAGATGATCTTGACGGTTCCACGGCTGGCCGCCACACGCACTCGATTGCCGATTGCCTCGACGGTCAAAACGGACGCCTGTTTCCCATCGGACATGACCAATCCCTCGATCGTTGAAAGAGAGACGCTGATGCCCATCGGAGCACTCAAAACGGCGCGTCCGCCGCGCAACTCTCCGCCGACCGAATCGGAAGAGAACCGCATTGCCATCTCAGTGTCGCCGCCCAGTTCGATCCGGCCGCGCGTTCCCAGGTTGATGGTCGCCAGTCCCTGGGACGTGGTCTTGATGCGGTTACCGCTAAAGACCGTCAACCCCGAGATCGCTTCGACCCCATTAATCGTCGCTTGCTTAACGGCTGACAGCTCTCCCGCTACTCGTGGCGTTTGCCCGAGAATCGGACCCGGCACCATTAAACAAACGAGCAAGAGGAGGCTGGTAGCTGTCACCAAACCTCGCAGAATTTGTGATTGATATTTCACCACAGCTTCTCCTTATATGACTGTTTTGACTCAAACCTGTTGTGACAGGTAGTAAAAGTAATAAGGCACCAGATCATTAAAAGGACTCCTTGACGCGAGATGATCTCGCAACAAGCATCGTCATAGACGTAGTAAGGCGCTGTCGCAAACGTATTATCGCGTTGCGATTGGACCGGAATGGAAACCTCATGCCGAGGCAGCGCCGAATTTTCTTGCGCGGTTTCGGATTTTGTGATCTCGAATAAAACCCGAGCCGCCACCATCTTCTCGCTCTTCACTCTCGGTGGCGGGAGTGAAGAGCGGTTGGAGCTTTTCCGAATAGAGCTGACAGATGAAGATCACTGTCAAGCCATGGCCCGAACGGTCGCAGTCTGATCTCGCCGTCGGGCCTGGCGTAATTGCCTACTGAATGTTGAGCTTGACGGTGTTCGATGTTTTACCATCGACGACCAGGAAAAGTCCGACTTCGCCCCGCCCCGTCAGGCTGGTGGGCAAGAGGAGATTGACCTGATCGACTCCGCTGAAAACACCTTGTGGTCCGGCAAAGAAGACCGGGGCCGATCCACCGCCGACATTGGCGATCACGGCAGAGAGCGCGCTGCGGAAGCGGACCCCCGTGCCAAAGACAACCAGGAAGACTTTATCTGTCGATGAGGGCCCCCCGAGATTGATGGGCACCGCGACGAACTTATTCTGTGTGGCATCAAACTCAATGGCAGGTTCATACACTTGAGTTCCGTCCGCTTTGACTCGCAGAACCACCGCAGCCACGACATCCTGGCCGGTCATATTGCCGGTGAAGATTCCCGGTGCAACAGCAGAGACCTTGATGTCTTCAGTCGAGACCAGCACGCCATTGTTATGAATCAGCACTTGCGCATTGCCGAACGCGGTTCCGGCCGGTAAGAGGTAGTTGATCTGTGTCGGAGAGATGGCAAAGAGTTGTGAACTCTGTTCGACTCCCGCGCTGTCTTTCACATTGATCGTGATATCGCCGAGTTTCGTCGGCAACGGAATACTCTGGGCGTACTCGGTCTTCGTCGCTAAACCGGAACCGAAAGCCGCGACAATCTGCTCCGGCGACAACGTCTGTCCAACGTAACTGGCCGCCGAGACGCTCGTGTGGGTCGTCGCTTGATCCGCGATCTTGGTGACAAAGACATCAGCGAAGCCCTTGAACGTCGGCTGCTGCGCGTCTTTGATCGGGAAATTCGTCGAGGTCGTGTATCCGGTCAGAAACGCGTGACCATCCGTATCCGCCGCCACGCCGAAGACTCGATCCTCACCGTCTCCACCGATGAAGGATGAGTAGACGACCTGTCCTGTTGGACCGACCTTGGTGACGAAACCATCAACCGCGACCACCGCCGTTGCCTCGGTGCGGGCTGTCAGGGCAGTCGTGGTCTTCCCTTCGACGGGTGATCTCAACGCTACCGAGTCGCGGCCATAAACATCCATGATCTGGCTGCGCCCCTTGAGATCGATCCGTCCCTGACCGCTGCTTTGGGTCTTTGCCGGCGCCAGGCTGGTCGGGACGCCTCCCATAGTCGGCTGGAATGCGTTCTTGACCGGAAAATCTGCTGACTCTGTCCGACCGGCTACGTAAACATCACCGGATGGGGTGACAGCCAGATCGAAAGCGCGTTCTTCAGAGGAACCGCCGAGATAGCTGGAGTAATTCAAAGCCCCTGCGGCGCTGAACGACGCGATGAATGCATCGTCCCCTCCGGCCGAGGCAGCCTGGAAAGGAGTCTTGGTCGGGAAGTCGGTCGAGGTGGTGAACCCCGTCACATACATCTTGCCGGATCCATCAAGACCGATTCCGAAACCTCCGTCATCGTCACTCCCGCCGAAATACGTCGAGAAAGCCAGCTCCGTCCCCTCCGGAGTCAGCTTCGTGATGAAGGCGTCAACACGCCCTGCCAACGCCGCCTGCACTGGGTTCTTGGTCGGAAAATCGTTCGAGTAAACAAACCCGGTGACATGCGCGCTCCCCGCTCCGTCAACCGTAATTCCAAAGCCTGTCTCCCGACCGTTACCACCCAGATATGTGGAGTAAGAAGCGCCGCTCCCGTCGCTATTCAGCTTGACGATAAAGGCGTCGGCAGTCCCTCTCAAAGTATTTTGCAGGGCAGTTTGAGTGGGGAAATCGGGCGAAGCGGTTTCGCCGGTGACATAGGCATTGCCGGCGTTATCAATGGCAATGGCATTGCCGATATCATCGAACTGGCCACCCAGCAGAGTCGAGTAGAGCAACGCGTTACCCGTTGGATTGACCTTGGCTACAAAAACGTCGATCTGGCCGCGAATCAAGCGTTGATATGCGGTGTCCGTGGTCGGGAAGTTACCCGAATTGGTGCTGCCGGTCAGATAGATGTTACCCGCTGCGTCGGAGGTAATAGCAAAACCGACATCTTCCGAGGCGCCGCCGAAGAAGGTGGAATAGACCAGCCGCCCGGCCGACGTGTACTTCGAGATGAACGCATTGCCGAGCCCACGCATATTGAATTGCAGCTGATTGAGCGTCGGAAAATCGTTGGAGTAGGTGAAGCCGGTGAGATAAGTATTTTCGGCGGCGTCTATCTCAACACCGTTACCGACGTCATAGTCGAAACCGCCCAGATAGGTCGAGTAGATCAGCACGGGATCGATCACCAGGTCTTTAGTGCGATCGTACTCGCCCAGCTCGAACCCTACTTGCCGGTCGCCCGTCATGACGTAGTTACCACTGATTTGCTGCCGGCTTCCATTGATCTCCTGATAGACCAGTGGCTTGTGCTGGCGCAGCTCTCCTGCTTCCGTATCCAGCACAAGCTCACCATTACTATCGATCCGGACTTGCTCTGCACCTTTGAAAGCAAGTTTGATCTGGTTCGGATCCGCACCAGGAGCAACGATGAAATCGTATTCCAACTGTCGCCGGTTACTGTAATAAACTAAATTAATGCCGGGATAGATGCCTTCATATTTGACTTTGGCGAAATGTGGAATATCGGTATGCCATTGTTGCGGGTCGTTACCAATAAAGTAATTGCTTCTGCTCTCTAACGGTTCAAAACCACTCACGTCAGCGTCCTGTTTTGCGCCGACCACTTCCATCTTGAACACGGTGGGCGGCGCGAGCACGGGCCGCGTCCTGCGCTCCGCGCTCAAAATCCCTTTCGTCTTCCGATCGCTTCGCAGAGCTTGCGGTTTGCTCATGGCAAAGACCGTCTCAGTGCTTGTTAAGAACAGACCATAACCGTTACCGCGAGAAAGGAATTTCACCTGGCCATCGGCCTGGCCCCGATTAATTTCAAAGCTGATGGAAGAGCCGATTTGTGGTTGAGGATCGGTTGTAGTGTTGCGTTCGTTATTGAATAGATGACGTTCCGGACGCTGAATGAGAACGGTAGCGATGAGAATTAAGAGCAGTCCCGCAATCATTGATCGCCTGTAATTCCTCAGGCTTGTTATCGACCCTCGATTGACATCTGTCGACGAGAGAGGCGTTTTTTGCCGGTCATCGCGACAAGGTGTTAGTAAATTAATTAAATAACGAAATAATGGCAGTTTCTTCATTAAACCAACCTCCTGAGATCACATCCTTTTACGAGCAATAAAACTGCTCGTCTGTAGTTGGCCGAGGTTTAAAGTTTGGAGCGCCGGTCTCAGCCGGGTTTTGGCAATGGCGAGATGACCCTTTGAAATCGCTACTCCAAACATTTCAACAGGCAAACTACAAACGAGCTCAATGGTTCACTTTTGAGCGGTTACAATGCTGCTCACCTGTCATTACTTCTGCTTACCGGGTAACAAGCGGCATCGTCCACGGGTTACTGGCCAGATGGTTCATCTGACCATGGCTTGGTATACGGTAACACCACCGCTTGACCGTAATTAAATAACCGTTAGCGAAGGGGCATAGGTAATGAGGGGCATAGGTAGTGTGAGATCCGGATAGTGAGTGGCACTGATCACTATCCTCTTAACTACCGAGCCTGGCATTGCCACGAGCGCATTCAATTGATGAGCTGGAAACTCATCGGACATTGCCTCGCCGGCAGTCTTGTAACTCACTCTGTGATCTTATCTACTCTCCTTGAGTAATCCTTGAGGCAAGCGATGAATTGTCAACTTGTTTCGACTCAATGAAAGAACAACGTCCGACGGGTCTTTGAGAAGAGGAAAAAGCCGGGATGATCGTTGTGATTGTGGCTCGCTGATCTATTAAGCGGCGTAAAATGTGCGAAAGGCGCAAAACTCTTCGAAGTTTCGCGCCTTTCATTTCCTCTCCAACATTAACTATTTCTGACAATTGGTCAATTTGCGGCAGATTCCAGCTCAAGATTTTCTCAAGTTGCCGGTGATAGCTTCATTGGGTGGTCTAATCATCAGCAGTTCCCGACAAATATCTCAGGATCTAGATGTCTCTCCCCGCTGGGAATGTGTGCCCAGACGAGAGGCGTTCCGGCAAGGAGGGCAATTGATCATGCGCTCGGTTCTCGCAAACCTCGAACTCATCTTCAACCTCTTGGGATTATTGGAGGTTGGACTAATCCCATCCATTCTTAAGCCCGGTCCCGAACGTTTCTGGCAAATGGTGGCGACGGCAAGCATCATTATTATGATCTTTCATGGAGTGGTCCTCTGGTTGGTTCGAAGCCGGCAACGCAAGCATCGGGAAGCGGCGTTGCAGACCATTCAGAACACGCTGGAATCAATCCGCTATCAGGGACTCAGCTCGATCATGTTAACCGTCGAGATGATGGAACCGGTGACGGATGCTGACCGGGTCCGCTTAAAAGCGATCTATGGAAGCGCCAACCGGGCATTCGAGACGGTACGAAAAATCTCCGGTGAACTCGAGATCATTGCTGTCGAGCCCTTGTACGATTGGCAACATCCTGACTTTAAACCGGGCAGAGAGAGTCTGGCCAACACTCCCAAAGGGCCGGTCGAGATCGCCGAAGCCTTACTGTAGGACAAAGACAGTCATCAGACTCTTGATTGACGCCATTTGCTCACTTGCGCTTTGTTTGAAGGTGGGATGGTTGTCGCTCGGCTTGCAAGAGCGCCAGTGAGGCTCTGACATTGGAGAGAAACATCTCATCCAATAAAGGGTTATGTGGGATCTTCGGAATCAGCTGACGATAGGTTTCAGATTGCGACCACTGCTCTTGCCGGGCGCTCGGTTGGATTTGCATCGAACCGAGGTAAAGAACGAGGTCCGAGACGCAACTCTCCAGCGGACAAAATGCAAGGTCCTTGAAGAGATGGTCTTGATTGAGCAGCAGGATGAAGTTGATCTTCTCGCTGTGACGATTAAATTGCTGGTCTGCCCGGTTTGTATTTGCAGCGTCGTCTTCAGCCGTCCGACGACAGGCCTGAGCCAGAAAAGCGAGTTGGCCGAACCGGCTGTCGATCTCCGCCAACCGGCACTCGATTCTTGACTCCAGCATGTTGATCTCTCCGAATTTGCGATTTAGCTTAGTAATTTCCGGCGACCATTCTAAATTTTCCAGTTCATCACGAGGTGATTTGGTAAAGGAGCCGGCCATTTCGATCAGCAGCGACGTGTAATGATTGAAGAGTTGATGGGCCAGAGCAGCAGTGTAGTTTGCCAGCCGGGAGGCGGCCACGGGTCCACGGAGCCGGATGATCCAGTTGAGCGCAACGCAAACAGAACGGAAATAGATGAATTGCCGAACCAGTTTCAACTCCAGGGCCGGGCCGAGGCGGAAATGGCGACGGGCGACGCTCCAGTGCCACTCCGCCAATCCGCAGATCATCATCCTGGTCTGGCCGAGCCAGGCGAGCGACAATTGCTGATGCTCCAGGCGTAGCATCAGCTGGATCTCGAGTGACTGCCGTGAAACGAATTTCGAATCGGCGCCCGCAAAGATCCGTTGCGCGAAGTGCGGCGGAGAAGGCTCGAAATCAAATCCCGGCGAGACATCCAGTTGATTCTCCGTCAGACGCGTCAGTGGCGGACGGCCCAGGCGGCGATCGGAGAACCAGATCGATACCAGCAGAATAAGAATCGGTACCGGAATAACCACCAGGAGAAACAGCCATTCATTCGTGGTCATGATCGCTCTTGAACTGTTCTTGATCGTCGATCAATCTGGTTGCCGCCCAGATCACACGGCCGACGATATGGGCCTCTTTGCCATAACGCAGCCGGCGATGCAGGCATGGCGATCCGGGGTAAGGGACCAAGACGAGGTCGTCCCCATCGCGCTCTACCCAGCAGCATGTGTGGCCTTCCGGCACCTTCACGAAATAGAAAGGGCGCTGATAATTATTGGGCCACGGCCCCTTTTCAACCTGTTTATTTCGTTCATCGATCCGCACCCAGGCGCCGGGCGAGAGCCTCGGATAGGCCATCCAGTCTGTCGATCCAATATAGCCGAGATGCCAGTTATCGTGATCGAGGTGCTGCCACAGCACCAGCGGCCCGATGCCCCATGAGGCAATCTCTCGCCTCAAGAAATTGAGGTCTACCAGTGGCCGGAGCCGAGTCTCTCGCGACTCAGCAACTAACTGTGCAATGATAGGATCCAGTACCCGGCTGTGATTGACGGTGAAACATTTCTGCTGCTCCCTGGCGAGATTGTGATCAAGCCCCATGACCATGCCGGTCACACGCCCGATGATCTCGACATCGCGCGGATTTCTAACAATCAAACTTTGACTTCCCGAAAGTGAGTGCGCCAACAGCGTCAGCCGCCGGCCCGTGGACTCTAGCCAGCAGGATCGATACTGGTTTCCGATTCTGACCAGATAGAGCGGACGCAACTCATCAGGACCGAGACCATTAACAATCTCACGCTGCCGGGTATCGATCCTGATGAAGGCCCCGGGCGGGACCAGCGGCGCCATCCGTTGATCGTGCGTTCCGATGAAGGCATACCTCAAATCCTGACTATCGTAAACTACTGTTTCAGACAGAGATACTGCGCCCTGGCCGACGATGATATGCTCTTCGGTCGAACTCTCGATGCCATTGAATGCAGGATCGATCCGCGGTAATTGAAGCAGCCGCTGCTCACCATCGACCAGTTCGTCATTGTAAATTGAGAAAGGACAGGTGGCAGGCAGCGGCGTCCGTAGCTGGTACTTGATGATGTGGGATTCTTCAATCCCACAAAGACGCGGAAAATCGCCGAGCGGCAGGCGGTACACGATCAGCAATGCGCACAATTTATGCAATTGCGGCGCGACGTGCCCACGCTCGACTTCTGAAAGCCATGTCCTGGAAATGTTGTACTTATTGTCGTTAAGTAATTCCGCCAGCCAATTGGCGCGCTGTTCAACGTCGCGCATTGTCAGACTGCAACATTCCCGCCATTGTCGAAATTCTTCAGCGTACATCGCGGCTCCCTATCTTTATCACGCTTCAGTGTGGTCCTGGTCCTGGTGTCTTTCCCACAGGTAGTCAAGGTCTATTAGTTCGCCGGTAGAAATAAAGGAGCCTTACCAACCGGAGATAAGCTGTTTAAGTCACACCAGAACTATCGGCTAATTTTCTTTGAGCTCTCACAAGCCCAAGCCGTGCGCGTGTTGATGCCCGCTTAGTAACAATCTATTCGGACTGTCTTTTATGTCTTCCAATCATTCGTTTCATCCCTCCGCAGATTAAGGAATTGTCGTGAGTGATTCGAAAAGTTACATTGTTTATGGCAAAGCTTTATCTTGCATATATATAAGGACGTAAAACGGAGAGGAATTTGCCTATCTTAAGAAAATTTTCTAGGCACTATTTTGATTTGTGACATTATGAAGAAAAAAAGTCTTGGGATTTGGCCGCTGTTTCAGGCTAGTCGTTCACCACAGGTATAAGCTAGAGAACAACTTGCACACCTGTGGGGCTGATTATGGCTGCGCCGAGCCTGGCTCTTGAGCTGAGCTGCCCTCATCTCCGCAATCACGAGGAAAAGCTCTTCGCGGAGCTCATTAGTATTAGTAACACGTATTGTGCGATCCCGGTAACGGATCAAACCATAAGGGGCCGGACGCTGAAGGACATCCTCGACCAACAGGAAATAGACCGCCAGTTGGAGGAGATGTGAACGATATGGCCGTCCTCCACGCGGCGCGCTTCCCGATTTGACTTCGACGGGAATCAGATCCTCATCTCCATCTTCGAGTAAATAGTCCGGCTTGCCGCTCAATCTATATGACCTTGAAATGAGGGGCTCGCCGGCCCGCCCACTTGCATCATCATAAACGACTTCACCGCTCGGAAGACCGCTCCGCCGGCGCAGGTAGCTCGAAACAACAAGACAGGCAATCGCCAAAGCAGCGAGCAAGATCCCCATCAGGATCGGTAAGCTATGAACAATCGATGATTGAATCATTTCAGTTCGGTTCCGACATTTGGCATCAAGGCGAGCGCAATGAATAACAGAATCGCCACCCAGATCAGGATCCATCCGGTTCGGCGCAACCGCCAAGCCAGTGAGACTCGCGCTGAATGTCTTTCATGAAATACCTCTCCCGGCTTGAGGTGCGGACTTTGTAAGGTGGCGCCATCGCGTTTGAGCTGCCATGCTTTTGCGCAAAACACGAACTCACCAACCTCTGAGGCTGTAATGATTGCTTGCCGATTGTTTCGAGTCTTCGTGGTCATTGCATCAAGAAATCACCGAGTGCGAAGCCAAAAACTTGCCAAAAACTTAGTTGAGAGGCTCTGATTCCAGATCTCAACAAATGGTACGCCGGCGTATCTCGACTTTGACCTTTTCGTCATGACGGCGCAGTCGCTGCCATGACGAAAAAGCTAAAGCCAGCTTAAGTGAATAAATTCTGCCTGCCTTCAGGTACCTCACCTGCTATCAAAACTATTATTGAGTGTGTTACTAGCTCGAGATTAATATACCACATATATTCCTTTGTTATTTCATTTATCTTTTCTTCACATCGATGCTCTACTCAGCATCTGTTGAGGTATATTTATTCTGAGCTTGACGGGCCAATTGACTTGGTCACTTCTTATGCTATCATCGGTACAATGTATTTAAAGCTGAGTTGGCTGGCTTGCATGATAGCTCCCAGCTATCACGCAAGCCTTTCTTGGGAGGGGTTAAATTTGGTAACCCGGCCATCCGTTTTTTCGTCATGACAGCTTGTCCATCGAAAATCCAAGTTCTTGAAAAGAATAAGGCAATACCGGCGATTCCCAGTTTGGAGGAGAACAAAAGACTTCTTGGTGAGTGTCGTACTGCCAGTCTTTTGTTTTCCTCCATAATGAGAATCGCCGCGGCAACACCTTTTTCGATCATTTACCCAAAAAGTTGTGTCCGCGGGCTTCGAATTTGCGATTACATCAGTGAGCAACGATAAAGGCCTGGGTGATGGCGGCCTCGGATCGGCATGCTCGTGCGCCGTGGATGAAACAAGAGTAACCCAAAACACCGTGACTGACTGAGAAGTTGACTCGTCTCTACAAATAAGACTACACACCATCGGTTGGAAGACCGGAAGCGGCTTCAGAAATCAAGGAAAATGGGCAAAGATGTCATGGCGCCTCGTTCTATTGTTTAAGCGAAGAAGACAAGTGTGAGAGAACGGTTGGGATTGAGTTTGCATTTCGCCTCAGGGCGAAGCGGTGAGAGGTCGATCCGCAACCTCGTTATTTGGTGGAAGGAAGATAAACATGCTCGGAAACAAACTCATGACCAAAGTGATATTCTGTCTATTGTTGACGTTCATTTCGATGGCCACGATCGATGGCGAGCCCCGGGCGGGGCGGCCGAATTTCACTGGAACCTGGCAGCTCCGCTTGTCGCAGAGCGGCAATGCGCGCGAAAAGCTCCTCAACGACGGCCATAAATTGTCGGTTCTGATGCGTGATGCGATCGAGTCGGTCAACTTTCTAACGATTACCCACCGCGACTCTCAATTCGAAGTCAGCGACAACACCGAACGCGAATGGGCACTCTCACTTGACGGACGCAAGGTTGAGCAAACGACCCAACGTGACGGCAAGATCGTAGGCTTTGCGCAGTGGGAGGGCGACCGCTTGTCATTTGTCATGCAAACACCCGACGGTGGAAAAATTGTCGAGATTTTTGAGCTGGCCTCGATGGGCCGTCGCCTGTCGGTCACCGTCAGGTTGGAGAGCCAGCGCCTGAGCCGGCCGCTGGTCATTCGCCGCGTTTACGAGCGTGTCGGCGATATCATCAGCAGCAGAGGAACCCCGAATTGAGAAACGGGACACTCGTCAGTTTCAAAAAAAAGGGGAGCGAATGGAGAGTCTGCGAAGAACTTTAGATAATCCTTTGACCTATATCTTGCTCGTCTGGGGCGTTTCGTTCGTGGTCATCGGGATGTGTTTGGCGCTGTCGGATTGAAGATCGCCCGGAGATTCCAATCTGCGGCGCAAAAAGAGGGGCGAACTCTCATTGCCGCGGACACTAATTCTCAGCTATATTTCAACCATCTTGCCAGTTCCGGCAATGTCGGGCGTTTGCCGTACATCAACACTCCGACTCGATAAATCTTGGCCGCAACCCAGACCGCGCCAAGAATAGTGGCGAGCATCAGCACAATCGAAAGCATGATTTGCCACCAGGGCGGCATCTGTAATCCGATCCTCAAAAACATGAGGACCGGGCTAAAGAAAGGGACCATTGAAAGAATGGTCGATAATGTTCCATTGGGGTTGCGGATGACCAGCGACGAGATCATGACCGGAATCACGATGGTCATCGTCACCGGCATCTGGACATGCTGGCCGTCTTCTTCGGTTGAAACGATGGCGCCGACCATCGCGTAAAGCGTCGCGTAAAGAAAGTAACCGAGAACGAAGTAGACGACGAAGAAGACCATTTGAATGGCCGGGATTTTCGGCACTTTTTGCCAGTTGGCCGCCAGCGCCGGCAGTGCCGCGACCGCGCTGATGAGCAGCCCGAAGACCGACCAGATGAGATATTGTGTCAACCCCATCAATCCGATTCCGATCAGTTTACCGAGCATGAGATCGAATGGCCTGACGGACGACAGCAAAATCTCGATGATCCGCGATTGTTTCTCTTCCATCACACCGCGCATGACCATGACGCCATAGACGAGAATCGTGATGTAGATAATCATGAGCAGCCCGAAAGAGAGGACGAAAGTCTGTCCTCGTTCTCTCTCGCCGCGCGCATTGCGGGTGTCCAATCTGACGTCTTTGGTCAGCTTGCGGACATCTTCAGTCTGCAAACCCGCTTGCATGACGCGGCGCTCGACGATGGCCCGGCTGATGGCGTCTCCAATCACCGACCGGCTGCCGAAATCGCCGACATTTTTAGCGTGATAAGTGATCCGGTCTCGCGTCAACACATCTTTCGGCAGAATCAAATAACCATCGATCTTTCCGTCTGTGATCTGTCTTTTAAGATTTTGCTGCCACTCCTCCAGAGTCTTCTCGGATTCGATGATTTCGCGCCGCAGTTCGTAATGATCATCTCTCGGTCTTTCAGGAGCGAGGAGTTTCTCGATTCGTTCAAAAAGCGTCGTATCGCCGGTCTGGTCCATGACCACAATGCGGTAGCTGTCGGGGCCGCCGACGCGTGCAATCAGCATCGGGACGACCGTGAATGACATCATCAGCAACGGACTTAAAATCGTCCCGATGAGGAAGCCCTTAGACCTCACGCGCGTCAAATATTCTCGTTTGATAATTGCTTTCAGTTTATCCATAACACTTGAGCACCTGCAGAATCGCTTCAGGTCCTGCCCTTTGCCAGGTCTTTCAGAAATTTGTGTGTAGATTTGGCTGAGCTTCCATCCCGGCCCAACTCCCGCTTCAATTTCTCCAGCTCTTCCGGCGTATCGACATCGTACCAGACCGGCAACGAGGCCAAGTTCAATCCGACTTCGCGCGCCCGCTCCTGTGTCGCCGCCAGCACGCCGGACGTCCCCCAAGGAACCTCTTCAAAAATCCTGCGGTGCAAGCTCCGCATTCCGATCAAATAGTATCCATGGTCTTCCGCCGGTCCGATGACGACATCGTATTCCCGCGTCAAACTCTCGAATGCTTCGATCAAGTAATCGCCCGGCAGCGTTGGGCTGTCGGCGCCGATGACAACGACGGAATCGAATCCCAATTCAAACAAGTCCGCAAAGCAGTTGCACAACCGCTCGCCCAGATCATCACCACGTTGCGCCATCATCAGCGAGCCTTCGCGGTCGATAATCTCGAAAGCCTCTTCTGCGCCCTCCGGCACATAACACAGGACAAGTGAAAGTGTCTCGCGTTCATCCCAGACCGCCTCCATGACGGCGAACGTGTCGCGTAAGAAATTGATGTAGAGTTCAGTTGCCGCGGCTGGGCCGAGCGCGCCGATCAAACGCGTTTTGACTTCCCCCTCGCGAGGGGCTTTCGCCATGAGGACTAACGCTTCTTTCAATCAACCCCCAAGAAATTCGATCGATGAAGACCGGGGGACGTGAAATCATCAAAACACGCGAATTTGATCAGGTCGAAACTCTCGCATCCTTTGATGATTGCGCGTCCTCCTCAGGCCCTCATCATCTGCCCATCTTTGGTCCTCGATCACCGGAGCTCCAGGCTCTACTCATGATTTCTCTCTCCGTTTCGCCTCGTTCCAATGCTGATCCATCTCCTCGAGCGAAACTTCGCTCCAGGATTTGTTCTCTTCCCTCAACCTCTTCTCGATATAAGAGAATCGGCGGCGGAATTTGCGGTTGGTCGCTCTCAGAGCGCTTTCGGGCTCGACTCCATGCCAGCGAGCGAGGTTGGCGATGACAAAGAGCAAGTCCCCGATCTCTTCAGCAATCGCGTCTTGATCGCGTTCTTCCTGATCGATCTCCTCACGCAACTCGCGAATCTCTTCATCCAGCTTCGCAAACAGATCCTCACCCTTCTTCCAATCAAATCCGACGCGCGCCGCCTTGGTGGTTAGTTGATTGGCTTCAAGCAGCGCGGGCAGCTTCGTCGATGTCCCATCAAGCAGCGACTGGTCACCACGATCTTCTTTGCTCGCCTGCCGTTCTGTGGCCTTGATCGCTTCCCAGTTGGAGAGAACTTCAGCAGTACTCTCGACTTTCTGATCGCCGAAGACATGGGGATGGCGGCGAGTCATCTTCTCGTGAACCCGCGAGATCGCTTGCTCGACATCGAAATGGCCATCTTCGGCGCCGATCTGTCCGTAAAAGACGATTTGAAAGAGCAAATCACCCAGCTCATCCCTCAGCTCTTCCCAATTTTCCGCCTCGACCGCCTCCAGGACTTCATACGCCTCTTCGATCAACATCGGACCGAGCGTGGCGTAAGTCTGCTCGCGATCCCACGGACATCCGTCAGGCGATCGCAACTTCGCCATCATCTCAACCAGGTCTTGGAAGGTCTTCTTCGATGCCATCACTTTACAAATAAAGGCAAGAATTAAGGCACATCTGAATTGAGACAGATTTCACCGAGGCCCGTCTCCATACTACGGGTCTCGACCCGCAGCTAAAAGTTTTTCGATTTGTCAAGTTCTCGAAATATAACAAACCTACCGTGGACACAACAAGCACCTCTATTCTTAATGCCCAATTTTATCTCTGCTTCCTCTTCGGTTTCTTGAACTATTGCATCGGCGCGATACTACTGAATGGAAGTCATACTTAAATAGGATTAATAAGTGTATTATTCTGAGTGAAAAATATACATACATGCGTATTTCTACTTAGGAAAATTTTCATAATTCTTTTGTAAATATTTAGGACAAGAATGCATCCCGGATTCCGGACGTCAACAGATAAGTGCTTCATTAAGTTACAGTTGGCAGCCATGTAATATTTTCAAGCGGCAGTTGCGCAAGTTTTAGCACAGTCCTTGCATAGATCTCGGTATAAAAATGACCACATGATCAAGGTTGTAACTCAATCTTCCGAGTTCATACTAAGGTTCACTCCCAGAATACGTTTTAGCTACAGTTTTCAGTAGGGTGCAATAATTAGAAAGGAGTTAGATAATGCTCGCATCATCTGTCAATCATGGACCGCACGTTTTGCCGGTACCAACCCATAGGTCGCTTTTGTTGTTGGTTGGCGACGTTGTCGAGCGTTTAACAGCTTTGCAGGCCGCAATCGGTAATGCTGGATTCGAAATAAAGCTTGTTAATTCGCTCGATGATTTACAGCGGGCCTGCCGCGAAAAAATTGACGTAATTGTGCTTGATGTCTGTCCCTCAAAGATCAGATCCATGCTCAAACTGATTCGAAAGAGCACCGGACGAGAGGAGACTCCGGTCCTCGTCGAATCGACACGAATTAATAATAATCGTAGTTTGGCAGGCGTCCTGCCCGCCTATCGAGCGATGCCTTGCAGCCAAACGGAGATGTTGCTGCTGCTGAGACAGCACCAAAAGACCAACAATCAGAGACAAGCTCGTCGGGGAATGCTTTAACGATGATCGATTCCGCTTTAGTTCTCAGTACGCTTTATAAATATTTGCCGGTATGGATTGTAATAGGTAGAATCAGAGTTTGAGTTAGAGCAGCTTGTGAGCAACTTGTTATTTGCGGAGGCGCATCTGGTCTGGTGACTGGCGCGGACTTCAAATCCGTTGGGCCGGGGCGAGAGCGCCGGTCGGTCGGGTTCGATTCCCACACGCCTCCGCCAAGTAAGTTGCTGAATGTCATAGAGAAACTGGTGAGAGCGGCAGCGCATTATGGCAAGCTGATTAGATCAAGACGTCCATCCAAAAATCAAATTCACCTCAAAATTGACCTTGCTAAAATGAGAATTTGACCGCCGATGAACCAAATGGGCGGCCATAGTTGATAAGTCACTCGCAACTCACTATGACCGCCACTATCAGGAGGTTTCACCCCATAGATCGCAGGATCAGAGAGCTCAGCATTTATTTTCCGCGGACTGCCGGGCTCAGCCTTAATCTCTTAATCGTCATCCTCACCGGTTATCACTGGTGGATCATCCGGCTTCTTGCCAGCCTTGATGCCGGTTTTGACCTTCAGGCTTCGGGCCATCGTCTGGTTGTGTTGCGGGTTGCTCATTCCAGCCTTGGTACCGCTCTTGACCTTCAGGCCGCGAGCCACCGTTTGGTTATGATTTTGAGGATTTCCATCATCGATACCAGCTCTCAAATTCGTCTTGACCTTGAGCCCACTTGCTACCGTCTGGTTATGATTAAGACTAAGACAACTGGCTTTGATGCCGCTCTTGAATTTGGGGCTGCGCGCTACAGTCTGATTGTGATTGGCCACGACGCGGTTATCCGAAGGACCACTTCCGCCTGATGGAGGGGGCTCTCCGGCTTTGACGCCGCTCCTGACTTTCAGGCCCCGCGCCACTGTCTGATTATGTTGAGGACTAAGCCCGCCAGCCTTCATATTCGTTTTAATCTTCAAAGTTTGTTTTCCTTTCTCTGAAATTATGTTTTTGATTGCGGCAAGGACTGCCGCTCATGGATCCAGGCGAAAACGAAAGGCGAATCCGCTGGCCGGAAGAATATTTTTGTTGATGCGCGGGATTTATTTCGGTGGGAGGGGTTCGTGAGAAATGAAAACTGGCACCCTATGATACCAGTTGTCTTCGGCCAGATTTGCTGGGTGATGATGACTCGCCTCTGCGATCACATCTGCACGAACCAACCGAGGTTTGGCTGTCTCTCAAATGACAGTCATGATCGGGCCACAGTTTAGCAAGCCGCGCCTCGCACCGGGCAAGCATTCGGTCCGAGCGATCTCTACCCCCTTAGAGGTATTTCCGGATAACGCCGAAGTAGTAACTCAAAGTCACTTGATGTCGGGACGCGCCGAGCCTGCGATTCCTCCATAATACAGGGGAACCTCAAGAGGGCCGTGTCCTAAAGTTGTGTGGGGAGAATTGTAGTGCACCTGCCATGAACATAGCAGATATCAGTGAATAATTTCGCGGCTCTGAGGCGCATTTGGTGATCGATTTTCCGATAAGTGAAGAGAAGTTTGATGGCGATGAAGTTGCGTACCGGCGAGCGAAGGATTTCTTCGCCGGCGATCCTTCGATGAACCAGGGGCGCACATTGCGGTCGATCATCGACGAGGGGCTTGAAAATTATGCCGCGGTCTTCGCACCCGGCGGACAGGCGCCGGTCGTCGATCTGATGCAGGACGCCGCGGTGGGCGAGATTCTGCGCCACTTCCACACCAAAGGAAATCCCACGGCATTGCTTTGTCACGGTCCCATATCCGCGGCCGCCGCAATGCCCAAGGCGCGCGAATTTCGCGCTGCGCTGATCGCCGGGGATCAATCCGGGGCAGCCAAATTGGCAAAAGGTTGGCAATATGCAGGGTACCGAATGACCGTCTTTTCCAGTACCGAGGAGAAGGTCATTGAAGACCAAATTCTTCATGCCAAGCTCTACTTCAACATGGTCGACGCATTGAAAACGGCCGGCGCTGAGGTGATAATCGGCGCCGATTTCGAACCCCATGTCATCGTGGATCGCGAGCTGATCACCGGCCAGAACCCACGGTCTGACCATCCGATCGCCGCGAAGCTGATCGAAGCGCTCGATCGCAAGGTGGCCGCTGCCTGATCTCCCCGATGGTTGATTGAAGCCACCGCACATTCGAGCAACCGTTGGGGGACGTCCATCACCGATTATCTGTTTTCTTGCGAGGAACCTATCGATGTCAACACCGGTCAAGATCGTTGCGATCCTCACCGCCCGGCCCGGCCGGGCAGCCGAATTGGAAAAATTGCTTTTCGGCATGGCGCCCCATTGCCGGGCGGAACCTGGAAACATGCGTTGGGACATCTGGCAAGACCGGTCCGAAGTGGGCCGTTTTGTGCTTGACGAACTCTACCAAGACGACGCCGGCGTGGCGGCCCATCGGGAAACGCCGCATTTCCAGGACTATCTCGCGAAGATCAACGACCTCGCGGATCGTATCGCCGTGGTCGTTCATCCGGCGCAGGTTGCGTGAAGAAGGCGGCAATACTGCGCGACGAATCAGCGCACGATCCGAACCTGTTCCGATAAATATGATTCGGCATCAGGTCAAGCTCTATCCTGCCTCTAGCGGGAGACCCGGACAACACGCTGTTCAGGTCTCTCGCGATCAATAGAGCGGCTTCACAAACCCATTCAATTCCGGGAACAGTCTCACCATGGCTGTCGTGTAGTCTGTTTCACCCAGGCGGAAGCCGGCGTCCTGGGCATGCTGATGAAGTAACGTGATCGCCATGCGGCGCGTCGTAGGATCTATTTTCAAATCTCTATCAATATAATCGGCGGGATGGATCAATCCGTCGGCGTTTAGCAGGAGCCGAGTCCATCGACGTTGATAGCTATGGATTGTATTGATCGTTTTCTTGTCGAGGAGCCCTGTCAGCCCAGGCACTTCATTGATCGAGGTCAGTCCGAGGATCGAAAGTTCACCGAACCCTTTGGCGATGAATCTGAACATGGCCTGGATCAAGATCAAATCATCGATGTGATTGATTCCGCCCACTCCCACTGAGTAATTAATATTGAAACAGGGGGATCTATCGCCTTCTAGAGATAACCATTGTTTCATGGCCATCGTGCGTACCTCCCATAATTCGGGTCATTAGTATTTCCTGGCATGAGTGAACGTCCACCCGGCCAAGGAGTTTATTAATTAGGACAAATTGACCGAACGTTGATCTTTTGCTTGCCAGATCAGGCTCAGATCGAGCAAAATCGCCTCCTGGTTGGATGGGCGCCCACGCCCCTTCAAAGCTCTCCATCCATCAAGATTTTTCCTCAGGCAAGATTTTTCCTCAAGGAATGATGCCCCGCCGACGGTAACGTGCGAGCTTCTCTTTCCGGCATTAAGAATGAACCCTGATTACTGGCGATCGTCCGGGCGACGATCGCCACGGGTCGTAATTTGCAGAAACCCATTCAAGTTAAGGTAAAGGGTTAACAGTTAAGTTCCTATATAGCGATTGACGCCAAGACAATCGTGCGCCGAGGCAGAGAATGGTACTGCGACATTTACTAAACGTCGAAGATACAGACGTAAAACAGCGGAAAAATTTCCTAGAGAAAAATAAAATATTTTCCTTGCTTTAACCAAGCTGAGCATGGAAGATAACAATAGTTCAACGTAACGTGCTCCTTAGATAGCCCCCCTAAAGAAATCGGAGTTACTCCCCCTATGCGTTCGGCAATGATTTCTTCAATGTTCCATGACCTAAGCACAAAGTCCAGAGTTCGCATCTTGCTTCTAAATACCGACAATCCATAAGCGTGTTCCCCATATTCAGCTTGGGCCTGCGAAACGGGCGAAAGAAGGTCTCTTGAGGGCCGAGTGCGCGGCGTCTCGAGATGCAGTAAATATTCGATCGTCCGCTAAGTGGGAAGGAGAACTTTTTCTAAATTCGACCGCACGGCATCGGGACACAATCTGCAATAAAGAACCGTCCGTCGGATCAATCTCTGTGGCTGATTTAGTGTAGCTCCCGCCGGCTCCGCGAGCTTGCCGAAAGGATGTCGAGGGCAACGCTCTCGGTCAGGTAGTAGGAAACAACATTATGGTGAGATTTAAATATACCAATGAGATAAACCTTCTCTGTCGGTTGATAAATATGGCGCTGAATATTGTTATTCTATTCTTCATCGCGGGCCTTATTCAACCGATCTTCGAGCTTCAAATGGCGAAAGGAGATGCAGAGGTAGTCAGCATCATTTGTGGATTCGTACTCATGTGCGCGATCAAGATCATGTTCTTCGACAATCTCTTCGATGTTATCTCCGCTTATGTTTATATCCGGCTCAAGCTCTCGGTCAGGGTTTCATTTAGCGAAGCGCGCGAACTGTGCTTTTTGTTTGTTCCGAACAAGACCGGTAATTGGTATCCGATGAAAGAGGTGCAAAAGCTCCCGGACAATATGAAGAGAGAATATCTCTTTTACATCGCATCGGAGGTATCCGACCGTTTAAAGACTAACGATTTAAATCCGCCTCAGCCGAGCCGGAAGGTGGAAGACGGGGTCCAAAATGTCCGTGAGATCCTCGAGGCGACCAATCTCACCTCGAGCGTTGCCGCTCCACAGGTTGCGCCGATCGAGAGTCGAGGCGACTCAGGCAAGACGTGTCCACAATGCCAATCGATTAATTCGGTTGCGGCTCCGCAATGTGTCTGTGGATATCGATTCAAACTGGCATGACGAAACAAATTAAGACTCGAGCAGCCTATTTCCGTCCGGCGGCGGAGCCGGCCGGAAATAACTAAACCGTCAGGTGCACCTGGCGGCCGGGGAGACGATCGTGGTGATGACCGAGAGGTGAGGATCTCTCGGTGGCAAGAAAGAATGGACGGAGTCAGGGGGATCGTCTCCCTCTTGGTTCACTGAGAGGACGGGGTTAAATGCGAGCTTGACCGGATTGAGTGCCAGGATTTATTGTTTGCCGGCACATCGACTCGATCCGACTGAGCGCAATAGTCGCGAGACTCGATGGAGAGTGTCGCCGCGGGTCCCTGGGCGGCGATTCCCGAACAGGAGCGCGAGTGCGAACACAACGAACAATCACCTCTTTGCCGCTCATTCTGTGCCTGAATCTCTTGATCGCCTGCCGGCCTTCTCCTTTGCCAAACGACAAGACACCAGCTTTGACCGACCGTCAACGCGACGGGTTGAGTGGTGCGGTCAAGGCCGTTTTGACCGATGACGTGGTCTTCGTCGAAAAAAACGGCCTCTGGACGGAGGGCCAGCAGGCATCGGCGGTTTGGAGCTATGACGAGGCGGGTAAACGGATTCTGCAAACTCCGTTTCGCATCAATCTGCCGAACGGATTTGCGATTACGCAGCACGAATCATTCTTCGATCCTCAAATCCGCAGCCGGGAGAAAGAAGAACCGCTGGCAAATAACGGCGGGAAATGGATCAAGGTCTATGATGATCGGGGTTACGTCATTTCACGTTCGCGCTACGGACCGGACGGAAAATTGATGGGAAAGGAAGCGATCTCCTATGAGTTCGATGATCGCGGCAACTGGATCAAACGCACCAACTCTCGGTTGATCGATGACAAAGGGGCGCCACAGCCGGTCGAAGCAAGTTATCGTCATTTTGTCTATTTTTCGTCGAGTCCGGCCAAGATGGGTGAAAAGCAGCGGGAAGTAGGCGCGAAGCAGATCAAGAGTCCAATCGCGCCGACCGACGCCAATCTTGCAAGCGGCCGGTCGTACTTCAATCAGAAATGCGCGCCCTGTCATGGCGAGAACGGCAAAGCGCAGACTGAATTTGCCCTGGCGATGGAGCCAGTTAAGCCGGCGGTCCTGGCCAGCCCCGAGATCGGTTCGCTAGCCGATGGTGAGATTTATTCGGTCATCAGCAACGGAATTAAAACGACCGGGATGCCGGCATTCAAGGGCCGGATGAGCGATCAAGACTTGTGGCAGATCGTTCTTTATGTCAAGCGGCTTGCCGGATCCCAATCTCTCGAAGGTCAAAATGCGATCGCAGCCGCCCCGTCCCCAACCCGTCAGGCCGCAGAGTCCGCCCCGGTGGTGACCGAAAGACGCTATCCTTTTAAGGGTAAGATCGTCTCGATCCAGCGCGAACAACAGGAAGTGACGGTCGAACACGAGGACATTCCGGGCTATATGGGAGCGATGACCATGCCCTTTCCGCTCAAAGATGAGCAGGTGCTGAACAGACTGAGAAAAGACGATTACATTCAAGCGACGCTCGTCGTGGACCGCAACGGGTGGCGATTGATCAATGTCATGATCAGATGATTGAACGGTCTGCGGTCGCTATCCGCTCTTTTTCTGCTGCTTAAATTCGGTCTCGCGCGGTTCGTGCAATTTTTCGTGCAGCGTCTCCTGGAGTTCGTGCAAGAGTGGCGGTTCCATCTCCGGCACTTTACGGGCGATGACGTAACGCTCGATCAGATAGAAAGCAAGGGCGATGGCGCAAGCGATTGAGAACGCGAGAAACAAGATCAGTCCGACGCGGCGGACTTCTCCGATGATGACCTCGATGGCGCCGCTGAAGAAATATCCGCTCCCAACCAAGACCAACGTCCACAGCGCGCAACTGGCAAGGGTGAGCGGCCCGAACCGGCGAAAACGCATGTGGGCAAACCCCCAGAAGACGGCGCTCGCCGTGCGCAACCCATAGACATATTTGACCAAAAAGATCGAATAGATCCCGAATCGCGCGCTCAGCCTTTCGAGCTGCGGTTGGGCGCGTTGATAAAAATGGCTGTTCTTAATCCATTCTTTTCCACGATATCCGATGAGATAGCTGATGACGTCGCCAACGAACCCGCCCAGAGTTCCAGTGAGCAGCGCTTCGCTGAAACTGAACAGGCCGTAATGCGCAAGCACTCCAGCCAAAAGCAACGTCAAGTCGCCTTCGATCATGACACCGAAGAAGACCGCCCACAGTCCATATTCTCTGATCAAATCTTCGATAACCATTGAATCAGGGCTAATAATTGCGAATGCGCGAATGCCGGACGCGTGATCGAATTAAGGCGCACCGGCAGTGCTTTTAAAGGTATCGTCACAAGATAATTCAATCAGGTACCCCTTGGAATAATACTCCTTCAAGTTATTGATGTTGATCATTAAATAGCAAAAAAAAAGCCAGCTGCAAAACCGGCATTCGGCAGGTAAGATACTTGATGCCTTCCGACATCGCAAGCACACTTTAAATATGTACAGAATGTACAGACTGTCTTGAGTTCGATTAAAAACAAAAATTGACAGCTTTTTAAGGCGTTGTTATAGTCCGCCATAGGTGAATAGTTATGACACAGGAGTATCCCCCGACAAAGCCCTTAAATGAGAAGACTCTGCTCGGCCTGGATTTGGGCAGCAATCATATGCGCATTGGCGCCGTCGATTGGAGCGGCAAGGTACTGGCATTTCGCCGCGAGCCTTATCCACAAGAAGCGACTGAAAACCCACGCGCGCTTGCCGATCAAATCCTGATGGTGATCGGACAAATGGTTGAGGAGCATTCGTCAATTTCCCCGATTACAGCCATTGGCGCAGCCTTTCCGGGACCGGTCAATCAGCCCGCACAACGCGTCCTGAGACTGGCTCATCTGCCGAGCCTGGCCGAGATCGACCTTCACGGAGAATTTTCTCGCGCCTTTGGAATGCCGGTCCATTTTGAAAACAACGCCAACGCGGCAGCCTATGCTGAAATGACGTTGGGGGTGGCGCGGGGCGTCAACGATTGGCTCTTTCTGCACATCGCCGCCAATGTCGGAGCCGGCTTGGTGCTGGGCGGAACGCTCCAACGCGGCCAATCCGGATTGGCCGGAGCAATCGGCCAAACGAGTATCGATCCCGAGCGAGTGGGCAATGCGGTCCAACTCGAAACGATGGTCTCAGCCGAAAACATTGTGCGCCGCACGCGTGACCGCCTGCATCGCGACAAAACATCATCGCTGTCGAGGCTGGGCGCGATGGGCGGATTTACCTATGACGACATCATTGCGGCCGCACACGGCGGCGACGAATTGGCAAAGATCATGTTGCAACGCACCGGCCTCTTCATTGGGATGGCGATCGCCGATGTTATCAGTCTGCTCAATCTGTCGATGATCGCCGTCGGCGGCGCTCCGGCAGCTCGCCAGTTTCTGGTCCCGGCAATCGCCAAAGAGGCACAGCAGCGGGCTTCTGAAGAGGCTTTCAGCCAATGCCGGATCGTGGCGGCTGAGTTGGGCGCGGAGGCCGGAGTGATCGGAGCCGCACTGCTCGCCGGCCACAGCAGCTGAGCACAGAGCGCCCCTCTCTGCGGCGATGCCCTGCGCGGTTCGGATCCGGGCCGGTCGTCATGCCTTCGGGTGCGATTTATCGTAAACTTCCATCAATTTATCCATCGAGACATGCGTATATTGCTGCGTGGTCGAGAGCCGCGCATGGCCGAGCAACTCTTGAATCGTCCGTAAATCGGCTCCCGCATCGAGCAGATGCGTCGCGAATGAGTGGCGCAGCGAATGCGGACTGATATGGTGGATCTCCGCGCACTGCTTGACGTACTTATCGATCATTCGGCCGACCGAACGCGTCGTGATCCGCGTTCCCTGATAGTTCATGAAGACCGCCAGCGGATCGACCTTTTCCAGCTCGGCCTCGGCCAACAACTCACTTCTCACGCCCAGATAATCGTGTAAGGCCTGCTTGGCATGATCGCCAAAAGGCACGATGCGCTCTTTCCGCCCTTTTCCCTTGACGCGAACGGTCTGATTGCTGAAATCGATATCGATCAGGTTGAGATTGACGAGCTCAGAGACGCGCAGCCCGCTGGCATAGAGCAGTTCAAGCATGGCCCGATCGCGTTTGCCCAGGACCGTCTCGGTCTCCGGGGTCTCGATGAATTTGACCATCTGCCCGATCGTCAAATGATTGGGCAGCGTCCGCTCGACGCGCGGGCTGGAGACCATTTTGGCCGGATTGACCTCGAGGATGCCCTCGCGGCAAAGATAGCGGAAGAAAGTGCGCAGCGCGGCGATTTTGCGATGGATCGAGCTCTTCTTCTTCTTCTTATCGTAGAGCAGACCCATATATTCACGGATCGTCAAATTATCGATGGCGCGAAGCTCGACCGTCCTCCGGGCGCCATTTTTGTCCGGCGGCGCAATGTAATCATAAAATTGCACCAGATCGCTCTCATAGTTCCGCAGCGTATGCTCCGAAACGTTGCGCTCGTATTTCAGGTGTTGAAGAAAATCGTCAATGTATTTCTGCATGGACGACCTCCGAAAACTTCAGGTATGACACGGTCCTTCTCTCCGGCAAAGCACATCTCTCACCGCGACTCTCAATGTCAGATCTCTTCGATCATGCCTGCGTGTATGATAACACATCGTTTCAAGAACGGTTCACCGATAATGTCCGCAGCACCAGACTTTTGAGGCCGCTTTCATCTTCACAGCGGAACTCGATCTGCGCGGCATAGATGGGAAAGATCGCCTGCTCCGGTAAATGATCTGGCAAGTTAGCGGCATCCTTCTCGGTCGTCATGATCGCCTCGGCCCCGGCGTTCCGCGCGAGACTGACGACTTCGAAAAATTCATCCTGAGTATAACGGTGGTGGTCGGGAAATTTGCGGTGCGAGACGATTCGCATCTCCAAGGCCGAGAGGTCCGCGATGAACCTTTCGGGCCGCGCAATCCCGGAGACCGCAACCACAGACCTCCCCGCAAAAGCCGTGGCAGCGATCGTCTCCGACCGGTCGAGACGCCGCAGATTGGTCATCGTGTGAGTGGCGTAGAAGATCGGGAGCTGCTGACGACCGTACTTTGCGATCGTTTGTTCGAGCCCGGCCCGATCGAAAGATCGGTCAGAGCGGGTCACAATCACGGCATCGGCCCTGTTCAAGGCATCCAGCGGCTCGCGCAACCTCCCGAACGGAATCATCGCCGCATCTTCCAGACGCTCGCCGGCATCGAGCAAGAGCAGATTCAAATCACGCGCGAGCCGGAGATGCTGATAGGCATCATCGAGGATGAAGGCCGAGACCGGGACCCGTTCTTCAAGCCATCTGCCTGCCGCATAACGATCGGCATCGACCACAACGCGCACGCCCGGACAGGACTTGGCCAACAGGTAAGGTTCATCGCCTGCCTCAAGCGGGCCGCACAAGAGATTTCTCCCATTGGAGACCTCGACCCGACCGCGGCTGGAGCGTTTATAACCGCGGCTCAGAATGGAAAGGCGGTATCCCTGCCCATTCAGAAAGTTCGCCAGGAAGGCCACGCACGGGGTCTTTCCGGTGCCGCCGATGGTCAGATTGCCGACGCTGATGACCGGCGTCCGGAGCCGACGGGTCTTGAAGATTCTGTTTTTGTAAAGGATTCGGCGCGCCCGCACCACGAGTTCATAGAGTTTGGCCGGCGCGTAGAAAAGAGCGCGGTTGAGAGGCGAATCGATCATGTCTTCATTCGCGTCGCCGCTCAACCCGTTCGATCAATTCGGCGACCATCGCGACCGTGCGCGCCGTCGCGCCCCGGTTCTCTTCGACTGTCCAGCGCGCATTCTCGCCGAGCTTTCGCGCGCGCGCGCGATCATTGAGCAACTCGCTCAATGCAACTTTGAGTTCGCCGGTCAAGCCCTGGCCATTCGCACCCTCCGGTTGCCCGAGTTGAATCAACGCATCCCGCCGCAAGAATTCGTGCGCGATCTCGCGAAAATTTTCCATATGCGGGCCGACAATGATCGGCTTGGCGTACCAGGCCGGCTCAAGGATGTTGTGGCCGCCTTTGGCAACCAGGCTCCCGCCAACGAAGACGACGGAAGCAAACTGGTAGAGCGCGGCCAGCTCCCCAATCGAATCGAGCAGAATGAGATCTGCCGCACGCCCATCATTACGCCCATCATTCGCGCGGGTCCGATCACAGAGCGAGCGGCGGACATATTTCAAGCGCCCCGAGTCGAACAACTGTGCCACGCTTTCAAACCTTTCGGGGTGTCTCGGCGCGATCAGCAACCGCGTCTGCTCCAGTCCGGCGATTCTTCGTAGTTGCTCGAACGCGTTGAGAATAATCTCTTCCTCACCCTCGCTTGTGCTGCCGGCGACGATGAGCGGCCGAGAACTCAACTCAAAAATCTCGTCGAGATCTTGAGCGGTCCCCGCGATCTGCGGCGATTCGATCGTCGCGCCGATGTCATACTTGATGTTTCCACTCACGCTCAGACGCTCGGCCGGAGCCCCGAGCTTGATCGCGCGCGCGGCGTCGGCTTCACTTTGCATGGCGAATCGGGTGACCAAACCGTACAACCGGCGGACGAAAAATCCGAATTTTTGCGAGCGGGCGAATGAGCGGTCCGAAATCCGCCCGTTCGCGACCAGCACCGAGATTTGTCGATCGTGGCATTCGCCAAGAAAATTCAGCCACAGCTCGGACTCCATCAAAATCACGACGCGCGGTTTGATCGCCGTCAACACGCGGCGGGCGCAAAATCGCCAGTCGAACGGTAGATAACAGAATCCCGCGGCCTCCGTCATTCTGGCTCGGGCGACAGCCTGCCCGGTCGCCGTCGTCGTCGAGACGATCAATCGATGATCGGGAAAGCGCGCATGCAACGATTTCAGGAGCGAGAGCGCCGCGAGCGTCTCGCCAACCGACACGGCGTGCAACCAGATGGTCGGCCGCGAATCGGCTTTGAGCGAATCAGGGACCAATCCCATTCGTTCGCGGAAATTTCTCAGATACTTGCGATTGACCAGCGCTTGATAGGCGAAATATGGCAGGAGCGCAATAAACGCGAGGGTGAGGAGCAGACTGTAGAAAAAATACATAAGTTTCGAGTTTCCGGTGTCGAGTCTTCGGCTTAAATCGACCTTCGATGGCGCCTCAGCGCCTCCGACTCGACACTCGACATCAGAAACTCGAAACCGGGAACTGCTCATTTCGCTCGCTCGATGTAGCGGCCTTCGGTTGTGTCCACGCGAATCTTTTCGCCCTGTTTGATGAAGGCCGGGACCTGGATTGTAATGCCGGTCTCGAGTTTTGCGGATTTACCGACGTTGCTGACGGTGGCGCCTTTGATTTCAGGTTCAGTCTCGACGACGGTCAATTCGACGACCGCAGGAATATCGATGCCGATCGGCGCGCCTTCGTAAAACTGCACCTGAATCACCGTATCGGGCAGCAGATACCCGACGACATCGCCGAGGTCTTCGGCGTTGAGCCCGACCTGGTCGTAAGTCTCGGTGTTCATGAAGTAATAAGTATCTGCTTCTTTGTAGAGATAGGTCATCTGATTATCTTCAAGAATCGCGCGTTCGACGTCGTCGGTTGAACGAAACCGATGCTCGGTGGTCGCCCCCGTCTTGAGATTGCGCATCTTGGTCTGGACCATTGCACGCAAGTTACCCGGGGTGTGATGATGAAATTCAACAACTTTGTGCGGCACGCCGTTATGGATGATCACCATGCCTCTGCGGATCTGTGTTGCTTGCATTCCCATTGCTAAATGTCTCCTCAATTGCTCATAATCATCTATACAATTATCAATGCGGGGTTCGAAAAGTCGATAAGATAGCCAATGGATGGCAACGGGTCAAGGAAAGAGAAGGATTGCACAATCAACGAAAAAAACCAACCGAGGGGGTATTGACCGGCTACAGACGGTGAGCTAGTATGCGAGCCGCTGCGGGACTTCTGCAAAGTTAGTGATCGGCGGCAATTCAATTTGAGCCAATTCATTTGATTGGGGGCCGATGCATTTCCTGATCGGCAGGCAAGCTCGTCACCGTACGAGACGCCACGCCGCAGGGCTTAGGTCACCCACCTGTCAGGGACAGGTTCAAATGAAGCCCCGGTTACGGCTACGCGGAAGTCCCCACAATCGAGCTCCCTCGCGAAACGGCATCATTCAAATCGCTCAGTTCAAAATCAGTTCCGCGCGAGCAACCAACCACCATGGATTGCTGATAACTGTAGCCAGCGATTCAGTGATCGAACTGACGGATAAATTGAACAGGGCTTAGAAAGGCAGCGCGCGATGATCAGAGTCTTGCTGACCGGTGATACGATGGCACGTGCCGGTCGCCGGGTACTCGAAGAACGTCTCCACGATCTGCGCACCCAACACGAGATAGATTTTGTCGTCTCGAACATTGAGAATGCCGCGGCCGGTTTTTCAATTACGCCGCGAATTGCCGAAGAACTTTTTGCTGCCGGAGTAGATGTCATGACCTCCGGCAACCATATCTTCGATAAGAAAGAGATTCTCGATTATATCGAGCAAGAACCGCGATTGCTGAGACCGGCCAATTACGCGCCCGGAGTGCCCGGCCGCGGCCGCTGGACGGGCAAGGTTAAAGGCGTTCCCATTGCCGTCGTCAATCTGCAGGGACGCGTCTTTATGCCTCCGAGCGACGATCCGTTCCGCGTCGCCGATGCGCAACTCGCCGCCCTTGAATCTTCGTTCAAAATCATCCTCGTTGACATGCACGCTGAAACGACCTCCGAGAAAATGGCCATGGGCTATTATCTGGATGGACGGGTCTCGGCGGTTGTCGGTACCCACACGCATGTGCAAACGGCCGATGAACAAATCCTCCCAAACGGCACAGCCTATCTGACCGACCTGGGAATGACCGGACCTCACGACGGCGTAATCGGGATGCGGACCGAGATCGTGATTGAACGGTTCCTGCGCGGACTGGCCTTAAAGTTTGAACCGAGCGAAGGCAAGATCAAATTGAATGGATTGATCGTCGATATCGATCAAGAGACGGGAAGAGCGCTGCACGTGGAGCGTCTCAGCGTGTCACATTCCTGAAAGATCGCGTCTTTGCATTCCCTGGTTTGACCGAGTCAAAAGAATTGCCGATTCCCTTTTATGGCGGCAGCGGAAATTGCCAATATTGTGATCGTCGGCGGCGGTGTCGTGGGAGCAGCCATCGCGGCTGAAGTCTCGCGTGATTACGACGACGTATTTTTACTCGAAGCCATGCCGCGGCTCGGCCTGGGAACGTCCACGCGCAACAGCGGCGTGATTCACGCCGGCATCTACTATCGACCGGGATCTCTCAAAGCGTTTCATTGCGTGCGCGGCAGGCGGATGCTTTATGAATTTTGCGCGGAGCACAACATCCCGCACAAACGCACCGGCAAATTGATCATCGCGGATTCGACGGATCAGTTCCCTGCCCTTCAAGAACTTAAACAACGCGGTGAAACAAACGGCGTCGAAGACCTGGAGATCGTCGATCGGAGTTTCATCCAGCGCCTCGAACCGCATGTCGTTTCACCAATTGCGATCAATTCACCGAACACCGGAATCGTCGATGCGGAGGAACTGGTCAAAACCCTGGCACGCATTGCCAAATCGAATGGCGCGCACATCCTGACCGAGACGCGGGTCATCGGCGCCGAAGTCAAGAACGGTCTGGTGATGGTTCGCACGCCATATGAAGAGGTGGCGGCGCGCGTCGTGATCAATGCCGCAGGTCTGTATGCCGACGAAATCGCCGGGATGTTCGGCTACGATCAATACACGATCTATCCCTGTCGCGGCGAGTATGCCGAGCTTCCTCCAGGCCGCAGCAACGTCGTCAACGGCCTGATCTATCCCCTGCCCCTTCCAACCGGTCATGGGCTCGGCGTTCATTTCACCAAAAACCTCGCCGGCACGCTCTTGCTCGGCCCGAATGCCCGCTATGTCGACAGTAAAGAAAATTACGAAGACGGCCGCGCCGAGCTGATCACCTTTTATGAATCGGCGGTCAAGATGGTTCCGAGTTTACGGCTCGAAGACTTGCGGCTCAGTTATGCAGGGATCAGAGCGAAATTGCTGCCCGAACACGATCACTCCTTCGCTGACTTTGTGATCGAGCACGACCCGCAGTGGCCTTTCGTGATTCATTGTCTCGGCATCGAATCACCCGGATTGACCTCGGCCTTGTCGATCGGAATCAGCGTCGGAGAGATGGCCCGTTCGGTTCTGGGGGATGCTCTTATTCGGCAGCACTCAAATCAGCGTCTGTGATCTCCCCGACCTGTCTACGGTTGCGCAGCATGTTGATGATAAAGACGAGAATAATGACGGCGGCGATGGCCACTCCGATCTTCGGATAATGTTGCTTAAAGAGCATGGCGGCATGATCGCCGTAGCGGACTGCCATCCAACCTTCTAAAACAAATCTGACGGCGCGGCCAAAAGCTAACGCCGACAAGAAACGCCAGACATTCATGCGAAAGACGCCCGCCGTCAGCAGAAAAAGTTTGAAGGGGAACGGCGGCGGCAAAACCGCACCGACCAACATCGCCCACATATCATAATCGTGAATCAAGCTGGAGACGCGCGCCCGCTTCTCTGCGCTGAACCGGCGCAGCGCCGCCTCGCCGGTTTTAATGCCGATCCAATACGGCACCAGGCAACCAAATGTCGAACCAACCACCGCCGCCAGCACATAGACCGGCATCATCGCATGGTTGAGATGCGAAAGAGTCATCACCACCACATCCGGCCCGCCGGGCAGCGGAATTAAAGCTGCGTCCAGCAATGCAATGGCCAAAATTCCCAGCGCCCCAAATCCGACCAACATGGCTTGAACCGATTTGAGCGCACCACTAATACCAAATAGAAAATTCTTCATCTTCGATTATGGATCCTGAGAATGGGGTCGGATCAATCTGTGTATGAAACCTGAGCCTCGCTTTTTTCCGAGGGGCCTTTGAGCTTCGCGATCATCCAGCGCACGACGAAGAAGATCAAGCAGGCGACAATCAAGAGAATTAAGACCTCAAAGAAGTGCGATTCCAGCCAGTTGAACATCCTCTTGACCTTTTTATGGAAGAAAAAGGCCAGAATGCCCCAGAAATAATATCGCACTGTGCGCGCAATCATGATCACGAGCGCAAAGCGCCCTCTCGGATAGCCGAGCGCCCCTGCTGAGGCAACAAAAATCTTAAAAGGCATCGGCGGAGGCAGCAGCGCCGGAATCAACAACGCCAACAGCCCCCATTTGCGAAAGAGCTCCTTCACCCGATCGAGATGTTTGGGATGAAAGCGTCTCGTCACAAAATGCTCCCCGCTGCTCGCAATCTGATAGAGCACCAGACATCCGATGACCGATCCGATCGCCGGAAAAAGCGGGAAATAATAAACTTCTGATGGGTTATTCGCAATGCGGGCAATGGTAATGTAGTCGTTGACCTCAGGTAGTGAAAGCAACGACGAATCGAGGGCGCCGACCAAGACCATCATCGGCGCAGCAAAAATTGGCGGCATACCAACGACCTGACGCGAAAACTCTAAAAACCATTCTTTAAGCCAATCAAGCATCTTTCATTAGTGCACAGTGAACAGTGAACAATATTAGTAAACAACGACCACTGACCACTATATTAAATCCTTTTGATAAAACTTTTACCGGGAAGCTGCTTGATTCTATCTTTCATTTCGAGACTAAGCAACGCGTTCATCAATTCAGGCGAATTCATCCCGCTCGAGATCATGAGCTGATCGATATGAGAAGGGGCGTCAGCCGTTAGAAGTTCAAGGATCACACGCTCATCATCGTTCAACTCGACAATTTCAAAAATCGGCTGAACATTAGATTGAGCCTCATGCTGCGGAATGTTGTCGAAGTCGCCGACCTTCTCTTTAACCTCTCGCGGCAGCTCTTCGACGATATCGCGCCAATGCTGGACGAGCTTTGCCCCATCTTTGATTAGATAGTTCGGCCCGAACGAAGTTTGAGAGGTGATATTACCTGGTACGGCAAAGACCTCTCGCCCCTGCTCGTAAGCCAATCGCGCCGTGATCAGCGACCCACTATGTTCCGCAGCCTCAACAATTAACACGCCAAAACAGAGTCCGCTCAAGACCCGGTTGCGATATGGGAAGTTTTGCGGGAGGGGTGGTGTGCCGAGTGGGAATTCAGAAATCACGACGCCGTTGGCGGTGATCTCTTCTTCGAGCTTTTTATGTTCTTTCGGGTAAATTATCTCTAAACCGGTGCCGACGACCGCGATGGTGACCCCTTTTGCTTCGAGGGCGCCCCGATGCGCGGCGGCATCGATGCCGCGCGCCATCCCTGAAACGATCGTCAATCCCTGTGCAGCCAGATCTCGCGAGAGGTTCAGTGCCGCGTTGATCCCATACGTTGAACATCGCCGTGAACCGACCACCGCCAAACAAGGTTGCTCGCAGGCTTTTTTCAGATCTCCCCGGACGTAGAGAGCGATCGGCGGATCATGAATTTCGCGCAACAACGGCGGGTACTCTTCGTCTTCGAGCGTGATGACGCGCGCATTCAATTTTTCGAGCCGTTCGATCTCGGCATGGGCTTTTTCTAGGATCTCCAGATGATGTAGTTCTTGAATCGCTTCCGGCTTCAATCCCTGGTTTTCAAGCGCCTGGCGAGAAGCGGCGAAGACTTGCGCGGGCGAACCGAAACGGTCAAGCAACTGATTGGCAGTCCGTGGCCCAATTCCACGAATCATATTGAGCGCGATCCAATCAGCCAAATCAGAACGCATTGTTAAGATACCTCCCCAAAGGCCGAATTTGATAATTGTGACTTTTGCGGATTATACGCGTTGAATACTAAAAAGCCTAAGCTTGATCCGGGAATTCGAAGAAATTGAAGGGAGACGTTGAAGAGAGTGGAGCAACTGGCGCCTGGGCTGTCACCAGGTAAGAAGAGTCTGATGGAGAGATTCTACTGCGGGCAACGAAATGGCCGATTGCTCACTGGGTACAATCGGCCATTTTCGCGCCAAAGAACTAGTTGAGAAGCAAGGGCGGGGGTTTTACCGGCATCGGACCGCCACATTCTTACCCAACACCAGCAGATCTTGCTGGCACCTAAAGAGAATACTCAATCGGTGGTTTCTTCCAGATTTCACCGGAAATTTTTGCGGAAAAATTTTGGGCCGTTTTTCGGCGCGTGCTTGTGACTCTAAACTGTGTCATCTTAAAATGTTCCAGCTTCCCTATGGTATTGGAGATAATAAGTATGTCGATGAGAGTGCCCCTACCCGCTGTGCCGGAGTCAACAGTGCAATTTGCCCGAAAAGTTTTAATCGAGCTTCATCAGACGATCATCGCCCATGATCAGGGGGCGCTTGCCGGCGAGGTTGAAGCGATTCATGACATGCGTGTTGCGATCAGACGATTGAGGGTGACATTGAGCAACTTTGCTGTTTGTCTTACCCCTGCGGACCGAGAGCGATTGCGCACAAGATTGAAACGACTGGCAGACGCGCTGGGTGCGGTGCGTGATCTCGACGTCATGATTTCGACGATCAAACTGGCCCGCGCCGCCCAGTCACCCGGTGACCGTCGGGCGCTCGATTCATTCATTCGCCGATTGCAAGGGCGCAGACGGCGACGGCACCGCAATTTGGTCAGTTATCTCCAAAGCGAAGAGCACGCCAATTTCAGGCGGGAGTTCGCGCCCGTCGAAAAAGAGGACGCCGTTCAAAATACTGAGATCAGTAATCAGGATCAACATGGCCAGGCCGCTTAAAATCAAGAAGATCTCGCCCGACGATCCCATCCGGAAAGCCGCCGCCCGCATTCTTCGGAGACGACTCAAGGAATTTTATTCACACTGGCCTGATCTTCACCAGACTCCGACAATGGAACAACTCCACAACCTGCGAATTTCAGCCAAACGTCTGCGCTATAGCGCGGAATCGCTGCGTGAGTTTTATCCTGACCGGCTGGCTTTACTGATCGATCTGCTTAAACGAAGCCAGGACTTACTGGGCGAGATTCAAGATTGTGTGACGCAACGAGCCATGATCGAAGAAGATTTAAAAAGATTATGCCGGCGCCATCCGGGCGGCAGTGAGACGGGCGTCCTCGAAAAAATGATCTCGAACTATCATCAGCGCCAGGAGGCGCTCTTCACACAGTATCGCGAAATTTGGCACGGCATGGCGACTCCGAAATTTCATGAGAGCCTGCGCGCAATGGTGACCGACTCACAGGTTAAAGAGGAAGATCCCGCCGAGGCTCTCTTGCATCTGATCAACCCATCCTGATCATTCCTTCCCGATCAGCCACGCCCGATCATTCCTTCCCGATCAGCCACGCCCGATCAGCCACGCCCGATCAGCCACGATTGATCAGTCCGGCGACATATCCGGCGCCGAATCCATTGTCAATATTGACCACTGTGACGTTCGATGCGCATGAATTGAGCATGCCAAGCAGAGCGGCAACGCCATTGAAACTTGCGCCATAACCGATGCTCGTCGGCACAGCGATCACCGGAACGCCCACCAACCCTCCGACCACCGAAGGTAGCGCGCCTTCCATCCCGGCCACACAAATGATCACACGCGCTGACTGCAACAATTCCCGGCGACTGAGAATGCGATGAATTCCGGCAACGCCCACATCATACAGCCGTTCAATGCGATTACCCATGATCTCTGCCGTAATCGCGGCCTCATCGGCTACGGCGATATCTGAGGTGCCGGCAGTGACGATCGCAATCAATCCGGCTCCGCGCAGTGTCTGGTCGCGCCAGACAGAGATCGCGCCACAGGTCTCGTGATAGGTGGCGTCACTGGCAATCGTTCGGACCTCCTCGAAAGCTTCACGGTTGCTGCGCGTGATCAGCAGATTCGACGAATGTTCGAGCAGCCGCGAGGCGATCCCCGCCACCTGTGCGGGCGTTTTCCCCAGCCCGAAGATGACCTCGGGAAATCCCTGGCGCAGTGCGCGGTGATGATCGATGTGCGCGTATCCTAAACTTTCGAACGGCAGGTGGCGCAATTTCTCCAACATCTGGTCAAGGCTCAGCTCATCCGCTTTAAAACTCGAGAGCAAGCTTTTAAGTTTTTCCTGATCCATAGAACGACTTTCGGTCCGACTGTTTCAGATCGTGATCATGCTCTATTCGTTAGCGCTTCGTGACAAAATCGCCAACCACATGGCTCACATTGACAATAAAGAAATAAACCGATAAATGTAGATTTTATAACTTTAGTTAAGTGACTTGACAAGTTACGAGAGCGGCCAATCAGAGTGATGGCAGGTCAATGAAATCCATTACTGTCGGCATTACAGGAGCGAGCGGCTCGATCTATGCGCAGCGCTTGCTCGTCCATCTCAACGAGAGTTCGGATGTCTCGCGGATCGATCTGGTGATTTCACAGGCGGGCGTCCGGGTCGTCGGAGAGGAATTGGGCATCAACGTCGCGGGCACAGAGTCGCGCGTGGTGCGGGAATTGATCGGAAAAGATTCGGACAAGCTGGTCGTGCATTCGCTTCAGGATATCGGCGCCGCCATTGCCAGCGGATCATTTTTATCCGACGCCATGATCATCGTGCCTTGCAGCATGGGCTCGCTCGGGGCGATCGCTTCAGGCATCATGCGCGACCTCATCCACCGCGCGGCCGACGTCATGATCAAGGAGAGCCGATTGCTGATCCTCGTCCCGCGTGAAACTCCGCTGAATGCCATCCATCTGGAAAATATGCTGAAGCTGGCGCGGCTTGGCGTGCGCATCATTCCGGCAATGCCGAGTTTCTATCATCACCCCCAGACGATCGATGATCTGATCGAACATTTCACTCATCGATTGCTCGATCATCTGGGCATCACACACGAACAGAAGACAAGATGGAAAGGGCAAAAGAAAGAAAAGGATCAATGATGAAGGATGAAGAAGAGAGGTGGAAAGAGGAAGAAAAACACCTTCTATTTTTGAAAAAAAAGAAAAGTTCGCCCCTTCATCCCTCATCCTTTCTTCTTTTCGCTTCATCCTTATTTTATGTGGCGTAATCTAAAAATCACGCTGGAAATGATCAAGATTGAGCATACGCTGTTCGCTCTCCCTTTTGCTTTTCTGGGAGCCGTGCTCGCGGCGCGAGGAATGCCGACGCTTCATCAAATCGGATGGATCGTAGTGGCGATGGTCGGAGCGCGTTCGGCAGCGATGGCGTTCAATCGTTTGGTCGATCGCAAATTTGACGCGGCGAATCCGCGAACGAAAATGCGCGCGATCCCTGCGGGCTTACTGAGCACACAATTCGTCGCCCTCTTCACTGCCCTTTCATCGGCGATCTTTTTCCTGGCCGCTTACATGCTCAACCGGCTGACGCTGATCCTGGCGCCGGTTGCGCTGGCGTCGGTGCTGCTCTATTCGTATACGAAGCGATTCACTTCCCTTTCACATCTGGTGCTCGGTTGGTCGTTGTCGATCGCGCCGACCGGCGCATGGATAGCCGTGCGTGGAGCGATTGACTCGCCGGCGCCGCTGTTGTTGAGCCTGGCGGTCATGTTGTGGACTGCCGGATTCGACATCATCTATGCTTGTCAGGATTATGACTTCGATCTCAATGCCGGATTGCGTTCGATCCCGCAAAAATTCGGGATCGCGCGTGCATTGTGGATTTCACGCGGATTGCACGCCGCAATGTTCGCGGCCCTGGTCTGGATCTATTTCCTCACCGGTTTGCATTGGATTGGACTGCTCGGAATCGTCACGGCTGCCGGACTGCTCATCTATCAGCATCGAGTCGTGAGGGCTGATGATCTCTCTCGGTTGAACGTGGCATTCTTTACGACCAATGCCTATGTCAGCGTGATCTTGCTCGTGACGGTCGCGGCAGATATCTTTTTGATCGATTGAAGGAGTTGAGATGAACGATTTTTTGTTTGACCGCGCGCTCGCCCCGCTCGCGGAGAAGGTGATGGCAGAAGAAAGACTGAGCTTTGCGGATGGATTGACGATCTTTCGGAGCGATGATCTGCATGGCATCGGCAGATTGGCTGACATTGTGCGTCGCCGCAAACATGGGCGCGCGACCTATTTTAATGTCAATCGTCATCTCAATCCGACGAATCTCTGTTATGCCGATTGCAAATTCTGCAGTTTTTTCGTCAAACACAACCAGCCCGGCGGTTACACGCACAGTATCGATGAGAGTGTGAGGATTGCGCGCCAGGCATCCGAACAGGGCGCGACCGAATTACATATTGTCGGCGGCCTCAATACGCGTCTGCCTTTTTCGTATTTCACCGATCTGCTGTCGGCGATCAAGCGCGAGTTTCCGGCGCTCCACTTGAAGGCCTTCACGATGGTCGAGCTGGACTTCTTCGCCCAATTCTACAAGATGTCGGATGAAGAGGTGATCGAGCAGCTGAAGGTGGCGGGAATCGATTCATGCCCCGGCGGCGGCGCCGAGATCTTTGCCGAGGATGTCCGACAAAAGATTTGTTCGCACAAGACCGACGGCGCGCGGTGGCTCGAATTGGCAGGCAAGGTCCACGAATCCGGCTTGAAGACCAATGCCACGATGCTCTACGGCCACATCGAAAGCATCGAAGACCGAGTTGATCATCTGATCAAGCTGCGCGAACAACAAGACAAGAGCGGCGGTTTTCAATGCTTCATCCCGCTCGCTTTCTTTCCACCCGGCACGCAATTGGCGCATCTTCCAGGCCCCTCGGGCATCGACAGCCTGAAAACAATGGCCGTCTCGCGTTTGCTTCTCGACAATATCGATCACATCAAAGCCTATTGGGTCATGCTCGGCAAAAGGCTGGCGCAGACCGCGCTACATTTCGGCGCCAACGATTTCGATGGGACAATCACCGGAGGCGGCGAGTTGATGGAATCCTATCTGGTCGAAGCCAAGAATGAGCATGAGGCAACGAAAGATGAAATTGTCGAGCTGATCAGAGAAGCGGGATTCCAACCGATCGAACGCGATACGCTTTATCATCCGCTGCGCGAATACGCGGCAGAAGCCGCGAGTCTTTAGCTTCTCATCCTATTGACAGAAACTCCCGATTATTTATGGAAATCAAAGTAGCACACAGTCCGGACTCCGATGACGCGTTCATGTTCTATGGACTCGCCACCGACCAGCTTGACACCGGTCAATTGCGATTCACGCACGTCCTTAAAGATATTCAAACGCTCAATCAGATCGCCATGACGACGCGCGATTACGATGTGACCGCCGTTTCATTTCATGCCTACGCCTATATCGCAGATCATTACGTGCTTCTTCCGCACGGCGCAAGCATTGGCGATGGCTATGGCCCAATCGTTGTTGCCCGCGAACCATTCTCTGTTGACGAGCTTAAAGACAAGCATCTCGCCGTCCCCGGCACGCTGACGAGCGCATTCTTGGCCCTCAAGCTCCACACGCCCGAGTTCAACCACACAGTGGTCCCATTCGATCAGATTATCGATGAGGTCGTCAAAGGCCACTACGATGCGGGGCTGCTTATTCACGAAGGCCAGTTGACCTATCACGAGGACGGATTGACCAAAATTCTGGATCTCGGAGACTGGTGGAAGAAAGAAACAGCTCTCCCACTGCCGATGGGAGGTAACGTCATCAAACGCAACCTCGGGTCAGAGCTCCAGAGAGAGGTATCGCGGTGGCTGCACCGCAGCATTGAATTTTCGATGGAGAATCGCCAAGAAGCCCTGGCCTATGCCATGCAATTCGCGCGTGAAATGCCGGTCGAGACAGCTGATAAGTTTGTGGAGATGTGGGTCAACAAGAGCACGCTCGGTTATACCGACAGAGACCGCCGAGCTGTGCAGCTCATGTTAAACGAGGGATATCTTAAAGGCATAATCCCGCGGCAGGTCGAAGTTGAGTTCGTGAACTGAGTTCACGCTTACATCATCTTTAGTTGGGGATCAGGTTTAGTTGAAGATCAGTGGTGGGCAATTTTCTGACGACTGATCCCTGGCCCCTGATATTTATCAAAAGATCAGGAACCAGGGATCAGGGATCAGAAAGTTAACGCTCTTACTGATTACCAACCGACGACATGGTCTCCGAATCGACGATGACGATCTCTACGCGACGATTCAACTGACGTCCAGTTGCCGTATCGTTAGTAGCGACCGGCTTGGTCTTTCCGAAACCGCGGACAGCCGTGATGCGGGTAGCCTGAATGCCTGACTGTTGCAGGTAATCCCGAACAGAAGTGGCACGTCCTTCCGAGAGTTTTTGATTGTACTCATCGGAACCGATGGCATCGGTGTGACCTTCAATCTCCAGCCGATAATTTCCCGGATAGGCGATCAGAATCCCGGCGATCTTACTCAGCTTCTCCTTTGTTCCAGGTTTGAGCGTTGCTTTGTTGAAATCGAACAGCACATCAGAAAGGCTGACGATCAGTCCGCGGGCTTCACGCCGTGTTTCCAGAATCTCCGCGAGAGAGATTTGCAACCGTTGAATAGCTCGATCTCGCTCTTGCTTCGCCTGCTCGCTCTCTAGCCGAGCCCGCTCAGCTTCAAGACGCGAAAGTTCTTCCTTGGCCTTTGCACGCTCAGCTTCGGTTTGAGCTTGTGCTTCCCGCTCGCGAGCTTTGGCCAACTCGCTTTCAGAGCGCGCCATGGCAGCGCGAGATTCTTCGGCTTGTTGCTTGGCTTGCTCACTCTCAAGTCGCGCCTGTTCGGCGGCGGAAAGGGCCTGATTTATTTGACGATTAGCGGCACGGCGTTCTGCCGTCAGTCGTGCCCGCTCGGCATTTTCAACGGCTGCGCTCCGAGCCGCCTCTGCCAGGCGCATGACTTCGTGCGCCTCGCTGGAGAATTTTTCTTCATCTTTGCGATGCGACGGCCACATTTGTTCAACGACCACCAGTTTTGCTTGTGCCTCTTTCAGCTCCGCGGCCGCATAAGTTTCGGCGCCCGCACGACGCGCGATCTCGACCGCACGACGCGCGCCGAGAATACTCAACGGCGTTCGATAATCGGGAGGCAAGTCCGTCGCCGAGGCCAGATAGATGCTGCCTCCGACGCCACGGTACTCGATATTGCTCGTTGTGAATTCGCCCTTGGTATCTTTACGCAGGACGTTTTCTGCAATAAGGACCGAGCTGGGAGTCTTCACCATTCCATGTGGTTCGGCAGTAACAACCAGGGCGAAAGTTTCATAAGGCGTGGTGACCTCAATCTCGCTCGGCCTGTTCTTCCTTATCAGGATTTCGCCGAGATTGTCGGATTGCCCATCAGGCGTGATCGCCCATACGACATAGGTCGTATAGAATGAGCCCAGTTTTTGTGGGTGGGGCATTTCGTCGAGTGTTAGTTTGATGCGGGTTCTACCCTTGCTGCGTTTGATATCTGCTCGGCCCTCCATATAAGACTGAAGGCTTCCTCTCATATCGACTGTCGAGCTTTTATCGTCCGGATACTTGATAGCCAACGTGGTACGGCTGGCTAATTCCCAGATGATACCCGGCTGATCAGTCTGTGCGAAAACAACCATCGCAGACACCATCAACAGCATGGCACTGAGCGTGAACTTCGCTGTCCTCATACTTCTCCTCCTTAATACTGAAGCGTTAATCCGATGTACCTTTTTTAATCAATATTTTTCCCATCAAATAAGGGTGTTTTCTCGTCCGATTCACTAAGTCGGCAAATATCGTGCCTCAGTCGTTGAATCCACTTGGCATTGCATTTATGTCCCTGGTCCGGCATGCGAATACCAGCAGGCGAATGGTGTGCAAGCTGATGTGAGATGACAAAGGGGTATTGGATCAAGTCTCGATTTCATCCTTCTCTCTATATTTGCCGGAGAGTTGCAAGAGGGGGTCCGGAGATCAATCAACAAGGTTGTTTCGGCGAGTAGCTGTTCCGGTGAGAGGTGGAATCAGGTAGGAGGAAGACGTGACCACAAAACTTATACTGTATGCACGAAATTCAAAATGTATGACCGGGTTACAATTGTCTGTCGAAAGTACGTGATGTTAACCTGGAAAAAGAATCAGCGAAATAAGCGAGAGGCCATTAAAATGAGCGCTCCCCGCATATTTCGCTGATTCTGTCTTACTCTACATCTGACGTTAAGAGGCCTTGACGTTGAGCGCCCGATTGATTCGCTCGATCGCTTCATCGACCTCTGCCGGACTCTTAAAGCCGATCACCGCCGCATCCACAAAACCGCAAGTCATCGCATAGCGAGCGGCCTTCTCGCGGTCTTCGGCCTTGGTGAAATCGCCATTGCCGCAGAGTTTCATCGCAATAATGCCGCGGCCCTGATCGTGCATGGCCTTGATCTCCTTCATCGCCTCTGGAACCTTGCCCTGCGGATCATGCGGGTTTGTCGGGTTGTCACCGTCAACGTGATGTCCCTGAGGATTGATGCGCGCCAGCTGAACCTCGACCCAGCCGTTGGTTGTCGCCGCCTTCAATGCTGCCAGACCATGACAGGAACAACCTTTTGCTCTGATCCATCCCTTAGCCTGGGCTTCATCAAAAACGGCCATCAATGCTTTCTGGTCCTCGACCCAGGTGCCTTTGGTCGCACAGTGAATGAGTAGACTGTCGATATAATCGACTCCCAACTCTTTGCGGTAACGGTCGATGGTCGCCATCGGATTGGCGAGGGTCTCATCTTTCAACGGCAGTTTGGACTGAATGAAGAGGTTTTCGCGCGGAATTTTATTGGCCTTGAGCGCGGCGCGAATCAATTCGTGTGTCTTGTAATTATCCGCCGTATCGATGTAACGGACGCCGCGCTCGTAAGCGTAACCGATCAATTTGTTGAACCCTTCCTGGCCAAGGTCGCGTTGGACCTGTCCATTGATCGACCCGGTGCCCATTCCCAGACGTGGGATTTTGATCTTGCTTTTATTGATGCGGCCGAGCGGAACCCAATCCGAAGCCGTTCGGAGTGCCGGCGCGGCCTCTGCCGGTGTGACCAGTTCTGCGCCAATCGTGGTTACGGTAATAACCTCGGCCGATTTGCGGATGAATTCACGACGGCTGATTCTGCTCTTGATCGTTTCGTCACTCATAACTTTTCTCCCTTGGAAAAAGCTGACGATAGTCCGCTTCTCGTTTTTCGATTTATACCCACGAAGTAAGACAAAGTGGGATTGCGCACTTATCAAGTATTTCCTGAACCGCAGGATAGTGCCGTGATTGTAACCCGCGCCATCAGCCGGTTCAATTATGTTTGCCCCGCGGGAGCGGTTCGACGTGGATAGTTGCCGTCACCCGGCCAAACTCCTTTTCCAAACGCCGTTCGACCTCTTCTGTAATCGCGTGTGACGCAATGTGATCACGCTCAATTTCACCGGCGACGTGCAAATGCATCTCAATGAAGATTTCGTCGCCCTGTGCGCGCGAACGCACATCGTGAACCGAATGGACGCCGGGCACGCTTTGGACAATCTCGGCGATCCGCGTCAACGGCACGGGCGCGGCATCGACCAGCACGGGCACGGTCGCCTTGAAGATTCGATAACCGTTCCAGGCGATAAATGCGGCGACCAGCAGCGATCCAACCGGGTCAAGCCAGAAATATCCGATTTTGATCAAATACAGACTGACCATCACCGAGCAACTGACCAGGACATCGCTGCGCGTGTGCATCGCATCGGCGACCAGAAAATCACTCCTCAACCTCTGCCCCTCGCGCTTTTCATAAGTGGCAACGATGATATTGATGACGATCGTGACGATCATCATGACGAACGTCAATCCGCTGATCGCCGGATGAGACTCCAGCTGGCTGAAGAGTCGCCCGATTGCGCTGATACCGATCTGATAGCAGGTGACGAAGAGGAATCCGGCAATTGCAAACGCCGCGAGCGTTTCGAATTTGGCGTGTCCGTATGGATGGCCCTCATCGGGTTCAGCCGCCGCATATTTCATGACGACCAGGCCGACAATGTTATTGATCGAATCGACTGCGGAATGAATCGCATCACTGATGACGCTCAAACTTCCAGCCAGCAATCCGACAATCAACTTCCCAATGACGACCGTAATATTCAGAAAAAGCGTAATGAGCAAGACCCGCCGCACGCCGCGACGATAAGCGCCATTCGTCAATTCATTAGCTCGTATGCTCATCCCCAATCAGGTTGCCGCTGCCCACCGCCGGTTGTTGTTGCGTTACACAATGAATTGAACCGAGCCCCCAGATCAAATGTGTGCAATCGATCCCGACCACTTTTCGATCGGGAAAGAGCCCCTGCAGAACCGTTATTGCCTTCTCGTCATTGTTGTCGCGATAGGTCGGCATGAGCACAGTCCGATTGGCAATGTAGAAATTCGCATAACTTGCCGGCAGCCGCTGCTCGCCGAAATAGACCGGGCTCGGCATGGGCAGTTCGACGACTTTCAGGCGATTCCCCTCCTGATCCCTCATTGAAAGCAACCGCTCGTGGTTCTGCTTCAGAATCTCGTAATTTTCGTCCCGCGGATCATCCTCGATCACCGTCACCACGGTGTCAGGCGAGACAAATCGCGTCAGATCGTCCACATGTCCATCCGTATCATCTCCGATAATTCCGTCGCCGAGCCATAAAATATTCGTCACTCCCAGGAAATCTTTGAGATACTGCTCGATCTGCTCACGGTTCAAATGCGGATTGCGATTAGGATTGAGCAAACAGGCTTCAGTCGTAATTAAAGTGCCGCGTCCGTTGACATCAAGCGAACCGCCCTCCATGACAATGCCGGGCTTAAATAATACTTCGTTCATCTCGTTGGCAATCCGCGTCGGCACAATATCATCGTG
>Ga0081539_10001055_pt1 | contig 50436 bp, 48 predicted proteins | sample TabmetS4T2R2_FD_71023 | JGI IMG/M metagenome (GOLD analysis project Ga0081539, IMG submission 71023) | Tabebuia heterophylla rhizosphere microbial communities from the University of Puerto Rico - S4T2R2 | ecosystem: Host-associated > Plants > Roots > Rhizosphere ... | reverse complement strand
CCCCTGCGGGATCTGCCCGCGCCGCCGTGGCCCCTCCGGCCGGGCTACGCCCGACCTACGGAGCCACGGCGGCGATTCTCATCCTGATTGCCGCGCCGTTCTCATCCTGATCGCCGCGCTGCATACTTGGCGTAGGGCTTCGGGGAGGCCCGTAACCAGTACGAAGCCGCGCGTGATCGCGGCGCGTATCCGGGCGACGTCTCCGCGGGGATGAATGAACTCCAGCGGGAGGCGCTCGGCCATTCGGTCGGGTATGCGAGGGGTCAGGGCGGCGCTCTGGCGAGAACCAAGCGGCCAGCAATGCCGGGGCGCTCATGGAAGCGGCGCCGGGCGCAATCCGGACGGCAGGCGCACTCTCGGCGAGCGGCATCGGCGGCCCCGATGAGACGGCGCGTGGCGTGCTCACGGCCGCCGCGCAGGGCCAACCGCTGTCCGCGCCTACGGTGGCGGGGACGACGGGCCTGACCGGGCAGCAGGGTGCGCTGAGCGCGGCCCAAGGCATAGTCCAGCAGGCTCAGCAGGACCCGAACGGGGCGCTGCGCGACGCGGCCATGGGCTACGTCAACAACGACATCGCGCGGGGCCAGATTGACGCGGCCACGCGCGACGTGGCGCGGACGCTGGGAGATGAGACGCTGCCGGGGCTGAATGCCAGAGCGGTGGCGGGCGGTGTGCTGAACTCTGCCCGAGCTGGCGCCGCGGAGGCCGTCGCGCGTCGTGGAGCGGAAGACCGAGTGGCCGACATCTCGGCCGGCATCCGCGCGAACGCGTATGACCAGGGCCTACAGGCGGCCTTGACGGCGCGGGAGCAGAGCAACGCACTGGCTCTCGGCGCGAACCAGCAGGCCGCTGGCGTGGCTGGCGCTCTGTCGGGCCTCGGGGAGCAGCAGCGCCAGTTTGACGCTGGCACTCGGCTGGAGGCAGCGGGTGTGCTGAGCCAGCAAGACTTGGCACAGCGGGTCGCCAACGCCGACGCGCAGCTCCGCGCCAACGGTCAGCAGCTCCAGGGCGCTCTGTCGGGCTTCGACGCGGCAGCCGCCGCGGGTGGCCTAGCGGACGCCAATGCGGGCCGCATCCACGGCGCCGGCGCGGCGTTTCAGGCCGAAGAGCAGCGGCTCTTGGACGAGGCGCAGGAGCAATGGAACCGGCAGTACCAGTACCAGCAGAACATCCTGGGGAACTACTGGGACGTCGTCGGGGACAAGTCATGGGGCGACACCAGATCGGCGACCGCCACCGTACCGCGTGACCCCACGAACATCCTGGGTGGCGCTCTCGGCGGTGCTTCGCTGGGCTACGGCCTGGTGAACGGCGGCGCGCTGTCCGGGTGGGGCCGCAGCGTTGGTGGCGGCGGGGCCCTGAACGGGCTCAGCACCGGCCGCAGCTAGAGGCAACCTGACGAGGACTGCCCGTCTTCGCTCTGCCGGGTCTGGTGGACGGGGCGGGCAGTTCCTCCGAAGATGGACGGTGCCACAACACGACAAACTCGCGGACGCTGCTCGACATAGTCTGGTGACGGCCGCCGTGATCCCCGCCGACGTCGACGCGGGGACGCTCTTCCCGCACCTCGTCGACCAACTCACTCCGCGCGCGCTGCTGGCCCCGTCGTCGCGCCCAACTGAGGCGGACCTTACGTGACTTTCCTGCGCGCGCGGCGGGGGCGGGTGAGACGACTGCTGCGAGGCGCAGGCAGGGCACCCCGAGTGCCTCCCATTTCCGGGCGAGCTAGCTCGACGATCCACACCGCATGTCGCGGGGAGCGTCGGGCCGGCTCGCCCTGCTTTTTTGAGCAGCTCGACGCAGGGCCACGTCCTCACGCTGACCTGGGGCGCCGCCACGGTTATCGGTCCGCTGCAAGTTCCCGACCTAAGTCGCGGAGTATCCTACCGACTTCCCCGCACAGGAACTTTCGGCCCGACAGCTTGCTCTGAGAGGGCTTCCCACGATCATTTGACTTTCCTAATGTCATCGTAACGGAGGCAGAGCGATGCGCCGAATAGCATTGGTGGGGCTCCTATGCGGCGCCCTGGCAGCGAGGCCGGCCCAGGCCCTTGAGATCGACGTCATGCCTGGCCCCGAACTCTCATTCGTGACCGCCGTGGGCCTCATCACGGCGGGCGACGCGGACCGGTTCAGGACCGCGGTACGGTCACAGCCGGGCAAGCAAGTCGTGCTGGTCATCAGCAGCGGTGGCGGCAGCGTCGTGGAGGCGGCCGAGTTGGCGAACCTTGTCAGCCGCTGGCGCGTGCCCGTGATCGTCGCCGATGTCTGCGTATCCGCCTGCTTCCTTGTGTTCGCAGCGTCCCCTGAACGCATGGCGCGGCGGTCATCTCAGATCGGCGTACACAGCGCATCGGGGACAAGCGGCGAGAACCTCACCTCACTGGCCACGACGACCATCATGGCGCGAGAGGCGGCGCGGTACGGCGTCCCTCAGTCTGTACTGGGTCGAATGGTCGTCACAGGGCCGGAAGAGGTAGCTTGGCTGAACGCTGCCGACTTGCGGGCGATGAGCGTGGTCTATGTCGACGACCTGCTGACTGCCACGCCAAGCGCGCCACAGGCTCCCCGATCCCCGCCACCGTCTCCTCCCGTCGCGGCGATCCCGTCCAGTCCTCCCACCAGCGGTCAGCCGAGCTTCGACCAGGGTAGGTCCGACCGAACCGCTTGGGAGACTTGGGTCGCGCAACTGACCGGCAGCCATCGAGCCGGCGCTGAGTGGTGGGCCAGCCAGCGCAGCCTGCCGCGTCCAGGGCCGTGTACGAGCAGCGACGCTGCGTTCACCGCTGGATGTGTAGAGGCGCAGCGCCGGCTTTCGGTATCTGATGCACGGCGGCGCAGCGACCCGGAGTATCGGCGGGGCTGGAACTCGTATTGACGTGCTGGCTGCCTCCGCCGCACCGGGGCGTGCGGGGCGGTTCCTGTGCGCGGTGTTGGCGGCCGGACTCCCACTTGCGGCACCCGGACCCGCCCAGGGTCGCGGGGAGGGCATGAGCGACGATGCTGTCCGGGCCGCCATGATCGCCGAGAGCATCGCCACGTACCCCGGAGCGTGCCCCTGCCCGTACTCCGTGTCCGCGCGTGGGCGATGCGGGGGGCGTAGCGCGTACTCGCGGCCAGGCGGCAGGTCGCCGCTCTGCTATCCTGACGACGTGACGAGGGAGATGGTGGCGCAGTGGCGGGCCGGGCGGAGGTGGTAGGCGCGGCTCCTGCGGCGGGGCGACCCACCCCTTGCATCTGCGTCGCCGCTGCTGGCTTGCGCCTGCGAGGTTTGTTCTCTAGATGTTCTGGTCATGACCTGCATCAGGGGCTTCTCTGTCCGACGTCTAGGGGAGGACGAGGGGCTCGCCGTGCGGTGGGAAGTTGGGGCCGCGACCGCGCCTGGCGCCGCAGGCTGACCCGAGGGGCCTTGAAACCAACAACTTAACGCCCGCGCTTCCCGCGGGAACACGGCGAGCTGGGAGCATGCTCGCGATGGTAGAACGGAGACATGAGCGATATGCCTCTGAGTTCGCGTTCTCGTCGGCTCTGGCTTACCTACGCATGGGCTGACAACCCTGACGGCGATGTGGACTTTGTCGTGCAGTCGCTCGAAGCGGCCGGCGTTGAAGTGAGCTTGGACCGGCGACAGTTGCGTGCAGGCGAGCGGCTGTGGGAGCAAATTGAGGCCCACATCAGTCGACCAGAGAACTCGGTCGCGTGGGCAATCTATGCGACCGAGAACGCTCTTCGGAGCGAACCTTGCCAGGAGGAACTGGCCATCGCATTGAACCGCGCGTTGCGCTCTCGCGGTAACCAGTACCCTTTGATCGGCATCTTTCCGGGGCCCGTGCCAGACGAGATTGTCCCGGCAGTTCTTCAGCTCAGGCTTTATGTGCGCACTGCCGATCCTGATTGGGTCGAACGTGTGCGCGCCGCCGTTCACGGGGAACCGCCAAGCGTGTCGGCAACGCCCGTCCTCCCGTACCGGATACGGTCATTGCAGGAGCCGTCGTGGGCAACATCCGTCGGGTGCCGTTGGGGTGTGGAGATAGGGCCACGTACCGGACGTTGGCAGCCATCGCTGGCGGCTGTGAAGGCAGCCGACAAGGCGCTGCTTCGCGGGCTTGTAGTTGGCCCACGAGGGTTAGGGCCCATGGGCGGGATGGTGATGCCGACTGAGCAGGAGGGGAACGGGAACTACATGAGGGTGGTGCACGCACCGCCAGTGACGCCCGACGACAGCCTGTACGTTTACCTGACAGAACTTCCGGATTGGCTCGCGCTCGGTCCGACAAGTGGTCAGTGGCTGTTCAGCCGCGAGCAACTCCTCCAATCCAGCACGTAGCGAGTCGAGGCGCCCTTCAAGTTCGGCGCGCTCGGCCGACGTATTCCGTGCTGCTGCCTGGACTCCATTGTTCCGGCTCCCCATTTGTCTGCCGATAAAAGCGCAAGGTGGCGAATGGATGACCAAGAGAGCGGCGGGCTGATCCTGTCGAACGACGAGGCGAAGGCCGTCCAGGAGGCCGGGAAGGCTGTCCAGGAGGTCGCGAAGCTGGGCGGTCGGGCCATTGACGCGGCTGGAGGGGTGGCGGCTTATCTCAAGGAGGTCATGGGTCATCTGCCGCATGATGCTGTCGGGCTGCTCGGCGACGCGGTGAAGCGTGCGCGCGACCGGCTGGCGGAGAACGCCGCGCGGAAGCTCAAGGAGCGCGGTGTTGAGCATCCGGAGCCGCCGAGCCCTTCCCTGCTGCTTCCTCTTGTCGAACATGCGGAGAAGGAGAGCCGCCCCGAGCTGGCGGACCTGTGGGCCAGCTTACTGGCGACCGCAATGGAGCCGGGCAGGTCCCATCTGATCCGGCGGGACTTCTATGGAACGCTCGGAGAGATGGAACCGGCCGACGCACTGGTGCTCGGCGCAGTCGCCCAACATGCTCACTCGCAGAACCGAGATTGGTCCTCTGTTTGGGAGCAACTCGGGGCGCTGACCCGGGCTGAGTTCCTAGTCTCGGCTGCCCACCTCGGACTGTTAAAGCTGATCGACTACGATCCTGATGGTCGGGGCCAGCTCAAGCTGACACCGTACGGAACGACCTTCCTGCTTGCATGTGACCCGCAATCAGTCCCTGGGGACGCTCACCTTTTGGAGCATCGTCCTCCGCCCCGACCTCCCAGCCCAGGTGTTCGCCAAGTCGACCTTTGAGGCGTTGACCCCTGGCCACGGTGCTCCCACCATGCTCACACTGTTCCACACTCGCGACAACAACGCCGAGCCAAATCAGCGGGTTCCGGGCAGCTAGGCTGAAGGTCCAGGTCCCCCAGCCAGCGCCTCCCGCCAGCATGCCCGGATCATGGATCCGCACGGTGCCGTCGGCCACGGTGCGGTCGGCGGCCTTGATCGGAATCAAGGCCCTTGCCTCAAGGGCAGGCTTAGCTCCTCGTCCGCCGCATCACGCGGGGGAGAGGAACGCCGCATGACAAGCCCCGCCGTCGATGCCGCCGGCACAGCCGCGACGCGGACCGTCGCGCCGGACCGCGCCTGGGTCTGGATCACCGCCGGCTGGCGGGACTTCGCCGCCACGCCACTGATCGGGCTGCTGTTCGGGGCCGCCTGCGTCGCCGCGGGCTGGTTCCTGATCCTGCTCCTGCTGCAGCTCGGCGCGGTCTGGGCGATCCTGCCCGCCGCGGCCGGCTTCCTGCTGGTGGCGCCGATGCTCGCCGCGGGACTCTACGAGGCGAGCCGCCGCCGCGAGCACGGCATGCCGGTCACGCTGCGGGCCTGCCTCCGCGCCTACACCCGCAATCCCGGCCAGCTCGCCACGATCGGCTTCGTGCTGCTGCTGCTCTTCCTCTTCTGGGTGCGCGTGGCGGCGCTGATCTTCATGCTGATGTTCGGCCTGGAGGCGGCGCCGCCGATCGAGCAGCTGCCGATGGCGATGCTGCGTTCCAGCCAGCTCCTGCCGTTCCTGATCGTCGGCACCGGCGCCGGCGCGCTGCTCGCGGCCGCCGCGTTCCTGGTCTCGGCGGTCTCCATCCCGATGGTGCTGGACCGCGATGTCGGCGCCGTGGAGGCGATCGTCACCAGCATCCGGGTGGTCGCCGCACATCCCGCGGCGATGCTGGTCTGGGCCTGGCTGATCGTGGTGCTCACGGCGATGGCGATGGTGCCGTTCATGCTCGGCCTCTGCCTGGTGATCCCGGTGATGGGCCACGCGACCTGGCACGCCTATCGGGATCTCGTCCACTGAGCCCGCCGCTCCTCCCGCACTCTCAGGCGCCGAGCCGGTGTCGGGCTGACAACGGAGCTCGCCACCCTTCCCCGTATCCAAAAAAAGGAGGTGGGGGGTCTGGGGGGCGGAGTTCATCTCCGCCCCCCAGTCTTCGTCGGGCCGCTTGGCACCTCAACCCGCCCGCGCTAAGCTCGCGCCCATGATCGGCATGACGCCCATCACCGCGCGATTTTGGTACCGCTGGTACGCACCGGCGGCCTAGGACTCGCGCGACACCCACCGAGATCCCCGAAGCCGCCGTCCCTGGCGGCTTTCGTGTTTCCCGGCCACCCGTGATCCCCACGAACACCGTCAGCGGCGACGGCCTCGAGCCAGGAGGCCCAGGCCATGCAGCGTTCCGACTACGATTTCGACGTCGTCTCCGGCCCGTCCTACCCGCCGCCCGAACCGCCGCGCCCGGCGCCGGCGGGGCAAGCTCCGGCACCGCAGGGCGACGCCGTGGCGCGCTCCGCCCCGCCTGCCGTGCCCGCGCCGCAACCCGGCTGAGGCGGCGGGCCGCCTACCAGCGGTCCTGCGCCTGGAGCAGGTCGCCGCAACGGCGGTCGACCCGCGTGCGCGCCTCCTGCAGCAGGACCTCGAGCCCGCGCGGCACGGTGTTGCGCAGCACCTCGCGGTCCGCGGCGGCGCGCGAGGGCGCGTGGATCACCACCGACCAGCCCACCGCCTCGTCGCGCACTTCGAGCTGATGGCCTCGATAAAAGCGCCGTTGAACGATCCTGCCCCCAGGCATCGCGCGCGGCTCCTTGCCCTTCGGTGACGGCAGATATCCTGGCGATTGATCCCCGGCTCGCCAAGCCCGCCGCGGTGAGTTTCAATTACATGACAGTCAAGCTACAGTGAGGTTCGCCCCCTTACCGCGCCAAGGCGTGCAGCAGGACCGCCGCCGCCACCGAGACGTTCAGGCTCTCGACCGCACCGCTGCCGTCGAGCGTCACGCCGCCGGCGCAGGCGCCGAGCGTCGTTGCGTCCAGCCCCTCCTCCTCATTGCCCAGCACCAGCGCGATCGGCCGCTCCCGCGGCACCGCGAGCGGCGCCACGCCGCCACGCGCCACCGCCGCCACGCCGAGCAGGCGCGGCGCCACCGCGCGCAGCAGGGAAGGCAGCTCGGCGCGGAACAGCGCGAGGAATTCCAGCCCGCCCTCCGCGATGCGATAGGCCGCGTCCGACGGACCCGCCTGCCGCGGATCGGAGGACAGCACCAGGGCGCGGCAGCCGAAGAACGCCGCCGAGCGGGCGATCGCCCCGAGATTGTGCGGGTTGCCCACCCCGTCCAGCACCGGCAGCACCGGCGCGGCGAACAGCACCGCCGGCAGCCGCACCGGATCCAGCAGCGGCACCGCCCGCGGCACCGCCACCGCGCAGATCCCGCCGTGATGGGTGGTGCCGGCGATGCGCGCGAGCTCGGCCTCGCTCACCTCGCGATAGGGCCGGCGGGCGCGCGCCAGCAGGCTGCAATGCGGCCCTGCCTCGCGCCGCCGCGCCGGGGTGTGGAACAGCCGCAGCACCGATTGCGGCCGGCGGGCGAACAGCGCGGCGACGGCGGCGGCGCCGCAGATGCGGTCGGGCTCCTCCCTCACGCCCCCGCCAATGCCAGGAGCTGCGCGTGCTGCGCCTCCGCCACCTCGATGCCCTGGGCGGCCGCGGCCTCGGCCAGGGTCTGCCGCCGCGCCCCCGGCAGCCGCACCCCCTCCTCCTCCAGCATGGCGGCGACCAGCCGCTCGATCCCCGCGGCATAGCCCGCCGCGCCGGCGAGCGCGCCGGGATCCACCGCCAGCAGCGCATGGCCGAGCCGCGGCCGGTTGCCTGCCTCGACGAAGAAGCTGTCGGCCTCGAAGCCGAAGGCGGCGCCGGTAAGGGCACAGCACAGCAGCTCCACCATCAGCGCGAGCAGCGCGCCCTTGCTGCCGCCCATCGCCAGCATCGCCCCGCCGAGCGCGGCCTTGGCATCGGTGGTCGGCGCGCCGGAGGCGTCGAGCGCCCAGCCGAGCGGGATCGGCCGCGCTTCCCGCGCCGCCACCATGATCTTCCCGCGCGCCACCTCCGACAGCGCGAGGTCGATCACCAGCGGCGGCGCCTCGGGCCGCGGGAAGGCGGCGGCGACCGGGTTGGTGCCGAGCAGCGGCCGCGTGCCGCCCGCCACCGGCATCGCCGCCGGCGAGTTGGTGAAGGCCAGCGCCACCAGCCCCTCCCGCGCCAGCCGCTCCACCGGCAGGCCCATCGCACCCGAATGATGGCTGTTGGTGATACCGACGAAGGCGATGCCATGGCCGCGCGCGCGCCACGCCGCCTCGCGCACCGCCAGAGCGAGCGCCGGGTATGCGAGGCCATGCCCGGCATCCACCAGCGCGGCGCCGCCGCGCTCATTGGCGATGCGCGGCACCGCGGCGCCGTCGGCGCGGCCGTTGCGCAGGAACGCCGCGTATTGCGCGACGCGCGACAGCCCATGCCCGGCCTGGCCGGCCGCCTCGGCCGCCACCAGCGCGCGCGCCGTCTCGGCGGCCATCTCCGCCTGCGCGCCGGCGGCGCGCAGCGCGCGCCCAACCAGCGCCTCGGCTTCGGCCAGGCTCAGCCGCATGAGCCGGCCGGCGCGGCCGACGCGCGGCGAGGGGGTGGAACGGTGTGGTCGGTCATGCGGCGGTGGTGTAGGCGTGCTGGGGGGCGGAGTGAACTCCGCCCCCCAGACCCCCCACCTCCTTTTTTTGGATACGGGGAAGCGTGGAGAGCTCCGTTCTCAGCCCGACAACGCTGCGTCGCCTGAGAGTGCGGGAGCCGCAAGCACCAAGTCGCCAAAAAAAGGAGGTGGGGGGCTTGGGGGGCGGAGTTCACTCCGCCCCCCAATCTTACACCCCGAGCCGCTCCGCGGCCCCGCGCAGGAACCCGGCCAGCGCCCGGTGGAATTCCGGCTCCTCGAGCAGGAAGGCGTCGTGCCCCTTGTCGGTGGCGATCTCGACGAAGCTGACATTCGCCGCCGCGGCGTTCAGCGCGCGCACCAGTGCGCGGCTCTCCTCGGTCGGGAACAGCCAGTCGCTCGAGAAGGACGCCACGAAGAAGCGCGTCGGCGTGCCGCGGAACGCGGCGGCGACGTCGCCGCCATGCTCCGCGGCGAGGTCGAAATAGTCCATCGCGCGGGTGATGGTGAGATAGGAGTTGGCGTCGAAGCGGCGCACGAAGGTGGAGCCCTGGTGGCGCAGATAGCTCTCCACCTCGAACACGTCTTCCAGGAAAGTCAGCGCCGAGGCGCCGCGCAGCCGGCGGCCGAATTTCCGCGTCAGCGCCTGCTCGGAGAGATAGGTGATGTGCGCCACCATGCGCGCCACCGAAAGTCCCTTGGCGGGGATCCGCCCATCCTCCCAGTAGCGCCCGCCGCGCCAGTCGGGGTCCGAGTGGATCGCCGCGCGCCCCACCTCGTGGAAGGCGATGTTCTGCGCCGAGTGATGCGTGGCGGTCGCGATCGGCACCGCGGCGAAGACGGCATCCGGATAGGTCGCCGCCCATTCCAGCACCTGCATGCCGCCCATCGAGCCGCCGATCACGGCGAGCCAGCGCGCGATGCCGAGATGCTCCATCAGCCGCTTCTGCGCGCGCACCATGTCGCGGATGGTGATGTTGGGAAAATCGGTGCCCCAGGGGCGGCCCGCCGCGCCGCCCTCGGCGTCGGCCATCTCCGCCGGCGGGCCGGAAGAGCCCATGCAGCCGCCCAGCACATTGGCGCAGACGACGAAGACGCGATCGGTGTCGATCGGCCCGCCCGGGCGGACGACACTCTCCCACCAGCCGGGCTTGCCGGTGACCGGGTGGGTCTCCGCCACGTACTGGTCCGCGGTCAGGGCATGGCAGACCAGCACGGCGTTGCTGCGCGCCGCGTTGAGCGTGCCGTAGGTGCGATAGGCGACGGCGAGCGGCGCGATCACGGCGCCACAATCGAGGGCCAGCCCCTCGGCGAAGGCGGCGCGCTGGTGCTCCAGCGCCGGCAGGGCGAGGCCCTCGTTCATGCCGCGCAGCATTAGGACCAGGGGCAGCGGGCGGCAATGTCGCGTCCCGCTGCAAAAGGTCGCGTCCGGCCGCAAAAGCCCGCTCTGGGCACAACAGGGTGTTCACGCGCCCGCCAACGCCGTCTATTTCTGCCTGCCCAACCCAGCCCGGCGATGCCAGACTCCCCCTCCCCTCCGCCCGCCGCCGCGCCCGCCGACGACCTCGCCGCGCTCCGCGCCGAGATCGACGCGCTGGACGACGCGCTGCACGACCTGGTGATGACGCGCGCCGCCATCGTCGCGCGGCTGGCCGAGAGCCGCGCCAAGGGCGGCGGCCCGGCGCTGCGGCCGGGGCGCGAGGCGGTGGTGCTGCGCCGGCTGCTGGCGCGTCACCAGGGGGCCTTGCCGCGCGCCGCCCTGGTGCGTCTTTGGCGCGAGATCTTTGCCGTCAGCACCGCCATGCAGGGGAATTTCGCCATTGCGCTGTTCGCGCCCGAGGCGGGGCATGAGCGCCTCGCCCGCGAGCATTTCGGCGCCGCCACCCCGATGCGCCTGCACCCCACCCCCGCCCGCGCGCTTGCCGCGGTGACGGCGGGCGAGGCGACCGCCGCGGTGCTGCCGCTGCCCGCCGAGGAGGCCGAGGGGCCGGATGCCGCGTGGTGGGCGCATCTCGACGCGCTCCGCCTGCATGTCGTCGCCCGCCTGCCCTTCGTCGAGCAGCGCGAGGCGCCGAGCGCCTTCGTGGTCGGCCCGCTGCCGCCCGACGCCTCCGGCAGGGACCGCTCGCTGCTCGCGCTGGAGACCGAGGGCGAGTTCTCGCGCGACGGGCTGAGCCGGATGCTCGCCGGCGCCGGCCTCGCCCCGCAGACGCTGCTGCTGCGGCGGGAGGACCGCGTCACCCGCGCCCTCCTCGAGGTGGAGGGCTTCATGGCCGCCGCCGATCCGCGCCTCGCCGCGCTGCCCCAGCTTCGCCTGCAATTGCTCGGCGCCTATGCGGTGCCCGAGCCCGGAGACCGTGCATGACCGTGCTGCCGCGCCCCTCGGTGCTGTCCATCGAGCCCTATGTCGGCGGCGAGGCGCATCTGCCCGGCGTGAACCGCGTCATCAAGCTCTCCTCCAACGAGGGCCCCTTCGGCCCGCCGCCCGGCGCCATCGAGGCGATCCGCAACGCCGCGGCCGAGGCGCACCGCTACCCCGATGGCGGCGCCGAGGCGCTGCGCGCCGCACTCGGCGCGCGCTGGGGCCTCGATCCCGCCCGCATCGTCTGCGGTAACGGCTCGGACGAGCTGATCGCGCTGCTCATCCTCGCCTATGGCGGCGAGGGCACCGAGATCGTGATGTCCGCCCATGGCTTCCTGATGTACGACCTCGCCGGCCGCTGGGCCGGCAGCCGCGTCATCAAGGTGCCGGAGAAGAACCTGACCGCCGACGTCGACGGCATGATCGCCGCCTGCGGCCCGCGCACCAAGCTCGTCTTCCTGGCCAACCCCAACAACCCGACCGGCTCCATCCTGCCGCAGGCGGAGCTCGACCGGCTGCGCGCCGGCCTCCGGGACGACATCCTGCTGGTGCTCGATTCGGCTTACGCCGAATACGTCACCCTGCCGGGCTACGATGCCGGGGCGACGCTGGTGGACGCCTCCGGCACCACGGTGATGACCCGCACCTTCAGCAAGATCTTCGGGATGGGCGGGATGCGACTCGGCTGGGCCTATGCGCCGGCGCCCGTCGTCGATGTGCTGAACCGCATCCGCGGGCCGTTCAACGTGAACGCGATCGCCATGGCGGCGGGCATCGCCGCGCTCGCCGAGCCCGGCTGGATCGAGAAGAGCGTTGCGCACAACGAGACCTGGCGCGCCAAGCTCAGCGCCGGGCTGGAGGCCGCTGGCATCAAGGTGTGGCCGAGCCAGGGCAATTTCGTGCTCGCCGATTTCGGCACTCCGGCGAGGGCGCAAGCCGCCGATCTCGCGCTGCGCAAGCGCGGGCTGATCGTGCGCGCCATGGGCGCCTACGGCCTCGCTCCCTGCCTGCGCATCACCGTCGGCACCGCCGAGGAGAATGCGCTGGTCATCGACGCGCTCGCCGGCTTCATGGCCGCGCATGGCTGAACCGCTCTTCGAGCGTCTCTGCCTGGTCGGCATCGGGCTGATCGGGTCCTCGATCGCGCGCGTCGCGCGGGCGCGCGGCGACATCGCGCGGACCGTGGTGGCGACGACGCGCCGCGCCGAGACGCTCGCGCGCGTGCGCGAGCTCGACATCGTGGACCTGGTCGAGCCCGACCACACGCGCGCGGTGCAAGGCGCGGACTGCGTCATCCTCTGCATCCCGGTCGGCGCCTATGCGCCGGTGATGCGCGAGATCGCGCCGCATCTCGCGCGCGGCTGCATCCTCTCCGACGTCGGCTCCACCAAGGGCAGCGTGGTGCGCGACCTCGCGCCGCTGCTGTCGCAGGACGTGACCCTGGTGCCGGCGCATCCGATGGCGGGCACGGAATTCTCCGGCCCCGATGCCGGCTTCGCCGAGCTGTTCCAGAACCGCTACTGCATCCTGACGCCGCTCCCCGGCACCGATCCCGCCAAGGTCGAGAAGACCGCCGAGCTGTGGCGCCGCTGCGGCTCGATGATCGAGACGCTGGATCCCGCCACCCACGACAAGGTGGTGGCGATCGTGTCCCACCTGCCGCATCTCATCGCCTTCACGATCTGCGGCACGGCGGACGACCTCGCGCAGGAGACGCGCGAGGCGGTGCTGAAATTCGCCGCCTCCGGCTTCCGCGACTTCACCCGCATCGCGGCCTCGGATGTCGAGATGTGGCGCGACGTCTTCCTCAACAACCGCGACGCGCTGCTCGAGATGCTGGCGCGCTTCTCCGAGGACGCGCACGCCCTCGGCCGCGCCGTGCGCTGGGGCGAGGCGACGTTCATCGAGGACCGCATCCGGCGCGGGCGGAAGATCCGCCAGGGGCTGATCGAGCGCAAGCAGGCGTGAGCCTCTCGACCGCGCCGCCGCGGCGTGGCAGTTCGGGCCGATGCGGCCAAGCCTCCATCCGCGGCTGCTGAACGGACGCTTCGGCGATCCCGGCGTCTATGTCGAGGCGCTGCATCTCGCCGATGCGGTGTTGTGGGATTGCGGCGACCTCTCGGTGCTGACGCCACGGCACCTGCTGCGCGTCGGGCTGCTCGCCGTCTCGCACGCCCACATGGATCACTGGGCAGGGTTCGACTACCTGCTCCGCCTGCTGGTCGGCCGCGGCAAGCGCCTGCCCGTGGTGGGGCCGGCGGGCTTCGCCGAGCGGCTCTATCACCGCCTGCAGGGCTACACCTGGAACCTCGCCGAGCGCATCGCCGACGACCTGGTCTTCGAGGTGACCGAGGTCACGGCCGACGCCGCCTGGCCGCGCTGCCGGCTCCGCCTGCACAACCGCTTCGTGCCGGAGCCCGCAGCGCCGCTCGCCGCCGCGGCGGACGGCACCGTGCTGCGCCTCGGCCCGCTGCGGCTGCGCGCGGCGGTGCTGGACCACGGCACGCCGAGCCTCGGCTTCGCGCTCGAGGAGCCGATCCATCTGAATGTCTGGCGCTCGCGGCTGGAGAAGCGCGGCCTGCCCACCGGTCCCTGGCTCGCCGGCCTCAAGACCGCGGTCGCCGAGAACTACGCCGACGACCACCCCATCGCGATCTACGCCCGCGCCGCCGAGGCGCGCGGCGCCCCGACCCTGCCGCTCGCCGCGCTGCGCGACCTCGTCACGATCACCCCGGGGCAGCGCATCGCCTACCTGACCGACCTCGCCGACACCCCCGCCAACCGCGCCGCCGCGACGGCGCTCGCGGCGGAGGCCGACATCCTCTTCATCGAGTCGCCCTTCGCCGTGGCGGACGCCGCCATCGCCGCCGACCGCCGCCACCTCACCACCCGCGCCGCCGGGGAGATCGCCCGCGCCGCCCGCGCCCGCCGCATCGTCCCCTTCCATTTCTCGCCCCGCTACGCCGCGGAGGAAGCCCGGATGCTGGCCGAGATCGCGGAAGCGGCCGGAATGCGTACCGATATATGAGATTCGTGCTACCCTCGCCGGCATGACCACGCCCCGCCCGGCCAGCGGGCCCGACATCGCCGATCTCGGCATGCTGGCGCCGCTCGACCGCCCGCGCTCCGCCGCCGACACCGCCTTCGCCACGCTGCGCGAGGCGATCATCACCCTCGCCCTGCCGCCCGGCACCCTGCTCGCCCGCGCCGCCATCGCCGCCCGCCTCGGCGTCAGCCAGACCCCGGTGCGCGAGGCGCTGATCCGGCTGCAGGACGAGAGCCTGATCGAGGTGGTGCCGCACTCCGCCACGCGCGTCGCGCGCATCGACCTCGCCAATGCACGGCAGGCGCATTTCCTGCGGCTCGCCGTGGAGCTCGAGACGGTGCGGCGCATCGCGCGATCCCGCCCGCCCGGCGTCGCTCTACGACTTGCCGAGGAGCTCGCCTCGCTCCGCGCCCTGCTCGCGCGCGGCGATCTCGCCGGCTTCGCCAATGCCGACGAGACCTTCCACGCCGCGCTCTACGCCGCCGCCGAAGTGCCGGAACTCTGGGACCTGATCCGCAGCCGCAGCGGCCATCTCGACCGCCTGCGCCGACTGCATCTCCCCACGCCCGGCAAGGCCGAAGCGATTCTGCGCGAGCACGAAGCCCTCTCCGAAGCCCTCACCGCCGGCGACGCACCGCGCGCCGAGGCGGCCCTGCGCACGCACCTCTCCGGCACCTTCGCGGAGGTCGAGTCCATCCGGCAGTCGCACCCCGGCTATTTCTGAGCCGCACGGATTCGTAGGAAAAAGAAAGAGTGGGGGCGGAGAGAACTCCGCCCCCACACCCCCACCTCCTTTTTTTGGCTACTTGGTTCTGGCTCCTGCCGCACTCTCAGGCGCCACAGCGTTGTCGGGCCGAGAACGGAGCTCTCAACCTTGGGGGGCGGAGTTCATCTCCGCCCCCCGGTTCCGCTACGCGGCCCCCGATCTTTTCGCAAAGAGGCGCGGCCCCACCAGCGCCAGCGCCGCGAGCACCAGGATCGCCAGGCTCACCGGCCGCGTCACGAAGGTGCTCCAGTCGCCCTGGCTGATGGTCAGCGCCTGGCGCATCGCCTGTTCCGCCATCGGCCCCAGGATCATGCCGATCACCACGGGCGCGGTCGGGAAGTCGAAGCGCCGCATGAACATCGCCACCACGCCCAACCCATACAGCAGCACGAGATCGGTCAGCGAATTGCTGATCCCGTAGGTGCCGATCGTCGCGAAGACCAGGATGCCGGCATAGAGCAGCGGCGGCGGGATGGTCAGGATGCGCGCCCACAGCCCGACCAGCGGCAGGTTCAGCAGCACCAGCATGACATTCGCGATGAACAGCGAGGCGATCAGCGTCCACACCAGGTCCGCCTGCTGGGTGAACAGCAGCGGCCCCGGCTGGATGCCGTAGGACTGGAAGGCGGAGAGCATGATCGCCGCTGTCGCGCTGGTCGGCAGCCCCAGCGTCAGCATCGGCACCAGGATGCCCGCGGCGGCCGCGTTGTTCGCCGCTTCCGGACCGGCGACGCCCTCGATCGCGCCGGTGGTACCGAATTCGTGCCGGTGCTCCGGCTTCACCAGCTTCCGCTCGGTGTAGTAGCTCAGCATGGTCGGCATCTCGGTGCCGCCCGCCGGCATGACGCCGAAGGGAAAGCCCAGCGCGGCGCCGCGCAGCCACGGCGCGAAGCTGCGCTTCCAGTCCTCGCGCGACAGCATCAGGCGGCCGATCGGCCGCACCTCCGCCTTCGCCTCGTGCCAGCGCCAGGCGAGGAAGAGCGTCTCGCCCACGGCGAAGAGCGCCACCGCGACCAGCACGACATTCACCCCGTCCAGCAGCTCGGGGATGCCGAAGGTCAGCCGCGGCTGGCCGGTCTGCAGGTCGATCCCCACCAGCCCGAGCATCAGCCCGAAGAAGAGCGAGGTCAGCCCGCGCAGCGCGGAAGCCCCGAGCACGGCGGAGACGGTGACGAAGCACAGCACCATCAGCGAGCAATACTCGGCCGGCCCGAGCTTCAGCGCGAGCTCCACCACCACCGGCCCGAGGAAGGTGATGCCGAGCGTCCCCACCATCCCGGCGACGAAGGAGCCGACCGCGGCAGTCGCCAGCGCCGGCCCCGCGCGGCCGTTCTGCGCCATCTTCGCCCCTTCGAGCGCGGTGATGATCGAGCCGCTCTCGCCCGGCGTGTTGAGCAGGATCGAGGTGGTCGAGCCGCCATACATCGCGCCGTAGAACACGCCGCAGAACAGGATGAAGGCGCCGGTGGCGCTGACCTGGAAGGTGATCGGCAGCAACAGCGCGATGGTCAGCGCCGGCCCGATCCCCGGCAGCACGCCGACCGCGGTGCCGAGGAAGCAGCCGAGCAAGGCCCAGCCGAGATTGGCGAGGGAGAGGGCGCTGGCGAAGCCCTGCCCCAGATTTCCGAGCGCGTCCACGTCACAGGATGCCTTCCAGAACGCCGGCGCCGATATTCACGCCGAGCACGCGGCCGAAGAATTCGTAGGCCGCAAGCGTCACCAGCACGCCGACGACGAGATCGCGCAGCGGCCGCTTCGAGCTGAACGCCGCCGCGATCAGCACGAATTGCGCGGTCGCCGCGATGACGAAGCCGAGCCAGTCGATCAGCGCCAGGTTCACCAGCAGCCCCGCCCCGAGCAGCGCCAGGGCGCGCCAGTTCGCCGGCGCCGCCTCCGCCACCTCCGGCAGGTCGTGCGACCAGCCGCCGCGCAGCGCCGATCCGGTCAGCAGCAGCCCGAGCAGCAGCAGCCCGGCTCCCACCGCGTAAGGCACCACCGTTGGCCCGACCTGTGCGTAGATCGGCGACACCGGAATCGCCGCCGCCTGCCAGATGCCCAATGCGCCGAGCAGCAGCACGAAGATCCCGACCGCGAGGTCGGGCGCCGAGGACGGGGCGCGCATCACGCGAGCCCGATGTCCTTCAGCACCGCCTCGGTCTCGCGCAGGTCGCGCTGGAGAAAGGCCTCGAAATCGGCGCCGGCGAGGAAGGCATCCTCCCAGCCGCGCTGGTCGAGCAGCGCCTTCCAGGCCGGCAGCGCGTGCAGCTCGGTGACGAAGGCGATGAGCGCCTGGCGCGCCTCCGGCCGCACCCCCGGTGCCGCGAACACGCCCCGCCAATTCGCGGTCACCACGTCGATGCCGCTCTCCTTCAGGGTCGGCACGTTGGGGTCGAGCCGCCGCTCGCCCGTCGTCGCCAGGGCGCGCATCCGCCCCGCGCGGATCTGTTCCGAGAATTCGGACCAGCCGGAGATCCCCGCCTTCACCTGTGCGCCGAGGATCGCCGCCTGCGCCGGCCCGCCGCCGGGGAAGGCCACGTAGCTCGCCTGGCGCGCGCTGCGCCCCAAGGCGCGCAACATCAGCCCGAGCGTGATGTGATCCGTCCCGCCGGCCGAGCCGCCGGCGACGCTGACCGCGCCCGGATTGGCCTTCAGCGCATCGGCGAGCCCGGCGATGTCGCGGATCTCGGAGCTCGCCGGCACCACCACCACGCCGGTCTCCTCGGTCAGCCGCGCGATCGGCGTGACATTGGCGATCCCCACCGGCGTGCGATTGGTCAGCACCGCGCCGACCATCACGCTGCCCGCCACCATCAGCGCATCCGGCCGCCCGCGGCGCTGGCCGACGAAGCGCGGCAGCCCGACCGTGCCGCCGGCGCCGCCGACATTCTCGAACTGGAAATTCCCGACCAGCCCGGCCTGGCGCGCCACCTGCTCGATGGCGCGGCCGAGCCCGTCCCACCCGCCGCCCGGATTGGCGGGGATGAACATGACCAAGCTGGCGAAGCGCTGCTCGGCGCGGGCGGCGAGCGCCGGAGCCGTTGCGGCGGCGGCGAGCAGCATGCGGCGGGTGATCGTCATGACCGGCCGTTTCCTTCCTGGTAGCCGCACAGCAATGGCAAGCGGCGGAGCGGCTTGCAACCGCCCCACCCCGCCGCCGATGATCCGCCGAGGAACGGGGCGGCGCGCGGAAGGCCAGGTCATGTCGGATACTGCCAAGGACCCGCGGCTCTCGCGACGCGCCCTCGTGCTGCGGGCCGCCGCGAGCGGCGCCGGCACGGCCGCGCTCGCCGGCTGCGCCGCGCCGCCACCCAGCCCGATCTACGTCCCGCCGCCAGGAGCGGTGCAGACCGGCATCAATGACGGCGATCCCGCCGATCCGCCGGGCGGCGGCCGCGGCGGCTACGATCCGCGGCGCCCACGCACCGGCCTGACCGATTCCGATCCGAGCGACGGGACAGGCTATGGCCGTGGCCGTGCCCGCCGCGTGCGCACCGGCTGCAGCGACGCCGATCCGGCGGACGGCCTCAGCCTCGGCCGCCGCTGCGCGGTGCGCCGGAACTGAAGTCGGAAGAAGAAAGAGTGGGGGCGGAGTGAACTCCGCCCCCACACCCCCACCTCCTTTTTTTGGCTTATTGGCGCTGGTGGCTTCCGCGCTCTCAGGCGCCGCAGCGTTGTCGGGGTGAGAGCGGGGGTCGCCGGCCTGGAGGCGGAGTTCATCTCCGCACCCCGAGCGCGTACACCGGTGGCCGAAACCCATGAGGCAGAGATGACCGACCCGCGTTACCGCGCCCAGGACCTGCGCGATTTTGCCGCCGCGCTGTTCCGCGCCGGCGGCCTCGTCGAGGAGCAGGCCGCCGCCGTGGCCGAGGTGCTGGTCGAGGGCGACCTGCTCGGCCAGACCACGCATGGCCTGGCCCTGCTCGGCCCCTATCTCGATTCCCTCGCCTCCGGCGACATGGCCCGCGCAGGCGCGCCGGAACTCGTCGCCCGGACCGCCACCGCCGAGACCTGGGACGGGTGCAAGCTGCCCGGCCCCTGGCTGGTCCGCCGCGCCGCCGACACCGCCTCCGCCCGCGCCGCCGAGCACGGCATGGGCGCCGTGGTGATCCGCCGCAGCCATCACATCGGCTGCCTCGGCGCCTATCCGGGGGCGATCGCCGCGCGCGGCCAGATGCTGGTGCTGGCCTCGAGCGATCCCGCCACCGCCTCGGTCGCGCCGGTGGGCGGGACGCGGCGGCTGATCACGCCGAACCCGCTGGCCGCCGGGTGGCCGACGCCGGAAGGCCCGGTGATCATGGACATCAGCATGTCCTACACGACCAACGGCATGACCGCGCGCCGGCGCGCCGAGGGGCGGGAATTCGAGCATCCCTGGCTGCTCGACGGCGAGGGCCGCCCGAGCACCGATCCCAACGCCTTCTTCGCCGACCCGCCGGGCACGCTGGCGGCGCTCGGCGCGCCCTCCGCCCCGCACAAGGGGTTCGCGCTCGGCCTGCTGATCGAGGCGCTGACCTCGGCACTGGGCGGCTCCGGCCGCGCGGACGGCGCCACCGGCTGGGGTGCGGCGGTGTTCGTGCTGGTGCTGGACCCGCGCCATTTCGGCGGTACCGAGCCTTTCCTGCGCGAGACCGGCTGGATGGCGGAGGCGGTGCACAGCAACCCGCCCGCTCCCGGCGGCCCGCCGCCGCGCCTGCCTGGCGCCGGGGCGCTGCGCCGCAAGGCCGAGCAGCTTGCGGCGGGCATCGCGCTGCACCCTTCGATCCCCCCGGTCCTGGAGGCGCGCGGCCGCGCCGCCGGCGTTCCGCTGCCGCCGCCGGTCTGATCGCTGGAGAGCGGTTTCATCCACGGTGTGCGAAGAAGGCTGGGGGGCGGAGTTCACGTCGCGGCAGTGCCGCGACCCCCCCCTCCTTTTTTTGACTCATGGGAAGCGAGGAGAGCGCCGTTCTCAGCCCGACAACGCTGCGGCGCCTGAGAGTGCGGGAGCCGCAAGCGCCAATAAGCCAAAAAAGGAGGTGGGGGTCCGGGGGCGGAGTTCACTCCGCCCCCGGTGTCCAGCCTCCGAGTGCCGCGACGCCCCTGAAGCGCTTCATCGTCCCTCAATCCAGCCGCCGCTCAAATCGCTTGCGCACTGTGCGCTGCCGTGACGATATGGCGGTACGCGGGGGCGACGCCTGCGCCGAGGAGACCGGCGCAGCACACAGGAGTCGGGCGCGATGTCCCAAGAGAACGACCCCCGGCTTAGCCGCCGGCTGCTCATGCTGCGGCTGGCGACGCTGGGTGGCGCGGCGGCCGCGGCCGGGGCGGCACGGGCCGCGGAGCCTGCCGCGACCCCGGTCCAGTACCGCACCGGCTACACCGATCAGGATCCCGGCGACGGGCCCGGCTATGGCCGCGGCCCGGTGCGCCGCCCCTATACCGGCATGAATGACGGCGACCCGGGCGATCCCCCGGGCGGCGGCCGTGGCGGCTATCGCGGCGGCGGGCGCCCGTATACCGGCGTGAACGATGGTGATCCCGGCGACCCGCCGGGCGGCGGCCGCGGCGGCTATCGCGGCGGCGGGCGCGCCTATACCGGGGTGAACGACGGCGATCCGCGCGACCCCTCGGGCTATGGCGTGCGCGGCTATCGCGGCCGCAGCGTCACCGACAACGACCCCGGCGACGCGGCGGGTCGCGGCCGCGGCTGGCGCTGATGGCCGGCCGGCTCTCCCGCCGGCTGCTCGTGCTCGGGGTCTCCGCCGCCGGCGCGGCGCCGATGGCGGCCGAGGCGCAGCGCAGCGGCTATTCCGACAGCGACCCGCGCGACGCCGCCGGCTATGGCAGGCCGCGCACCGGCACCTCGGACGGCGATCCCCGCGATCCCGCCGGCCGCGGCCGCCCGCGCACCGGCTATTCCGACAGCGACCCGCGCGACGGCGCCGGGCGCGGCCGGCCCCATACCGGCGCCTCCGACAGCGACCCGCGCGACGCCGCCGGGCGCGGCCGGCCCCGCACCGGACTTTCCGACAGCGACCCGCGTGATGCCGCAGGCCAAGGCCGGCCCTATACTGGCGTCAATGACGGCGACCCGCGCGACCCGGCGGGACGCGGGAGGGGCTCGAGGCGTTGAGCGACACCACTCTGGCCGAGGCGGCCTGGCGCCTCGGCTTCGGCGATCTCCCGGTCGATGAGGGGATCGCGCTGCGCGAAGGCACGACCTGGCGGCATTTCCCCGCGCCCGACCCGGCGCGCTATGCCGGGTTGCTCTCCATCGCCGATCTCGACGCCTTCCTGCGCACCGACGCGGCGCGCACCCCGCGGATCAGCATGGCCGATGGCGGCCGCAAAGGCAGCGCCGCGGTGCCGCCGGAGGAGTTCATCGAGGAGGGCGGCGCCCGGGTGGACCTGCCGCGGCTGCTGGGCCGCTTCGATGCCGGCGCCACCCTGGTGGTCTCGCAATTCCACGAGCTCCACGCGCCGCTGGCCCGCTTCTGCCGCGGGCTGGAGAAGGCCTTCCTGCACGGGGTGCAGGCGAACATCTACCTGACGCCGCCCGGCGCGCAGGGATTCCGGGTGCATTTCGACACCCATGACGTGCTGGTGATGCAGATCGCGGGCCGCAAATCCTGGCGGGTGTGGGACCGCCTGCCCTTCGCCGCGCCGACCCGCCTGACCCCCTGGGCCAACAGCCACGAGCCCGAGGGCGACCCGCATGACGTGCTGATGGCCCCGGGCGACGCGCTCTACCTGCCGCGCGGCGCGATGCACGACGCCGCGGCGCAGCGGGGCGAGGCCTCGCTGCACGTCACCGTCGGCCTGCTCGAGCCCTCCATGGGCGAGATGCTGCGCAACCTGATCGACACTCTGGAAGCAGGGGACGCGTCCTTCCGCGCCAGCGTGCCGAGCTGGCGGCTCGGCGAGCCGGACGGCGTCGCCGCCGTGCAGGCGCGGCTCGGCCCGCTGCTCGCCCGGCTGGGCGCGCCGGATGTCGCGGAGCGCCTCGCCATGGCGACGCTCGACCGGGTGGCGCAGGACCGGCTGAGCCTCGCGGGACGCGGGCTGATGACGCCGCCACCCGGGCCGGAGGAGCGGCTGCGCCTCGCCGATGCCATGCACCACCACCTGGTGCCGCTGCCGGAAGGCGGCGCGGCGCTGCGCTGGTACGGCGGGGTGCAGCGGCTGAGCGCGGATGAGCTCGGCTGGCTGATGGCGATCGAGGAAGGCGCCGCCCCCGGCGCGCTGGGCGAGGACGCGCTCGCCTTCGCGCGACGCCTGGGGGCGCTGGGGCTCCTGGAACGCGGGTAGGGCGGCACTCCGAGGCTGGACACTGGGGAAGGAGTGAACTCCTTCCCCAGACCCCATCCTCCTTTTTTTGGCGAATGGGAAACGTGGCGAGCTCCGTTCCGAGCCCGACAACGGCGCGGCGCCTGAGAGTGCGGGAGCCGCAAGCGCCAATAAGCCAAAAAAAGGAGGTGGGGGGTCTGGGGGGCGGAGTTCACTCCGCCCCCCAGCCTTACGCGCGCAACGCCCCGGGGATCAGCGCCCCATGCGCCGCAAGCAGGTCGTCCACCAGGGCGTGGATCTGATCCAGGTCCAGCTCCGCCGCGGTGTGCGGATCGAGCATCGCCGCGTGATACACGTGATCCCGCCGGCCGCTCAGCACCGCCTGCACCGTCAGCTCCTGCACGTTCACATTGGTCTGGATCAGCGCCGCGAGCTGCGGCGGCAGCGCCCCGATGCGCAGCGGCTGCACGCCCAGGCGGTCCACCAGGCACGGCACCTCCACGCAGCACCCGACAGGCAGGTTGGCGATCAGCCCGTCATTCGGGACATTGCCGTAGATCGCCCGCGGCACGCCGGTCTCGACGCCATGGATGATCTCCGCCGCGTATTCCACCGACCGCGCCACCGCGATCGGCGCCGCCGGATCCATCAGCCGCTTTGACAGGCTCTCCCACCCCGCGATCTGGCTCACGCAGCGCCGCGGATACTCGTCGAGCGGAATGCGGAAGCGCTCGATGAGCTCCGGCCGCTGCGACTTGATGAACCAGGGCACGTATTCGGCGAAATGCTCGCTGCTCTCGGTCACGAAATAGCCGAGACGGCGGAACGCCTCGTAGCGCACGCGGTTCGCCTCCGGCACGCGGCCTTCCTCCAGCACCCGGCGGATCAGCGGGTACAGGTCCTCGCCCTCCCGCTCGAAGCGCAGATAGAAGGCCATGTGGTTGATGCCGGCGACGAGATAGGAGATCGCCTCCGCCGGCACGTCGATATCCGCCGCGAGCTCGGCCGCGGTCAGCCGCACCGAATGGCACAGCCCCACCGTGCGGATGCGGCTGCCGCGCGCCAGCCCCATGCAGTTCATCGCCATCGGGTTGGCGTAGTTGAGATGCAGCACCCCCGGGCACCGCCGCTCCATCTCCGCGGCGATCTCGAGCAGCACGGGAATCGTGCGCAAGCCCCGCATGATGCCGCCGATGCCGAGCGTGTCGCCGATGGTCTGGCGCAGCCCGTAGCGCTTCGGCACCTCGAAATCCGTCACCGTCGCCGGCGCGTAGCCGCCGACCTGGATCATCGTCAGCGCGTAGTCGGCGCCGTCCAGCGCCGCGGCGCGATCGGTGGTCGCGGTGATCTCCGCCGGCGCCCCGAGATGCGCGCTCACCCGCCGCGCCACCATCTCGGATTCGCGCAGCCGCCGCGCATCGATGTCGAACAGCGCGATCCGCGCCCCGGCGAGCTCCGGATACGACAGGATGTCGCCGATCAGGTTCCTGGCGAAGACGGTGCTGCCCGCACCGATGAGGACGATCTTCGGCTTCCGCATGCCCGCTCGCCAGCACAGCGCCGCCGGCGATGCCAGCCCTGCGGCATGACAAGATCGGGAGGCGATGGGCCCGGCAGGACTCGAACCTGCAACCAAGCCGTTATGAGCGGCCCGCTCTGACCGATTGAGCTACAGGCCCCGCGGGGACCACCCCGGGCCGTGCGCATCCATGGCGAGGCGCGCGGCCCAAGGCAAGCGCCCTACTGGGCCGCCAGGAAGGCCCGGATGCGGTCCCCGGCCTGCGTCATGAACAGCACGCCGTTGAGATGCCCGCGCTCTCCGGTGATCTCCGCCACCTCCACCGGCCGCCCGGCGCGGCGGAGCTGCTCCACCATCTCCTGCACCCCCGGATAGAGGAACACCCGGTCGGTCTGGGTCGGCACCACCAGCCAGCGCGCGCGGCTCCGCTGCAGGGCCGCTTCCATGCTGGGATACTCGTTCAGGAACAGCTGGTTGGCGCGCACGATGTAGAGGAAGGCGTTGGCATCCGTGGTGCGCGCCCGCGCCGCCCCGGCGGCGTCGAGCACCTGCTCGACCTGGAAGCGGTCGCCGATGCGCCGCGCCGGGTCCTGCCCCTCCGCCGCGCGGCGATCGAATTGCCGCGTCCACAGCCGGTCCTGCGCGTGCAGCGTGACCACCTTCCACGCCTCGGCGAGGCCGCGCGCCGGCGGCTCGCGCCCGTAATACTCGCCCTCCCGCCAGTTCGGATCGAGCCGGATCGGCGCCGCCCAGATGTTCAGCCAGCCCTGCATCCAGGCATCGATATCGGCCGAGATCGCCGGCATCACCCGCGCGACCATCTCCGGATACGCCGCGGCCCATTCGATGGCTTGCAGCCCGCCCATCGATGGCCCCGCCACCAGCGCGAGCCGCCGCACGCCAAGGCTGTCGAGCAGCAATTTCTGCACCTCGACGAAGTCGCGCATGGAGACCACCGGGAAGCTCATGCCCCAGGGCCGGCTGGTCGCGGGGTTCACGCTCTGCGGCCCGGTGGTGGTCGTGTTCGGGTCGGTGTTGACATTGGTCAGCGTGTCGGCGGCGACGACGAAATAGCGGTCGGTGTCGATCGGCTTGCCCGGCCCGATGATCGCATCCCACCAGCCGGGCGGCCCGCCGGCCGCGAACCGCCCCCAGGCCTGGCTGTTGCCGCTGAAGAAATGCGCGACCAGGATGGCGTTGTCGCCCGCCGCGTTCAGCGTGCCGGCGGTCTGGTAGCCGATGCGCACCGGGATCTCCGCGCCGCCGCGCGTGCGGTAATTGGCGACCTCGAAGACCCGCTTCTGCACCACCTCCTGCGCGGCGGCGGCGACCGGCAGCGCCAGCACCGCCGCGAGCAGCGCCGCAAACACCCTGCGACCGACCATGAACGCCTCTCTCCCCAAGGAATCGCTGCCTCGTGATCCTGCTCGTTGCGCAGGCGGGCGTCCAGCGAAGTTGCCGATTCGGTCAACCGACACTACCTATTGTGCGATGCAGCAATCGAGGCAGATCATGGACCTCGCCCGTATTCCCGCCGGCCGGGCCCCGCCCTACGACCTCAACGTCGTGGTCGAGATCCCGCAGGGCAGCCAGGTGAAGTACGCGTTCGACCCGGACAGCGGCGCGATGGTGGTCGACCGCGTCCTCGCCGCCCCCATGGCCTACCCGGCCGCCTATGGCTTCATCCCCGGCACCCTGGCCGAGGATGGCGCCCCGATCGGCGTGCTGGTGCTGCTGCCGGCGCCGGTGGTGCCGGGCTGCGTGCTGCGCGCCCGCCCGATCGGGGTGTTGCTCCTGGAGGACGCATCGGGGCCGGACGCCAAGATCGTCTGCGTGCCCCATGACGAGGTCCACCCGGTCTATGCCGGCGTGACCTCCGCCCAGAAGCTCCCGGCCATCACCCGCAACGCCATCGAGCACTTCTTCGCCACCGACAAGGACCTCGAGGCGGAGAAGTGGGTGAAGGTGAAGGGCTGGGGCAGCGCGGAAGACGCCGCCTCGCTGATCCGCACCGCCATCGCGGCTGGCCGGACCGGATACCGCACGGCCGCCGAGTGAGCCGGCCGGGGGCCCTCCCCCCGGCGATGCCTGAGCCCCCCGCCGCGCCCGAAACCCGGACGTCGGGAGGGCCACGGCGCGTCCCGACGTGGACACCTGCCCCGCGCCGTCTCCCCAACCCGGGACCTCCCCTCCCCCGCACGGTGGCACCCCAGCCGGCGCACAGGCGACGACCCCTTCCGGCGCACCCGCCGGGCAGACGTTGCGCAGTGCAGCGAAGTCCCACTAGCTTGCCTCCCGTCATGCCACGGCGCGGCGGGCCCTGATCGCGCCTCATGAGGGGGAAGAAAGTCCTTGCTGACCGTATCCTTGCTCCTGGTCATCGCGCTGGGAGCGCTGTCCATCGCCTACGGCGTCGTCACCGCCCGGGAAGTGCTCGCGCGCGACCCCGGCAGCGAGCGCATGCAGGAGATCGCCCGCGCCATCCAGGAAGGCGCCTCCGCCTACCTCAAGCGCCAATACACCACCATCGGCATCGTCGGCGTCGTGCTGTTCGTGCTGGTGTTCTGGCGCCTCGGCGCCGCGCCGGCGATCGGCTTCGCGATCGGCGCCCTGCTCTCCGGCGCCGCCGGCTTCATCGGCATGAACGTCTCCGTGCGCTCCAACCTGCGCACCGCGCAGGCGGCGATCGGCTCCCTCGGCGAAGGCCTCGACGTCGCCTTCAAGTCCGGCGCCATCACCGGCATGCTGGTCGCCGGCCTCGCCCTGCTCGGCGTCGCGGTCTATTTCTTCATCCTCACCGTCCTCGGCGGCCTGCCCGTCAACAGCCGCACCGTGATCGACGCGCTCGTCGCCCTCGGCTTCGGCGCCTCGCTGATCTCCATCTTCGCCCGTCTCGGCGGCGGCATCTTCACCAAGGGCGCCGATGTCGGCGGCGACATGGTCGGCAAGGTCGAGGCCGGCATCCCCGAGGACGACCCCCGCAACCCCGCCACCATCGCCGACAATGTGGGCGACAATGTCGGCGACTGCGCCGGCATGGCCGCCGACCTGTTCGAGACCTACGCCGTCACCATGGTCGCCACCATGGTGCTCGCCTCCATCGCCTTCGCCGATCCCGCCCTGGCCTGGCGCGGCATGCTCTTCCCGCTCGCGATCGGCGCCGTCTGCGTCGTCACCTCCATCGTCGGCACCTATTTCGTCAAGCTGCCCGCCAACAACTCCATCATGGGCGCGATGTATCGCGGCTTCATCGTGACCGGCGTGCTCTCGCTCGTGCTGCTGCTGCCGCTGACCTACATCGTGTTCGGCTTCGGCACCCTGACCGTCGCCGGCTCGAGCTTCGGCCCGCTCGCCCTGTTCGCCTGCGGCGTGGTCGGGCTGGCGGTCACCGGCCTCATCATCTGGATCACCGAATACTACACCGGCACCGGCTTCGGCCCGGTGAAGGCGATCGCCGAGGCCTCGGTCACCGGCCACGGCACCAACGTCATCCGCGGCCTCGCGGTCAGCATGGAATCCACCGCGCTCCCCGCCCTCGTCATCATCTTCGGCGTGCTGATCAGCTACGGCCTCGCCGGCCTCTACGGCATCGCCATCGCCGTCACCACGATGCTGGCGCTGGCCGGCATGGTGGTCGCCCTCGACGCCTTCGGCCCGGTCACCGACAATGCCGGCGGCATTGCCGAGATGGCGGGCCTGCCCAAGGAGATCCGCCACACCACCGATGCGCTCGACGCGGTCGGCAACACCACCAAGGCGGTGACCAAGGGCTACGCCATCGGCTCCGCCGGCCTCGGCGCCCTGGTGCTGTTCGCCGCCTACACCCAGGACCTCAACTACTTCGCGGCCAATCCCGCCGAGTTCCCCTACTTCGCGGGCATCGGCAGGCTCGCCTTCTCCCTTGCCGACCCCTACGTCGTCGTCGGCCTGCTGTTCGGCGGCCTGCTGCCCTACCTCTTCGGCGGCATGGCGATGACCGCGGTCGGCCGCGCCGCCTCCAGCGTGGTGGAGGAAGTCCGCCGCCAGTTCCGCGAGAAGCCCGGCATCATGCAGGGCACCGACCGCCCCGATTACGGCCGCGCGGTCGACATGCTCACCCGCGCGGCGATCAAGGAGATGATCATCCCCTCGCTGCTGCCGGTGCTGTCGCCGCTGGTGATCTACTTCGGCATCCAGGCGATCGGCGGCAAGGCGGCGGCGTTCTCCGCCCTCGGCGCCATGCTGCTCGGCGTCATCGTCACCGGCTTCTTCGTCGCCGTCAGCATGGCGACCGGCGGCGGCGCCTGGGACAACGCGAAGAAGTACATCGAGGACGGCCACCACGGCGGCAAGGGCTCGGAAGCCCACAAGGCCGCGGTCACCGGGGACACCGTCGGGGATCCGTACAAGGATACCGCCGGGCCGGCGGTGAACCCGATGATCAAGATCACCAACATCGTGGCCCTGCTGCTGCTCGCGATGCTCGCGCACAGCTGAGGACAGGAACCGGGGAGGAAGATGAACTCCCTCCCCGGACCCCTCCCTCCTTTTTTTGGCACTTGGCGCCAGCCCGACCCGCAGGCTTCAAGGCCAGGCCGTCGTCTTGCCGAGAACGGAGCACGCAGTGGAAGCGGTGATCGTCCGGACCTCGGCCTTGCCGCTGCCCTGGATGGCAGCCATCGTCCTGCTGGTCACCGCCGCCGGCACCACCCTCGCCGTGGTTCTGGCACGCCTGGTGCGGCGGGACCTCGACACCGTCCTGCCGACGCCGCCCGCCGCCTTCATGGCGACCCTCTTCGCGCTCTTCGTCTCCTTCCTCGCCAGCAGCGTGTGGGAAGACGCCGCCCGCGCGCGCGACGCCGTGGAAGCCGAAGCCGCCGCGCTGCTCGACGCCCGCGCCTACCTCACCCTGCTCCCCGAAGACCAGGCGAACCGCATCGGCGCCCTGCTGCGCAGCTACGTCGCCGAAGTCGCCGGGCGCGAATGGCCCGCCATGTCGCATGGCAGGGACAGCCCCGAAGCCGACACCATGCTGGTCGAGCTCCGCCTCGCCGTCCTCGCCCTCGGCGATACCAGCACGCGCGCGGCCGCCGGCCTCCAGCGCAGCGCCGACAGCATCGCCCGCGCGCGGGACCAGCGCCTCTCGGTCGCCCATGCCGTGGTCAGCGCGCTGAAATGGGCCGCCGTGCTCTGCCTCGGCTTCTCCGCGCTGTTCGCGCTCTCGCTCGCCACCCCCGGCCATGTGTACGACCAGCTGCTCGGCCTCGGCCCCGCCTGCGTCGCCATAACCGTCGGCCTGCTCGTCGTGATGGCGACCGACCGGCCCTTCCTCGGCCAGGTCTCGGTCACCCCTCAGCCGCTGCTCGCCGCCGCCGCCGACCTGCCCGGCGGGCGCGAATGACCCCGGCCCGATCCCGGACGACGCGCGCCTTGGGCACAACGGCCGTGGCGCACGAGGCCGTGCGCGTCGCCCACGCGCGGCGGCCCGGCCGCGCCTGCCCCCTTCACGACCGGCCGGTCGCTTCCCTTCTTACTGCCCGAGGAGGAAATGCCATGCCGATGCCCGACGTGCCGGAATCAGCCCTGGTCCTGCACCACGCCCCGCAATCGCGCTCCATCGTCGCGCAATGGATGCTGGAAGAGTTGGGCGAGCCCTTCACCTTCCAGCTCGTCAACCTCCGGCGCAACGAGCAGCGCGGCGCCGAGCACCTCGCCGTCAACCCGATGGGCAAGGTCCCCGCGCTGCGCCATGGCGCGGTTCTCGTGACCGAGGCGGCGGCGATCTGCGCCTATCTCGCCGATGCCTTCCCGCAGGCCGGGCTGGCGCCGCCGCATGGCGACCCGCTGCGCGGCCCTTACTACCGCTGGCTGTTCTTCGGCCCGTCCTGCCTGGAGCCCGCCATCGTGGACCGCATGCTGAAGCGCGAGCCCGGCCCGGCGATGATGCTGGGCTACGGCGACTTCGACACGCTCATGGAGGTGCTGGCGCGCGCGGTCTCGCACGGCCCCTACCTGCTCGGCGAGCAATTCACCGCCGCCGACGTGGTGATCGGCGCCGGGCTGCAATGGGGCATGATGACCGGCGCGGTGCCGGCGCGGCCCGAGTTCACCGCCTATGCCGATCGGCTGAAGGCGCGGCCGGCGCTGCAGCGGGTTTACGCGAAGGACGCGGAACTCGTGGCGGCGCAGCAGAATTAGCTGGGGGGCGGAGTTCACGTCGCGGCAGTGCCGCGTCCCCCCCAGACCCCCCACCTCCTTTTTTTGGCTTATTGGCGCTGGCTCCTCCCGCACTCTCAGGCGCCCCAGCGTTGTCGGGCTGAGAACGGAGCTATCCACGCTTCCCCATATCCAAAAAAAGGAGGGATGGGGTCTGGGGAAGGGAGTTCATCTCCCTTCCCCAGTCTTCGCGAAGGTCACCAGCTCCGCCCCTTCCTCCACCATCTCGTCCACCCCGTGGCGCACCGCTTCCACCACGCCCGCCATCGGCGCGCGCAGGGTGATTTCCATCTTCATCGCCTCGATCACCAGCAGCGGCGCGTTCTTCGCGACGGCGTCGCCCGGCTGCACCAGCATGCGTGTCACGCGCGCGGGGATCGGCGCGGTGACGCGTTCGCTGCCCGCGGTCTCGCTGCGTGGCGGCGCCAGCGGATCGAGCTGCGTCACCGCATGGTTGCGCCCGCCGAGGATGACGGTGAGCTCCGCGCCCTGCCGCACCACGCGCAGCCGCCGCGCGATGCCGTCGAGCAGCAGCAGCGGCCCCGCCGCATCCTCGGTCAGTTCCGCGCGCGCGCTGCCGCCGGGCAGGTCGAGGCGGAAGCGGCCATCGGAAAGCGGGTGCGTGCGCAGCGCGATGGTGGCCTCGTCGCGGCGGAAAAGCAGGTCCTGGTAGCCGTCGCCGTTCAGCCGCCAGGCATCCAGCGCGGCCCAGGGCGAGAAGGGATCGCCGCTGCCCTGCGCCTCCGCGGCCAGCGCGGCACGCTGATCGCGCAGCACCGCGAGCGCCGCGGCGGCCAGCACGGCGTCGTCGTCGCCGGCCGGCGGTTCGGCGAGCAAGCTGTCGGCGTGACGCGCGATGAATCCCGTGTCGAGCTGCGCGGCACCGAATGCCGGATGCGCGGCGATCGCGCGCAGCAGGCCGAGATTGGTCTGCAGGCCCACCACCTCGTATTCCGCCAGCGCCGCGCCGAGCCGCGCGACGGCCGCGCGGCGGTCCTCGCCCCAGACGATCAGCTTGGCGATCATCGGGTCGTAATAGGGCGTGATGGCATCGCCTTCGCGCACGCCGGTGTCCACGCGCACTTGTCCCGGGATTTCGCGCGGCTGCCTGAGATGCAGCAGGCGGCCCACCGCCGGCCGGAAATCCTGTGCCGGGTCCTCCGCGTAGATGCGCGCCTCGATCGCATGGCCGCGGATCGCGAGCTGGTCCTGCGCGAGCGGCAGAGGCTCCCCCGCGGCGACGCGCAATTGCCATTCCACCAGGTCCTGCCCGGTGATCATCTCGGTCACCGGATGCTCGACCTGGAGGCGCGTGTTCATCTCCATGAAGTAGAAGTCGTCGCCTTCGGAGATGAATTCCACCGTGCCCGCGCCGACATAGCCGACCGCGCGCGCCGCGGCGGCGGCCGCCTCGCCCATCGCCTCGCGCCGCGCCGGATCCATGCCCGGCGCCGGCGCTTCCTCGATCACCTTCTGGTGCCGCCGCTGGATCGAGCAGTCGCGCTCGAACAGCGAGAGCGTGTTGCCCCTTGCGTCGGCGAAGACCTGGATCTCGATATGCCGCGGCTGCGTCAGGTATTTCTCGATCAGCACGCGGTCGTCGCCGAAGGAAGCGAGCGCCTCGCGCTTGGCACCTTCCACCGCGGCGGCGAGCTCCTCCGACCGCTCGACGATGCGCATGCCCTTGCCGCCGCCGCCGGCGCTCGCCTTGATGAGCACGGGGAATCTGATGCGCTCCGCGGCCGCGGCGAGGGTTTCCGCATCCTGCGCGGTGCCGTGATAGCCGGGCACCAGCGGCACGCCGGAGCGCTCCATCAGCGCCTTGGATTCCGCCTTCGAGCCCATGGCGCGGATCGCCGCCGCCGGCGGGCCGATGAAGACGATCCCCGCCTGCGCGCAGGCCTCCGCGAATTCCGCGTTCTCGGAGAGGAAGCCGTAGCCCGGATGGATCGCCTGCGCGCCCGAGCGCCGCGCGACGTCCAGAATCCTGGGGATGACGAGATAGCTCTCGCGCGCCGGCGCCGGCCCGATCGGCCAGGCCTCGTCGGCGAGGCGCACATGGCGCGCGCCCGCATCGGCTTCCGAATACACGGCGACCGTCGCGATGCCGAGGCGCCGTGCCGTCGCAACCACCCGGCAGGCGATCTCGCCGCGATTGGCGATCAGGATCCTGCTGAACATCGCGCTCACATCCAGGACCGGCCGCGACGCGGCGGCGCGGCAGACGGCTGGCGCCGCGTGCAGGCGACTTCGACGCCCCGAGCGATCCCGCTGCGACTGGCCATCAGGACATTGCCGAACATCGCCGTCACATCCGGAACAGGCCGAAGCGCGTCTCGGGGATCGGCGCGTTGAGTGCCGCAGACAGGCCGAGCGCGAGCACGCGCCGCGTATCCGCGGGATCGATCACCCCGTCATCCCACAGCCGCGCCGTCGCGTAGTAAGGGTGCCCCTGCGCCTCGTATTGCGCGCGGATCGGCGCCTTGAACGCTTCTTCCTCCTCCGCGGGCCAGGCGCCGCCGCGCGCCTCGATGCCGTCGCGCCGCACGGTCGCGAGGACGCTGGCCGCCTGCTCGCCGCCCATGACGCTGATGCGCGCATTCGGCCACATCCACAGGAAGCGCGGGCCATAGGCGCGGCCGCACATGCCGTAATTCCCCGCGCCGAAGCTGCCGCCGATGATCACGGTGAATTTCGGCACCGCGGCGGTCGCCACCGCGGTCACAATCTTCGCCCCGTCCTTGGCGATGCCGCCCGCCTCGTATTTCCGCCCCACCATGAAGCCGGTGATGTTCTGCAGGAACACGAGCGGAATGCCGCGCTGGGCGCACAGCTCGATGAAATGCGCGCCCTTCTGCGCGCTTTCCGAGAACAGGATGCCGTTGTTGGCGACGATGCCGACCGGGTAGCCCCAGACATGCGCGAAGCCGCAGACCAGCGTCGGCCCATATAGCCGCTTGAACTCGTCGAGCTCGCTGCCGTCCACGATGCGCGCGATCACCTCGCGCACGTCATAGGGCGTGCGCAGATCGGGCGGCACCACGGCGTACAGCTCCGCCGGATCGTGAAGCGGCGCCACCGGCGCCCGCAGCGCGACCGCCGGGCGCTTCACGGTGTTGAGGCCGGCGACGATCCGCCGCGCGATCCCCAGCGCATGCGCGTGGTTCTCGGCATAGTGGTCGGTCACGCCGGAGACGCGGCTGTGCACATCGGCGCCGCCGAGCTCCTCCGCGCTCACCACTTCCCCCGTCGCGGCCTTCACCAGCGGCGGGCCGGCGAGGAAGATGGTGCCCTGGTTGCGCACGATCACGCTCTCATCCGACATCGCCGGCACATAGGCGCCGCCTGCGGTGCAGGAGCCCATCACCACCGCGATCTGCGCGATGCCCTCTGCCGACATGCTGGCCTGGTTGTAGAAGATCCGCCCGAAATGGTCGCGGTCGGGGAAGACCTCGTCCTGGTTCGGCAGGTTGGCGCCGCCGGAATCCACCAGGTAGAGGCAGGGCAGCCGGTTCTGCAGCGCGATCTCCTGCGCGCGCAGATGCTTCTTCACCGTGACCGGGAAATAGGTGCCGCCCTTTACCGTCGCGTCGTTGGCGACGATCATGCATTCGCGCCCCGCGACGCGCCCGATGCCGGTGATGATCCCCGCGGACGGCACCTCGCCGCCATACATTCCCTGCGCCGCGAGCTGCCCGATCTCGAGGAAGGGCGAGACGGGATCGATCAGCGCGCGGATGCGGTCGCGCGGCAGCAGCTTGCCGCGCGCGAGATGCCGCTGCCGCGCCGTCTCGCCGCCGCCCTGCCGCACCGCATCGGCCGTGGCGCGCAGATCGGCGACCAGCGCGCGCATCGCCTCGGCATTGGCGCGCGCCTCCGCCCCGCGCGGATCGAGCTGGGATTCGATCACCGGCACGCCGCACCCCGCATCGCTTCCCTCCCTCTCGCGCCGCCAGCATGCCCTTTCCGGCCGCTTCGTGCCAACGCCTCAGGGCAGCAGGGCGAGCGCGCAGCTCGCCACCAGCAGCGCCGCCAGCACCAGATTGGCCAGGCGCGAGGCCACCGGATTACGCAGCAGCCGCGCCAGCGATGCCCCGGCCAGCAGCCAGGCGAGATGGATCGCGACGATCATCGCCGCCAGCACGGCGGTCTTCAGCGCCGCCGCCTGCGCCGGGGAGAACCCTTCCAGCCGCGATCCCGCGAAGACCGCGGCGATCGCCACCCAGGCCTTGGGATTGCCGATGCCGAGCAGCAGCCCCGCACCCAGCGAGGGCGCCGGCGCCGCCGCATCCCGCGCCGCGAGCGGCGGCGCGCGCGCGATGCGCAGCGCGAGGTAGAGGATGTAGAGCGCCGATGCCGCGGTCACCACCGGCACCAGGAAGGGGACCGCGAGCGCCAGCGCCAGCATGCCGCTCGCGACGACGAGCAGCACCGCGATCGTCGCCAGCACCAGCCCCGCGACATAGCCGAGCGCGCGGCGCGCGCCGAAGGCGGCGCCCACCGCCGTCACGCTGATGGTGGAGGGGCCGGGGCTGCCCATCAGCGCCGCGGCGCTCAATACCAGCGGCCAGAGTCCCTCGGGCATGAGCGCGCGCCGCGGCTGCCCGGCTACACGTCCAGATTCGCGACCTTCAGCGCGTTCCCCACGATGAAGTCGCGCCGCGGCTCCACCAGATCGCCCATCAGGGTGGAGAACACCTGCTCGGCATCCTCGACATCCTCGACCTTCACCTTGAGCAGGGTGCGCGTCGCCGGATCCAGCGTGGTCTTCCACAGCTGCTCGGGGTTCATCTCGCCGAGGCCCTTGAAGCGCTGGATGGAGAGCCCCTTGCGGCCCTGCGCCATGACGCGCTCGAAGGCGGCGAGCGGCCCCGGCGCCTCATGCGCATGCGCGTCCAGCGTCACCACCGCATGCGGCACGAAGTCGCGCCCGAAGCGCTCGCGCCGCTCGTCCAGCCAGCGCGCATCCGCCGCGCGCAGCAGCGACGCCTCCAGCGCGTGCCGCTCGGTCACGCCGCGCACGGTGCGCGCCAGCGTCAATCCCTGCTCGCTCACCGCGACCTTCCAGCCGCGCTCGTTCTCCGGCGCCAGCCCGTCCAGCCGCTGCGCGAGCAGCTGCGCCGCCGCCAGCGCGCGGTCCTGATCCAGGGTCAGCGCGCCGGCCACGGCAGCCTGCTCCAGGATCTCGAGCGGCAGGTTGCCGGCGAGCCGGCGGATGCGCTGCGCCGCCTGGCGCAGGAACTCGATCTCCTCGCGCAGCGCCGCCGCTTCCAGCGCGCGCCCATCGGGATAGGCGAGCCGCGCCCCCGCCAGCGCCTTCTCCACCAAGAAATCCTCGAGCGCGCGGTCGTCCTTCAGGTAGCGCTCGTCATTGCCGCGCTTCGCGCGGTAGAGCGGCGGCTGCGCGATGTAGAGATGGCCGCGTGCGATCAGCTCCTGCATCTGGCGGAAGAAGAAGGTCAGCAGCAGGGTGCGGATATGGCTGCCATCCACATCGGCGTCGGTCATGATGATGATGCGGTGGTAGCGCAGCTTGCCGGCGTCGAAGCCGCCCTCCTTCGCCTCGTCCTTGCCGATGCCGGTGCCGAGGGCGGTGATCAGCGTGCCGATCTCCGCACTCGACAGCATGCGGTCGAAGCGCGCGCGCTCCACGTTCAGGATCTTGCCCTTGAGCGGCAGGATCGCCTGGAAGGCGCGGTCGCGCCCCTGCTTGGCCGACCCGCCCGCGGAATCGCCCTCGACGATGAAGAGCTCGCTCTTCGAAGGATCGCGCTCCTGGCAATCCGCGAGCTTGCCGGGCAGGGTCGAGACATCCAGCACGCCCTTGCGCCGCGTCAGCTCGCGCGCCTTGCGCGCCGCCTCGCGCGCCGCCGCGGCGTCGAGGATCTTGCCGACGACGTCCTTGGTCTCCTTGGGGTGGGTCTCGAACCAGTGCGAGAGCGCCTCCGCGCAGGCCGCCTGGACTACCGGCTGCACCTCGGAGGAGACCAGCTTGTCCTTGGTCTGGGAGGAGAATTTCGGGTCCGGCACCTTCACCGAGAGCACCGCGGTCAGGCCCTCGCGCATGTCCTCGCCGGTCAGCGCGACCTTGTCCTTCTTGGCGATGCCTTCGGCGTATTTCGCCACCACCCGCGTCAGCGCCTGACGGAAGCCCGCGAGATGCGTGCCGCCGTCGCGCTGCGGGATGTTGTTGGTGAAGCAGAGCGTGGTCTCGTGATAGCTGTCGTTCCAGCGCAGCGCGAGCTCCACGCGGATGCCGTCCTGCTCCTTGCTCACCGCCGAGACCGGCTGCGCGAAGAGCGGGGTCTTGCCCTTGTCCAGCCATTCGACGAAGGCGACGAGGCCGCCATCGAAGCGGAAAGCCGCTTCCTGCGGCTCCGGCGCGCGCTCGTCGCGCAAGGTGATGGCGAGGCCGGAGTTCAGGAAGGCGAGCTCGCGCAGCCGCCGCTCCAGCACCGCGAAGTCGAATTCGGTGCGGGTGAAGGTCTGCGGCGAGGGCTTGAAGGTCACCTCGGTGCCGGTCGGGTGCTCGCTCTCGGCGATGCGCGCGCAGGGCCGCACCGTCTCGCCATGCTCGAAGCGCAGCGTGTACTCGCCGCCCTGGCGCCAGATGCGCACCTCCATCCATTCGGAGAGCGCATTCACCACCGCGGCGCCGACGCCGTGCAGGCCGCCCGAGACCTTGTAGGAATTCTGGTTGAACTTGCCGCCGGCATGCAGGCGGGTCAGCACGACCTCGGCGGCGGATATCCCCTCCTCGGCATGGATGTCCACCGGGATGCCGCGGCCATCGTCGCGCACCGTCACCGAGCCATCGGCGTTCAGCAGCACCTCGCAGCGCGTGGCGAAGCCGGCCTGCGCCTCGTCCACCGCGTTGTCGATGATCTCGAACGCCATGTGGTGCAGGCCGGAGCCGTCATCGGTGTCGCCGATATACATGCCCGGCCGCTTGCGCACGGCTTCGAGGCCCCGAAGGACGGTGATGGATGCGCTGTCGTAGGCCTCGGCCTCGGCGCGCGCGGCGTCGCTCATGCCGGCGGCGGCTCCTGCTTGGAGAGGGGGGTGAATTCGGCCTCTAATATAGTGTTTCCCTTGGATTCCCGCACCCCGTATTCGCGGGCCGGAACGAGTTTCCCTGGCGCCGCGGCAAAGCCCTGGGCCAGCCCCGCCAGGGGCGCGAAAATCGTGGAATCGGTGCCGGTCAGGAAGCATTGCGCCGGCAGCGCGGCGAGGGCCGCGAACAGCGCCGCGCGCCGCTCGGCGTCGAGATGCGCGGCGACCTCGTCGAGCAGCAGGAGCGGCGCGAAGCCGCGCGCCTCGGCGATCAGCGCCGCATGGGCGAGCACCACGGCGATCAGCAGCGCCTTCTGCTCGCCCGTGGAGCAGAGATCGGCGGGCAGCGCCTTCGGCACATGCACGAGGGTCATGTCGGCGCGATGCGCGCCCTGCGCCGCGCCGCCCGCCGCGGCGTCGCGCCGCCGCTGCGCCGCAAGCCCGGCGCGCAGCGCCTCCTCCACGGCGAGCGCCGGCTCCCGCCCCAGCGCCTCGGCGATCGGGCAGAGCAGATCGAGCCGCGCGGCGGGAAACGCCCCGGTCGCGCTGCCCGAAGCGAGCACCGCGTTCAGCCGTCCCGCGAGGGCCCGCCGCGCCGCGCTCGCCGCCACCGCGTGGCGCGCCATCGCGTCCTCCAGCGCATCCAGCCAGGCGGCGTCGGCGCGGGATTCCGCCAGCAGCCGGTTGCGCTGCGCCATGGCGTTGTCATGCGCGGCGACGTCGCGGCCATGGGCGGGCTCCAGCGCCCAGACCAGCCGGTCGAGGAAGCGCCGCCGCCCGCTCGCCCCTTCCTGGAACAGCCGGTCCATCTGCGGCGTGAGCCAGACCGCGGCGACGCGCTCGGCGAGATCGGATTGCGCCTTCACCGGCTCGCCATCCAGGCGGAAGGCGCGACGGTCGGCGGCCCCCTCCACGGCGGTGCCGGTGCCGAGGGTGAAGCCGCCATAGGGCGTCTCGAAGCGCCCGGAAGCGGCCCAGGGCAGCGCGCCCTCGGCGTTGCGGCGGCCGAGCTCCGCCATGCGCGCCCCGCGCAGGCCGCGCCCGGGGCCGAGCAGGCTGATCGCCTCCAGCAGGTTGGTCTTGCCGGCGCCGTTGGCGCCGGCGATGCAGACGATCGGCGCCGTGAAATGCACCTCGAGCGCCGCGAAGGAGCGGAAGTCGTGCAGCGTGAGGCGCGCGAGGCGCAGCGCGGGCATGGTCACGACAGCAGGTTCCGCTGCCAGCCCTCCAGCGCGACGACGCAGCGGGCAAGGCGCGGCAGCGCAAGCGCCCGTTGCATCAGGCGCAGATCGGCCGTCACCAGCGGCGCGCCCGAAGCCTCGGCAAGCGCCAAGTAGAAGCAGTCATAGGCGGGGTGATCGAGCGCCGTGGCGAGCTCGAGCGCGGTGGTAGCCAGGCCTGCGCCGGGAACCACGTCCACCCTTGCCCTGAGTAGCGCGGCCAGGCGCTCTGCGGCCTGCACGCCCGTCAGCTCGCCCATGCGCGCACGGCGCCACAGGATACTCGCGCATTCCGGCCAAAGCAGGTCCGGCGCCGCCAGGGCATGCCCCCTCAGCGCCGCCGCTTCCGCGGAACCGGGCTCATCCAGGACCCACTTCACCGCGACATTGGCATCAACGACGAGCGCAAGCCTCACCGCGCGTCGCGGTCCTCACGCAGGAGCACTTCCGAGGGTATCGCGATGCGGCCCGCGGTCTCCGCGCGCAGGCGGCGCGCCAGCTCCCAGAAATCCTCGCCATCGCGGGCCGCCAGCGCCTCGCGCAGGATCTCCCGATGCTCGGCTTCCACCGAGCGTCCGTTGCGCGCCGCACGGGCGCGCAGCCGCGCAATCAGCGCGTCATCCAGGTTGCGGACCAGCAGCTGTGCCATGCTATCAGAATGATAGCACGCCCCCCCGGTTTCAAGGGGCGCGCCTCGCCGCCTCCGCTCACACCCGCATGGGCATGAGCACGTAGAGCGCCTCGGGCTTCGCCACATCGGCGACGATGGTCGGCGCGCTGCCATCGGCGAAGCGGAATTCCACCTGGTCGCCGATCTGGTCCGTGATGTCGGTCAGGTAGCGCGCCTGGAACCCGATCTCGAGCGGCCCCGCCTGGTAGGAGACGCTGTCGCCCTCGAGCTCCTCCTGCGCCTGCCCCTGATCCGGCGAGGTCGCCGAGAGCAGCAGGTGGTCGCGCGAGAGGGAGAGCTTCACCGGCCGCGAGCGCTCGGTGCTGATCGCCGCGACCCGCTGCACCGCATCGGCGAATTCCTTCTTGCCGACGCGCAGCACCTTGTCGTTGCCGCGCGGGATTACGCGCTCGTATTCGGGGAAGGTGCCGTCGATCAGCTTGCTGGTCAGCGCGATGTTGCCGAGGCCGAAGCGGATCTTGGTGTCGGAGAGGCGGAGCTCGATCTCGTCCTGCGATTCCTCGGCGAGCTTGCGCAGCTCGTTCACCGTCTTGCGCGGCACGATCACGCCCGGCATGCCCTTCGCCCCTTCGGGCAGCGGCTCCTCCATCCGCGCCAGGCGGTGGCCATCGGTCGCCACCGCGCGCAGCACCTCGGCGCCCTCGGCGGCGACCGCGTGCAGGAAGATGCCGTTGAGGTAGTAGCGCGTCTCCTCGGTGGAGATCGCGAAGCGCGTGCGGTCGATCAGCTCGCGCAAGGTGCCGGCCTTCAGGCTGAAGCTCACCGGCAGCTTGCCCTCGGTCATGGAGGGGAAGTCCTCCACCGGCAGCACCATCAGGCTGGTGGCGAAGCGCCCGGCGCGGAGCGCGAGCGGCGCGTCGCCGCCGCCATGGTCGAGCTCCACCCGCGCCCCGTCCGGCAGCTTGCGCACGATCTCGTAGAGCGTCGCCGCCGGCGCGGTGGTGCGCCCCGGCCGCGCCACGGTCACGCCGGGCACGTCCTCGACGATCGCGATCTCCATGTCGGTCGCGGTCAGCCGGAGCGTGCTCTCGCGCGTCGCCTCCAGCATGACATTGGCGAGGATGGGGATGGTGTTGCGCCGCTCGACGACGCTCTGCACATGGGCAAGCGCCTTGAGCAGCACGGCCCTGTCCACGGTGAACTTCATCCCGAACGCCCCGCCTTTCGCGGCCCGCGCCCGGCGGGGGGCGTCGGGCCCGCTGTGACCCCTGCCCCCCGGCGGCCGAGGCCGAATCGGCCGCGCCCCGGCCCCGAGGGGCGCGCACCATATCAGCCGGGAGTCCCGCGGAAAAGGCCGATCCTGGCCGGATCAGGTCTCCAGCATGCGGCGCAGCAGCTCGATGTCCTCGGCGAAGCCGACATCCTGCTGCATGAGCTCGGCGACGCGTGACACCGCGTGCATCACCGTGGTGTGGTCGCGGTTGCCGAAGCGCCGCCCGATCTCCGGCAGCGAGCGGCTGGTGAGCTGCTTGGCGAGGTACATCGCCACCTGGCGCGGCCGCGCCACGCTGCGGGAACGGCGCGCGCTGCTCATGTCGGTCAGGCGGATGTTGTAGTGCTCGGCGACCTTGCGCTGGATCTCCTCGATGGTGACGCGCCGCTCATGCGCGCGCAGGACGTCCTGCAGCACCTCCTGCGCGCCCTCGAGCGTCACCGCGCGGCCGAACAGCGCGGCATGCGCGGTCACCCGGTTCAGCGCGCCCTCGAGGTCGCGCACGTTCGAGGTGATCTTGTGGGCGAGAAATTCCAGCACGCGCGCCGGCACCTCCACGCCCGCACCCATCGCCTTGGCCTGCAGGATGGAGATGCGGAGCTCGTAGGTCGTCGCGTGCAGGTCGGCGACCATGCCGCAGCCGAGCCGCGTGCGCAGCCGGTCCTCGAGCCCCGAGAGGTCGGAGGGCGACTTGTCGGCCGAGACGACGATCTGCTTGCCGGCATCCACCAGCGCGTTGAAGGTGTGGAAGAACTCTTCCTGCGTGTTGTCCTTGCCGATCAGGAATTGCAGGTCGTCGATCATCAGCACGTCGACCGAGCGCAGCGATTCCTTGAACTCCATGGTGGACTGGCTGCGCAGCGCGCCGATGAAGCGGTACATGAATTTCTCGGCGCTCATATAGGCGACGTTGCGCGCCGATTCCCGCTCGCGGATCGCCCAGGCGATGGCGTGCATCAGATGGGTCTTGCCCAAGCCGACGCCGCCATAGAGGAAGAGCGGGTTGAAGCCGGGGCTCGCCGGCCGCTCGGCGACGCGGCGCGCGCAGGCATGGGCGAACTCGTTGGGCTTGCCGACGACGAAGGTGTCGAAGGTGAAGCGCGGATCGAGCGAGGCGATCCAGTCGCTGCGCGCCTCATGCGCGCGCGGCGCCGGCGGCACCAGCGGCTCGGCGAGGCCGGGGCGCGGCGCGCGCTCCCGCGCGCCGAGCGCGGCCTCGCCGCGCGCCTGCGGCGAACCGTCATACCTGCGCAGCTGCGGCGAACCGTCGGCCCCATGCGCCTGCGCCAAGCCATCGGCCCCATGCGCCTGCGGCGAACCAGCGATCCCGCGCGCCTGCGGCGAACCATCCATCCCGCGCGCCTGCGGCGAACCGTCCATCCCGCGCGCCTGCGGCGAAGCATCGATCCCGCGCGCCTGCGGCGAAGCATCGATCCCGCGCGCCTGCGGCGAAGCATCGATCCCGCGCGCCTGCGGCGAAGCATCGATCCCGCGCGCCTGCGGCGCGACCCGCACATCCACCCGCCGCACCCGAGGGTTCTCCTGCGTCCACAGCGCCCGCAGCCGGTCGCCGTAGTGGCCGCGCACCCAGTCGCGCAGGAAGCGCGTCGGCAGCAGCACCACCGCCTCCTCGCCCTCGATGCCGCCGAGCGTCATCTGGCGCAGCCAGGACCGGTACTCGACCTCGCCCACCTCGTCCCGGAGGCGGCCGCGGATGCGTGCCCAGCACTCCGCGATCGGCCCCTCGGCGAGCGTGACGGATGTGCCGAGTTCCTTCTCCATGCCCCGCACCTGCCACCCTTCTGCGGCCGAGTTCCAACGCGCCTGCCGGGACGCCGCGCCCGCGGCGCAGCCTCCGGAATGGCTTCTGGGACACAGCCCCACCCCGTAAGAAAGATACTCCGCCTGCCCTGCCGCCGCAAATAAGAATCCGTCGTGACAGAACGGATTCACCGCGCAAACAAGCATTCGCGAAGACGCCTTCTTCCCCGCGATGCCAGTATTACTTGCGCGATATGAGGAAGGCTGCGGCGCCCGCCGCTCCTCCCGATGCAGCGCTGCAGGGCGGGCGCGCCGGCCCGCCCCCTCGGGCTCAGGCCTGGACCGCGCCCAGCGCCTTCACCCGCGCCGACAGGCGCGAGATCTTCCGCGACACCGTGTTGGCGTGCATCACGCCCTTGGTCACCGCCCGCTGCAGCTCCGGCTGCGCCGCCCGGAACGCCGCCTGCGCCGCCGACTTGTCGCCGCCGGCGAGCGCCTCCTCCACCTTGCGCACGAAGGTGCGCACGCGCGACTTGCGCGCCTTGTTGCGCTCGTTGCGCTTCTCGGTCTGGCGGATGCGCTTGCGCGCGGACGCGGTGTTCGCCATGGCGTTTCGGATCTGACCAGCTGTCGTTCGGAGTGTCGGAAAAGCCGCGAGACGGGAGCCTAGCGCGGCGAAGGCGCGGGTTCTATCCCCCCCCGCCCCGCCGCGTCAACCCGTCACGCCCGGCCGCGAAGATTACAGCCGGACGTGACTTCGATGACACCCTCAACGGTTGCGGAAGGCGGGCTTGCGCTTCTCCGCGAAGGCCGCCATGCCCTCCTTCTGATCCGCGGTGGCGAACAGGCTCAGGAACAAACGCCGCTCGGTCCGCACCCCCTCCGCCAGGGTAGTCTCGAAGGCCGCGTTCACCGCCTCCTTCGCCATGGCGACCGAAACCGCCGACAGCCCAGCGATCTTCTCGCCGATCTTCACCGCTTCCGCGAGCAGCTGATCGGCCGGCACCACCCGCGAGACCAGGCTCGCCCGCTCCGCCTCCGCCGCGTCCATCATCCGCCCGGTCAGGATCATCTCCATCGCCTTGGCCTTGCCGACCGCGCGCGTCAGCCGCTGCGTGCCACCGGCTCCCGGGATGACGCCCAGGTTGATCTCGGGCTGGCCGAATTTCGCCGTATCCGCCGCGATGACGATGTCGCACATCATGGCGAGCTCGCAGCCGCCGCCGAGCGCGAAGCCCGCCACCGCGGCGATCACCGGCTTCCGGATCTCGAGCACCGTCTCCCAGCGTTCCCCGATGAAGTCATGGAAATAGACGTCGGGAAAACCGCGGTCCTTCATCTCCTTGATGTCGGCCCCCGCGGCGAAGGCCTTCTCGCTGCCGGTCAGCACGATCGCCGCGATCGCGTCGTCGGCGTCGAAGCCCCGCAGCGCCTCCCCGAGCTCGCCCATCAGCTGGTCGCACAGCGCGTTCAGCGCCTGCGGCCGGTTGAGCCGGATGATCGCCACCCGCCCCGCGGTCTCCGTCTCGATCATGCCGTATGCCATGCCGTGTCCTCTCGCCCTTGGTCCGCGAGTTGACCGCGTCCGGCCGCCGAGTTCAACGCCGCGCGGTCAACGCTGCGTCCGTGGACAATAAAACGTCGATCGTCCCGCCTGCACGATGCGCGCGATGCCGCTGCAGCCGGGCGGCCCGGGGCAGCGCGCACAACGCTCGCCCTCGCGTCCATAAACATCGAAACGGTCCTGAAACCGTCCCACTTCGCCATCCGCGCGCACGTAATCCCGCAGGCTGGAACCGCCCGCCCCGATGCTGTCCTCGAGCACCTGCTTGATCGCCGGCACCAGCCGCTCCGCCCGCGCCCCCGCCACGCTCTGCGCCAGGCGCCGGGGCGAGATCCCGGCGCGGAACAGCGCCTCGCACACATAGATGTTGCCCAACCCCGCCACCACCTGCTGGTCGAGCAGCGCCGCCTTGATCGGCGTCCGCTTCCCCGCGAGCTTCTCCGACAGCGCGGCGGCGGTGAATTCCGCCGCCAGCGGCTCCGGCCCCAGCCCCTTGAGCAGCCGGTGCTCCTCCTCCGCCGCGGTCGGCATCAGATCCATCGCCCCGAAGCGCCGCGGATCCACGAAGCCGATCCGCCAGCCATCCTCGGTCTCGATCACCACATGCTCATGCGCCTCGGGCGGCTGGTTGTGCCCGCGCGCATCCGAGGCCGCCCCCTGCGGCCCGATGCGCGGCACCACCGGCGCCCCCTCCTGCCGCGCCACCATCCGCCCCGACATGCCGAGATGGATCAGCAGGCTCTCGCCCCCCTCCAATCGCATCAGCATGTACTTGGCGCGGCGGCGGAACCCGAGCACGCGCTGCCCTTCCAGCCGCGCCGAGAACCGCGGCGGGAAGGCGAAGCGCAGATCCGCCCGCCTTGTCTCCGCCCGCCGGATCCGCTTGCCGGTCAGCACGGCGTCGAGCCCGCGCATCACCGTCTCCACCTCCGGCAATTCCGGCAATGCCGCCTCCCGCGCTAAGCTCCGCCCCCCATGAGCGACTCTCAGAGCCCCCCACCCGACGTGGATTTCGGATACCGCAGCGTGCCGCGGCCGCAAAAGGCCTCGCTGGTCCGCCAGGTGTTCGAAAGCGTGGCGCCGCGTTACGACCTGATGAACGATCTGATGTCGCTCGGCGTCCACCGCCTGTGGAAGCGGGCATTCATCGAAACGATCGCGCCGGGCCCGCGCGAGACCTTGCTCGATATTGCCGGCGGAACCGGCGATATTTCATTCCTCGCCCTGGAACGCGGCGCCGGCCGGGTCCTCCTGTCCGACGTCAACCCGGCCATGCTCGCCGTCGCCCAAGGCCGCGCCCTCGATCGCGGCCTCGCCGCCGGCCTCTGCTTCCTCGCCGCCGATGCCGAGCGCCTCCCCCTCCCCGACCGCTCCGTGGAGAAGGTGTCCATCGCCTTCGGCCTGCGCAACTGCACCGACAAGGACGCCGTGCTGCGCGAGGCGCGCCGCGTGCTGCGCCCCGGCGGCCGCTTCCACTGCCTGGAATTCTCCCGCCTCGCCATCGCCCCGCTGCAGCCGCTCTACGATGCCTGGTCCTTCCAGGTCCTCCCCCGCCTCGGCGCCCGCGTCGCGCAGGATGCCGCCAGCTACCAGTACCTCGCCGAAAGCATCCGCACCTTCCCGGACCAGGAGACCCTGGCCGAGATGATGGCCCGCGCCGGCTTCGAGAGGATCGCCTGGCGCAACCTCGCCGGCGGCATCGTCGCCATCCACGCCGGCTGGCGGCTGTGAGCGCGAACCCTCCCGCCATGCTCGCCGGCAAGCGCATCCTCCTGATCCTCTCGGGCAGCGTCGCCGCCTACAAGTCGCTCGAGCTCGTGCGCCTGCTGCGCAAGGACGGCGCCGCCGTCACCCCCATCCTCACCACCGGCGGCGCCCGCTTCGTCACCCGCGAGGCGCTCGCCGCCATCGCCGGCGAGCGCGTGCACGACGATCTCTGGGTCGCCGAGGCCGAGGTCGGCCATATCCGCCTCGCCCGCCTGCCCGATCTCGTCGTCGTCGCCCCCGCCAGCGCGAGCCTCATCGCCCGCATGGCGCACGGCATCGCCGACGATCTCGCCTCCACCGTGCTGCTCGCGACGCGCGCGCCCGTGCTCGTCGCGCCGGCGATGAACCCCGCCATGTGGCAGCACCCCGCGACGCGCGCCAACATGGCGCTGCTGCGCGCCCGCGGCGTGCATGAGATCGGCCCCAACGAAGGCGCGATGGCGGAGCCCGAGAACGGTCCCGGCCGCCTCGCCGAGCCGCCCGAGATGCTCGCCGCCGTCCACCGCCTGCTCTCCCCCGCCGCGCGCCCGCTCGCTGGCAGGCACGTCCTCGTCACCAGCGGCCCCACCCACGAAGCCATCGACCCCGTGCGCTACATCGCCAACCGCAGCAGCGGCCGCCAGGGCCACGCCATCGCCGCCGCCCTCGCGGCACTCGGCGCCCGCGTCACCCTCGTCACCGGCCCGGTCACCCTGCCCGATCCGCCCGGCCTCGCCACCATCCGCATCGAGAGCGCGCGCGACATGCTCGCCGCCTGCGAAGCGGCGCTCCCCGCCGATGCCGCGATCTTCGCTGCCGCCGTCGCCGACTGGCGCAGCGCCGGCGAGGCGACCCAGAAACTCAAGAAGATTCCCGGCCAGGCGCCGCCGCCGCTCGCCCTCGCCCTCAACCCCGACATCCTCGCCACGATCGCGAAGCACGCGCGGCGTCCGCGCCTGGTCGTCGGCTTCGCCGCGGAAACCGAGAACGTGATCGCCAACGCCCACGAGAAGCGCCTGCGCAAAGGCTGCGACTGGATCCTCGCCAACGACGTCTCCGGCGACGTCATGGGCGGCGCCGACAACACCGTGCATCTCGTCACCGCCGATGGCGTGGAGGACTGGCCGCGCATGCCGAAGAACGACGTCGCCGCGCGCCTCGCCGCGCGCATCGCGGAAGCCCTCGCATGAGCGCGCCGATCAAGGTCAAGCGCCTGGCGCACGCCGCGGGTCTGCCGCTCCCCTCCTACGCCACCGAAGGCGCCGCCGGCATGGATCTCATCGCCGCCGTCGCCGCGCCCGTCACCATCCCGCCCGGCGGCCGCGCGCTGATCCCGACCGGTCTCGTCATGGCGCTGCCGCCCGGCCACGAGCTCCAGGTGCGCCCGCGCTCCGGCCTCGCCCTCAAGCACGGCATCCTGCTGCCCAACAGCCCCGGCACCATCGACGAGGACTATCGCGGCGAGCTCGGCGTCATCATCCTCAACGCGGGCCAGGAGCCCTTCACCATCGAGCGCGGCATGCGCATCGCCCAGGCCGTGCTCGCGCCGGTCACCCGCGCCGCCTGGGAGGAGGTGGAAGAACTCCCCGCCACCAGGCGCGGCGAAGGCGGCTTCGGCAGCACCGGGCATCGGCAAGAACGGGAGGAACGGACATGAAACAGGACGCCCAGGGCCTCGCCCTCACCGCCGCATCCGACGCCGCCGCCACCGCCTATGACGAGGCGATCCGCTCCTACCTCAAATACCGCACCGACGGCTCCCAGCGCATCAACGCGCTGCTGAAGCTCGACGGCGAGATGCCGATGGCGCATGTGCTGAAGGGCAGCTTCTTCATGCTCGCCTACAACACCGCGGTGCTCGGCCGCGCCCGCGACAGCCTGGCGAACGCGCAACGCATCGCCGCCCACGCCACGCAACGCGAGCAGGCCCACATCGCCGCCCTCGGCCACTGGGCCTCAGGCGATCTCGACGCCGCGCTCGCCACCTGGGAAGCGATCATCGCGGACCACCCGCACGACATCCTCGCCTTCCGCCTGCACCACTTCAACGCCTTCTGGCTCGGCCGCGCCCACACCATGCTCGCCGCGGTGGAATCCGTGCTGCCACGCTGGTCCGGCACGCTGCCCGGCTTCGACAGCCTGCTCGCCTGCCGCTGCTTCGCCAACGAGGAATGCGGCAATTACGGCGTCGCCGAGGCCGCCGGCCGCGACGCCATCGCCCTCGACCCCGCCGATCTCTGGGCCGCCCACGCCGTCGCCCACGTGATGGAGATGCAAGGCCGCCGCGCCGAAGGCATCGCCTGGATCGCCTCGCTCGAGAACAACTGGGAGAACGGCAACAACCTCAAGCACCATCTCTGGTGGCACCGCGCCATGTACCACATGGAGCGCCGCGAATTCGCCGACGTGCTCGCCCTCTACGACACCCGCTTCCGCGACCAGGCGAGCCCACTCTACGAAGCCCAGCCCGATCTCTACATCGACGTGCAGAACGCCGCCTCGATGCTGTTCCGCCTGCAGCGCCACGGCGTCGATGTCGGCGATCGCTGGATCGAGCTCGCCGACAAGGCTGAGGCGCGCATCGGCGACACCCTCTCCGCCTTCACCCAGCCGCACTGGATGATGGCCCTCACCGCCACCGGCCGCTTCCAATCCGCCGCCCGCCTGCTCGACGCGCTGCGCGAAGCCGCGAGCGGCCCCGGCACCGTCGCACGCATCATCCGCGACGCCGCCCTCCCGGTCAGCGAGGCCGTGCTCGCCCACGCGCGCGGCGATCACGCCGGCGCGCTATCCGCGATGCGGCCCGCGCTCGGCGCCATGCACCGCATGGGCGGCAGCCACGCGCAGCAGGACGTGCTGGAACAACTGTTCCTCGACGCCGCCATGAAAGCGGGCGCGACGGAAGATGCGCGCATGCTGCTGGAGCGCGTGGCGGGAAGACATCCCGTGCCGCCGGAACGGCGCATCGGCTACGCAGAGGCGGCGAAGCAGATCATCCATTGAAAAAAGGACTGGGGGGCGGAGATGACCTCCGCCCCCCAAACCTCCCACCTCCCTTGTTTGGCCACTTGGCGCTCGCGGCTGCGACACGCTCAGCATCGAGCCATGTCGCGCGGCGAACGGAGCGCCAGGAGGTGCCGAGATCCTCAGCCCTGCGGCGAGCCGTAGACCACCTGGGTCTCGGAACCGCCGCCGACCATCCAGCCCACCGGGCCAGGCGCCTGCTGGCGGACAACGCGATCGGCCACCACATTGCGGCTTCCCGCATCGCCGGTGATGCGCGCAACCGCGCCACCCACCACCGCAGGACGCGTCGCCTCATAGACCAGATGACGGCTCTCGTGATCGCCCTCGACGCGCACATCCGCGGCCTGCGCCACGCCGGCGCCGCCCAGCGCGATCAGGGCTGCAAACAAACCGGTGCGAATCATCGTGCTTCTCCTCTCTTCCTCTCGTCCTTGTCCCGGCAGGCGGGATGCGTCATGCGCGGCACGCGCCGCATACCCGCCGCCTGGCCGCGTCGCCCGAAACCATGGCGGCGCGGCCGTTTGGAAACCCGTGGGTTTCCTCGCCTCAGCCGCGCGGCCGCGTGGTGCGGTTCGCCAGCATCGTCGCGGCGTCCGTGGCGGTCGGCTGCGCCGCCACCACCTGGGGGCCGTCGCCGCCGCCGATCACGGTCGCCGGCGCGCCCGGCGCAACCGGCGCGGGCTCGAGGTAGCGCACGGCGCCCCAGCCGCCGCCGGTGCCGCCGGTGGGCTCGGCCCGCCGGTTCGGCTGCGCCGGGCCGGTCAGGTCATGGACCACCTCCTGGGAATCGCCGCCGCCGACGATGCGGGAATAACCGCCGCCGACCACGCTGCCGCTGGCGAAGGGCAGCTCCTGCGCGGAAGCCGCTCCGGCGGCACCGAGCACGAGGACGGCAGCAAACAGATTGGTGCGGAGCATGACATCTCTCCTCTGGGTTCTTGGCGGGCGACCCATGGGCCGCCGCGTCGGCCCGAGAGATGTGACCGGTCAGTCTCATGTTCAGGGGGTTTAGAGTAGAGCACCGCCATGCGATGGACGCATGACACTCACGGGGACTTGCACTTGCGAAAACCGCCCTTGCCCCCGTCCCGCCACAGTCTTGCGCCTATCGCCGGCCGCCGCACATAAGCCACGCCATGCAGCTCGACTTCACCGAGGCGGAACTACACCGCTACTCGCGCCACATCCTCTTGGGCGAGGTCGGCGCCGCCGGCCAGGCGAAGCTGCGCGCCGCGAAGGTGCTCGTGGTCGGCGCCGGCGGCCTCGGCTCGCCCCTCGCCCTCTATCTCGCCGCCGCCGGCATCGGCCGCATCGGCCTCGTCGACCACGACCGGCTCGAGCTCTCCAACCTCCAGCGCCAGATCGTCCACGACACCGCCCGCCTCGGCCGCAACAAGGCCGCCAGCGCCGCGCAGACCCTCGCCGCGCTCAACCCCGAGATCGCCGTCGACATCCACGCGCGCCGCATGGACGCCGGCGCCGCGATGGAGCTCATCCCGCACTACGACATCGTCTGCGACGGTACCGACAATTTCGCGACGCGCTTCCTGCTCGGCGACGCCTGCCATCTGCTGGCGCGCACCCTCGTCTCGGCCGCCGTGCTGCGCTTCGAAGGCCAGCTCGCCCTTTTCCGCTCGCATGACGGCACCTCGCCCTGCCATCGCTGCCTGCACCCCGAGCCGCCGCCCGCCGGCCTGGTGCCCACCTGCTCCGAAGCCGGCGTGCTCGGCGCCGTCACCGGCGTCATGGGCACGCTGCAGGCGACCGAGGTGCTGAAGGAGATCCTCGGCATCGGCGACACCCTCGCCGGCCGCCTGCTGCTGTGGGACGCGCTCGACACGCGCTTCCGCACCGTCCGCCTGAAGCGCGACCCCGCCTGCCCCCTCTGCGGCCCTCAGGCGACCATCCGCGACCTCTCCAGCCACCGGGCCGCATGATGCGCGACGGGGGGGTGCTGGAGGCCGTGATGCGGGACCGAGAGGGGCTCTGCCCCTCTCGGGCTCTCCCCGCTGGGGGGCGACCTCGCCCCCCAGACCCCGAGGGCAGGTTCGGAAAGGGGAAGGGGCGCAACCGGCGCGCCGCTTCCACGCGCGGGACCTGCCCCTTCCCCTT
>Ga0081539_10001054_pt1 | contig 50478 bp, 45 predicted proteins | sample TabmetS4T2R2_FD_71023 | JGI IMG/M metagenome (GOLD analysis project Ga0081539, IMG submission 71023) | Tabebuia heterophylla rhizosphere microbial communities from the University of Puerto Rico - S4T2R2 | ecosystem: Host-associated > Plants > Roots > Rhizosphere ... | reverse complement strand
CGGCGTGGTTCTGGCATTCTCATGAACGTCCATCCGAGGCTCCTGGCTGACGGTTGCGTGTGTGGTAACCACAACCTCTCATCCAACCCTCGGACGGACAATCTCCATAGCAACGACATCTAGCGCGGACACCGAGGCACTTGGAGAGCTATACCATCTCGTCGGAAACCGGCCAGATGGCTTATGGCGCGGCCGCCTTCAGCCCCCGTTCAAGATCGGCCTTGAGGTCCTCGACGTCCTCCAGCCCGATATGCAGGCGAATCAGCGGCCCATCGTAGCGGCCCCTGGCGATGACGCGGTCGCCGAGCCACACCGGCACCGCGAGGCTCTCATAGCCGCCCCAGGAATAGCCGAGACCGAAAATCTTCAATGCGTCGAGGAAGGCGTGCTGGGCTTTCTGGCCGCCGCCCTTCAAGACGATCGAGAACAGGCCGGAAGAGCCGCAGAAATCGCGCTTCCAGATGGCATGGCCAGGATGGCTTTGCAGCGCCGGATGCAGCACGCCGGCGACACCGGGCTGATTTTCCAGCCAGCGCGCGATTTCCAGCGCGCTTTTCTGGTGGCGTTCCAACCTGATCCCCATCGTGCGCAGCCCGCGCAGCACCTGGTAGATGTCGTCGGGTCCGGCGGACGTGCCGAGCGAAAGAGCTGAATCGCGAAGCCGCGGCCAGCATGCTTCGTTCGCCGACGCCGTGCCGAGCAGTATGTCCGAATGGCCGGCAGGATACTTCGTGGCGGCGTGCACGGTGACATCGACGTCATGGTCGAGCGCCTTGAAATAGAGCGGGGTCGCCCAGGTATTGTCCATGGCAACGATCGCGCCGCCGGCGTGCGCGGCCTTGGCGATCGCCGGTATGTCCTGAACCTCGAAAGTGTTGGAGCCCGGCGACTCGGTGAAGACCAGCTTGGTGTTCGGCTTCATCAGGCCGGCTATCCCGGCGCCGACAAGCGGGTCATAGTAGTCGACCTCGACGCCGAAGCGCTTCAGCGTGGTGTTGATGAATTTCCGCGTCGGCGAATAGATGGCATCGACGAACAGCGCATGGTCGCCGGCCGACAGGAAGGCCAGCAGCGGCGCGACCACCGCGGCCAGCCCCGACGGCGCCACGATAGTGCCTGCCGAGCCTTCGAGCTGGTCAATTGCCGTGGTCAGCGCTTCCACCGTGGGCGTATGAAACCCGTACGAGTATTTGTGCCGGCGCCCATCCATTTTGCTCGCCTGGGGGTAGAGCACCGTGGAGGCATGCACGACGGGCGGATTGACAAAGCCGAAATAGGCGTGTGGATCGTTGCCGGAATGAGCAAGCCGCGTGTTGATGCCAGCGTGCTTCAGCGCGTCGTCTTTTGCCATCTCATATCCGCCGAAGAAAGGCGATAGGCATAGTCGCGCGGCTCGAGCGGTGCAACCGGCCGGAGCCGGTGGATCGATTGGCGCAGAATCCGGCACCAAGTCTGGAGCGATGGACAAGAAAGTAGAGATCGAGCCGGTCGCGTTGTCACGGTCGCCAGCGCCGCACCGGCGCCTCGTCGCGGCCCTGGCCGGCGCGCACCGCCGCCTGGCGCGGGGCGGCGGGCCGGGCACCGAACCGATCTGGACCTGGGCCATGACCAGTTGGCTCGTCGCCGGATTGGCCCTTGTGCTGGTGGCGGGCCTCGCCGACAGCGCGGTGATCCACGCGGTGCGCGGATCGGACGATTTCAGCGTCCGCCTGATGGCCTGGATCACCAATATCGGCAAGTCGCAGTGGTATCTGGTTCCGGCTGCCGTGATCTTCTGCGCCATCGGCCTGATCGACTGGTCGCGCGGCGGACCGCGCGAAAAAAAGCGGCTTGCCTTCCTGTTCGGGCAGGCGGCCTACGTCTTTTCCTCGGTCGCGCTCTCCGGTCTCTTCGTCAACGTCGTCAAGGTGCTGTTCGGCCGCGCCAGGCCGCGGCTGATCGACGAGGTCGGCGCCTGGTATTTCGATCCGTTCACGCTCGGCTATCTCAACGCAAGCTTTCCGTCGGGGCATTCGACGACGGTCGGCGCGCTGACGGGCATATTGATGATCTGGTACCCGCGCTGGTCGCTGATCCTGGTCGAGCTTGGCCTGTTCTTCGCCGCCACGCGAATCGCCGCCGAAGCGCACTATCCTTCCGACGTGATGGCCGGCTTCCTGACCGGCCTGTTCTTCTCGATCGCAATCGCGCGCTGGCTGGCCAGCCGCGGCGTCGTCTTTCGCTTCGCGCCTGGAAAAACTCTTCCCGTCGCAACGCCGGTTTCACCAAGAAAATCCAAGAACTAGCGGCGAAAGCGACGCCGCGCATCTCATGAAACCATGACGCCCGCGATATCGTTGCTTCGCTTGGTCCAGGTCGGTCATTCGTACTTGACCAGCAGCAAATAATGCCCTTCGATGCAATTCGTGAACGGGAAGGGCGCATGCGTGTCCATGAGCCGCGCCATCCCCCGAGTGGGACCGGGGGCAGACGCGCCGTCCGAAAACGCACAAGCCAGGGTTGGTCCTGAACAACAGAGAAGGGTTTCGGGTATGAAGAAAATTCTAATCGGTTTGCTCGGCGTCGCGGCCGTCGGCTGGTCCGCCTCGGCGGCTTCCGCGACCACGCTCGAAGACGTCAAGGCCAAGGGCTTCGTGCAATGCGGCGTCAACACCAGCCTGCCCGGGTTTGCCGCGCCGAACGACAAGGGCGAATGGTCCGGCTTCGACGTCGACTACTGCCGCGCGGTCGCCGCAGCGATCTTCGGGGACCCCACGAAGGTGAAGTTCACGCCGCTCAATGCCAAGGACCGCTTCACGGCGCTGCAGTCGGGCGAGGTCGATGTGCTGATACGCAACACGACCTGGACCATCAGCCGCGACACCGCGCTCGGCTTCAACTTCGCCGGCATCAACTACTATGACGGCCAGGGCTTCATGATCAATTCCAAGAAGCTGCCGGGCATCAACTCGGCGCTGCAGTTGTCCGGCGCCTCGATCTGCGTGCAGAGCGGCACAACCACCGAGCTCAACCTGGCGGACTATTTCAGAACGAACAAGATGGAATACAACCCGGTCGTCTTCGAAGGGCTGGCCGAAACGGAAGGAGCTTACGACTCGGGCCGGTGCGACGCCTACACCACCGATCAGTCCGGCCTCTATGCGACGCGACTGAAGCTGACCGCGCCGGACGATCACATCGTGCTGCCGGAGATCATCTCCAAGGAGCCCCTCGGCCCGCTGGTCCGCCAGGGCGACGACCAATGGTTCGACATCATCAAGTGGGTGCATTTCGCGCTGCTGACGGCCGAGGAATTCGGCATCACCCAAGCCAATGTCGAGGAGATGAAGAACGCCGACAACCCCGAGATCAAGCGCATACTCGGCGCCGAAGCCGACACCAAGATCGGCACCGACCTCGGGCTCGAAAACGACTGGGTCGTCAAGATCGTCAAGGGCGTCGGCAATTACGGCGAGATCTTCGAGAAGAACATCGGCGCCGGCTCGCCGCTGAAGATCTCGCGCGGCATCAACGCCCAGTGGTCGAAGGGTGGCTTGCAATACGCTCCCCCGATCCGCTGATCCTTCGGTGAAAGCCGGACGGCGGCCGTCCGCCGTCCGGCCTGTCGGCTAAGAGGACCCATGGCGTCGCAGGAAACGATCAGGCACAGCGAACCCGCTCGGGCGTCGTTCTTCAACGATCCGACAATCCGCGGAATCATCTATCAGGTCGTCGTTTTCGTCGCGCTCGTCGTGTTCGTGTGGTGGATCGTCGACAATACGATCCAGAATCTGCAGCGCGCAAACATCGCCTCCGGCTTCGGGTTTCTCAGGGGCCGCGCCGGCTTCGACATCAGCCAGAGCCTGATCGCCTACACGTCGGATTCGACGTTCAGCCGCGCCCTCCTGGTGGGCCTGCTGAACACGGTGCTGGTGGCCGTCGCCGGCATCATCACGGCCTCGATCATCGGCTTCCTGGTCGGCATCGGCCGGCTCTCCAAGAACTGGCTGATCCGGAAGATCTCGACGGTGTATGTCGAGACCTTCCGCAACATCCCGCCGCTTCTGGTGATCTTCTTCTGGTATCTGGGCGTGCTGTCGGTGCTGCCGCTGCCGCGCGACAGCTACCACCTGCCGTTCGGCTCCTACTTGAACAGCCGCGGCTTCTTCCTTCCCAGATTCGTCTGGGGGGACGGCTCCTGGCTGATTCTTGTCGGACTCGCGCTCGGGATCGCGATGAGTTGGTTCGTCGCGCGCCAGGCCCGCCAGCGTCAGATGGCGACCGGCAATCAGTTTCCGGTGCTGTGGACATCGCTCGGCCTGATCGTCGGCCTGCCGCTGCTTGCCTTCCTCGCCGCCGGCATGCCGCTCACTGTCGAATATCCGCAGCAGTCGACCTTCAACCTGACCGGCGGCTTCCAGATAAAGCCGGAATTCCTGTCACTCTATCTCGCGCTGTCGGTCTACACCGCGTCTTTCATCGCCGAGATCGTGCGCGCCGGCATCATGGGCGTGAGCAAGGGCCAGACGGAGGCGGCGGCGGCGCTCGGGCTGCGCTCGGGGCCGATCCTGCGTCTGGTGATAGTCCCGCAGGCGCTGCGCATCATCATTCCGCCGCTGACCAGTCAATATCTCAACCTGACCAAGAATTCGTCGCTGGCGGTTGCGATCGGCTATCCCGATCTGGTGGCGATCGGCGGCACGATCCTCAACCAGACCGGCCAATCGGTCGAGATCGTCGCGATCTGGATGGTCGTCTATCTGGGCCTGAGCCTCGTCACCTCCTTCTTAATGAACTGGTTCAATTCCAGAATGGCGCTGGTGGAGAGGTAGGCCGGCCATGCAGGAGCACGACCTCACCTTCGTCCGCGTCGAGATGGCGCTTGCGCAAAAGCCGCCGCGCAGCCAGGCAGGCGTGGTGGCCTGGCTGCAGAAGAACCTGTTCGCCTCGGTCCCCGATACGATCCTGACCGTCGTCGGCATCGTCATCATCGCGCTGATTCTGCCGCCGCTGATTCGCTGGGGGCTGCTCGACGCGCAATGGGTCGGCGCCGATCGCAGCGCCTGCTCGACCGTCGCGCAGGGCGGCACCCAGCCCGACGGCTGGTCCGGCGCCTGCTGGGCCTTCGTCAAGGCCCGGTTCCAGAGCTTCATGTTCGGCCGTTACCCGATCGAGGAGCGCTGGCGCGTGATCCTGTCGGGCATATTGTTCGCAGCGCTGCTGGCGCCGCTGATGATGCCGAAGGCGCCCGGCAAGGCGCTCAACGCGGTGCTCCTCTTCGGCGTGTTCCCCTTCGTGGCCTTCATGCTGCTGATCGGCGCCGCGCTGCCGTTCGGCCTGATCGGCCTCGCGGGCTTCCTGATCAAGCTCGTCTTCGCGATCATCGCCGGCGCGATCTCCCTCGTGTTTGCGGTGCCGGCCGCCCTTCTCGAGGCTTTGTTCGGCGCCGGCGAGGCGGGAACTGCCGGAGACGGCATCCTCTGGCTCGGGAGTTACGTGTCCTGGCCTTTCGACTATCTGACGGACAAGGTGGACGCGATCCGTACAGCGAGCGAGGACTATATCGGCCCGGTGCGGTCGCTATGGCTCGATCTCGCGGTATCGGCCGCACTCGTGCTGGGCGCCATGGCATGGTCGGGCGCCTCGCAGCGGACGATCGGCCTGACCGCCGCGGCGCTGGTGGTAGCGGCCGTGGTGCTTCGTCTCACCGGCCTCGACGCGGGTCTGCCTTATGTCGAGACGGCGCTGTGGGGCGGGCTGCTGGTAACGCTGGTGCTCTCGTTCGTCGGCATCGCGGTGTCGCTGCCGCTCGGCGTGCTGCTGGCGCTCGGCAGGCGGTCCAAGCTTCCGGTCATCAGGCTGATCTCGGTGATCTTCATCGAGGCGGTGCGGGGCGTGCCGCTGATCACCGTGCTGTTTATGGCGAGCTTCATGCTGCCGCTGTTCGTACCGCCTGGCGTGACCTTCGACAAGTTCCTCCGGGCGCTGATCGGGGTGGCGCTGTTCGCCTCCGCCTACATGGCCGAAGTGATCCGCGGCGGGCTGCAGGCGATCCCCAAGGGCCAGTACGAGGGCGCGGATTCGCTCGGGCTCAGCTACTGGCAGAAGACCGGCCTGATCATCCTGCCGCAAGCGCTGAAACTGGTGATACCGGGCATCGTCAATACCTTCATCGGGCTTTTCAAGGACACCAGCCTAGTCACAATCATCGGCATGTTCGACCTGCTCGGCATCGTGCGCCAGGCCTTCGCCGACCCCAACTGGATATCGCCTCAGACCCCGGTCACCGGACTGCTGTTCGCCGGCTTCGTGTTCTGGCTGTTCTGCTTCGGGATGTCGCGCTATTCGATCTACATGGAGCGCCGGCTCGACACCGGCCACAAACGATAAATCAGGGGAAGTCAATGACCACCGAGAACGCCGTCAGCGCCGAGGAGATCAAGGTCGACCTCAAGAGGATGCACGTCTCCGACACCGACGTGGCGATCGATATCGCCAACATGCACAAATGGTATGGCGAGTTCCACGTGCTGCGCGACATCAACCTTCGGGTGATGCGCGGCGAGCGCATCGTCATCTGCGGGCCGTCGGGGTCGGGCAAGTCGACCATGATCCGCTGCATCAACCGGCTGGAGGAGCACCAGAAGGGCAGGATAGTCGTCGACGGCAAGGAACTCACAAACGATCTGAAGAAGATCGACGAGGTGCGTCGCGAGGTCGGCATGGTGTTCCAGCACTTCAACCTGTTCCCGCACCTGACGATTTTGGAAAACTGCACGCTGGCGCCGATCTGGGTGCGCAAGATCCCGAAGAAGCAGGCCGAGGAGACGGCCATGCATTTCCTGCGGCGCGTGAAGATCCCCGAGCAGGCCAATAAATATCCCGGGCAATTGTCCGGCGGCCAGCAACAGCGCGTGGCGATCGCGCGCTCACTCTGCATGAACCCGCGCATCATGCTGTTCGACGAGCCGACCTCGGCACTCGACCCCGAGATGATCAAGGAAGTGCTGGAGACCATGGTGAGCCTTGCCGAGGAAGGCATGACCATGCTGTGCGTCACCCACGAGATGGGCTTTGCCCGCAAGGTCGCGAACCGCGTGATCTTCATGGACCAGGGCCAGATCGTCGAGCAGAACACGCCGGCCGAGTTTTTCGACCATCCCCAGCATGAGCGGACCAAGCTGTTCCTGAGCCAGATATTGCACTAGGCGCGCCGATATTCAGGTGAGGTCGGCCTGCAAATGGCAGCTTTCTGCGCTTCCGGTGCTCACGTACCAAAATGTACGCTCCGCTCCGGTTCTCGAAACCCGCCATTTTCGGCTCGGCCTGACCTGAATCTCAGCGCGCCAGAACCGTGGCTCCGTTAGTGGCCCGCAGACGGCAAGTGAAGGGGAATGCGATGAAAACCGCATTGCGCTGGCTGCTGACGATCGTCGGCGCGATTGTCGCCCTCGTGGCGCTCGGCACGCTGGTGCCGCGGCCGCTGTTCAGTCCGGCGCAAAGCGGCGAGGGGCAGGCGCGGCGTATCCTGGTATTCTCCAGCCCCATCCACACGGACATCGCCGTGCCGGTCGAAGCGCTGGACGACCAGTTCGCCTTCCTGCGCGAGGCCGGCCTGCCGCTCGGCCATCCAGACGCGCGCTGGGTGCTGTTCGGCTGGGGCGGCAGATCGTTCTACGTCGCCACGCCGCAACTCACCGACATCCAGCTCGGTCCCCTGCTCAAATCGTTCGGGCTCGACAGCTCGGCCATGCATGTCGAGGTGGTCGGCGCGGTCGACGAGCAACAGCCGCATCTTGAGGGCTTTGCGATCTCGGAGGACGGGCTCGAGCGCCTGCTCGGCTTCATCCGCAACAGCTTTGCCGAGAACGGTAGCGGGCCGGTGCGGATCGCCGGCGCGGGTTATGGCCCCAACGACGCTTTCTATGAAGGCGTGGGCTCGTTCAATGCCTTGCTCGGCTGCAACACCTGGACAGCGGCGGCGTTGCGAGAGGCGGGCCTGAGGACCGGCTGGTGGAACCCGCTGCCTTGGATGCTGGGGTATTCGCTGGCGCTGTACAACTAGGCGTGATGGAATCCTTGCCTGAAGCCGAGGTTCACATTCGGTCTGACGCTGGGTAATGTCGTTCCGTGCGGCGGAATGCGGCCCGCTTGCGGGCCTCGGATTCCGCCGCTGTGCGGCGATGCTGAGGAACGGCCAATGAGACTTTCGAGACTGGGGGCGACGCTGCTGGCGGCTTTCTTGCTGATCGTCGGCGCACTGCTTGGCGGCGGTGGTGCAAACGCGGGTGAGACTTACAGCAAGAGGCCGCTCTACGAGGATGGAGTCGGCGTAACGGTCATCGCCTTCAGTGCGGATGGGACGCGGATCGCCTTCGCGCTCGAGGACCGCATTGTGCGAATCCGCGAGACGGACGCCGGCAGTGAGATAGCCTCGCTTGCCGTACCAACCTCGCTCGATGAAAGCGATGATTACCTCTATGTCGCCGCCTTCAGTGCGGACGGTACACGCTTCGTCACCGTGTCCAGGGACAGGAAGGTGCGCCTCTGGGACATCGCCGGCGGCCGCGAACTCGCCACGATCGACCTCCCGTCTGCGATCGTCTCCGCCGCCTTCAGCCCGGACGGCACGCGCCTCGTCACGGTGTCCGGTGAAACGAAGGTGCGCTTCTGGGATGTCGCGAGCGGCAAGGAGATCGCCGTGCTCAATCATCCGTCGCCGATCCTTTTCGCCGCCTTCAGTCCGGACGGCGCACGCCTCCTCACGGTCTCTGTGGAACACGCAGCGCACATATGGGATGTGGCCGGCGGCAGTGAGATCGCGATCCTTCAAGGACATACGGAAAGCGTGCGCGGTGCCCGCTTCAGCCCGGACGGCGCGCGCGTCGTCACGGCTTCCGGGGACAACACGGCGCGTGTCTGGGATGCCGCGAGCGGCCGCGAGCTCTTTGTCCTGCGCCATGCGTCGCCGGTTTCCGTGGCCGCCTTCAGCGCGGACGGTACGCGGATCGTCACCGGGGCCGTTGCCGAGGCGCATATATTCGACGCTGCGACAGGGCGCGACGTCGCTGTTCTGAAAGGCCACGAGGGCGAGGTGACCGAAGCGCGGTTCAGCCCGGACGGCGCACGTATCGTCACTGCCGACAGGAACGTGCGGGTATGGGACGCCGCGAGCGGCGAGGAGATGGCCGTGCTGACGGGCCACAGCTATGCCGTCGAGTTTGTCGCGTTCAGTCCGGACGGCCGGCGCATCTTCTCGGTCGGCGGCGCACAGGGGATTGTCTGGACCAGGTTCGACGCCGCGAGCCTGCCCGACGGCGTCGCTGGGCTATGGTTCAACGATTTCGGCACGGCCGAGGAGCCCTTGCCGCCGGAGGTCGTCAGAACGATGTGCGTGGCCAGCCCCATCAAGATCGACAGCGACGGGCTGATCGTCATGTTCGACGGCGGGTACGACGAGCCACCCCATTCGGCCCTGCACATGCGATGCGCCGCGGACCTGACGTGCGAGATCTTCGCCGGCGCGCCGTCGCCGGGACCTGAACTGGTCGGCACCGGCAATCTCACGGTTTCGGGCGTTACCGGCAATCTGTGCCTGGCGGGAGAATGCCGTCCCATTGCCCACTGCCCGGCGATCACATGGACGGACGAGGAACGCAACAGCGGCTTTGCCGAAAGATGGGAAGCGGCGGTGCTGGGTACGCAACAGTGATGGGCTGTCTCAGCCCCGGGCCGCCGGCACCCGCCACCCGTAAAGCCAGTCCAGGTCGGCAGCGAGCCTTTCCGGCGGGCGCAATCTGAGGAACAAATCCCGGGCGAAGGCGACCGGACCCGCCGCGTGCCAGGCGAAGCGGTTGAGCGCGCCGCGCCGCGCCACTTTGGCGATGCGCGCGCGCCGTGCCGCTTCCCATGCATCGAGCGCGTCGGCGGCGGACGAATTGGCGGCGCTGTCGGCAAGCGTCACGGCGTCCTCGATGGCCATTGCGGCGCCTTGTGCCGCGAAGGGCGTCATGGCGTGCGCGGCGTCGCCGATCAACGCGAACGCGCCGCCGAGCGTCCACGGCCCGTCGAACCGGACGGTGTGGATCGGCCAGGCCGTCCAGCTTGCGACTATTTCGATCAGCGCGTGGATTTCCTTCGCGCAGCCGGAGACCGCTTCGGCAAGCTGTGAGCGGTCCGGCTGGGCGTTCCAGCTCTGGCCGGGCGACGGGCCGCTGGTGACCGCGACGAGGTTCAGCGTGTTGCCGCCGCGCAGGGGATAGACGATCAGATGAACCCTCGGATGAACGAAAACCGCAACCGAGTTCGCGCTGGTCATACGAGACAGAACAGCACCTGCAGGGCCGTCGGAGCGGACAGTCGCGCGCCAGGCTATGCTGCCCGAGAAGCGGCTCTTGCCCTTCTCTCCTGCGAGCCCACGCAGCGTCGACCAGACCCCGTCCGCTCCGACCAGCAGTCTTGCTGTCGCCTCGACCGTCTTGCCCTCGCGGTCGATGGAGGCCGTGACCCCGCGGGCATGCACCGCAAAGTCGGCGACCGTGGCGCCGGTGATAATCCGGATGTCCTGCTCGCGCGACGCCCGGGCAAGAAGCGCGCTCTGCAGATCGGCACGGTGGGCGACAAGATAGGGCGCGCCCCAGCGCTGCTGCGCGAAGTCGCCGAGCCGGACCTGGGCGAGGGTGGCGGACGTGCGCGCGTCGATCAACGTCACGTTGTCGGGCCGGACTGCCACAGGCAAGAGTGCTTCGATGACACCGAGGTCACGCAGCAGATGCACCGCATTGGGCGAAAGCTGCAGGCCCGCTCCGGCCTCGTCGAGCCGCGTCGCCCGCTCGTAGAGTTGCACGGCAAAGCCGCGGCGAGCAAAGGCGATCGCCGCCGTCAGCCCCGCAATGCCGCCGCCGGCGACGATGATCTGGCGGGAGTCGGGCCGCTCCATAGAATGGAGCAGAAATTTCAGGCCGCGCGCGGCAGGTAAAGGCAACCTTCGGGACGCGTCTCGTCGGCCGTCAGGTCAGGCGAATAGCGATAGAGCGTCGAGCAATACGGGCAGACCTTCTCGTCGTCGGCGCCCATGTCGAGGAAAACATGGGGATGATCGAAGGGCGGGTTGGCGCCCACGCACATGAACTCCTTGACGCCGATATCGATGCCGGGATAGCCCGGATCGTTCTGGAAATGAGGAACGGTTCCCCCGGCCATCGCGAACTCCTGCGTTGCCGCCCCGAAAGGGCGGATCGAAGCGTTGTCTGCGTTTGAAGCATAAGCCACCTCTTTGCAAGAGCGTGAAATCAAACTGTCGCGAAAGCCCGTCACGGGATAGACTGGCGATCGCCGTCCCGCGGCGGACAAAGAGGAGGAAATGGCGCGCGCATGACCGAGCTCAGGCCCGTCCACAAGGATTTCGTGTCCCAACCCACGGCGCCCGAACTGGGGTCGAAAGGCAATCCGGACCGTTTCGTGAACCGCGAGTTTTCCTGGCTGCAGTTCAATCGACGCGTGCTGGAGGAATCGCAGAATCCCACCCATCCGCTGCTCGAACGCGTGCGCTTCCTGTCGATTTCGGCCGACAATCTGGATGAGTTCTTCATGGTCCGCGTCGCCGGACTGGCCGGCCAGGTGCGCGAAGGCATTGCCGACAAGAGCCCGGACGGCCGCACGCCCGAGCAGCAGCTCGACCAGATCCTGCTCGAAGTGAGCCGGCTGCAGGAAGACCAGCAGGAGAGCCTCTCCGCCCTGATCGGATTGTTGAAGAAGGAGGGGATCGAGACGATCTCCGCCGATGCGCTGTCGCGCGAGGACCGCGCCTGGCTGGAGGAGCATTTCCTCGACACGCATTTCCCGGTGCTGACCCCGCTGTCGATCGATCCGGCGCATCCGTTTCCGTTCATTCCCAACCTCGGTTTCTCCATCGCACTGCAATTGAGACACTTGAAGAACAAGGAGGAGATGACCGCGCTGCTGCGCCTGCCGGTGGCATTGAAGCGCTTCATCCGCCTGCCGGACCGCAAGGACCTCGTTCGCTTCCTTACGCTGGAGGACACGGTGAGCCTGTTCATCGGCAAGCTGTTCCCGGGGTATGAGGTGAAGGGCGCCGGCACCTTCCGCCTGATCCGCGACAGCGATATCGAGGTCGAGGAAGAGGCAGAGGACCTGGTGCGCTTCTTCGAGACGGCGCTGAAGCGGCGGCGGCGCGGCTCGGTGATCCGCATCGAGTTCGACAGCTCCATGCCGGAGGAATTGCGCGACTTCGTAGCCGGCGAACTGGGCGTGCCGGCCAACCGCATCAGCGTGCTCGCCGGGCCGCTGGCGGTGAACCAAATCTCCGAGATTGTCGCCATCGCGCGTGACGACTTGAAGTTCAAGCCTTACAATCCGCGCTTTCCCGAGCGCATCCGCGAACATCGCGGCGATTGCTTTGCTGCGATCCGCGAGAAGGACATCGTCGTCCACCACCCCTACGAGTCCTTCGACGTGGTGGTGCAGTTCCTGCGCCAGGCCGCCGCCGACCCGGAAGTGGTGGCGATCAAGCAGACGCTTTACCGCACCTCCAACGACAGCCCGATCGTGCGCGCGCTGGTCGATGCGGCCGAGGCCGGCAAGTCGGTGACGGCGCTGGTCGAGCTCAAGGCGCGCTTCGACGAGGAGGCCAACATCCGCTGGGCGCGCGACCTCGAGCGTGCGGGCGTGCAGGTTGTGTTCGGCTTCGTCGAGTTGAAGACGCATGCCAAGATGTCGCTCGTGGTGCGCCGCGAGGACGGCAAGCTCAGGAACTACGTGCATCTCGGCACGGGCAACTATCACCCGATCACCGCACGCATTTACACGGACCTCTCCTTCTTCACGGTCGACCCGGCGATCGCCCGCGACGTGGCGCAGATATTCAACTTCATCACCGGCTATGCCGAGCCCGCCAAGGAGATGCGCATCGCGCTCTCGCCCTACACGCTGCGCGATCGCATTCTCGGCCATATCGCCGACGAGATGGAGCATGCACGGCAGGGGCGGCGCGGGCAGATATGGATGAAGATGAACGCGCTGGTCGATCCACAGATCATCGACGCGCTTTACGATGCCAGCAGGGCGGGCGTGGAGATCGACCTCGTGGTGCGTGGCATCTGCTGCTTGCGCCCGCAAGTGCCGGGCCTCTCGGAGAACATCCGCGTGAAGTCGATCATCGGCCGTTTCCTGGAGCACAGCCGCATCTACTGCTTCGGCAACGGCCACGGCCTGCCATCCGACGAAGCGATCGTCTATATCAGCTCCGCAGACCTGATGCCGCGCAACCTCGACCGGCGTGTGGAATGCATGGTGCCGATCGCCAACCCGACCGTTCACGAGCAGGTGCTTGGCCAGATCATGCTCGGCAACGTGATGGACAACCGGCAAAGTTTCGAAGTATTGGCAGACGGCACGTCACGGCGGATAACGCTGGACGAGGGGGAGGAACCGTTCAACGCGCAGGAATACTTCATGACGAACCCCAGTCTGTCGGGCCGCGGCGGCGCTCTGAAATCTCACGCGCCCAAACGGATCGCCCAGTTCAAGCGCACCAGAAAAGCGAACGCAGCTCCCGCAAAATGATCGCCATGTCGCAGGGCCGGCTTCCCGATCGCCGGCCGCTGTCCGTCATCGATATCGGGTCGAATTCGATTCGACTGGTCATCTATGAAGGGATAGCGCGTTCCCCCACCATATTGTTCAACGAGAAGATGCTGGCGGGCCTCGGCCGCGGCATCGTCTCGACCGGCAAGCTCGACCCGGAAGCGGTGACGCGCGCCGTGAGCGAGTTCGGCCGCTTCCGCGCGCTGTCCGAGCAGGCCGGTTCCGAGCAGCTTTACGTGATCGCGACGGCGGCGGCCCGCGAGGCCGAGAACGGCATGGACTTCATCCACCGTGCGGAGGAGATCCTCGGCACGGAGATCCGCGTGCTTTCCGGCCGCGAGGAAGCGCATTATTCCGCGCTCGGCGTCATTTCCGGCTTCCACCCAGCGAACGGGATCGCCGGCGACCTCGGCGGCGGCAGCCTGGAGCTCGTCGATGTCAACGGCACCACGATCGGCGAAGGCATCACCCTGCCGCTCGGTGGCCTGCGCCTGCAGGACCAATCGAAGAACTCGCTCATTGCTGCACAGAAATTCGCGCGCGAGCAGGTGGCCCGCGCCAAGCTGCTTTCGGCGGGCGAGAACAGGCCGTTCTATGCGGTGGGCGGCACCTGGCGAAACCTTGCCCGGCTGCATATGAGCGCCACCAACTACCCGCTCAACGTCATGCACCACTATGAGATGGGGATCGAGACCTCGGCGAACTTCCTGCGCCAGGTGGCGCGCGGAGAGGTGGACAAGGTCGCCGGCATCGACCACGTCTCAAGAAGCCGCCGCACGCTGCTGCCCTACGGCGCGATCGTGCTCAACGAGATCATCGCCGCGATGAAGCCGTCGAAGATCGTGATCTCTTCGCTCGGCGTGCGCGAGGGCTTTCTCTATTCTCTGCTCTCGCCCGAGGAGCAGCGCGCCGACCCGCTGATCTCGGCTTCGGAAGAGCTCGCGCTTCTACGCGCCCGCTCCGTGACGCATGCGCGCGAATTGGCCGACTGGACCGGCTCGACCTTTAGCGCCTTCGGCATCGAGGAGACCGAGGACGAGGTGCGCTACCGGCGCGCCGCCTGCCTGCTCGCCGATATAGGATGGCGTGCGCATCCGGACTATCGCGGCACGCAGTCTCTCAACATCATCGCGCATGCCTTCTTCATCGGCGTCGATCATCCAGGCCGGATATTCATCGCGCTTACCAATCTCTACCGGCATGAAGGCGTTTTCGACGAGACGGTCGCCTCCGACCTGAAGACGCTGGCGCCGCCGCGCTATGTCGAGCGGGCGCGGCTGCTCGGCGCGATGATGCGCGTGGCATACCTGCTTTCGGCGTCGATGCCGGGCGTGATCCCGAGGCTCAGGTGGGAGCGCCGCGACGGCAATACGCTGGCGCTGGTCATCCCCTATTCGCACCGGGCGCTCGACGGCGAGCGGCCGGCCGGCCGCTTGGCGCAGCTTGCCAGGGTGAGCGGGAAGGAACTCAAGCTGGTGGTGGGGGAATGAGGCAGTAGGCAATAGTGATAGGCAACAGGAACGAATTCTACTGCCTATTGCCTACTTCCTGCTGGCTCGACCCCGTATCGAACACCACGATGCGGCGCTTGTCGAACTTGATGGCGATTTCGCCGCGCACGAGCTTCAGCGCCTGCTCGCCGAATACCTCGCGCCGCCAGCCGTGAAGAGCCGGCACGTTGGCGTTCTCGCCCTCGGTCGCGACCCTGTCGATGTCGTCGCCTGAGGCGAGCACCTTGGCGGCTACGCCTTCCTTTTCGGCGACGAGCCTCAGCAGCACCTTGAGGAGCTCTGCCGCCGCATTGGAGCCTTCGGCAGCCTGCGGCGGGCGCGGCAGTTTCGGCAACCGCTCCTTCGGCACGGAAAGCGCTGCGTCTATGACGGCGAGCATCGCGATAGCCGCGGCCGAGCGCTCCCAGCCTTTGGGCGTGGTGCGCAGCCTTCCGAGCGCGGCGGCGTCGCGCGGCTGCTGCTGCGCGATCTCGTAGATCGCATCGTCCTTGACGATGCGGCCGCGCGGCACATTGCGCTCGCGCGCCTCGCGCTCGCGCCAGGCCGCCACGGCCTGCAGCACGGCGAGTTCCTGCGGCTTGCGGATGCGCATCTTCAGCCGCTTCCAGGCGTCTTCGGGATGCGGATCGTAGGTTTCGCGCGAGGTGAGGATCTCCATCTCCTCGTTGAGCCAGTGGCCGCGATTCTCACGCTCGAGCTCGGCGTTCAGATGCCGGTAAACTTCGATCAGATAGGTCACGTCGGCCAAGGCATATTCGAGCTGCTTGTCGGTCAACGGGCGATGGCGCCAGTCGGTGAAGCGGGACGACTTGTCGAGATGCGCGCCGGTAACCTTCTGCACGAGCTGGTCATAGGAGACACTGTCGCCGAAACCGCAGACCATGGCGGCGACCTGGGTGTCGAAGACCGGGTGCGGGATGAGGCCGCCGCGGTTGAAGATGATTTCGATGTCCTGGCGGGCGGCGTGGAAGACCTTCACCACCGTCTCATTGCCCATCAGCCGGAAAAACGGCGCGAGGTCGATGTCCGACGACAATGGATCGATCAGCGCGGTCGCTCCGGGCGCGGCGATCTGGATGAGGCAGAGCTCCGGCCAGTAGGTCGTCTCGCGGATGAACTCGGTATCGACGGTAACGAACTCGGCGCTTTCGAACGTGGCGATCGCGGATTCGAGTTCCTTCTGCTCAGTAATAAGTTGCATGAACGATCTTTGGTACAAGAACGAAGACCAGTCCTTTTCAGGGGCAAGGCTGTTCGTCAAGCGCGGGTTTCGTTAGCCCTCGCTTGAATCACTGTTTTGGTTGACGCGCGCCAGCCTTGCGAAGACGGTCGAGGTTCTGAGGAGGGCTGTGAACGGACTGCGCTGCCCCTTCGGCACGCCGGATCGCGCAACCATCCGGTAGAAGATGATGAGGATGAAGGCAACGTAGACGCCGCTGGTGTAGTGGAACAGCGCCTGCGGGCCGAAAACCTTCATGAAATAGGAGGCCGCCAGCGGTCCTCCGATCGCTCCGATTGAATAGAACAGCATCAGGCCAGCATTGACGAGCACGAACTCGCCTTTGCCCGCGCGGTCGTTGGCATGGGCTGCCGACAGCGAAAACATCGGCATGGCGAACGAGCCGAAGATGAAGACCAGCACGAAATTGGCGACGGCGTTGTTGCCCGCGAAGAAGGCGATCGCCAGTCCGGAAATCAGCGCGCCGCCTGTGGAAAAGAGGAGCACGGTGCGGCGGTCCCAACGGTCGGAAAGGTAGCCCAGCGGATATTGGATGACCGCGCCGCCAATGATCGAGACGCTGACGAAGGTGGCGACGTCGGTGATGGAAAGTCCGATTTCCTCCGCGTAAACCGGGCTCATAGTGCGAAAGGCGCTGTTGGTGAGGCCGACGGCGATGCAGCCGACCGCGGCAAGCGGCGAGATGCGCCAGACGCGGGTCAAATCCAGCCCGACCTCCTCGGGCGGCGCCGGGTTGGACCGGTCGGCGAGCGACACCGGCACCAGCGACAGCGTGATCATGATCGACATGATGGCGAAGATCGTGAAGCCTTCCGGGCCGTAGAACGGGATCAGAAACTGCGCGCCCGTCACCGAACCGAGGTCGATGATGCGGTAGAGCGCCAGCACCTGCGCGCGGTCCTCGTTCCGGACCCCGGCATTCAGCCAGCTTTCCATGATCGTGAAGAGGCCGGCAAAGCAGAAGCCGGTAGCGAAGCGGATTGCCGACCACATCAGCGGGTCGATGACCAGCACCAGCATCAGCGTGCCGGCCGACGCGATCGCCGCCAGTGCGGAGAAGGAGCGCACATGGCCGACCGCGCGCATGATGCGCGTGATGAAGATGCAGCCGAGGAAGAAGCCGAGGAAGTAGGCGCCGCCCATCAGGCCGATGGTGAAGGCGTCGAAACCTTCGAGATCGCCGCGCAGCGCGATCAGCGTTCCCTGCAGACCGTTGCCGCCGAGCAGGATGCCTGCCGCGATGAGGAGTGGGATCAGGGGGCGAAGGGAGGACATTGGGAATCGTACGCGTGCAGGCGGAATTACTCTATAGTTCGGCCATCCCGACAATGCGATGCGCCACAGCCCAGCACATGCTGGGGCATCCAGCTTCGGGTGCGTCTTGGATGTGCGCTGCGCGAGCACCCACCCAAGGCCACCGCCGACAGGGCTTGGCCTTGACGAAAGCGCTTGCGCGCGCGACTACAGTGCCAGGGGCTATCGAGGGAGAGGGCAATTGTCTGGCAAGTCATATGACGAAGGCGGCTGGAACTACGGCTGGCACGAACAGGGATGGTTGGATTACGGCTGGCATTTTGAATACGGCTGGGACTACGGCTGGCTCTTTGATGGCTGGAGCTGGAGTTACGGCTGGTACCAAGGCTCCGGCTGGGAGATGGGATGGTATCAAGTCGGCGAGTGGACCACGGGCTGGTACTATGACTACGGCGGAACCGGCGTAGGCTGGTATGGTCACTTTGAACAAGGCGGCTGGATCGGCGGCGAGTTTGCCGGGGAATCTGATTCAGGGTCGTGGTGGTCCGGCTGGGGCTGGTGGGCGCAGGGTTGGTCATGGGCAGCCGCCTCCTGGTCGTTCGGCAGTTGGTGGACGTCAGGCTACTGGTCACTAGGCTGGTCCTGGGTGTCGGGCTGGTGGTCGCCCCACTGGTCGTGGATAGCCAGCGGATGGTGGTCGGGCTGGTGGTGGAATCCTGGAGGCTGGGAGCCTGTTTACTGGTGGCATCCGGTCTAAGCGCACGATCGGCCCACGCGCCTTCAGCTTGACAAACCGCACCTCGCATGCGCTTTTCGCGCCGAATTTTCGGCCGCCGAGGCTATGCCCGGCCAGGCGCCGGACAAACCCATCCGCAACGGAAGACGTTTTCATGCATCGCTATCGCAGCCATACCTGCGCCCAATTGAGGAAGGCCGACGTCGGCCAGACCGTCCGCCTGTCCGGCTGGGTGCATCGCGTCCGCGACCATGGTGGGCTGCTCTTCATCGACCTGCGCGACCACTATGGGCTCACCCAGATCGTTGCCGACCCGGATTCGCCGGCCTTCAAAACGGCCGAGACCGTGCGCGGCGAATGGGTGATCCGCGTCGACGGCGAAGTGAAGGCGCGCACGGCCGAGGCCGTCAACCCCAACCTGCCGACCGGCGAGATCGAGGTTTTCGTGCGCGACGTCGAAGTGTTGTCGGCGGCCAAGGAACTGCCGTTGCCGGTGTTCGGCGAGCCGGATTATCCCGAGGACATCAGGCTGAAATACCGCTTCCTCGACCTACGGCGCGAGACGCTGCACAAGAACATCGTGGCGCGCACGAAGATCATCGCCGAGATGCGCAAGCGCATGACGGAGGCCGGCTTCGCCGAATATTCGACGCCGATCCTGACGGCGTCGTCGCCGGAAGGCGCGCGCGACTTCCTGGTGCCGAGCCGCATCCATGAGGGCAGGTTCTATGCGCTGCCGCAGGCGCCGCAGCAATATAAGCAGCTCCTGATGGTTGCGGGCTTCGACCGTTATTTCCAGATCGCGCCGTGCTTCCGCGACGAGGACCCGCGCGCCGACAGGCTGCCCGGCGAGTTCTACCAGCTCGACCTCGAGATGAGCTTCGTGACCCAGGAAGATGTCTGGAACACGATGGGTCCGCTGATGACCGGGGTCTTCGATCAGTTTGCCGAAGGCAAGCCGGTCACCAAGGAGTGGCCGCGCATTCCCTATGACGAGGCAGTCCGCAAATACGGCACTGACAAGCCCGATCTGCGCAACCCCATCGTCATGCAGGATGTGTCGGAGCATTTCCGCGGCTCGGGCTTCAAGGTGTTTGCCGGCATCCTGGCCAACGACCCGAAGGCTCAGGTCTGGGCGATCCCTGCGAGGACCGGCGGCAGCCGCGCCTTCTGCGACCGCATGAATTCATGGGCGCAAGGCGAGGGCCAGCCGGGGTTGGGTTATATCTTCTGGCGCAAGGAGGGCGACAAGCTCGAAGGCGCAGGCCCGATCGCAAAGAACATCGGTGAGGAGCGCACCGAGGCTATCCGCAACCAGCTCGGACTTGCCGACGGCGATGCCTGCTTCTTCGTGGCAGGCGATCCGGCCAAGTTCTACAAATTTGCCGGCGATGCGCGAACCCGCGCCGGCGAGGAGCTGAACCTCGTCGACCGCAATCGCTTCGAGCTGTGCTGGATCGTCGACTTCCCGTTCTTCGAGTGGAACGAGGAGGAGAAGAAGATCGACTTCGCTCACAACCCGTTCTCGATGCCTCAGGGCGGCCTCGAAGCGCTAGAGAACCAAGACCCGTTGGCCATCAAGGCTTTCCAGTACGATGCAGTCTGCAACGGCTACGAGATCGCCTCGGGCTCGATCCGCAACCAGCTACCGGAAGTCATGGTCAAGGCGTTTGAACTTACGGGCAAGTCGGCGAAGGAAGTCGAGGAACAGTTCGGCGGCCTCTACCGTGCCTTCCAGTACGGCGCGCCGCCGCATGGCGGCGCCGCCTTCGGCATCGACCGCATCGTGATGCTGCTTGTCGGCGCCAAGAACCTGCGCGAAATCTCGCTCTTCCCGATGAACCAGCAGGCCATGGACCTTTTGATGGGCGCGCCATCGGAGGCGACGCCGCAGCAGCTTCGCGAACTGCATCTCAGGACCGTCGAGGCCAGGAAGGCTTGACGGCGGTCAGCCCTCGACGAGTTCGTTGTCAAGGAAGTACCACTGATCCAGGTGATCGAGGATGACCAGCTCGATCACCGAATTCAGCAGGGCGACGTCTTCGAGCAGCCTCGATCGCGGGCGCTCTTCGGCAGGCAGCGCGACCGGCGCAAGGAAATAGGCGTCGAAACGCGCCGCCTTGCCGCGCACGGCATACCACGGGCAGAGTTTCGCGCCGGTCACGCGCGCCAGCCTGACCGCGACGCCCAGATTGCCTTCCAGATGCGGCTTGCGGCCGAGCAAGGGGCTGCGGATGCGGCCACGCAGGCCCTCGTCGCAATACATCAAGACGACACCGCCGCGCTTCAACTCGGCCACCGCCAAGGGGATGGCGTCCTTGCCCGGCGGCAGGAGCCTGGTCCCGAGCGACTGGCGGACCCGTCCGGCGATCCAGGTGCCGGCGCGCGACGCGGGCGGCATATAGATGTGAGCGGCGGAGATGCCGGCCTGCTGAAGAATGCCGTGCAGTATCTCCCAGTTGCCGAGATGCATGCCGGTGATGATCGTCGGATGATGCCGCACGGTTTCCAGCAGGTTGTCGAGACCGTGGACGCGAATGCGGCCCTTCGACCGCGCCAAGCGGGCGATGATCGAGAATTCGGTGATCAGCCGCCCCTGGTTCTCGCGGTTGCGGACCCAGATCGCCTCACGCTCGGTTTCGCTCGCCGCGGGCAGCAGCCGCCGCAGATTGGCGCGCGCCCGCTCTTCGGCCCGTTTGTGCCATCGCGGAAAGACATAGTGGCTGAGCCGGGCGCCGAAGTTGGAGCATGTGTCCAGCGGCGCGAGCAGCTTCATGAGGTAGAACATGAAGATGTCGAAGCCGCTCGAGAGATTCTCCGCGACCCAATAGCGAACGAAGCGTCGGCGGCCCTCAGGGCTCGCCAGTTGGTCGAGGCCTGGCCCCGCCGGCGGAACATAGGTCCAGGCCTTTCCTTTCCTCGGCCTTTGCTCTCCGGCGAGCATCGTTGGACTAGCGGGGGCTGAGTGTGGCCGGCAGGCCGTTGCGCGGCCTGAGCGTCAGACGGCAGAAAGGTTCGACCGCGTGGTCGTCGGCGACCCGCACGCGGAATTTCTGCGCGATGATGGCGAGGCACAGGATGGCTTCAGTCAACCCGAACTGCAGGCCCGGGCAGACGCGCGGACCGCCCGCGAAGGGAATGTAGCTGTACGGGGACGGGCGAGCGCCGTTCATGAAGCGCTCGGGCCGGAAGTGATGCGGGTCGTCGAACAGCGCGCTTGTGCGGTGGAGAACCCAGGGCACGATCAGGATCAGCGAGGCCGGCGCGACGTCGACATCCGCGATCCTGTCGGCCTGCTTGGCCTGACGTCCGAGGATCGGCACGGGCGGATAGAGGCGCAGCGTCTCCTCGATCACCGCGCGGCATAGTTCCAGCCGCGGCACGTCGTCGACGCTTGGCGTGCGCCCCCCGCAGATACGCTCGATCTCCTCATGGACGGCGTCTTCGACCCAGCTCGCCCGCGACAGCAGATACCAGGCCCAGGTCAATGTCGCCGCCGTCGTCTCGTGGCCTGCCATGAAGATCGTCGCGGCCTCGTTTCGCAACGCCACGACGTCGAGCTTCATTTCCGGATTGAGCTTTTGCCGCCTGATCAGCAGCTCGATCATGGAATTGTGGTCACCGCGCCCGCTGAGATGGTCCTCGACCACTTTTTCGATGATCGCGTGGATGCGCTTGACCGAGCGCCGCAGCGTCGGTGTCCGCAGCACCGGCAGGCCGTCGTCGAAACCCAGGAAGTAGCCGATATTGATCGAATCGATCAGCGCCTGGTAGCTGGTGAAGCCGTCAGTCACGGCGTTGGCACGATCCTCTCCGAGGTCGTTTCCGAACACGCTGCGCGATATAATCTCGGCTGTCAGCCCCGCCATTTCGTGAAGCACGTTGATGGTAGCGCCGGATGGCAGGCTTGCCCACCGGCGCACGAGCTCGGACGCGGTGCGCTCCATGACACCGCCGAAGCTCGGCACGCGGTTCTTGTGCACGATGTCGGCCACCAGCGCGCGGCGCTGCGCCCATGTTTGGCCGTCAGAGATGAACAGCCCGTCGCCGAGCAGGAATTCCAGCGCCCGCCGCATCTGTGGCGTCTTGCGCTCATAATTGTCGTGGCGCTTCGCAACGACGTATTTGATCGCCTCGGGCGAGTTCACAAGGACGAGTTGGCGACCGAAAATCCTGGTTGTCGTGACCCTCGACTGGAAATCCGAAGCCCTCCAGACGTTGAGGAAGTTGGCGCGGGCGCGCAAAAGCAGACTGATCGAGCCGGCCGGCCTGTCCCAATCCTGCGGGTGGGCGGGTTCAAACGAGCCTGGGCTCAACTTCTCCTTGAACCCGGCGGGCTTGGCCCAAGGGGTCATCTATGCTCCGATTTTTCGCAAGGGCCCCGGATTGACAGGAACTGGTCTAGCATGTCCGCCAGAGGAGTGAATGGCCTCCTGGGCCGGAACAAGTGATGGGCAACAAAAAAGCCCGGGATCGCGGCCGGGCTTCTCGATCGCGGTGTAGCTGCGACAGATCAGTCCTCGTTGGCGCTGACCGACACAGCAAGCGTCTTGGCGAGGTCCTGCGGGGCGTTCGACATTGCGCCGGCCATGATGACGGCGAACGGCACGCCACTTTCCGGTTCGGCGATGATCTCGATGCTCTTGGGATCGTCGAGATATTTGGTGACGGCGTCCGTTACCTGCTGGGTAAGCTCGGGATTGTTGAGCTGCGCCATCAGGAAGGGCACCACCGCCTTGGCCTGGTTGGCGATATCTTCAGGCTTCTGGCCCTGCGAGCTCGCGACGAAGTCGAGCACCTTCTTGGTGAGTGAATCGTCGTCCCAGCGGATCGACGCCGCATGGAAGGTGAGCTGCTGCATGAGACCCAGCATCGCCAGGCCCTGCGCCGAGTTGTCACCGCCCGCCGGCTGGGAGGCCATCTGCTTTTGCAGATCCTGGACCGACTTCAGGAACTGAGGCGTATAGCCACCCAGGTCGAAGGTCATGCCCAGCGTGCCGGCATTTTCCACGGAGATGTCGTATTGCGACAGGCCGATCATGCCGTCGGACGGCTGCCAGGAGCCGGCCATCTGAATATTGCCATTGATCGTCTGGTAGCCGAGGGCCTCGATCACCGCCTTCGACTGGGGATCCTGGGTCTGGCTGAGATCGGCGGAGAATTTCTCGAGTGCGCCCGCGAATTCCAGAGGCTTGCCTTCGGTCGACGGCGTGATCTCGAAATGCAAATTGTCCGCCGAGAACACCGACTTGTCGCCCTGCTTGACGGACAGGCTCGCAAGATTGGCGTTGCTGTACATCATGAGGGAGGAGACGGGATCGGTCACGTTCTCTGCCGGCAGGGTCAGCCCGTTGATCGTTACACCGCTGACATCGATCGTCATGCCGTCTTCGGTGACTGAATAGTTCGGCAGCGCAATGGTGCCGATCTTGTAGCCGCCATTCTCCTCGGTGATGTTGTCGAGGGTGACGTTGCCGACGTTGGCCTTCTCCGGACTGCCGGGAGCGGTGACGGTTACGCCTTCAAGCACGACCTGGGTGCCGTTCTCGGTGATGTTGGTCCAGTTGATCTCCGCACCCTGCTGCGCCAGCACAACCTTCAGACGGGTGCCGAAGGCATTGGTGTCGAGCGCGTGCGCGGATGCGACCGAGACGAGCACGATGGCCGAAGTCAGCGCCAGATGTCGAAGTCCAGAACGGTATGGTTTCATGACAGGTTCCCTGAGACTGGTTTCACTTCGTTGCACCTTCTCCTGACCCAACAAACTGGACCGGAAGATGACGCCCCGGCCACAATTTCAGGAAAAATCGGCAAAAGGCAATGTATGTGGGACAGCTAACTTAGCTGGAGCTTAACGCGGCAAGCCGCCCCTTGCCGCGAATCACCGGCTCGGTTAGTCCCAAACCATGGGAAAAGGCCAGAAACCGCCGGAATTCGAAGGCGGCGACAATATCGAACCTGTCGACCTCAAGAAGGCGCTGGAAGAGCGCTACCTTGCCTATGCGCTGTCGACGATCATGCACCGGGCGCTGCCCGACGTGCGCGACGGGCTGAAGCCGGTGCATCGCCGGATCATGCATGCCATGCGGCTGCTCAGGCTCAATCCCGACCAGGGTTTCGCAAAATGTGCGCGAATCGTCGGCGAGGTGATGGGCAAGTTCCACCCGCACGGCGACCAGGCGATCTACGATGCGCTGGTGCGGCTGGCGCAGGATTTCTCCTCCCGCTACCCCCTGGTCGACGGGCAGGGCAATTTCGGCAATGTCGACGGGGATGCGCCGGCGGCCATGCGCTACACCGAGGCGCGCATGACCGAGGTGGCGACCGAGCTGCTTTCGGGCATCACCGAGGATGCCGTCGATTTCCGTCCGACCTACAACGAGGAAGATGAGGAACCGACCGTTCTGCCGGGCGCCTTCCCGAATCTGCTCGCCAACGGCTCGTCGGGCATTGCAGTCGGGATGGCGACCTCGATCCCGCCGCACAACGCAGCCGAGCTGTGCACCGCGGCCCTTCACCTGATCGACGACCCCAAGACGCCGCTCGAAGCGCTGATGAGCCAAGGCCCGGAGGACGGGCTGGTCGAGGGGCCAGATTTCCCGACCGGCGGCGTGGTCGTCGACAGCCGCGATTCGATCCTGGAAGCCTATCGGACCGGCCGCGGCGGCTTCCGCCTGCGCGCGCGCTGGGAGAAGGAGGACCAGGGGCGCGGCACCTGGGTGGCGGTCGTCACCGAGGTTCCTTACCAGGTCCAGAAAGCCAAGCTTATCGAGAAGATTGCCGAGCTCCTGCTGGCGCGCAAGCTGCCGTTGCTCGAAGACGTACGCGACGAGAGCGCTGAAGACATCCGCATCGTCTTCACCCCGAAGAGCCGCACGGTCGATCCCGGGCTGTTGATGGAATCGCTCTTCAAGCTCACCGAGCTCGAAAGCCGCATCCCGCTCAACATGAACGTGCTGTCGCGCGGCAAGGTGCCCAACATCCTGTCGCTGAAAAGCGCGCTGCAGGAATGGCTCGACCACCGCAAGGACGTGCTGGTGCGCCGCTCGCGCCACCGGCTGGGCGAGATCGAGAAGCGGCTGGAGATTCTCGGCGGCTACCTGATCGCCTATCTCAACATCGACGAGGTGATCAGGATCATCCGCGAAGAAGACGAGCCGAAGCCGATAATGATGGCGCGCTGGTCGCTCACCGACAACCAGGCCGAGGCGATCCTGAACATGCGGCTGCGCGCCTTGCGCAAGCTGGAAGAGTTCGAGATACGCAAGGAATTCGACGCTCTCACCGAGGAGAAGAAGCAGATCGAGGCGCTGGTCGCCTCCAATGCCAAGCAGTGGAAGACGATCCGCTGGGAGGTCGAGACCGTCAGAAAGAAGTTCGGCAAGGACACCGAGATCGGCAGGCGCCGCACGACCTTCGCCGACGCGCCCGAGCATGACGATGCCGACATCCATCACGCCATGGTCGAGAAGGAGCCGGTCACGGTCATCGTCTCGGAGAAGGGCTGGCTGCGCGCGATGAAGGGCCATCTCACCGACTTCTCGGTGCTGACCTTCAAGGAGGGCGATGCCCTCAAGCTCGCCTTCCACGCGCAGACGACGGACAAAGTCCTGGTCTTCACGACCGGCGGCAAGTTCTACACGATCGGCGCTGACCGGCTCCCGGGCGGGCGAGGGCACGGCGAGCCGATCCGCATCATCGTCGACATGGAGAACGATCAGGACATCGTCACGGCGTTCGTGCATGCGCCCGACCGCAGGCTGCTCGTCGCCTCGCATGAAGGCAACGGCTTCATCGTGCCGGAGGCCGAGGTGATCGCCAATACGAGGAAGGGCAAGCAGGTCATGAACGTGCGCTCGCCCGACGAGGCGGCGCGCTGCGTGTTCGTTTCTGGCGATCACGTCGCCGTGGTCGGCGACAACCGCAAGATGGTGGTGTTCCCGCTGGCCGAGGTGCCGGAGATGGCGCGCGGCAAGGGCGTGCGGCTTCAGAAATACAAGGATGGCGGGCTGCTCGATATCAAGACGTTCGAGATGGCGGCCGGCCTCTCCTGGCAGGATTCGGCCGACCGCACCTTCGTGAAGACGCGCGACGAGCTTGCAGAATGGATCGGCACGCGCGCCGCGGCCGGGCGCCTGGTGCCTAAGGGATTCCCGCGGACGGGCAAGTTCGGGTAGCTCCTGTCCGGCTGCGCGGAGCGGCGGAATGCGGATCATCACCGTCAACGACAGGATGCAGAAGGGTTACCGGTACGAGCTCGCCCAGCCCGCCGGCATGAACTTCGATCCGGATTTCACGCCCGATTTGACTCCGAAGGAGATGCTCGAACTGGGCGTCTTCGGCGGCAAGTACATGACCGATTGCCGGGCGGAGTTTCCGAAGAGTTGGTTTTCCCGCGCCAAGCTCTCGCCGGAGGGGCGCGACCCCTCGTTGAATTTCTTCAAGGTTGACGCCAGCCAGCCGCTTTCGGTGTGGCGCAAGAAGGGCTGGATTCATGACGACGACCCGCGCGGCTCCGGCGAGGATGCGCGCCAGATCGGCCGCTGGCGAGCGATCCAGCGGCACATCGCCCAGATCAGGGCGAACTGCGACAGGGGAGACCTGTTCTGCCGGCCGCGCCAGCGGCAGGCGTTGCTGCAGTGGGCATACGACAGCCGCAAGATATAAGGCCTGAAACCACCGTCATCGCGGGCAGAGAGGCACGCCCCAAGAGACGCTATCAAGCCCTTGCATTCCCTTCGCACTTGCAGCAAACTTTTTGCACCGCAACAAATTTCTCGCCGCCGCATTGACTGCGAATGATCATTCGCATAAAGTGAGAATGAACATTCGCTCTTATTAACTGGTTAACAATGGATGAATTCGATCCCTCCGGCGATGCCCGCCTCGACGACGGTCACGACGAACCGCATCTGACGCGCGCCGAAAGGCGCGACCAGCAGGTGAGGCGCATCCTTGACGCCGCCAAGACCTGCTTCGTGCGTTACGGCTTCCAGGGCGCCTCGATGCAGCAGGTCTGCGCCGAGGCCGGAATGAGCCCCGGCGCGCTCTACCGCTACTTCCGATCCAAGGAAGCGATCATCGAGGCGATCTGCGAGGCCGACCGCGCTGAGGACGCGAAACTGTTTGCCCGGGTGCTCCAGAACCCGTCCGTGGTCGATGGCGTGGTCGAGGGGGCGATGGCGCATATGCGTCACATGCATGAGACGAATGCCGCGCCTCTGTTTGCCGAGATCTATGCGGAGTCCATGCGCAACGATGTCGTGGGCGTCACCTGCCTGGAGAACGCACAGAACGTGCAGGAGATGTTCCATGGCTATCTCGCCAGCGCCATCAGGCGCGGCGAGATCGATCCGGTCGTCGACCTCGATGCGCTTCTGCCGTCGCTGATGGCGATCGCGCACGGCATGGCCCTCAACGACCTGCCGTCGCTCGGAATTTCCTACGAAAAACTCGAACGCGTCATCCGCGCCACGGTCGAAGGACTGCTGCGTCCGACCGGAAAATCAACAGTCGCCTGAGCCGCTTGTGCCTGTTTCCTCAGTGAGGGGTTTATGTCGAAAAAGTCCACTCTAGCGTTTCTTGCCGCGGCCCTTCTCGCTTCTGCCGCGTTGCCGACCATTGCAGCCGCGCCTGGCACGGCGGCCGAGGAGGCGGCCCCGGCCAAGGCGGCGACGCCGCCGGCAATCCGCGTCGTGTCCGCCAAGATCCGTGACATAGCCGAGAAGCTGTCGGTGTCGGGCACGATCGTCGCCCGCGAAGAGGCGAATGCCGGCACTGATCTGAACGGCATGATCGTCACCGTGCTCAATGCCGACAAAGGCGATCATGTTACGAAGGGCGAGGTGCTCGCAGTGCTTGACCGATCCGCCCTCGACACGCAGCTCGCGCAAAACGAAGCGAGCCGCATTCAGGCCGAAGCCAGCATCGCCCAGAGCCAGTCGCAGATCGCGGATGCCGAGGTTGCGCTTCGGCAGGCCAATGAGGCGCTGGAGCGTGCCAAGGCCCTGCAGGGCAAGGGGTTCGCCACGAAGGCCGAACTCGACAATGCGGTCAATGCCAAGGACAGCGCCATGGCCAGGCTGGATACCGCCAAGCGCCAACTCGAATGGTCGAGGGCCCAGATCGCCGTGATCGAGGCGCAGAAGAAGAGCATCGTCATCCAGATCGACAAGACAGAGGTGAAAGCGCCGGCCGACGGGCTGGTGCTGTCGCGAAACGCCACGCTGGGCGGCATCGTGTCGTCGTCGGGCGGGGCGCTGTTCCGGCTCGCGATCGACGATGAGTTCGAGCTTGCGGCCGACGTGGCCGAGACGGCGCTGCCCCGCCTTTCCGAGGGCATGACGGCCCAGATCAGGGTGGCCGGCTGGGCAGCTGCTGTCGAGGGCAAGATCAGGCTGATCGCGCCGGAGGTGAACCAGAATTCACGGCTCGGCGAAATCCGCATCTCGCTGCCGTCTAACCCGGCGCCGCGCGTCGGCAACTTCGCCCGCGCGGAGATCGAGACGGTGCATCGGCGCGGCGTCGCGGTGCCGGCATCCGCGCTCATCTATTCCGGCAGCGACGCCTTCCTGCAGAAGGTCGTGAACGGGCGCGTGAGCACGGTCGCCGTCACGCTCGGCGCCCGGGCCGACGGCTATGTCGAGGTGGTGTCCGGCGTCGAGGCAGGCGACGAAGTGGTGGCGCGGGCCGGCACCTTCGTGGCTGAGGGCGACCTTGTAACGCCGGTGCGGGGTGAGCAGACGGGGGCAATCGCCAAATGAGCTGGAACTTTTCCGCATGGTCGATCCGTCACCCGGTGGCGCCGATCCTGATGTTCATCGTGCTGGTGGCGCTTGGCCTGGTCAGCTTCGCGAGTCTGCCGGTCACGCGCTTTCCCAATATCGACGTGCCGATCGTGTCGGTGACCGTGACCGATCCCGGCGTTGCCCCGAGCGAACTCGAGACACAGGTCACCAAGCGTGTCGAAGACGCGGTGGCCAATGTCTCTGGCGTCAAGAATGTTACGTCGAACATCACCGAAGGCCAGTCGCAGACGATCATCGAGTTCCGCCTGGAGGTGGATACGCAGACCGCAGTGAACGACGTGAAGGACGCGATCGAGCGCATCCGCTCCGACCTGCCGGCGACCGCTGAGACGCCGATCATCAGCCGGGTCGACGTTGAGGGGCAGGCGATCCTGACCTATGCCGTCTCCGCGCCGGCCATGACGATCGAGGAATTGTCCTGGTTTGTCGACGACACGGTGATCCGCAAGCTGCAGGGCCTGAAAGGCGTCGCCCGTGTCGATCGCTATGGCGGCGTCACCCGCGAGATCAAGGTCGAGCTCGACCCGGACCGGCTGAACGCGCTCGACGTGACGGCCAGCGACGTCAATCGGGCGTTGAGGGCGGCGAATGTCGACATGACCGGCGGCAGCGCCGATTTCGCCGGCCGCGACCAAGCGATCCGCACGCTGGGCGGCGCCAAGACAGTCGCCGACCTCGAAAAGCTGGAGATCCCGCTCGGCAGCGGCCGCCGGGTGATGCTGTCCGAGATCGCCACGGTGACCGACGCCTGGGAGAAGCCGAAGTCATTTGCCCGTGTCAACAACCAGACCGTCGTGTCCTTCGGCATATTTCGCGGCAAGGGGCAGAGCGACGTGGATGTCAGCCGCCGCGTCGAGCAGGCCGTCGCCAATCTCCAGGCCCAGAACCCGGGCGCGACGATCGCCAAGGTCGATACCTCTGTCGACTATACCGAAGGCAACTACGATTCCGCGATGGAGACGCTGCTCGAAGGCGCGGCGCTTTCGGTGATCGTGGTCTTCATCTTCCTGCGCGACATCCGCGCGACGCTGGTTTCGGCAGTGGCGCTGCCGCTGTCGGCGATTCCCACGTTCTGGGCGCTCGACCTGATGGGGTTCTCGCTGAACCTCGTCAGCCTGCTGGGCGTCACGCTGGTGGTGGGCATCCTTGTCGACGACGCAATCGTCGAGATCGAGAACATCGTGCGCCACATCAAGATGGGCAAGTCGCCCTATCGGGCCGCGCTCGAAGCGGCCGACGAGATCGGGCTGGCCGTCATCGCGATTTCGGCGACCATCATGGCGGTGTTCGCGCCGGTCTCCTTCATGGGCGGCATCGCCGGCCAGTATTTCAAGCAGTTCGGCCTCACCGTCGCGGTCGCCGTGTTCTTCTCGCTGCTGGTCGCCCGGCTGCTGACACCGATGCTCGCCGCCTATTTTCTGCGCGGCCACGGCCACGAAGAGCCCAAGCCCGGCGTGGTGATGCGCGGCTATCTGGCGTTGCTCAGGGGCACGCTGCGCTTCCGCTGGCTGACGCTCCTCGCCGGCATAGGTTTCTTCGTCGGCTCGATCTACATGATCGGTTTCCTGCCCTCGGGCTTCATCCCGAAGGAGGATGCCAGCCGCATAATCTTCTCGCTGGAGCTGCCACCCGGCAGCCGCCTGGAAGACACACGCTTCACGACCGACGAGGCGACGCGGCTCATGAAGGAAGTCCCTGAGGTCGAGAACGTCTATGTGATCGGCGGCTCGAGCCCGACCGGCACGCTGGAGCCGCGCCGCGCGACCATCATCGCCGACCTGACCCACAAGTCGAAGCGTGCGCGGACACAGGCGCAGATCGAGGAGATCCTGCTTGCAAAGCTGGATACCATTCCGGACCTGCGCGCCTATTTCGTCAACGATCGCGGCGAACGCCAGCTCGCCTTCGGTGTGATGGGGATGGACGGCGCTGTGCTCGACAGCCAGGCGCGCAAGATCCAGAGCGAGATGAACGCCACCGGCAAGTTCCGCGCGGTCTCTTCGAACGCGGCGCTCGACCGGCCCGAGGTCATCGTTGTACCTGACATGGAACGCCTCGCGGAGCTCGGCATCTCGACGGCGGCGCTGTCCGAGGCGCTGCGCGTTTCGACGATCGGCGACATCGACGAGAACCTTGCTAAGTTCACGGTCGGCGACCGGCAGATCCCGATCCGGGTCCAGCTCAGCGAGAAGGCCAAGGACGATATCTCCGTGGTGAGCACGCTGCCCGTGCCGACGCCGTCCGGCGTCTCGGTGCCGCTGTCGTCGGTCGCGAATATTCATTTCAGCCAGGGGCCGTCCTCGATCCAGCGCTTCAACCGCGAGCGCCGCGTCGTCATCAGCGCCGACATGGCGCCGGGCGCGGAGCTGTCCCAGGGGCTCGACATCGTCTGGAACCTGCCGGCGGTGAAGAGCATGCCGGCCGGCACGCACATCCAGGAGACCGGCGACGCCGAGATCATGGGCGAAGTGTTTTCCGGCTTTGCGATGGCCATGGGCACGGGCCTGATGCTGGTGCTTGTGGTGCTGATCCTGCTGTTCGGCTCGGTGTTCCATTCGGTCACCATCCTCGGCTCGCTGCCGCTCGCCATCGGCGGCGTCGTGGCGGGGCTGATGCTCACCAACCAGGCGATCTCCATGCCGGTGGTGATCGGCATCCTGATGCTGATGGGCATCGTCACCAAGAACGCCATCATGCTGGTCGACTTCGCGATCGAGGAGGTGCGCCACGGCGTGCCGCGCAAGCAGGCGATCATCGATGCCGGCCGCAAGCGCGCACGGCCGATCGTCATGACCACCATCGCCATGTCGGCGGGCATGATCCCGGCGACACTGGCGCTTGGCGACGGCGGCGAGTTCCGCGCGCCGATGGCGATCGCGGTGGTGGGCGGCCTGCTGGTCTCGACCTTCCTGTCGCTGGTCTTCGTGCCGTCCTTCTATACGGTCATGGACGATCTCTCGATCGGGGTCGGCAGGCTGTTCCACTGGCTGATCCGGCCGAACCCGCGCGACGAGCCCGAGCATGGCCACGGCGCAACGGTGCATGCCCTGCCGCGACCGGTCCAGGAACTCCCGATCGCGGCGGAGTAATGTTACCCGTACTCCGCCGCCGACAGCCGTGATCCAGAGCTCAATTTGCTTGTGGTCGGTGCCTTGCCTGTGACAAACTAATGTTATGAGCAACAGAGATATCATTTCCGAGGATATAAGCCGCCGTATCGATGCGCTTACTGCCCGCTCCTCGCTGACCCGTGGACAGATCATCGAGGACGCACTGGCTCACGGACGCTCGTTGGCCTGGCACGAGAAATGGGTTGCGGGCGTGCAGGAAGGCCTCGACGAGGCCGAGCGTGGCGAGTTCGCGTCAGAGGCAGAGATCGCGGCGGTCCTGACCAAGTATGGTCCAGCATAACCCGATAAGCCGTGCGGATTGTTCGGACCAGACGTTATCTCCGTGAGCTCGAAGCAATCGGCGACTACATCGCAGAGCGCAGCCCACGCGCGGCGGCGCGGATCGTTAACGAGATCGACTCTAAGACCGAGCGGCTGCTGTCGACTAACCCCTTCATCGGTCGACCTGGCGAGATCAAGGGCACGCGCGAACTGGTGATCACAGGCACACCTTATATCATCGCCTATCGTGTCACCGATACGCAGATCGATATCCTTTTCGTCCAGCATGGCGCGAAGCAATGGCCGGATGAGGTTTAATTTAGCCCCGCTCTATCTCTACAACGGACCGACGCCAATCGGCTCGTCGGCATCTCTAATCTGTCTACGCTGTTCTCGCTTATCAGCGGGTGCGCAATGGTTAATGAAGGCCTATTCCGGAGCGGTCGCCGGCGCGGTGTAGCGCCGGCGGATCACCTCTGCGACCCGCTCCCGGCTCTTATCAGCCGACAAGCGCTTGTCCTGCTCGATCTCCGCGACTTCCCTGGCGAGGTTCTTGTCCTTGAGCTGCTTGCGGAACCAGCGCGAATAATCGCCGGCCTGGAGGTGATGCTTCCAGGTGCGGTCGTCGACGCCCTCGGCGATCTGCAGGAAGATCATCAGGTTCTGCGCGCGCAGCTTGAGCTTGTCGTCCGGTCCAGTGAAATAGAAGCTCGCGTCCTCGGGCAGCTCGCCTTCGGCATATTTGCGCGTATGGCGCTTGTGCGACTGGCGGCGTTTCTCGGCCGTGATGGCTTGGGGCGGCCTGTCGGACCGCGGTCGCCAGAACAGTATCTGGTCCTCACCCAGCTCGGGAATCTTTGCCGGCCGCTGGAAGCCGGCCTGCTTGCAGAGCTTGGCGATGATGTCGTCGGCATTGTCGCCGAGTGCTATGACGGCTGTGATCGCGGAAAGCGCGTCCTTCGCCACTGCGTCCGGATGCACGGTGACCATGACGGTTCCAGGCAAGTCCTTCGTCATGGCGAGCGACTGGCTGTCGCGCGAAGCGGGCATCAGATGATGCGCCTCGTCTATGATCAGCCAGTGCGGGCGCGCCGTGCGGGCGCGCAACTTGCTCAACGCCGGCATGATCTTGGCGAAGAAATCCGGCCGCTCCTCCAGCTTTAGCGCCAGCGTGCTGATCACCACGTTGTTTTCGGGGTTGTCGAGCAGTTCGAAAATCTGTGCTTCCCGCGGCGGCGTGTTGCCGTCTCCGATCGTCACGGCGCCTTCAAGGCCCTCATAATCGCCCTCGGGATCGAAGACGCAGAACTGGAACTTCTTCTCGACGAAGCGTTCGGTAAGCGCGATCGCCAGCGACGACTTGCCGAAGCCGGACGGGCCGGAGATCAGTACGACATCCTGCGGCCATAGCTCGACCGGACGGTCGCTCTTCCTATGGCCGACGACCACTCCCTCCAGCTTGCCGTCGGTCAGGCCATAGTCGTGTTCGAGCAGCTTCTCGATCAGTTCCTCGACGCCTGCACCGCGTGCACCCTTGGTGACCAGCGTGGCGGTTTCTTTCACCGCCGGGATGGCATTGTCGACGGCAACGCTCAGGCAGCAGGCCTTCAGGAAGGCGTGGTCGTTCTCTGCGTCGCCGACGCCGATGGCATTGTGCGGCGAAAGCTTGAGTTCGGCCAGCGCTGCGGCAAGCCCGGTCGCCTTGTTGACGCCGCTCGGCAACACCATCACTGCGCCCTTGTTGAAGATAATTTCCAGCTCCAGGCCCTGTTTCTTGATGACTTCCAGCACGGTGGCCTGGTGCGGCTCCCAGGTCGCAACGATCGAATGGCCGACCGAGAGCGGCTTCACCCCGCGTTTCCTCAGAAGTTTGACAAACTCCTCGGATGGCGGCGAAGTGAGCGGGCGCTCCTCCTCGCTTGCCGGCGTGTAGAGGAGCGCCCCATTCTCGGCGACGACCTTGTCGAAGAGATCGACCTGCGGAAAGGCACGCTTGAGATCGGGCAGCTCGCGTCCGGTGACGAGAATGAGCTTGCGCCCGCTCTCCTTGACGCGGCGCAGGGCGGCGAGCGTCTCGTCCCCGACCTTGCCGTTATGGGCGATTGTCCCATCATAGTCCGTCGCCAGCGCAATGAAGAACATGTGCCGCCTTCTCCTCCTTACCGCCGGCGAGTGATCGGGCGGCCTGTCCGATAACGGCGGAGAGGCTGGAAAGGATGCGCGACAGCCCGTGAAGGACGACGGAGTGCGTGGCGATGGAGGCCCGTTCGGCCGCCGGTTGCTGCGGATGCAGGCAGGCATGTCGGACCTTCAAAGACTGTTCGACAAGCTGGGTGAACAATGCCGCTTCGAGCACATGCATGGTAAAAATCCTCCAGATGAGACCGCCTCCTGCGGGGCGGGCGACCGCTGCGGACCGGCGCCACGTCGGCGCTTTCCGATGCCGAGTAGTCGAGGGACACCGGAGGATTTCGACATCGGCGACAAAAAACTTCTGCCGAAAATCTTTCGTGGCCTTGTCGAATTGGTGCTTCGCCGGGCGACTATTCCGCGTCGAAACACGATTTTCAGGAGGTGACCATGCGCTATCTTTGCCTGGTTTATTGCGCGCCCGAGGCCTTCGAACGGATGTCGGAGGACGAAAGACTGACGCTGGACCGTGACTCGCTGGCCTATGACCGGGACCTTGGACAGAGCGGCCGCTTCATCCACGCCGACGCGCTGCAGTCGGTGGCGACGGCAATCACGGTGCGCGTTCGCGACAAGCGCATTTCGATGACGGACGGCCCGTTCGCCGAGACCAAGGAGCATCTGTGCGGCTTCATCCTGATCGAGGCCATCGATCAGGACGAGGCGGTCCGGCTGGCGTCCGGCATACCGATGGCCAAATATGGCAGCATCGAAGTGCGGCCGATCTACACCATTCCGGTACGGTGACGATCATGAAATACATCTGCCTGGTTTATCCCGACGAAGAGATTTTCGCGTCGATGTCGGAGGCGGAGCAGGGCCGGCTCGTCAATGAGGCGCTCGACAGCGACGAGGCGTTGCGCCGGAGCGGCAACTATGTTGACGCGAACGCGCTGGAACTACCGGAGAGCGCGGTTTCGGTCAGGGTCCGGGACGGCAAGCTGTCTGCGACCGACGGGCCCTTTGCCGAGACGAAGGAACATCTTTCCGGCTACATCCTCATAGAAGCGCGCGACCTCAACGAAGCGATCCGGCTGGCCGGAACCATTCCGATGGCTCGGCTTGGCACTATCGAGGTGCGTCCGGTGCGGGACCTGGAACGCTACGAGGAAGGGTTTGCCGCATGAGCGACGACACCTCCGTCGCGGGCAGCCTGGAAGCGATCTATCGCCAGGACTCGCGTAAGGTGCTGGCGACGCTGATCCGGCTGCTGGGCGACTTCGAGCGGGCCGAGGAGGGGCTTGCCGACGCCTTCGCCGTGGCGGCGACGCAATGGCCGCGCGACGGCGTGCCTGCCAATCCCTTCGCCTGGCTCGTCTCGGCAGGCCGTTTTCGGGCGATCGACCGGCTGCGCCGGCAGGCTCGCCACGACGCCTCGCTCAAGGATCTGGCCATGCAGTTCGAAGACGAGGCGGCCGAGCCGGAAACGCTCAGCGACGAGACGATCGCGGACGACCAGTTGCGGTTGATCTTCACCTGCTGCCACCCGGCATTGACACCCGATGCGCAGATCGCGCTCACGCTGCGCGAGGTCTGCGGATTGCGGACGGAAGATATCGCCGCAGCCTTCCTGACCTCAGCGCCGACCATTGCCCAGCGCATCGTCCGGGCGAAGGCGAAGATACGCGACGAATGCATCCCGTATGAGACGCCCGATAAAAATGAACTCCCCAAACGGCTGGAATATGTGCTGCGCGCTATCTACCTCGTCTTCAACGAAGGCTATTCAGCTTCGTCCGGCGCGTCCGTGACCCGGCCCGACCTGTCGGGTGAGGCGATCCGGCTCGCAAGGCTGTTGTCGGCGCTGCTGCCCGATCCGGAGGCCCTCGGGCTTCTGGCGCTGATGCTGCTCCATGAAGCGCGCCGGGCTGCGCGCGCCACCGCAACCGGGGAGGTGATCCTTCTGGAGGACCAGGACCGTTCGCAGTGGGACGGGCGGCTGATCGGCGAGGGCGACGCCTTGGTGAAACGCGCCTTCGCGATGCGCGAGGTCGGCTCCTACACGATCCAGGCGGCAATCGCGGCCGAACATGCCTGTGCCGCGAGCATGGCTGCGACAAACTGGGCGAAGATCGTCAATCTCTACGATCTCCTGATGCATGCCGATCCTTCACCCGTGGCCGAGCTGAACCGCGCGGCGGCGGTCGCCGAGCGGGATGGGCCGGAGGCGGGGCTACTGCTCATCGATGCGGTCCTGGCGCGCGGCGATCTGGCCGACTATTATCCTGCCCACGCAGCGCGCGCGGAGCTGTGCCGGCGGCTCGGACGGGTGGAGGAAGCCAGGAACGCCTATGGACGGGCACTCGCCCTTGCCCGGCAGAAGCCGGTTGGAGACCTGCTGAAACGGCAGATTGCGGAACTCGATCCCGGCCCGACCTGACCAAGATTCCGGCGCTCCCGCAAGCCCAACCCATGTCGCCGCGTTAATGATTCATCGCGCAATTTGGCTTCAGCCACTATTTGTGCGCTATGATTGTCGTTAGCGTAGCCGGATTTGCGGCGGAGGCCGTGCTCTGAGGCGTGGCGTGAGCAGGAGTTGCGGCGTTGAAGGAGTCAAAAATCCGGAACTCGGAGCGGGAGAGGCGGCTGTTCGGACCTTCCGCGCCGACGCGGGTGGCTGTCGTGCAGCCATTGTCGGTGGCGCGATGGCTGCTGATCCTCATCCTCGCTGCCGGAGTCTACTTCTTCCACGGTTTCCTTGTCCCGGTGCTGGCCGCGCTCGTGATCGCTTTCGCGAGTTGGCCGCTCTACAAAAGGCTGCTGACCGCGGTCGGCCACAACAGGACGGTGGCCGCGGCACTAGCCATCCTCTTCATCCTTGCCTTTCTGGTGGTCCCGATTGTGCTGGCGGTCAGCTATGCCACACACGAGGTGCGCGACTGGGTGGGTTGGGCGATCGAAGCCAACCGCCAGGGTGCGCCGACGCCGCAATGGATCGCTACGCTGCCCGTCATAGGCGAATGGCTCGACGGCCAGTGGACGAGGTACGTCAACCATCCCGGAGGCATCGGCGAACTGATCCAGCTCGTTTCCGGTGCAAATATCGGCAGCATCTATCGTGGCGTGCTGGCCGCGGGCGGCAGCGCCTTCAACGTGCTGCTGGCGCTGATCTTCATGCTGATCGCGCTGTTCTTCGCCTATCGCGACGGCGAGGCCTTCGCGGCACAGATCGACCGCTTGGGCGAGCGCATCCTGCCGAACCGCTGGGAGCGCATCTCGCGCGTGGTGCCGGCAACGATCAGCTCGACCGTAACCGGCATGACCGTGATCGCGATCGGCGAGGGCGTGGTGCTGGGTGTCGCCTACTGGATTGCCGGAGTGCCTTCGCCGGTGACGCTCGGCGCGCTCACCGGCATCATGGCGCTGATACCGGGCGGCGCGCCTTTGTCTTTCACACTTGTGTCGATCTACCTGATCGCCAGCGGCGCCTGGGTCGCAGGCGTCGGCCTGTTCATGTGGGGCTCGATAGAGTTGTTCATCGTCGACAAGACGCTGAGGCCGAAGCTCGTGGGTGGGCCCGTCAAGCTGCCGTTCCTGCCGACCTTTTTCGGCCTGATCGGCGGCGTCAAGACCATGGGGTTCCTCGGGCTCTTCATCGGCCCGGTGCTGATGGCGCTACTGGTGGCGATCTGGCGCGAGTGGTTGCGCGAGGTCGAGCTGGCGGACGAACAGATTCCCGCAGAGCCGTCCGAGCGGGAGAGCGGACCGTCGCGTATCGAAGTGCTCCCCGGCGGCGATGCGCCGAGGAGATCGCAGGTAGGGTAAGGCAAGCCGCTACATCCCCTGCGCGATCGCCAGGCTTTGCCGCCATTTCGCGTGGATCTGCCACAGTGAATGGGCGACGAGGGCGATAATCAGGATCGCGCCGCCGATCAGGCTGTTGTGAGAGGGCATTTCCGCGAAGATCATCCATACCCAGACCGGAGCGAGCACCGTCTCCAGAAGGTAGAACATCGCGACTTCGCCGCCGGAGATATAGCGCGGGCCTGATGCCAGGCAGAAGAACGACAGCGGCATGACGACCGCGCCGTTGAAGATGATCCACCAGGGCGCGTCGACCCGATAGCCGGCCTGGCCGACCATGAAGATTGCGACCAGGAACGGAAAGACGACGCCGATCAGCGAGGTGAAGCCCATGTCGTCCGAGCTCGAGCGCGAAACCGTGATCGCCGCGGCGACGAAGAAGGCCGAACACAAGGCCATGAAGTCCCCGAACAGCGTGCCGTGGCCGATGGAATCGTAGACGATCATCAGCACGCCGACGATCATTGCGGCCATGGCTGCGAGCGTCGCCGGCTGTGGCCGCTCCCTGATGAAGATCCATGAAAAGATCGCCGAGAACATGGGATTGAAGGCGAGGATGAAGACGACGTTGGCGGTCGAGGTGCTGTAGACGGCGGTGATGAATGTGACGGAAGTCAATCCGTACAGCACTGAGACGATGAAGCCGGTGCGGCCGGGGACGAGCTTCGGCGCGTCGCCGCGGATGAGTCGCCACACCGCCCAGATGACGAGCGCTGCCAGGAAGGTCGTGCCGGTCCTGAGCATCAGGATCGACCAAGGCTCGCCTTCGGCAAGCCGGATCAGGGGAATGTCGAAAGTAAGGACCAAACCGCCAAATGCAGTCAAAGCGAGGCCCTTCGCATACTGTGAAGAAGGCGCGGACAAGGAAAGCTCCAGAGAAGAAATGACAGGGAAGGGACGAGAGACAATCCGAAGAGGCAATCAGACCGCTTCGTTCACGTACCTTTCCCAGCCTTTCGGCCCGAGATGCTCCTGGGGCTGGAAGCGGATTTTATAGTTCATCTTGCGCGAGCCGTTGACCCAGTACCCGAGATAGACATGGGGCAGGCCGGCCGCGCGGGCCCTGGCGATATGATCGAGTATCATGAAGGTCCCGAGCGAGCGGTCGCCATGATCGGGGCTGAAATAGGAATAAACCATCGACAGGCCATCGGCCATCTTGTCGCTGAGCGCCACCGCGATCAGCTCGCCATGGCCTTTGCCGGTGATGAAGGAGTCCGGCCCGCGCCGCCTGTATTCGATGATTTTGGTGTCGACATGGGTGTCTTCGACCATCATCGCATAGTCGAGCACGGTCATGTCCGACATGCCGCCGCGGCGGTGCCGGGAATCCAGATAGGCGCGGAACAGCGAATACTGCTCGGTCGACGGCTCGGCGTCGTGCATGGCGCCGATCAGATCTTCATTGCGCTCCAGCACACGCTTCATGTTGCGCGACGGCTTGAACTCATCGGCGAGGATGCGCACCGACACGCATGCCCGGCACGTCTCGCAGGCCGGCCGGTAGGCGATGTTCTGCGAGCGCCTGAAACCGCCCTGGGTCAACAGATCGTTGAGCTCGGGTGCCTTCTCGCCGACCAGGTGGGTGAAGACCTTGCGCTCGAACTGCCCCTCTATGTAGGGGCAGGGCGACGGCGCCGTCAGGAAGAATTGCGGCGACTGTGTCGGATGCTGCGTCATCAGTCGGAAGCGGGATCCCATATGTTTGTCTAGATTTGGCTACGCTGAATGCCAAACGTCAACTGAACAATTTTGAAAGCGGCTTGATGAACCGAATGGCGCCCCGGTGGCCGGAGGGCAATGGGCTACTTGGTCTTTACCTTGTTCTTCTTCATATCGTCCCACCGTCTCTTCTCGTCCTCCCACGTCGGCTCGCCGGGTGGATCGGCTGTGCGTACCAGGGTGTCCCGCGTCAGCTGGACCATGAGCGTGCTGATATCGACCGCGAGTTTCTGGATCTCGGCCTGCCGCTCCTTGTCGGTCATCGGCTCGATAGCTTGCTGCGCGATGGCGAAGGCAGCCTGGGCGAATGAGCCGAGATCGAGATGGCTGAATACCGGATGGTCCTTGAGCCACTGCAGCAACTCCTCCAGCTTCCCGGGGGGCATCTTCGGCAGGTCGGGTATCTTCTGGAACCACGGATTCGGAACCGGCACATCAGGGTAATGCGCTCCGTTGAGGACCTTCCGGATCAACTCCAGATGCTCCTCCCATGATTTGAACGGCGGCGCCGGCGGCGGGACCGGAGGACGTCCGCGTTCGAAGATCATCTCGACCATGCGATTCTTCAGCCGGTCGATTTCATCCGTGGCGGGTATGTGCTCACGTGATCCGACTCCGTCGGAGTCATAGGAGAACCGCATGTAGATCGGTGTGAAAGGATAGGAGAAAACCGGGATGCCGCTCGTGTGCCGGTAGATGTAGTCCTTGAAATAGTCCATGACCGCATCGGCGCGTTCCTTGCTGATCCAGTCCTCGTAGACCTCGCCGCGCTGGTAATCGCGGTCGGCATGCCCGATGCAGGTGATCTTGGTGACTGGAAAGTTGCCGAGCCCATGTGTTTCGATTGCCCACTCCGCCAACAGGTAGAGTTCGATTTTTTCATGCAAGGGCAGCCCTGAAACGGCAGTCGTGTGCGCCGGAAAGCCGGCAACCCAGCGGGACGCCGGAGGCGGGACCGACCCGGACACTGGCGGGATTACGATATTCGGTATCGGGTCTGCCATCGCCGCATCTCCAGCGGGGCCTTTCCACCACTGGCGGCAGCTTCCGCCAAATGCGTCAGCTTGTCTATGGGAGCGACCTGGTAAACGCCGGAATCTGTCGGGCGGTCATTCAAGCCAAGGCGAATGTTCGCCTGGCTTGCAGAGCCGAACTCTGCGTCCTAGCGGTCGCTGCGCACCACCACCGTGCCAAGCAGCAGGTCGTGCACGGTGCGCTTGCGGTCGAGGACCAGCGTCGCGAGCAGGATGAGCGGCGAGAGAATCACGTTGCCCGCCCAGAACAGCACCGAATGCACGACCGCCAACAGGCCGTCGACCCGGTTGCCGTCGAGGCGTTCGAGCCTGATGCCCATCATCTGCATGCCTTTGGTCGCCTGCCTCGGCCCGCCGAGCGTGTTCCAGACATAGATGAGGGCGATCGCCGGCACGAGGACGGAATACAGCATCCAGCCGAGCCCCAGCGTCAGCAGTCCGAGCAGGGCAACCAGGATGGCGAAGGGGATCAGCAGCAGAGCCACGATCACATAGTCGAGCAGAAACGCCAGGACGCGGCGCGTGCGCACACCTTCATAGAGGCGGACGTCATCCAGCCGGTTCACGATTATCTCGCCGTCGAGCGCGCGGGCTTCCATCGTCATTCCTTCATCAATGGCGGATAGTGTGCCCGCCGTTTTTAAAGATGGTGAACGGCGGGCGAGATTCAAGAAAACCGGCGACATCACGGCTTCGAACGGAAATCGCAACTCAATCGGTTGAGTTCCGGCGGGAACGCGCTAGCGTGTGCAGTGCAGCAGAGGGGAATCCATGGACCATTATGAAATGGTGGTGATCGGCAGCGGGCCGTCGGGGCGGCGCGCCGCGATCCAGTCGGCCAAGCTCGGCAAGTCAGTGGTCGTGGTTGACAAGGGCAGGCGACTCGGCGGCGTCTCCGTGCATACCGGCACCATACCGTCCAAGACGCTGCGCGAGACCGTGCTCAACCTTTCCGGCTGGCGCGAGCGCGGCTTCTATGGCCGCGGTTATCGTGTAAAACAGGATATTTCCATCGAGGACTTGATCCAGCGCCTGAAGAAGACGCTCGACCACGAGGTCGAGGTGCTGCAGCACCAGTTCATGCGCAACGCCGTGCGCTCGATCCGTGCCGCCGCTGCCTTCAAGGACAAAAACACGGTGACGCTGACCGCCGACAACGGCGCTGTCAACGAGGTGCGTTTCGACCACGCGCTGATCTCGGTGGGAACGCGGCCGCACCGGCCGACCAACATTCCTTTCGACGACAAGCGCATCTTCGACAGCGACGAGATGCTGGAGCTCGGTCATCTGCCCCGCACGCTCACCGTGATCGGCGGCGGCGTGATCGGCGTCGAATATGCGACGATCTTTTCCGCGCTCGACGTGCCGGTGACGCTGATCGAGCAGCGCGACACGATCCTCGACTTCGTCGACCGCGAGATCTCCGATGATTTCATCCATCAGATGCGCGACCGCGGCATGACGATCAGGCTGGGCGTCGGCGTCAAGGACGTCACCGCGCATGAGGATTATGCGCAGATCACGCTGGCCGACGGCCGCGTCATCCGCACCGAAATCGTGCTCTACGCGGCCGGCCGCACCGGCAATGTCGGCAGTTTGGGCCTGGAAGCGGTGGGCATCGAGGCGGATTCTCGCGGCCGCATCAAAGTGAACCCGGAGACCTTCCAGACCAGCGTGCCGAACATCTATGCGACCGGCGACGTGATCGGCTTTCCGAGTCTTGCCTCGACCTCGATGGAGCAGGGTCGCGTGGCGGCCTGCCACGCCTTCGGCGTGCACCTGCCTCCGCCGCCGGAGACTTTTCCTTACGGCATCTATGCAGTGCCGGAGATCTCGACCGTCGGTCAGTCGGAGGAGGAGGTCCGCAAGAGTGGCGTGGCCTACGAGATCGGCGTGGCGCGTTTCCGCGAGACCTCGCGCGGCCATATCATGGGTGTCGACTCCGGCTTCCTGAAGCTGATCTTCGCGCTGGAGGGCCGCCGCCTGCTCGGCGCGCATATCGTCGGCGAGGGCGCGACCGAGCTCATCCATATCGGCCAGGCGGTGATCAACCTTGGCGGCACCGTCGACTTTTTCGTCAACAACACCTTCAACTATCCGACGCTCGCCGAAGCCTACAAGATCGCCGGGTTGGATGCCTGGAACAGGATGGGACAGGTGCGGCCGGAGGCTGACTAGTGTTTCCGCCCGGCGAACGCCGAAGCCGCCACCGCCAGCCACCCGACGATCAGCAAGGTGCCGCCGGTCGGCGCGGCGAACGGGAACAGCCGCCCGCCGAGGAAATCGCGCGCCAGCAGGTCGCCTGAGAACAGCACGACCGCGACGAGCAAGATCATGCCAGCGATGCGCAGCATGCGGTTACTCCCGAGCAGTCCGATGGCCAGGAAGACAGGCGCATGCATGAGCAGGAACGAGGCGGCGGTGCCCGTGAAGGCGCCGCCCATATGCGCCGCCGCGGCCGAAAGCCCGACACCGGCAGCACCGATAAGGCCGGCGGCAGCAATGAGAAAACGGTTCAAGCCTTCGGACATGAGAAGCGATGCCGGCTAGGCTTGCAAGGCGCCGAGCAGCGCCAACATGACGTCGGCCGACGGCATCGGCAGCACCGCGTCGATCTCGGCCGGCAGCATGCCGGCGATCGTTGCGTCGGCGGCGCCGCTCGCGGTGCCGAGCGGCCCGCGGAAACCATGCCTTGTCCAGGCCAGTTCCTGAAGTTCGGCGCTCATCAGGGCCTCGAGCAACTGGTCGGCGGCGGGATCGACGATGATCAGCGGGTGTGCCGAATAGACGGTCGGGCGCGGGTAGAGCACGGCCGGCTTGGGGCTGTTGCCGGATTTAACCCGCTCCCAGCGCGCCGGGTCGGCAAGTATCCACTCGACGAGCTGGTTCTCGTAGCCGACGACCATTGGCTCGGCGCCCAGCCCACCCGCCAGATATTGGTCGAAAAGCTTGCCGGACGACGACGATTTCAGCCCCATGCCCCTGAAGATGGCCTGCGCGTCCGGGCCCTGCTTATTGAAGTCGTCCATGGTGGCTACGTCGCCGGCGAACAGGCTCAAAACCAGCCCGGCGAACATGAAGCCCGAATTCGAACGGTTCGGGTCGGTCGAGACGATGCGCGCCTTGCCGTAAAGCGCGTCGATGCCGAGGTCCGACCAGGTTTTACCGGCGAGCACGGCATCGAGCAGCGCCTTGAGATCGAGCTGGCGGTAGCCCTTGGCCGCCGTCGTCACCAACTTGGATTTGGCCAAGCCCTCGACGACCGGCTCCCAGGTGTAGACGACCATCGGCGAGTTGAGCACCACCTGGTCCTTGCGGATCGCCACGCCGTTCTGCCGGGCGAGATCGACCATGATCGACGAGGATGGCCACAGGAACTGCGGCTTCTGCGACAGCAGCGCTGCCTCGCGCACCATCTCGACGGAGCCGGCCACGCGCGCGTCGAGCTCGAGGCCATAGCCGGCCAGCGCATCGACGACTTCCGGGTCGGCGAGGAAGGCGCTCTTCTCGCCGCCGATGAAGCCGAACAGCGTCGTCGTCTCGCCGAGCAGGCCGCGCAGTTCCGGGCGGTCCCTCACCACGACATATCCGCCCGCGCCCACAGCCGCGGTCGCCAGCAATCCCAGTCCCAAGGCGCGGCGCGAGATGGCCATCAGCGTCCCAGATCCTCCTTGAGCGATGCCTGTATGAGCCTGAGATCGGTGTCCAGCGTGCCGAGCTCGGCATCGGCCAGGCTGTCCGCATAGTGCACGAACGCGTCCTCCAGCTTGAAGATGACGGAGCGCACCTCGCCGAGCCGAGCTGTGTCCGGGGCGCGGTTGCTTGCCAGGACCGAATAACCCTCGGCGACCTCGGCGGCCCGCGGCAGGTAGTAGCCGAGGAACCGGCGCACATTGCCGGCGCTGGCCGGGTTGGCCTCGACCTTGGCGAAAACGTCGCCCGTAATGTCGGCCAGCGCCTTGACCTTGGGGCCGACCTCCTTGTCGGAGATGTTGGCGGCAGCCGCGCGCAGCCGCTCGGCGAAAGGCTGCGCCTGGGTGAGAAGATCACGCGCGAAGGCCACCTGACCGCTGCCCAACGCCTTGACGTTGATACCTTCGAAGAGCCGCCGCGGCGCGAGCAGCACCACCAGCCCCGCGAACACCAGCACGGCGACAAGCAGCGAAAGCAGGAACGGGAAGCGGGTAAAGGCGGTGAGCCCGATCAACACGATCGCCGACGCCAAGCCCGCCACCAGCCAATTCCAGTCTCCGCCGCGCATGGCTAGTTGTAGCCTCGTGCGGCGCGGAATGCACCGGCCAGATCAGCGGTGCCGTTGAAGACCCGCGCCGATGTCGCGGCGGCAAGTGTGTCGAGCTGGCTCTTGTCGGCGTCGCCGAAGGTGATGCCGAACACCGGAACGCGCGGCTCGACTTTCTGCCACTCGGCAAGGAAGCCGCTGGCATCACCCTCGCTGCGGCCGTCAGTCATGATGAGGATGGCGGGCAAGTAGGTATTGAGCGCTGGGGTATCGGTGATCGCCTGCAGGGCGGTGCGCGCACAGGCATACATGTCCGTGCCGCCGTCGGCGTGCTGGCCCGCGACTTGCGCGAGCAGCCTTTGCTGCCCGGCCGGATCGCCCTCGGCCCTGTAAAGGGACCTGACCGTGCCATCGAAAGGGATGACGATGATCTTGTCCGAAGGCGACCACTGCACGAGCACCTTGCTCGCCTCCTCAGGTGTGAACAGGAACTTCGCCGCCTGCTGCAGTTGCGTTTCGCCGTCGCCCTCCATCGACCCGGAGAAATCCAGGCAAAGCGCGCTGAGCGAGGGTTTGCGCAACGCCCCCTGGTAGAGTTCCAGCGCCTTGCGGATCACCTCGGGCTCGGGCATGCGGATCGCCGTTACCAGCTTCGTCGGGTCGAAGTTCCAGTCCGGTTCGGGCGTTGCCGCGATCGAAGTATCGAGCGGGATGCGCCGGCCTGTCGCCGCGATGCGCTTGCGCACCTCCTGCGATTGCAGATAGGCCAACAGGTCGGTGAAGAATTTCTCGACCTCCGGCCCACGGCCATGGTCGAGGAAACCGAGTGGCGAATCCGCGACCGCCACGCCGTCGGCGGGATAGATGGCATAAAGCGGCTCGATGCCGGCCTGTTTCAACCGGTCATTGGTCGCCTTCAACACCGCTTCGTAGTTCCACATGGCGTCGTAGACCATGCCGCCCTGCGCCGACGACACGTAGAGGTCGGCAAGCCAGCCGGACGAGCCGGACGAGCGCTCGACGCCTCTGAGCAGGCCGCCGACCGTTTCGCGCACCGCCGGATTGTCGAGGTCGCCCGGCTCGATGACTTCCTTGTCGCCCAGCGCGCTGGACAACATGGCGAGATATGCGCTGGCGCCCGAGTTCGACTGGGTCGCCGATGTCATGAGGAATTTCAGCTGGCCGCTGTTAACCGCGGCCAGGATGTCCTTCATGAACACGTCCTTGCCGATCCAGCCGAGTTTTTCCGCCTTGGATTTGCGTACGCCGAGGATCACCGGCATCTGCGCGATCGAGGTCAGGTTCTTGACCTTGCGGCCGCTGTCGAACAGGTCGATCCACACGCTGGAGGCTGGCCACACGGCATCCTGGGTCACGCTGTCGTCTTGCAGGGCAAGCCCGATGTCGAGCGAGCCTTCATATTTGAAATCGCAGGTGAAATTCTGCTTTTCGCAGAATTCCTTCACGATCGGCTCGATCTCGGTATTCTCCGAGCCTGCCACGATCGAGAAGGTGGTCCCGCTGCCGCTGCACGCAGAAAGCCCAAAGGTGACTGCAAGCAGAACGCCGATCTTGTGCAGTGATATCCCCACCATCGGTTCCGTTACGCCTGCGTCAGTGCGTTCTTGAGCTCGACGGTCATCTGGTCCATGCGCTTTTCGGCGTCGGCCCGTTTCTGACGGCCCTCCTCCTGAACGCGCAGCACGCCGCTGATCGTGTCGATCAGGTCGCGGTTGGCGGCTTCCAGCGTCTCGGTGTCGACGATGCCGCGCTGTGCCTGCTCCTCGATGGAGATCGCCTGCTCCTTCATCATCTCCGAGGCCTGGCGGATCATCTGATTGGTGGCGTCGGTGACGGTTTTCTGCATTTCGAGCGCCGATTTCTGCTGTGTGAGGCCGAGCAGGATGACCATCTTCTGCTTCCAGGCGGGAACCGTGAGCGCCGAGGTTGCCTGCAGATTCTCGATGAGAGTCTCGTCGCCGGACTGCACGATGCGGATTTGCGGCAGTTGCTGAATGCCGAGCTGACGAGCCTGCTGGAGGTAGAAGACGCGCTTTTCCAGCCGGTCGAGCGCCTGCAGGCGGTCCTGGTAAGTCTGGGCTTCCAGCGTGCCGCCGCCGCTTCCTGCCGCTGCTTCTGCCGCGGCCTTCAGCTTGGGCACCTCGTTGGCGCGGTAGTTTTCGACGAATTGCTTGCCGGCCTGGACATAGGCGTCCAGCTTCAGGATCGACTCCCTCGTTTCCTCGTGCAGATCATCGAGGATGGCGATGTCGCGCCTCAGCGTATCCTTGTGACGGTCGAGCTCGAGGCCGATGCGGTCGATCTGCGAGGCGACATCCTCGTATTGTTCCTTGAAACGTTCGAGGCGCGCCTTGAACGAGCTGAACAGATTGCTGAGGAAGCCGCCTTCCTTGAGAGACGCGGGATCGAGGTTCTTGGCTTTGAGGATGATGTCGGTCAGCAACTGACCGGTATTGCCAAGGTCCTTGTTGCGGACTTGGCCGAGGATCTTGTCGGCGTAGTCCGTGACGGACTGCTGGGCACGGTCGCCATAGACGGAGATCGCAGCCCGATCATTGACATCGATCGCGTCGACGATCTTTGCAACTTCGCCTGGATCGGCGACGACCGCCGGCAGCAGAGTGGGTTCAGCTGTGGCTGAAGTGGCATTGGCGTCGACCATCCCGAATCCTCCCGCTGGGGCAACACGTTACCATAGGTTGCGATCATGGCCGTTATATTCAAGTTCGCGGCGATCTGTGTGACGTCTCAGTTACGCGTCGCCGGCCGCTATAGCCGCTTCTTAAATCGAAACTAGATATCTTGCGACAACGGCAGATATCCGTTAGCTGCGCGGCGCGTCGGCGCGCCTTGAGGGTCGGGTGTAAGGAGGACAAGAAAATGGCAAAGAGCGTCGTCTTTACCGGCGGCTCGGGCAAGGCCGGCCGTCATGTCGTGCCGTGGCTGAAGGCCAGGGGATACGAGATCGTCAATCTCGACCTGAAACCGCTCGCCTGTGACGGCGTCAACACGCTGATCACCGACGTGACCGACTCCGGGCAGGTCTTCAACGCGCTGTCCATGCATTTCTGGTTCGACGGCTATCAGACCGGCAAGGGGCCGGCCAAAGTCGATGCGGTGGTCCACTTTGCCGCCATACCGCGCGTGCTGATGGCCCCCGACAACATCACCTTCAGCGCCAATGTGGTGAGCACCTACAACGTCATCGAGGCGGCGGTGAAGCTCGGCATCCGCAAGGTGGTGATCGCGTCCAGCGAGACGACCTACGGCGTCTGCTTCGCGGAGGGCGACAAGGATTTCCACAGCTTCCCGCTGGAAGAAGACTACGACGTCGACCCGATGGACTCTTACGGCCTCTCCAAGGTGGTGAACGAGAAGACCGCGCGCGCCTTCGCGATGCGCACCGGCGCCGACATCTATGCGCTGCGCATCGGCAACGTGATCGAGCCGCACGAATACGATCGTTTCCCGGGCTTGATTGCCGATCCGCCGTCGCGCAAGCGCAATGCCTGGAGCTATATCGACGCCCGTGACCTCGCCCAGATCGTGCATTTGTGCATCGAGAAGGACGGGCTCGGCTATCAGGTCTTCAACGCCGTCAACGACACGATCACAGCCAACGAGCCGACCGAGGCGTTCCTGAAGCGCTATGCGCCCAACACGCCGATTACGCGGCCGCTGAGCGAGCGCGAGGCGCCGCTCTCCAACCGCAAGGCGCGCGAGGTTCTCGGCTTCAAGGAACAGCACGACTGGCGGAAATATGTCTAAGGCAATGGGACAGTGTAGCTTCCTTCCGCGGAAAGGCTGAGGCACGTCAAAGCTCGTGCAGGCGGAAGAAAGTAAACTGTCCCCCGGCGCTCAGCCATTGACGATGGCGTGGACGTTGCCGTCGGGATCCTTGAACCAGGCGATCCTCACGCGGCCGAGCGTATAGAGATCGCCGTCCTTGGAGCCGTCCGGAATGTCGTAGTTCTCGAAGGCGACGCCCTTGGCGCTGAGCGCCCGAGCGATCTGGTCGACATCATCGCCAGCCGCCCAGGTCACTGCGGTCGCCTTGTTGGTGCCGGCGTTCTCGGACTGGTAGACAAACAGCGAGGCGCCGCCGCATTGGTAGGTGATGGTGGTGGGCTCCTGCTCACCACTCCGCGGCGTGAGACCGAGCTTGTCCTCGTAGAACCTGCGAGCCCTTTCGAGGTCGCGCACTGCGACACTTGCGATCGGTTGCTTGTTTCCGAGCATGGCTTCCTCCTTGCACCGATGTTGAGATCTGGAAACGCGGACGGCCGATCAAGGTTCGAGATCGAAGGCCGGCCGCAGGCTGCCGTCCATGTAGAACGGCACGGATTCGTGCTCATGGACGATCTTCCACCGGCCCTCGATCCGGCGCAGGCACACGGTCGCGCGCATCCAGAAGCTGATCGGCTCGCCGACGGACTTCGGCGTTCCGGCAAGCTCAAAGAAGCCGCGGCCGAAGGCGAGATCGCCGCTGACCTCGATGTGGAAATCGCGAGACAGCCGCTCGACCGGCCCTTCCCAGGTGTCGAGCCATGCCGCCTTCTGCGCGGCGTCGATTCCGATATGGATGAGCGGCGGCGAGAGGTCGGCTATGACGGCGTCCTGCGCGTATTGAGCGGTGATGGCCGCGGCATCCTTGTCGTGATGGGCCCGGTTGACGGCTTCGATGACGGCGCGGATCGCCGCCTCGTCTGGATCGGTATTCATGATCCTTCTCCTTGTGGCTTGCACCTAGAGGACGGACGAGACGGGCCGGTTCCGACATCGAACCGGAGAATTTTCGGTCAGCCGGGCGACATGCGAAATTTTCGCAGCGTTTGTCGGCTGCCCGCATTGTAGTACGTCCTAGTGTCGTGATTTCGAAGTTCGCCTCATTTCGATATCGAGCTCCAAGCGAACTTCGAAATCAAAACGACACTAGAAATCA
>Ga0081539_10001053_pt1 | contig 50504 bp, 52 predicted proteins | sample TabmetS4T2R2_FD_71023 | JGI IMG/M metagenome (GOLD analysis project Ga0081539, IMG submission 71023) | Tabebuia heterophylla rhizosphere microbial communities from the University of Puerto Rico - S4T2R2 | ecosystem: Host-associated > Plants > Roots > Rhizosphere ... | reverse complement strand
GCCTGATCCGCGTCTGTGACGAGCTGCTAGTAGTGCTTTGTCACTTTCGGGTGAGTGATGGTGACTTCGGGCGTTCGGGTTGCTGTCGTTGAGGTATGGATGTCGTTGCGGCCGAGCGGTTACGTGATGACCTGGCCGGGTTCACCGAGGACGTGTTCGCGTCGCTGACCCGGGCCGGCTGGCTGGAGCGGGCGGCCTGGTATCAGCAGGGGCTGATGATCGATGGGCGGCGTAAGTCGATCCAGCCCATGGCCGCCCGGTTGCAGGGCACGGTGCACGAGCAGGCGTTGAATCACTTCGTGACCAACAGTCCGTGGGACGTGGGTCCGGTGCGGGCGCGGATCGCCGAGCTGGTCGACGACGCGATCGGCCCGCAGGCGTGGGCGGTCGATGACACCGGGCTGCTCAAGTGCGGGACCACGTCGCCGTGCGTGGCCCGCCAGTACACCGGCACCGCGGGGAAGGTCACCAACTGCCAGATCGCGGTATCGGTCAGCATGGTCACCGACACCGCGTCGTGCCCGGTCGACTGGCGGCTGTTCGTCCCCGAGTCCTGGGATCCCGCGTCGGCGAAGGCCGCCGCGGACGTGCACCAGCGGCGCCGCAAGGCCGGCATGGGTGACGATGTCGGGCACCGCGAGAAGTGGCGCCTGGCGCTGGACATGATCGACGAGTTGATCGGCTGGGGCCGGTGGCCGCCGCTGGTGGTCGCGGACTCGGGCTACGGTGATGCCGCCGAGTTCCGCCACGGGCTGGCCGAGCGGGGACTGGCCTATGTGGTGCAGGTGACCGGCGGCAACCTCACCGGCTACCCCGCCGACACCGTGCGCACCGCGGCCGCCTACACCGGCTACGGGCCTGATCCCCGGCCGCGTTACCCGCACCCCGCGCCCACCCTCGCCGCGCTGGTCACCGGTCTCGGCGAGGGCGCAGCCCGGCGGGTGTCCTGGCGGCACGGGTCCCGGCAGCGCGGCGGGCGGCCGCGACTGATGTCGTCGCGGTTCGTGTTCACCCGGGTGCGCCCCGCCGGGCGGGTCCTGCTGGCCGCGCACCGCGGCGACGACCTCCCCGAGGCCTGGCTGATCGCCGAATGGCCCACCGGCGCGGCGGAACCCATCAAGTACTGGCTGTCGAACCTGCCGGTCAGCACCGCGAAACGGACCCTGGTCCGGTGGGCGAAACTGCGCTGGCGGATCGAGCACGACTACCGCGAGGTCAAGACCGGTCTCGGCCTGGACCACTACGAAGGCCGCACCTGGACCGGCTGGCAGCACCACGTCACCCTCGTCTCCGCCGCGCACGCCTTCCTGACCTTGCAACGCCTGGACCCAAAAACCCGTGCGCCGGAATGACCCTCTACGCCGTACTCCGACGCCTGCAACACCTGCTCGCCTACCTGATCGGCGTCTGTCCCACCTGCGGAACCCAATTCCCCCAACGTGAACGCAGCCGCCGCCGAAGATCATGACAAAGCACTACTAGGGGTTGCGCGGTCCGGCGGCGGCATCCGACTCCGGACGCCGCGCCGTGAAAAGCAGTAACGCCCTCCACAAGCGACAGTGCTGCCTGCGGCCCGGATACATGGGCCACTGCGATCGCCATCAGTTGGTCGTACAGCGAAAGAATGGCCTGCCAGTCGGTCTCCGCGATGCTCGCCGCCACGCTGTGTACCGCGTTGATCGAGGCCTGCAGCTGATACGGGCCGGGCCGATTGCGCCGCACCAGCCGGCGTACGATGGGATGTCCCTCCGCGGTCATCGCGCGATCCCACAACGTCCGATCCTGATCGGACAGCCGCATGAACTCACCGTCCACAGTAGTGCGGGCCGGACGCCGAGATGCGACAAGGGTGATGATCCAGCCGGCCGGGTTGGGCGGCATCCCGTCGGCCGGTCAGCGCTCGGCCGCCATGGTGAAGCCTCCTGCACCGCGTCCTCGGCCTGATCCAAGTCGCAAGATGCTGCTCAACTCTGAAATGGCCGCACCTCGATGGGCAACGTGGTCACCGCGGTGATGCGCCGGCCGTAGGCCAACGCGTCGTCCAATTCCGGCACTCGGACGATCCACAGACCGCCGGAGGAACTCCTTGCCCTCGGTGAACGGCCAGTCGGTCAGCATGGTGTCATCGCCCGAGCGCCGCACCGTCGTCGCGGTGCTGGGCGGGAAGAGCCCGCCGGTGAACACCAAAACACCGGTCGGCCGTCTCCCGGCCGGTCGCGCCCAGCTCCCGCCTGACCGGTTCGAGCTCGTCCGGCGATGGGTGTCGGGCTGGTAGATGACCGGTAGGTACGTCCTCATGATGGCCTCCTCCCTACCATCTATACGAACGCGGGACGCCGGGATCGACGCGCGAGTCGCCGGGTTAAATATCCGAATCCTCCCTATGCGCGGTGCAATTATGTGTTGGCATGGTCGACGGAATTATTGACGTTGTCCGGGTTCCTATAGCCGTCCCCTCGGGTCGGCAAAGGCACCAATGGGATTCGCGTGAGTGCCCCGGGCCGAACACGGAGGCTGAACTGTCCCGTCCGTCCACCCGCCGAGTCCTGACCGCGGGCGCGCTTGCGCTGGCCGTGATCGCACCCACCGTCGACGTCAGCGAGCACCCGGCCGAAGCCGCGCCGGCGACGCCGAGCAGCATGCCGGCAGTGACATCGACGCCCGATTACGGCCGCACCGAGACACTTGCCGCCCGGCTGCCCCGGGTGTCCAGATTCGCAGCTCGCGGCCCGTCGCTGATGCGCCGTACCGGTGTCCAGCCGGCCGGCGTCAGGCCAGCCGGTGCGCGGCCGACCGGCGTTCGGCCAGCCGGCCGTCGGCCAGCCGGCGCGCGACGGGCCGCGCTTGTGGTCCAGCACGCTGTCCGGCGCGCTGCTCAGCGTGAGCGGATCAAGATCGCGGGGGTACGCCGGCAGGCGGAGCGCCGGCGCACGGTCGCTGCGGACGCCGCACAGCGTAGCGCCGGACGAGTTTTCCGGCGCGCCGTTCCCCGCCACGTTTCGCGCCGAGTGATGCCCCGCATGGCAGCAGTCATCGCCTACGCCCGGGCACAGGTCGGAAAGCGCTACAAGAGCGGCGGGGAGGGCCCGCATTCGTTCGACTGCTCGGGACTGACCAAGAGCGCGTACGCCCGGGCCGGCCTCCGACTGCCGCATTCCTCGGGTGGACAGGCCGCCAAGGCTCGGCGAGTCGCACGGTCCGAGGGCCGGCCTGGCGACCTTGTCTACGGACCCGGACACGTCGGCGTCTACATGGGTGGCGGCATGATGATCGACGCCGGGAACCGGCGGACCGGAGTGGTCTACCGGAGGCTCTACTCAGGGTTGCGGATCGCCCGGTTCTAGAGGCGCTCGGCCCGGCGGTTCCGCTTTCACCATTCGATGCTCTCTCAATCGGGCGGGGCGGCGGAAACCGGCACAGTTCCCCAAACAGCAGTCGGCACCCGACCCAACCGGGCGGGTGCCGACTTGCTGGCCACCGATCTCGGCAACCGATCGCGACCAGGCGCGGGGATCTCTGCCGCACACACCCGGTCGGATGTCTGACAGAAGTATTGCCCGGCGCACGCCTCGTTGCACGCACCGCCTGTGCGTCGTGCCGCGGAAAGGGTCGACATATCGGCCGGTTACGCTCGGTCCCTCACGGGAAAGCACCTGCCGTCGACAACGACTTTCCGGAAGGACACCAGCAATGAGCCTCGACCGCGCCATCGCCCCGGATCCATACGACATCCTCCCCGCGGTGCCGTCGTTCACGGTGACCAGCACGGATGTCACGGACGGGCAGCCGCTCGACGAACTGTTCGTCCACCCCAGCGTCGGCGGCAAGAATGTCTCGCCGCAGCTGGCCTGGTCCGGCTTCCCCGAGGAGACCCGTGGTTTCGTCGTCACCTGCTTCGACCCGGACGCACCGACCGGCAGTGGTTTCTGGCACTGGTCGCTGGTGAACCTGCCGGCCGGCGTGACCGAGTTGGAACGTGGCGTCGATCCGTTGCCCCCCGGCGCGTTCTGCGTCCGCAACGACTACGGCGAGGCCGGCTACGGCGGTGCCGCGCCGCCGCCGGGCGACCGTCCGCACCGGTACGTGTTCGCGGTGCACGCGCTGGATGTCGACCGGCTCGAAGTGGCGCCCGGTGCGACCCCGGCGTACGTCGGCTTCAATCTCGCGTTCCACACGTTGGCCAGGGCAACGATTCGCCCGACTTTCCAGGTTCAGGGCTGACGAACGGCCGCCGGTTTCATCCGGCGGCCGTTTGCTTCGGCTGGGGTGGGTGTGGTCCTTTCACCTCGCCTGGGGGGTGCGCGCGACCACGAAGACCGACTGGCCGAACGGCGGCTTCACGATGCTCTCCGCGGCCTTGGTCACCGGAAGCACCACGCTGTCGTACACCTTCACCATGGGCCCCTCCTTCGGGGCCAGCTTGAAGATGCTGGTGGCGCCGTAGTAGCCGATCAGACCGAGGGCGTTGGCGTAGTGCAGCTTCTCGATCTGCAGGCCCGCCTCGTCCATCGCGGCGCGCATCGTCTTCTTCGTGTACCGGCGGATGTGGCCGGTCGCGACGTCCACCGCACTCATCGCGAACATGAAGGCCGGCACGATCAGGATGATCCGGCCGCCCGGCCGAACGAGGTCGGCCATGCTGCGCAGCGCGCCGACGTGATCCTCGATGTGTTCGAGCACGTTGTAGGAGACCGCCGCGCTGTACTCGCCGACCGCGTCCGCGGCGGGCAGCAGCATCTCCCGAACGTCGATGTTCGGGTGGTCGGCCAGGCGCTCCTTGAGCTGCACCAGCCGGTCCGGGTCAGCCTCGGTCGCGGTGAACCGCGGGAGATGCTCGGCCCACTCCAGCGCGTAGTCGCCCAGGCCGCTCCCGATCTCGATCGGGTTGTCGCCCAGGTACGGGAGCGCCAGCTCGACGAACCAGCGACGGTGGTTCACGGCCGTGGCGAGGCCTTCGAGCACTTCGGACTGGATCCGCTGGTCTCCAGTGATGTCTGCCATAAGTAGGGTTCCCTCGTCTTGCCTATCCGAGCTGACAGCGGGACCGGACGAGTTAACCATCCGTCTCGCAGGGACGAAAGTTGAGCGGGGGGTGGTCGCTCTTTTTTTGCCTGATTGAGACATTGCCCCGGGGGTACCCGGGATCGTTAGGACCCATGCACTCCGGATGTGAGGTTCCCGGAATACACGCGTACATATCGGCTCGATCACGCATCGGCCGACCGACACAACAACGTTACCAACCTCGGTTAGGCTCGCCGACGCTATGACGATTACGGGTATTGACGCGACAGGCCAGTCGGCCGACGGGAACGGGTCCCGGCGCCCCGGCGTGGCGGACGCCGACGACCTGGACGCGGAGCTGCTGGCGCTGGGCGGCGGTGTGACCGCACCGCCGATATCAGTCATACCCGCTGCTGAGCCCGAAGCGGAGCCCGCGCCGAGGCCGCGGTTCTGGCGATCTCTCACATGGCGGGACACGCTCGCCATGCTGAGCTTCGTCGCGGTGTCGCTCTTCATCACCGCGCCGTTGTGGCTCCACCTTGATCATGAGTTGCGCGATGATCCACAAGACCAGGCCTTCTTTGAGTGGATGTTGGCGCACGGTGCACGCGTGCTCACGGATGGCGTTTATCCGTTCTTCTCCGATCGGATGAATTACCCCGATGGGGTGAACATGATGGCCAACACCTCGGTGTTGGCCGTTTCGCTGCCGATGACGCCCGTCACTGAGATGTTCGGTCCACATGTGGCCTTCAACCTATTCCTTACGCTCGCGTTGGCAGGCACCGGCATCTCGTGGTACTTGGTGCTCTCCCGCACCTTCGTCGCATCACGACTTGCCGCTTGGCTGGGCGCGCTGTTCTGTACGTTCGCGCCGAGCATGATCTCGCACGCCGGCGGCCATCCGAACATCGTCTCGCAATTCCTGGTGCCACTGATCATCTGGCGGTGCCTTGCCCTGCGGGCGCCCGGCAAGGCCGTGCGCAATGGGCTGATCCTGGCCGGCCTGCTGATCTGGCAGGCCTTCATCAACCTCGAGATCCTGTTCATGACCGCCGTGGGTCTCGGCATCTTCTGCGCGGTGCTGGCGGTCGGCCGTCGCCGCACCCATCGCGGTGAGGCGGTGGTGTTCCTGCGCGGCCTCGCTGTCGCCGCGGCTGTCACGCTGGCGGTGCTGGCATATCCGCTCGCGGTGCAGTTCTTCGGACCGCAGAGCTATCACGGGCTACCGCAGTTCGTCCGTAACTTCGGTGCCGACCTGGGCTCGTTCACCGCGTACGCGAGCCGCTCGATCGCCGGCAACAGCCTCGCCGCCGAACGCCTGGCGCAGAACCCCTCCGAAGAGAACGCGTTCCTCGGGTGGGGAATGGTGATCCTCTTCCTCGGCCTGGTCGTGTGGATGCGCCGCAGCCTGGCGGTGGTCACCATGGCCGGCATCGCGCTGCTGTTCGCTGCCATGTCGCTGGGCCCCCGGATCTTCCTGAACGGCATCAACACCGGCGTGCCAGGCATCTGGTCGATCCTGCACAGCGTCCCGGTGCTCAATTCGGCCGTACCGACACGCTGGGCCATGGCCCTCGCCCCGGTCGTCGGGATCGTGCTGGCGATCGGCTGCCAGCGCGCGACCGACCTGGTACGGGCCCAGCCCTCCGCCAGCGGCCCGGTCCGGGTGGCGATGATCACCGCAGTGGCCATGGCCCTGGTTCCGCTGATACCGACCCCGCTGCGCAGTGCGCCCATGGCACCGGTTCCCGAGTTCGTGACCTCCGGCCAGTGGCGTCAGTACGTCGACGAGAACCACACCATGGTCACGCTGCCGCTGCCGGACAGCAGCTACCCGGATCCGATGCGCTGGGCGGCCTACACCGGACACGACCTCAGGATCGCTAGCGCGTACGCCCTGCTGCCCAATCAGAACCCGCTCGACCCAACCGACCGCACGGCCCGGTTCTCACCGCCTTGGCGTCCGACCAGCGGTCTGATGGCGTCGATCCGGCAGGGCAACCCGATTCCCGAGATCACCGACACCCGGCGGGAGATGACGCTGGCTGATCTCCGGTACTGGAAGGCAGGCGTGATCGTGCTCACGCCCCAGGTGCGCGACGTCGAGATGCTGCGTGCCATGACCGACCTGCTCGGGTTCGAGCCCACCTGGACCGGTGGCGCCTGGATGTGGAACGTCGGGCCGCTGGTGGACAATCCGAACACCGTCCTGACCGGCCCGGACATCACGTAACACCAGCGCGGAGAGCTACCGCTCTGCTGAGCGCCGTCGTGTCCCGTTACGCCGCGCCGACCACTCGACCAGCCCCACCCGCCGTCGATCTTGGAAAAATCGCTGTTGTTTCGCCCGATTCGTCCGCTCCGTCACGACGATTTCCCCAAGATCGGCGTGAACGAGCGAGGTACGCGGCGCGGATACGGTCCCGGTTCGGGGCGCTGCGCGATCTAGGACTTTTCGTTGTCGGAATGAGTGATTTGGCCCCTTCGTCACAACGATTTTTGCAAGATCGACCCCCCGGGGGAGGGGGACGGCGCTACTGCTTGATGCAGCAGCCGGTGCAGATCTTGGGCTGGGGGAGCGTGAACGCCAGGCAACACGTCTTGCGCTGTACGTGCAGTTTGCCGTGGCCGTCGGGAACCAGCTCGATGAGATCTTCGACACCCAGCGTCGTCAGCAACGTGTCGATGGTCTCCACCGACGAACCGGGCAACACCTCCGCCGACCGCAGCACCGCATAGGCGACGCCCGAGGACAACGAGCCGAGCAGCGTCCGCCTGCCCAGCCGGACCTTCGCGTGGATGGCGTCGAGAAGCGGCGTGAGGTGCTGATCGAGCAACGAACTATTCAACAGGGCCAGCAGCGCCGACTCGTCGGCGACCACTCGGACCTGCGGCAGACCGCTGAGCGCCAGCGGGTCGGACGCCAGCACCGCGATCGATATCTCGTTGCGCATGCCGAGCGTGACGAGAGGCCGCGGGTCGTCGAAATGCACCAGCACGTCTTCCGCGGTGAGCAGTGGCACCCGGCGAGCCGAGGCCCAGCCCAGCACGGCCGGCAGCGTCAGCCAGTACGTGTACGCCTTCCAGGCGAGCGCGGCGGCGGCGTGCGGCTGCGCATCCCACCGGCGGCGCGCCGCATCGAGCAGCGTGTCGAGCTGGGCGCCGGCGAGCTCGGTGCTGGGCAGCCAACCGGCCGGATCACGTACCAGTAAGTCAGGAGCGAGGCCGGGCAGTTTGGTGCTGGTGCCGAACATGGCCCGCAGGGTTGCCGTCACCGGGGCGAGCGGCTCGTCGCTGAACACGACGGGGCGGTCCAGCGCAGCGGTCACCGGGTGGGCCGGGAGTGCCGCTTCGTCTGCCGGGTCACCGCTCTCACCTCGCTGCCACGCATCGTCAGGGGCGTTCAGGACGACCCACCGTACCTTGTTAAGGCTAACCTAACCACACCGACGAGAGGGCAAGATGAACCCACCCCTTCAGGTGCTCTTCGCCTCAATACCGTCTGCGAGGGTGACCTGACCTTCCGTTGCGGCGTTGCCGGATTCGTCAAGGTATCTGTCGGCAACGCGCTACTAGCCCCTTGTTGACACGTGGTGTTAGCGACACTGAACTTCCCGTCGCGAAGGGGACATCTGTGATGACCACCTCGCCCGTCGAGCGGGCTGCCGACCAGTTCGTCGCCGCACTTGCCCAGTGGCGTACCGACCGGGGAATGACGAAGAAGCAGCTCGCAGCTCGAATGGGTTTCGATCCGTCGTACGTGAGCCACGTCGAGAGTCGCCGGCATAAGCCCACGGAGGACTTCGCGCGCCGGGCTGAGGCCGTGCTTGCCGCCGGTGGTGCGATCTGGCAGAGGTTCCAGGAGTACGACGAACTCCGGCACGCGCGTGGCTCCGGCCCGGCCCATCGGGACCCGCCGGTGCCGGCCCAGTGGATGCCGCCGGGAACCGGGTTGATCGTGGAACAGGAGATCGCCGAGCTCACCTACACCGACCGGGCATATCGGTGCAGGATCAAGCGGGCGCTCTACAACGCCGGCACCGAGCCGGTCACCCGGTACCTGATGAAGATCTCCGTGGATCGATATCCGCTCGACCCGTCCGGTTCGAACCGGCATCACCGGGAGCACCCGCTCACGTGGGAGGAACTCGACATCGATGCGGTGGCCGGCGAGGGTGACGCGGCCGAGCCTATGCAACGCCGGCTCAAGCTGGACCGGGACGCGTCGAAAGAGGTGTGGCTGATGTTCGCGAACGAGCACGGCCAGTTTCCCCTCTATCCCGGCGAGCGGACGGTGATCTCCTATGCCTACACCGTGGGCGAGGAGAAGTGGGGGCAGTGGTTCCAGCGGGCCGTACGGCTGCCCACCCGGGTACTGACGGTCCGGCTGGACTTCCCGGTCGAGTTCGAGCCGCAGGTGTGGGGTGTAGAGACCTCTCTGGCGGCTGAGGTACCCGTACGGACTCCGCTCGAACGCCACAACGAAAATGATCGGGCGATCTTCGAGTGGTCGACCGACGCGCCCGCGCTCAACGCCCGGTACCGGCTGGAGTGGCGGTTCCGCGGCGCCGGGGCGCCGACGTACGACGATCTGGCTCCGGTCCACGATCCGGCAACGGAGCAGCGAGCCTCGCAGCGCATGCGCGAGGCCGGCATCGTGCAGCGGGGATCCGACGTGCTGCGCCAGCGGGCACGGCATTTCCAGTTGCCCCGCGAAGAGGGGGCGGCACGAGACGTGATCGCCCGGCTGCAGAGCACGCTCGAGCGGCTGGAGATGCTGCACGACTTCAGCAAGGGCGTCGGGTTGGCGGCGCCGCAGATCGGGCTGCCGGTGGCGGCCGCCGTGGTACGCCCGCCGGACCACGGCGCCGAGCCGGTGACGCTGCTCAACCCGCGGCTGGTCGGCGAGTCCCCGGACAAGGACGAGCAGTACGAGGGCTGTCTCTCGTTCTTCGACTATCGCGGGCGTGTGGCGCGGCCGCTGAGGGTCGAGGTGGAGCATGCGAGATTCGACGGTACGCGGGTGATCACATCATTCGACCAGGCGATGGCCAGGTTGGTCAGCCACGAGATCGATCATTTGGACGGGCGGCTGTACGTGGCTCGGATGGCGTCGGATGCGCCCCTGGTTCCGGTCGCGGAGTACCAACAGGCCGGGCAACCGTGGACGTACTGATCTTCGCGTAGCGGCGCTTCTGAAGAGCGCGACCACCCACGCACGTGGCAGGCGAGCGTCAGCGAGCCGGTCTCTGGCGGGAGCGACGGCCCGGACCACGACGGACCCGAGTCAGGATGAATTTGATCTTCAGTTGAACGCGTCGTACTTGACCCTGATCGACGGCACCTGCAGCTCCGCCAAGGTCTTGAGGGTGTTCTTGACCATCGCGCCCGATCCGGAGACGAAGAAGTCGTGCTCGTTCCACGGGCCGTAGCGCGCGACCACGTCCGAGATGTTGCCCTGCTCGCCGGGGAACGTGGGGTCTTCGCTGCACGCGGTGACCACCGACAGCCATGGATAGCGGGCGGCAAGGCGGTTCAGCTCGGCGAGATCGTACAGATCATCTCGATTCTTCGCCCCGAAGAAGACGTGCACCCAACGCGTCCGGTTGTAGCGGGTGAGCTCCTCGAGCAGCGACTTGATCGGCGCCAGACCGGTACCGCCCGCGACGAAGACGGCGTCGCGGGTGGACCGGCGGTCGAGGTGCATCGATCCCATCGGTGCGGCCAGCTTGATCATGTCGCCGACCTGGGTGCGGCGGACCAGCGCACTGGACACCCAACCGGCACCGATCGCGCGTACGTGGAACTCGAGCGTGTTGTCTCGCCGGGGTGCGTTCGCGGGTGAATAGGTGCGCCACAGTCGCGGCTGGTACCGGGGGCATTCGACGCTGAAGTACTGGCCGGCGCGAAACTCGATCGGCTGCATCGGCAGGACGGTGAAGACCGCGATGTCGTTCGCACGCCGTTCATGCGAGATCACTTCGGCGTACCAGTATGGCGGGTTGTCGTCCGCCTCCGCCCCGGCCAGCATCTTGGAGGCGATCACCGCGTACGCGTCCGCCCACGCCTGGTCGTACTCCACGCCCCAGAGCTCGCCGGCGAAGTGCCGCATGCTCTCGATCAGCGCGGTGCCCACCACCTCGTAGTGGGCCGGTTCCACGTGGAACTTGCGGTGGTCACGGCCGAGCGCCCGCAGGTACTGGTCGAATCTCTCCGGGTCCTCCAGTGTCTGTACCGCGGTGACGATCGCGTTCAGCAGCCGCGAGCGCTGCACGTCCATATGGACCGGGAAGAGATCACGCAGGTCGGGATGCGACAGGAAGATGCGTGCGTAGAAGTAACCGGCGACTTTGTCCTGATGCTCCTCGACGAGGCTCCAGCTTTCCTTGAGCAAGCGCGCCAGGTCTCCCATGCCGTTCAGGGTGGTCACGCATGTCGGGTATGCGACGCACGTTCAGTGCGACATCGCGGTTTGCCCGTAACCCGTTGGTGTGCTTGACGTTCTCGCCGCGATCGTATGGTTATCGCGTGACGACTGAGTTGGATCGGCCCACTCGCTCCCGCCTGAGTGTGGAGATCGTACTCGTTCTCCTGCTCTCACTCGGGGCCAGCGCGGTGTACGCGGTCGTCTCACTGATCGCGAAACTGACCGCCGGTTCGCCGCTGTCACAGCAGACCGCGACCTTGAACCCGTCTCAGTCCCCGCGACCTTATCTGGACCTGACCTACCAGCTGCTCGCCATCTTCTTCGGGCTCGTGCCGGTCATGCTGGCCCTCTTCCTCCTCGGCCGCTCGCGCAGCTTCCTTGGACTCGACCTGCGCCAGCCCGGCTCGGATGCGGCCTGGGGCTTCGCGTTGGCCGCGGCGATCGGACTTCCGGGCCTTGTGGTGATGTACGCCGCCGCGCAACTCGGCCTCAACGCGCAGATCATCCCGGCCGCCCTGCAGCCGCTTTGGTGGGCGGTGCCAGTGTTGATCTTGAAGGCGGTCGAGAACGCCATCCTGGAAGAGGTCATCGTCGTGGGCTATCTCATCACCAGGCTCCGACAGCTCGGCCTGCGCCTCTGGCACGTCGTCGCGGTCTCGGCCGTGCTGCGCGGCTCGTACCACCTCTACCAGGGCTTCGGCGCCTTCGCCGGCAACGCGATCATGGGAGTGGTGTTCGCCCTGTTCTTTCACCGCTCCAAGCGCGTGATGCCGCTGATCGTCGCGCACACGGTGCTGGATGTGGTGGCCTTCGTGGGCTACACCCTGCTACCCAAGGCGTGGCTTTCCTGGCTGTAGAACCGCGTCGCTCTGGTCGCCATGTTCCGCGCGGCGGAGCGGCCGGCCATGATCGCGGTCAGCACCGCAACGCCGGGGAAGAACCGGTTGGCGGCGCGCAGCGCGGTCCACGCGGTGGCTTGGGCGGCCGCCATTCGTCCGAGTCGCCAGGCGGCGGCGGTGAGCGTCGACTCTTCCTCGTAGGCCGGTTGCCGCGCGCTGTCGATGGCGGCCTCGGCGTCCTCGGCGGTGGGGTGCACCTGGGTGAGGACGAGCAACTCGACCGCCCGCCGCGGATCGGTCGGGTCCAGGCCATGGGCGGCGGCGATGTGCAGAACCAGCTCGGCGTAGGTGACAGCGTTGGACCCGAGAAGAGCGATCGGAGCGTACGAGCCGGCGATGGCGGCGAAGACACTGCTCACGCTGCCGAAGCGGATGAACTGGCTGACTGCCAGGCGTACCAGGGCGTCGTTCGTTGCGGTGGGGTAGTCCTCGCGGGTGCACCGGGCCCATTCCTTGGCGCGGGGGCCGATGGATTGGATCGCCGCCAGCGCGAGGAGCTCCGGGGCGTGGCCGGGATCAGCGACGATCTTGGGCCAGGTCTCCATGCGCGGCCGCGGGTTTGCGGCGGCGGCTTCGGCAGCCGTTGGTGTCCGCGCCGGGGGCTCGACAATGGGTGGGATGGTGGGCAGTTGCCTCAGTACCGCCGGTCCGGCCGATTGCTTGGCCGGCGTGGACTTCGCCGCCTTGCGTACCGCCTTCTTGGCCGCGGTTGCCCGGGTCGTTTCCTGAACCGGCGGCGTCTCCACCGGTTTGGCTTGCCGCGGCGGCGTCGCTTTGGTCGTGGACCGACGGGACGGTGCCGCCTTTCGCGGTGCGGCCTTGGATGGCTGAACCTTGCCTGGCACAGGCTTCTGCGGGGGCGCGGGCGGTTCCGTCGGTGTCTCGCCGGGCGGTGGTTGGAACGTCACCCGAGGCGCAGCCTTACGCGCACGACGAGGTGCGCGCTCCGCGGGCTTGCTCTGCGGCGCAGGCTGGTCCGGGTTCTCCTCCATGCGCTCCATCCGGGAGAGCCTAACCGGAGGTGCTCGATTTCACCCGCCAATGATCCGCGAGTCCTGCTCGCTATCGTCAGCCGCTTCGCTTGCTGCTGTACCGGCACGGCAGCCGGCAACCGCTTTGCCCGCCGCCAAGCGGGTCCGGTATCCTCGACGGGCGGTGGCCTGCGCGCCACCTGGGAGACTTCGCCTAGTCTGGTCTATGGCGCCGCACTGCTAATGCGGTTGGGGTTTAACGCCCCTCCCGGGTTCGAATCCCGGAGTCTCCGCGTGTCGAGCCGATGTGTATGCTGGCGAAGCACCACGCGCCCGTAGCTCAATGGATAGAGCATCTGACTACGGATCAGAAGGTTAGGGGTTCGAGTCCCTTCGGGCGCGCAAGATCATGATGGGCCTGAGCTGCAGGGACGCGGGTCAGGCTCTTCCTGCTGTCTGTCGTGTTTGGACGGTGGGTGTCACGTGGGTGCGATGTGGGTGCCACGACAGAAACCGCGTTCTCGCGCGTTTGCCGGCTCGTGATCTGCGGCTTTGCAACCGGCTTCCGCTTCGCCGGGGCCAGAGCACCTGTTTTCGGTTTCGCCGGGGGCGCCACCGTTTTTGGGCCGCGGTCAGGCCGGTTCTTGCGGGCCTTGGTTTTGATCTTCTTGCGTGTACGGCGCGCCGCGTTCAGCACCAGCAGGGCGGTAGCGTCGGCGCAGCGCCGCTGGATCTGCGGCAGGACGCTGGTATAGGTGTCGGCGGTGACCACGATGCTGGAGTGCCCGAGCAGGTCCTGCAGGGTTTTCAGGTCGGCGCCGGCCTCGTGGGCGAGGGACGCGGCGCCGTGCCGCAGGTCGTGCAACCGGACCGGCGGCAGCCCGGCCCGGCGCACGAGGATCGCGAACCGGGTGGTGGCGTAGTTCGGGTTGATCGGCTTGCCGTCTCGGCGGGTGAACACGTACCCGGTGTCGGTCCACGGCTTACCGTTCTCCACGGCCTCGGCCTTGCGGTCCTGCTCGTAGCGGCGGTGGATCCGCAGGATGTCCACGCTGCGCTTGTCCAGGGCGACCGCCCGGCGCCCGGCCGAGGTCTTCGGAGCCCCCTCGACCACCTGATAGCCGATCGTGGTCCGGTTCCGCTCGATGGTCAATACACCCCGGTCGAGGTCGATGTCGCTCCATCGCAGCCCGCACAACTCACCGCGGCGCAGGCCGCGCAGCCCGGCGAGCCACCACAACGCGAACAGCGGGTCGTCATTGACGGAGCCGAGGAACTCGGCCAGCTGGTCGGCGGTCCACACCGCCACGCTCGGGTGTACGCCGGTCTGCTCTCAGGACTCGACCCGGGCCTCGGTCCACACCTTCGCGTGCGGCTGCTGGTAGCCGCTGACTTCGATGTGCCGGGCCGGGTTGCAGTCCAGCACACCCTCCTTGACCGCGAGATTCAGGGCGGCGCGCAGGGTGGTGCGCAGGTGATTCATCGCGGAGGCGGACTGCGGACGGCCCTTGGTGTTACGGGTGTCGGCTATGGCCGCGAACACCGTGCGCAGCACCTGGCCGTCGAGGTCGGCCAGCCGGTACCGGCCGAGATAGGGATGAGAACGGCTTCGACGTCGCGGGTGTAGTGGAACCGGGTCGTCGCCCGGATGCTGGTGCGGGTGTCGAGCCAGTGCCGCAGCCACCGCTCGACGGTCCAGCCCTCCGCGGTGCGGTCCGCGGCGCTGGCGGCCAGGAACTCGGCGCGGGCCCGCCGAGCGGCGGCGGGCGACGGGTAGCCGCCGCGGCGGGCCCGTTCCCGGCGGCCGAGCAGGTTGGTCGCCGAACAGTGGAAGTACCAGGTCCCGTGGCCGCGCTCACCGAGCCGGGGGCAGGACTGCTCGAGGCGCCGCCGGTTGGCGTCGCGGCACCCGCACCGCTTGAAGATCACACCCGAACCCGACATCAAACACCGCCTCGCTGGTCACCGACGTTGCTTCACAATGAGTCCGCGGGCTGATGGTGGCATTCACTCTGCGGGGTGATCCTCACAGCGGCGAGGGGCGTTTAGCATCGCTGAACCGCCGCGTCCGCACAGTGCCGCGGATTTGCTGGAGCATGTCGTGTGCAACGGATTGCATACAAGATGCAACGGAGGTATCGTCGGTTCGGAGGTGGTGACCATGGCGTCGCAGACTGTTGGCTTTGCGGTCGCGGATGAGGACCGTGAGCGCCTGGATCGGCTCGTGGAGCACTTCGGCGGCGGAAACCGCTCGGCCTACCTGCGAGCAACATTGACGGTCATGGAGTCGTTGCGCCGAGCTGAGCGTCTGCGAGATCTTCAGGCAAGCAACCATCGTCGGCTTGCGGAGCAGGGGATTGCCGCCGAGGAGTTGCCTGAGCTCATCCGGCAGGCTTACAAGGAGCCGCAGGAGTGACGCTTCCGGGGCCAGTGGCCAACCCTGTCGTCTTCGACGTCAACGTGCTTGTGCAGGCCATCGCGACGGGAAATAGTCCGTACCTTTCGTGGCCCTCGCCTCCACCGACGTCGGGCAACCCGTTCGCCGATTGTCTGGGGATCATCAACGATGCGGCCGAGTTCGCGCTTTGGCTCTCGCCGCACATCCTCGACAACACGGTCCGGGTCCTGGGCGCCGTCGTCGGCACGCCCAAGGACGAGTTAGACGACTACCGGGACATCCTGATCGAGATGGCGGATGCCTCCGGGGGCGGGGTTCTGAGCCCGCCCCGCACCGTCCACGACTGCCACGACCATGAGGACAATCTCGTCCTCGACCTGGCCGCGGAGGTCGGCGCCCTCCTGATCGTTTCGGAAGACGTCGATCTGACGGCGATGTCGCCCTGGCGCGGGGTACCGGTCCTGCGCGCCCGTGAGTTCACCGCCCGGGTGGACGGCATGCGCAGGCACAGCCGGCGCCGCTGAGGCGCTACGGGCAGATGTCAGGTAGCAAGACCGACCAGGTCGAGGCGTTTCAGCAGACTGGGCTTACGGACCTGCATCGCTCGTAGCTCGGCCAGTCGGTGCGAAACTCGACGGTGCGGATGATCAGAGGCTTGTCTCGGTTACCAGCATCGACCCGACACACAAGCGGTACACGATCGTAGATCCGCGCCGCGAACGGCCGCCCTACTGGCCGCGGTAGGACGGCCGCGCCGGCGCCGACGAACTGGGCGTGGTCTGAGCATCCGGTGCCTTCGTCTTCGGCTCGAGGAACGCCCCACCTTCGGGGCCGAGATGGCCGCCTGCGGCTGATCATCCGGTCGCGGCGGTGACGATGTGTCCGAGCGTACGGAGGGTGCGGCGGAACTTTTCCTCATGTTCGAGGGGTACGGCGAGGTGGTTGTCGCCGACGAGGGTGCACAGGGTGCGGAGTTTCTGGTCGTGGGCGATGAGGGTCGCGAGCGGCGCGTCGGCGCACTCGATAAGCCGCACCAGCCCGTGATCGCGGATCTTGGTGGCTCGGGTGCTTACGTCGTCGACGAGGACGGTCAACGCGGCGGGGAGGTCGTGGGTTGCCCGGTCGGTGAGGAAGGTGACGAACTGGCTGAGTTGTCGGCCGGAGTCGACCGCGGCGAGCAGCGTGTCGGTGCGTACGGTCCAGACGCGGTCGCTGGTGTGTTCGGCGTGGGCGTCGAGGACAAGCCGGTCGCTCGTGGTGGGTTCGCCGATCGCGACGATGTCCAAGGTAGGTAGAACCTTCAGGGTTTGTTCCGGCATCGTTGTGTTCAGCGGTGGCTGGTAGTCGCCGGTGAGGCCGAGGGCGTAGGCGCCGAGCGGGTTGAGCCGGATGGCGAGCAGGCCGTCGTAGCGGCTGAGGTAGTCGAGGTCGTCGGCGCCCCAGTTGCCGTGGTAGTCGGTGCGGGCGCCGACCGGGTCGGTGTACTCGACGTCGACGAGGCCGAGCGTGGCGGCGTACTCGAACAGCACGGCGAGGGTGTAGCGGCCTTCGAGGATCGGCCAGTCGGCGTATCCGCTGTAGCCGAGGCTGCCGTACTGGGGGTCGACGAGGTACAGCTTCCACAGTCCGCGTTCGCTGCGAGCAACGGTCGGGGAGGTCTCACGGTTGCGGCGCATGGTGGCGAACAGGTCGTCGACGGCGATCCACTCGTCGCGTGAGCAGGCGGCGAGGGCGGTGGCGACGGCCTTGCGGCGGGTCTTGACCGACGTGAGGACGTTCGCGGCACGCTGGCCCTTGATCTGGTCGATCCGGTTGAACTCGTCGAGCAGGGTGGTGGTGCCCCAGGATCGCCAAAGCTGCCGGATCGTCGCGGCGGCCGGCTCGGCCAGGGCGGCGCGTCCGCGGCCGGTGAGCTGGAGCCGGCCGCCGGCGAGTTCGGCCAGTCCGCCGGCCTGCAGGAGCAGCGGCCACGCGAACGCCGCGATCGGTTCGCCGGGGTAGAAGTCGCCGCCGTCGAGCACGCCGCCGATGGTGGCGACGGTCGCTGCGGCGGGTCGGCGGGTTGTCTGGCTGCACCGCAGTCGTCCGGCTGCCACGAGTTGTAGCAGTGCGTGCAGGTTGGTCTGGGCCTGCGCGGCGGTCGCCCGGACGTGTTCAGGCATCGAGACCAGCCAGGTCGAGGCGTTCCAGCAGACTGGGCTTGCGAGCATGCACCGCCCGCAACCCGGCCAGCCGGTGCCGGAACGCGGCGGTGTCGCCGTCGCGTTCGGCGACGTCGCGCAGGTCGACGAGGAGTTGCACGGCCGTGTCGTAGTCGTGCGGCTTCTTCGCAGCGATGAGCTCGTCGATCCGCTGCCATGCAGCGGGCTGATCGACCGCAAGGGTGTCGAGATGCCGTTGCCGGGCGGCGGCTGCGGACCGCTCCCGGCGGGCCCGGTCACGTTCGCGCCGCTCGGCGTCGCGCCGTTCCCGTTCGGCGCCCAGAAGCGCCGCGGTGGTGAGCAGTTCTCCGGCGGTGCGTGGGGTCATTGTGGAGGACGCGTCCGCAGGATGCGCGTCGCGGTAGCGGCGCAGCAGCTGGCTGCGTAGGTGGGCGTCGCCGGTGATCAGGGCGGTCAGGATGGTGTCCTTCTCCCGGGCCGGCAACCGGGTGACCCATGTGCATAGTTGTGCGGCGCTGGGTTCGGCGGCCGTGACCGGGGGCGAGCCGGCCGCCGCGGCGGCGATCAGGTCCCAGTCGATGCACAGGAACTCGGCGACAGCGGTGAGGGACGCGTCGAGCGTGCCCAACCCGGCCGGGACGGGCGGCTCAGGCTCGTCGTCGGCAAGTTCCTCGGACTGTACGCAGCGCAGCCAGCCCAGGTAGAGAAGGCGCCGGTCGCCGCCAGCGAGACCGGACCGAACCGGGATGATGGACGTAAGCAGGCCCTCGCCGCCGATGTCCCATTCGTCGGTGCCGTCCTCGTCCTCGCGGTTGAGGCGGATGATGAGGTGTTTGCCGCTGGTCCATGCGGACGCGCTGTCACCCACGCAGTAGGCGGCGACGACCGCAGGGTCGAGCACGCGCTTGGGCAAGCGCAGCATGAGTTCGCGGGTGCCCCAGTTGGTCAGGTACAGGTGCGCGTCGAAGTACCGCTCCGTCAGCTCCCGGGGATCGCCTTTGAAGTTGCCCCACTCGTAGGTGTTGACGAAGCTGGTGGCGGTGATGTCGGCCCGGGTGGACAGCGACCGCAGTTCGCTCTGCTCGCGGGCGGTGAGGGGCCGGTCGACGGCGGTGAACTCGTAGTACTGGTACTCGCTCACCGCGGTCTACCGTCCGGCCCAGTGCCGGTAGGCGTCGATCCACGCGGCGCCGTCCGGTGGCGGCGTGGGTAGCGGCAGGTCGAGCAGGTCGATCCGCTGCCGGTCGCGGCCCCGGACGCAGACCGCGACGATGCTGTCGGCGGTCAGGTCGACCTTCTGCACGGTGACCTCCACGCCGAGCACGGTGGTGGTGAACGGCACGGCCAGATGCTCTTCGATCATGGTGAACAGGCCGGTGAGCTGTTCGTCGTCGCCGTACGCGCCGACCGTGGCCTCTGCGATCGTCGCCTCGAGCGCCGCGTTCCGCTTCGATGCCATCGGCGGAGGATAGCGGACCCGTCGGAGGGGGTTCGAAGCCGATACGCGAGGATGGTCGCGTGGATTCGGTGAACGAGTTCGTCGATCTTCGCCGCGAGGTGCAGCGGTTACGGGCGGAGAACGCCAGGCTGTCGCGGCTGCTGGACCTGCGCGGTCAGGACACGGCTGCCGCGCCGGAGCAGCTGTCCGCGCCGGTCGCCGCGCCAGGGCTCGTCACGATGGCCTCGCCGGTGGCGGACAAGCTGACGCTGTTCGCCGACCGGTTCCGGGCCCACGCCGACGTGTACGCCGTGCGCTGGGAAAACACCCGTACGGGCGCTGCCGGGTGGATGCCGGCCGTTGCCGGCGGGTGGCGCAAAGGCATGGACCGGCGCGGCGCCGTCCATCTTCCCCGCACGCCGGAGGTCATCGCCGCTCATCTGGTCGGCGACGTGTTCATGGGCCTGTACCCGCTGCTGCCCGGCAACGTGCCAGTTCGTCGTGGCCGACTTCGACGGCGCGACGGCGATGCTCGACGCACTCGCCTACGTCAAGGCGGCACGAGCCGCCGCTGCGCCGGCCGCACTGGAGATCTCCCAGTCGGGCCGCGGCGCCCACGTATGGATCTTCTTCACCGACACGGTCCCGGCGGTGACAGCACGGGCAGCCGGCACCGCCCTGCTGCACGAGGCGATGCTGTTACGCGGGTCGATGGACCTGCGCTCGTACGACCGGCTGTTCCCCAACCAGGACGTCCTGCCCGACGGCGGGTTCGGCAACCTGATCGCCGCACCGCTGCACGGCCGACGCCGTAAAGACGGCCTCACCACATTCCTCGAAGTGTCGGACTGCGTCCTGACCCGTGCTTTACGTGCCGCCCAGTCTGAATCATGGTCGGGTCATAGGCACCCACTGTCTACAAAGGAGCCGTGGCCTCTCGCGAGAGGCGGTCTTCCTGGATGGCTCCCAGTATCGACTGGCTACCGATCACGACTACGTTGGGATCGTCGGCGATCTGGCTGGCGGCGCGCAGAATGTGCTCGAGCTGCTCCCGATTCACGCTGCGTGTTCCCAGCCGCTGCGGGTGAAGGCCTTGAGGACCTGCTGGCGCTGAGATTGGGACAGCACTCCGGCGAAGGGGGAGTTCTGCCGGAGCTCCACAGATTCAGGATCTTCTGAAGTCAGCGTCTTGAGGACCGCGCCAGGCCCTTCACTCAGCTTCTCCCGCCAGCGCATCAGCCAGACCTCGGTCATGGTGCCTCGGTGCTGCACCAGAAGGCGGTCGAGGTTCTCAGCTGCCTTACCCAGCACCATTTCGGGATCTGTGACCAGGCTGCCGGCGACGGCTTGATGCAACCACAGCGACTTGAGCTGGTCGCGTGTCAGCTTCGGCTTGGGTCGGAGTAGCGCCTCGACGGCGCTCCGCTCGACCCTGCGATGTTTGCCGACCATGACGAACGGCAGGTCTCCCCGCTCGCAGAGGTTCACCACCTGCTGGCGCGATGTGCCCAAGAGCGTGGCTACTTCGCCGGTTGTCAGGAGCTCACTCCTCCTCGCCATGTTTGAACCGTAATCCATAAACGCCAAAAACGCAAAAGGCACCTCACGTCGCGACTGTGTGCCATCAGACCCGGGTCGTTCACGTCGCGGCGTGTACACGATCTCGGCCGCGCCGATAAGTTTCGGGTGGATCCGTGGTCGATATCTCTGGATGTACCGAAGGAGATGATCATGGTCCTTCCCCTTGGGATGCGAGGGCAGGTGATCTCGCGGACCGCAGAAAGGATCCAGGCATGACCAGACGGTTTCGATTCGGGGTCGTTGCCCCGCTCCGAACTGACCTGCCGACCTGGCTGGCCCGGGTGCGCCGCATCGCCGACAGCGGCTACTCGACGCTGCTGATGCCGGACTTCCCGCTCCTGCAACCGGCGCCGGGCCCCACGCTGGCCACCGCCGCGGCCCTTACCGACCTGCGCGTGGGCACCTGGGTGTATGCCTCCCCGCTCCGCCCGGCGTGGCTGACGGCGTGGGAGGCGCACTCGTTGTCGCAGCTCACCGACGGTCGCTTCGAGCTGGGCATCGGCACCGGCCGGCCGGGAATCGACGACGAACTCCGCGACAAGGGAATGCCCGCCGTCCCGCCGAACGAGCGACTGGCCCGGATACGTGAGACGGTCCGGGCGCTGCGAGATTTCGACGGCCCCGACCGGCACACGCCGGTGGCGATGGCCGTACGCGGTCCGAGGGCCCGGGCGCTGGCGGCCGAGGTCGCCGACACGGTCACCTTCGTCCAGGCGCCGGACGAGTCCCGGGCCGAGGTCACCCGGCTGGCCCGCGACCTGCGCGCCGTCCGGGACGTCGAGCTCGCGAATGCCGTGTCGGTCATCGGCGACCGGGTCGCGCCGCACATGGCGCCTCCCGACACCGACACTGCCGCAGCTCGCGCGGCGGACTCGCTGGTCACCCTTCCGGAAGATCCGGCGGCCGCCGCCGAGGAAGTCCAGCGGCGACGGGAAGAGATCGGCTTCTCCTATTTCGTCGTCGGCGCCGACTTCGCCGACACGTTCGCTCCAGTCGTAGCCAAGCTCGCCGGACGATAGTTGGGAGGTATGACCGGACGCGGAACCCGCCGAATGCGAGAGCCGACGCAAGGGAGGCGTCTTCGATGACTGCCTCGACACCACCCAGCGTGATCGGCTCCTGGGTGCACCCGGCAAACAATCCACCGTGCTTCGCGCCCGGCCTGCCGCCGGCCGTGATCCGCGATCAGAAGCCGATGAAGTTCATCGCAGAGAAGATCGATCCACGCTCCGCTCTGGCCGAATACCTCACCGCCATCAACTCCCAGGTCTTCTTCTGGGCCAGCCCGTAGCGACTTGACCGGCTGCGCTAAGCGAAGGAGTACCGCACCGAGGATCAGGTGGTTCTGCACGTCGACACCCGCGCCCTCGTCGAACGGCACGGCCCGTGCATCGAACTCTGCTGACTCGACTCCGCGCGGTGACGGAGAAGCACCACGCTATGCGAGGGTACCGATCTTGGCTGCCGATCACCCACTACACCTACGACGAGTACCGCCGCCGACATGGCCGCGATGGCGCCCTAGTGGAGGTCACCGTGCTGGACGCTGTCCCGGACATCCTCGACCTGATTGACAAGATCGAAGGCGCCATAGGCTGAGCCCGACCCCGCCCCACGCCACGTTCATCGGTCCGTGCGGTCACCATCCGCACGCGCGCATAGGCCTCACGCCTCGTCGCCGATCGTCAACGGGCGGACATGCCGATGACAGCGCACTCGATCGTGGCTTGATTGCAATCAAGGTACTGAACCCGCCGGAACGATCCATTCCACAGGCTGGCCCGTGATTGCTGCAATCGTGTCGAAGTCGCGGTCATAGTGAACGACGACGGCGCCGTAAACCTCACCGGTTGCCGCGATGAGCAGGTCGGGCACGCCGGGACCTCGGTGCCGGCCGCGCTTGGCCAGCTCGCGCTGAACATGGCGGGCGCGGTCGGTTACCGCCCGGGTGAGCGGAAGATCCTGATAGAGGTGGGCACGATCGCTGGCGATCGAATCGAACTCGGCGAGGGTGCGTGCGCTGTAGCCGATCTGCAGGTCTATGACCGCCGTCGTAGCCAGAGCGCCGATGTCGTCGAGCCGCTCCATCGCGGCCTGGACAGTCGGGTGTAACGCCACCCGGGCAAGTGCGCTTTTGTCCAGCAGATACAGCTCGGTCACGCCCAGGCGCCGGACATGATGGCCGCATCGCCGAGGTCAGGCCCACCCGCGCTGTTTATCAACCGTGCCCGTCGCTGCGCACGGCGCTCCGCTTCGGCGACGGCTGCTGCGAGTGCCGCATGGACGGTGTCCTTCTTCGTGGTGGTGCCGAGTACCTTGGCGGCCGCCTCGGTGAGGTCTGGATCAAGGTCGATGACAGTCTTCATCCCACCACCTCCGTTCGGTATACACACCATATATACCGAACGGCAATAGCGCTACTGCACGCCTACCGGTCTTGATCAACCATCAGCTCATGCCGCTGGTGGTGCCGCTTTGGACCCTTGGTTTGTGGTGTGTGCTCGTTGGGTTGGTCCCGGAGCGTCGATGATCTACGTGAGGCGCAGCAGCTGCTGGCCAGGCTGGTGCGCCGTACCTGCCTGGTTGGTTCACGTTCCGCAAGGGTCCGCTTCTGGATGCGGCAGTGCGGACCTTGACGGTGCGACCCGATGTGCTGCTGGTCCATGCCAGTGGCGCGGACCACCCGCGCCGCGCCGGCCTGGCCCTGCATCTGGGACGCCGTGCTCGAGACCCCAGAGTGGGCGTGACCCATCGGCCGCTTGGGGCCGCCGAGGACTGGCCTGCCGACGAGGCCGCTGCCATCAGCCCGTTGCTGGTGGACGGTGCTCTCGTCGGGTTCTGGGTGCGGACGGGGGTCGGCCGCCGGCCGCTGGCGGTGCACGCCGGGTGGCGCACGGATGCGCCTACCGCGGCGCGGATCGTGCCGGCCGCAGCACGGGTACGCACTCCCGAGCCGTTGCGGCAGGCTAGCCGACTGGCTCGCACCGCCCGCGCCGACCAGCAGATACCGAAACCCGAAGACGCTGGCGAGGGCCGCCGCGGTACTGATTACGCTGCCCACGGTTTCGAGCCGCGCATAGAAGACAGGCGTGATCACATCGCCATGGCCGGCTCGGCCGGCAGCCGAGGCCGCGCCCGTAATGGCAGAGATACTTCCTGATCACTGTCACGACTTCCTGATCACCGTCACGCTGAGGCTGTGATGACGGCGCAGGGCATGTCGTCTCAGGCTCGTTGCCCGACGAGCTGATGCATGAGGCGTACGAGCCGGAGCGGTTCAGGAAAGCTGCCGCCTGCCTTCGATGGACGGCTAGAACATCGAACATAATGGAGCGGTGGCCTCCGCTTCGGCTCGGATGGCCGATCTCCGGAGATCTTGATGCGATACGGCGCGGTCGACGTGGCCGTCCGGTGGTGCGCGAGCCGCTCTGGTCGTCGCTTCCGAGCCGATGTTCGCCGCGGTCGTCGACGAACGCGTGGCCTGGCTTTGCGCACGTCGCTGCGTACGAGCCCGGCTCGTTCTTCCGCCGTGAGCTGCCGGCGACGCGGGCCGTCCTGGACGACGTGCAGGACCTGGGTTTGCTGATCGTGGACGGCTATGTCGATCTGGACCCAGCCGGTCGGCCGGGTCTGGGCGCCCGCGTGCACGACAAGATAGGCGTACCCGTGATCGGGGTCGCCAAAAGCGCCTTCCGCAGCGCCACCCATGCTGCGGCCGTGCGCCGCGGCGTCGCCACACGACCGTTATACGTCACTGCCGCCGGCCTCTGTCTCGAGAAAGCCGCCAGCCTTGTGGCCGCCATGGCCGGTCCACACCGGCTACCAGACGCACTTCGCCGCGTCGACCGCCTCTCCCGAGGGCGCGATCAAACGCCGACGGCCGGTTAGCCACGACCGACTTTGCCGACGAGCGGATTTTCGGTTTCGTCAATGGACGATGGAGGTCGCCTGCCATTGTCGGATCCTTGTCGAGCGACGGAGAGTAGCTCCTCGATGAGTCGAGTCCCTTTGGGCGCGCCGCAGGTCCGGGAGCCATCTCGGACACCGGGGCGGTCCCTTCTTTGTGCCGTACTGCAGTAGTCGTCATAACGGGCTGTCCCGGCTCTCGCCGAGCCGCCCCGAGGGCCTCGCGGGTGCTACGGGAGCCGATCTTGCCGTAGACCTCCATCGTGATCGCGAGGTTCTTATCACGTCGATCCTCGTCCGATGACCGCGATCGACATCGTGGAAAGCAGCTCTCCACTTGCGGGATCGCGCAGTGTCGCGGTGAGTGCTCCGGTCTGACGCAGCCCGGCGAAAAACTCCGACGGAGTGAACCGCACAACGACATCACAGCTCGCGCTGGCGGCGAGGATGTCTCCAGGAGTGAGGGCCGGACACGTCGAGCCGGGCAACAGCCCGAAACCGAAGTCGTCGGGCAGCCCGCCTTCGACCAGCAGCAGCACGTCCAAGCCGCTGACGTTGGTGATCGTGGCACCCTTCAAGACCTCAGTTCCCACGGGCACGGACCCAAAGTTGATGCTCGTTGGCGTCACCCGGGCCAACTTCTGGCTCGCGACCGCAGGCGACGAAACCCAGGCAGTTGCGAGAAGACACATAAGTGTGAGCGTGAGCAAGCGCTTCACGGATCCCCCATTCAGGTCGCTGTTAGAGCTGCCCCGTTACGCGCACGATCGTTGACGCCTGGTTGTTGCTTAAATCCGGATCGGCCGTCCCGGACTCCGCGACGAAGGCGGTGTTGCTGATGCGCCGCTCGTTGCGCGCGAGATTGGTGATCGGCGTTGCCACAATCGTGAGCGTCGCGCTTTCCCCGGGCGGCAGCGCGTCCACGGCGCAGAACGCGGACACCGAACCACAGGTCGATTCCACCAAGTTGAGCTGGTCCGGCAAGGAATCGCCGTAGACGACACCGGTGGCGACGCCCGGACCAAGATTCGTCAGCGTCACCGTGTAGGTGACCGTTTCACCCACCCGCACTGTGTTTGACGAGGCGACCTTGGTGATCCGAAGATCGGCAGTCTCCTGCGCTTTCGCGCTCTGCGCCCCCAAGACAACCAACATCGCGGCCAAGATGAACACCACAATTCGCCGCATTCCGAACCCCACCCCTGACACGCACAAACGCCTCGAGGTGCTTCCTGCGCATCTCTAACGATCGAAATACTCTCGACGGGCGGCGAGCACCATCGGTCATACGGCCGACCGTCTCCGGTCGCAGCAGCACGGCCGATCGGCGACGACCGAGCAAGAACCGCGGCGACCAGACCTGTGGTCCAGCGACCATCGCCAGGGTCAGCCGACAGCTCGACCTGCGAGCACAAGGGCCAGCCACCGAGCCGAGGTCGCATGCGTCGCCATGCAACATCCGCAAGCAGCAGGTCACCTGACGAGCCGTCGGACCGCATGGGACGGCTGGTGGCAGCTGCAAGCTCGGGCGGTGGCCGGGCAATGCTGCAGGACGGACGTCCTCATGAGCATTTCCATTGCGGCTGCCGGCCACCCTGCGGTGCGCGCGCCGTGCCCAGTCTTATCGGGTGTGCTTCCACGCGCGATCTCCGGCTGCGGCTGTCCGGTCAAGAGGCGATCGCCGCCGAAATCTTGGCCGTTCCGCCGCGACGGGCGACGGCCACCGCTGACAGTTGCCGCCGTGCAACCGAACGGTCGAACCCCGAGGAGTGCTTCCCCGTTTCGTTCACTCGCAAGGGTGTAAAACGGTCTTTTCAGGCGGATACCGCGACTGGCACTATTGCCGCGGCGAACAAACCGATTCCGTCGGCGCAGACGAGAGAACGGAGTTCCCGACCTCCCTTGGCCTCAGCTATTGCTGATGCGATGTGCGTTACTTCGGAAGGCAGATAGTGCGATACAACGACGTCGACCTTGGCGGTCCCACTCAGGTTCTGCAAAGGCCCAACCGAGTTTCCGCATCGGGTCCCAGCGCGCTTTACGGGGCCTCCACCTCAGCTTTCGAGGGCCGCCGGCAGGCGTGCGTGGTGGCGTTGATCCCCGCGCACAACGAGGAGTCGTCAATCGGCGCCACGGTCGAGGCGCTGCTAGCGCAAACCCGGGTCCCGGACCGGATCATCGTGATCGCCGACAACTGCTCCGACGAGACCGCGGCGATCGCCGTGTCGTTCCGCCACCCGTCGCTGCTGGTGACTCGGACAGTCAACAACCGTGACAAGAAGTGCGGCGGGCTGAACGCGGCGTGGCGGCAATTCGCAATGGACTCCGACATAGTCATTTGCCTGGACGCCGACACGATTCTGCCGAGCAATGCTATTGAGGATTGGGTGCGGGAGTTCGCCGACAATCCGGACCTAGCCGGTTCGAGCAGCAAGTTCACCATGCGCGGGACCGACATTCTGGTTCGGCTGCAGCGGGCTGAGTTCGCCAAATGGACCGACTCGTCACTGCGGCGCGGATGGACTTCGGTTCTTGCCGGTACGGCCTGCGCCATCCGCAATTCCGTTCTCCACGAGGTAGTGCGGACACACCGCCGGTACGGGCCCTGGTTGCACGCCAGCCAGGTCGAGGACTTCGAGCTGACCTACCGGATCCGCGAACTCGGCTACTACTGCCAGGTCTCACCGACCGTGCGCGCCTACACCGACGCGATGCGCAGTGTGAAAGCGCTCTGGGGGCAGCGGATGAAGTGGCAGGTCGGCACCGTCGAAGACCTCCTCCGCTTCGGGCTCAACCGCAGAACATGGATCGATTGGCGCCAGCAAGCGGCCGGCCTCCTCGCAGCGGCCGTCCGGTTCGGATGGATCTTCTTCACCCTGCTGTATGCGGCGCTCGGGATCCTGCACTTCGCACCGATCTGGTTCCTGGTTCCCATCCTCTTCATCGCCAACGACATCAAGCAGTCACTGCGCATCCCCCACCGCGACCGGTGGGACATCATCCTCGCCGCATTGCTGCTGCCACAGGAAGCATTCGCGTGGATGCGCGCAGGATGGTTCGTCGCCGCCTGGATCGAAGTCCTGAAAAGCAAGATCACCGGCAAGCGCAAGGACCGCTGGACATTGCAGTACGCCGCCGAAGGCTCCGCTTAACCGACTCCGAAAGGCTCCTGACATGTACGGAACGAAGATGGCCCTCGCCGGTGGTGGCGCAATCCCGCTCACCGGAGTGCTCATCAACCTGCCCGCCTGGATCCTTGCCGCGGTCACCGTCACCTTCGCCGTCGGGGCGATGGTTGGGCTGATCCGCCCGGGCGGCAAAGACAAGCCCTGACCATTTCTTGCTTCAGCACGCCCTGATCCCCTCAACGCCCATGCCCCGCCCAGCCCTGCGGACGTGATGAAGACGACGGCCCGAGACCGCCAGCCGTACCGTCGCGGCACCCGCTGCAGCGACGGCTCGTCGAACGGACATCCAGGGGCTGTGCATCATCGAGCATCGCCTGCTCCCCGCACATGCTGACCATGCGCGCTCATCCAGTCAACGAAGGAGAACAGGTGAGGATGCCTGGCACCGGTGCCGTCGGGAAGATCATGGCGGCGTCAGGGCTGGTCCTGTCCATTGTCGCTGGCTGCGGGCAGCCGACTCCAAGCCTGGCAGGAGCATCACGAGCAATGACCGGTGATCCAGACTGCGCCAGGCAGGTGACTGCCACGAGTACGTCCGGCGACCGACAGCTCCAAATCGGATGGACACGTCGTTGGATCAGCGCACCCGGACCACTGACCACCTCCCGCGGCGACACGTGGGAGCCGGACGCAGCAATCGCGCGAGGCGGCACCCTCGCCCCGGTTGGACGGCCCTCGACCTCGCCTGCGGGGTCGCCGACCGCGAGCCAGCGCCTCGACCCCGCTTGCTACCTGTTCCCCATCCCGGCTGGGGGTACCTGGCTGGTCACCTTCGGCGTCCCCGCTGGCGCCGCCCAGTCGCAATTCACCTATAACGTGTCCGCCGACTCCGTCGGCCGGCCGCTGACCCAGCAGATCACCGCCGACGGTCACGTCCAGCGCGTATCGTTCCTAGTCGCTGCACAAGCCGGCCCACTGCGGGTCACCATCGTCAAGCAAGGCTTCACAACGGCGATCACCTCGGCGGCAATCACCCTCGCCCGGCGGAATACCACCCCGCTCCAGGTCGCGTTCGCAGACGAGTTCAACGGCGCGCCAGGCGGACCAGACGACCGGAACTGGAGAGTCGAAACGGGCAGCGGCACGTGGGGGAACAACGAACTCCAGACCTACACCACAAACCCTGCGAACATCCGCGTGAACTCCGGCCACCTCGCCATCTCCGCACAGCGCGACCACTCGGGCTCGAGCGTGCGCTACACGTCGGGCCGGCTCAACAGCAACTTCACCGGCACGTACGGCCGAGTCGAAGCCAGGATCAAAGTCCCGAATGGCGCCGGACTGCTTCCCGCCTTCTGGATGCTCGGCGCCGACGCTCCACACCTGCCATGGCCCGCCTGCGGCGAAATCGACATCATGGAATACCTCGGCAACCGGGAGCCCACCACGATTTACACCTCCCTACACGGCCCGGACCGCAGCGGCGCGCCCTGGAAACAGACCACGTCCACCGTGACCGCACGTCCGCCGGCCGACAATTTCCACACGTACGCGCTCGACTGGTGGCCCGGCCTCCTGCAGGTGTCGCTGGACGGAAGAATCTTCGCCTCGTATACGCCCCAAGATCTTTCCGACAGGCAGACTTGGGTCTTCGACAAGCAGTACTACCTGCTTCTCAACGTGGCCGTCGGCGGCGACTGGCCGGGAACCCCGGCTCCGTCTCTGCCCTTCCCGCAGACCATGCTCGTCGACTATGTCCGCTGGTCGCAGTAGATGTCTCGCCGGTCAGCGCATCGTTGAAACCCGCGGTGGCCACCCGGTCGCCGCGTGGGCGCCCGACTGCTGAGCCGATTGTGGGACCGGGTCGACGATTGCGTCCACCGGCGGACCGGGCGCAGGATCGGGGCAACCGGGTGCCGTCGGGAGGTTGCCGTGGAGTTCCGGATTCTCGGACCCCTCGAGGTCATCGTCGACGATCGGACCGTCACACTGCCGGCCGGCGCGGAGCGCGCCGTGGTCGAGATCCTGCTCCTCGACGCCGGCCGGGTCGTCCCGGCTACCACTTTGGTCGACGCCTTGTGGGGCGAGGACCTTCCGGCCAATGCGTCAAACGCTTTGCAGGGTCGGGTGTCGCGGCTGCGCCGGGTGCTGGCCGACGCCGGCTTGCCGGAGACGCTCGTGGTCACCCGTCGTCCCGGTTATCTGATCGCGGTGGATCCCGGTCAGGTCGACGCGCACCGGTTCGCCGCGCTCGTCCGGGAGGCGCGGGATCTGGCCGCCCAGGGGTCTCGAACGGAGGCTGTCGAACGCTACGGGCAGGCGCTCGGATTGTGGCGTGGCCAGCCGCTGGCCGAGTTCAGCGACGAGGCGTGGGCCCAGCGCGAGGCGATCCGGCTGATCGAATTGAAGCTGGCCGCGACGGAGGAACTGATCGAGCTCCGGCTGACCGCCGGCCAGCACGCCGAGGTCGTTGCCGAACTGGAGGCGCTGACCGTCCGGCACCCGTTGCAGGAGCGGCTGCACGGTCAGCTGATGCTGGCGCTGTATCGCTGCGGCCGGCAGGCCGACGCGTTGGCGGTGTACCAGCGGATCCGCCGATCGCTCAACGACGAGCTCGGCCTCGTTCCGTCCGCCGAGCTTCGCCGGCGCGAGCAGGCCATACTCCGGCAGGACCCGTCCCTGGACCCGCCCGAACCTGCTCCGGTGACGGCCCCGACGAACCTTCCGTCGCGGTTGACGTCCTTCGTCGGCCGCGGCGTCGAAATGGACGAGGTGCCCGCGCTGCTGGCCGAGCATCGTCTCGTCACGTTGACCGGTCCTGGTGGCGCCGGCAAGACGAGTCTCGCGATCCAGGCCGCGGCGACGATCGTCGACCGGTACGCGGACGGGGTGTGGTTGGTCCGGCTCGCCGGTGTGGCCGAGCCCGCGCGGGTGCCGAACACCGTGGCCGAGGCGCTGGGCAGCACCGAGGCCGCCGCGACGGTGGAGGACCAGCTCGTCCGGTTCCTCGGTGACCGCCGCGTCCTGCTCGTACTGGACAACTGCGAGCACCTGGTCGATGCGTGCGCGGCGCTGGCCGAGCGGCTGCTGACCGCTTGCCCGCGGGTCCGTGTCCTGGCTACCAGCCGCGAACCGCTCGCCGTGCCTGGGGAGGTGCAGTTCGCGGTCGCGCCGCTGGACATACCCCCACCGGACGCCGGCCAGGACGAGCTGTCGGCGTACGACGCGGTCCGGCTGTTTCTCGACCGCGCCCGCGATGCGCTGCCCCGGTTCACGATCGACCCGACCACGGCCGAACCGGTCGGGCAGATCTGCCGGCAGCTCGACGGGATCCCGCTCGCCATCGAACTCGCGGCGACCCGGGTGAAGACCCTTCCGGCCGGCGAGATCGCGGTACGTCTCGGGGACCGGTTCCGGCTGCTGACCACCGGGCCACGGACCGCCGAGGCGCGGCAGCGGACCCTGCGGGCCACTGTGGACTGGAGCCACCAACTCCTGACCGGGCCCGAGAAGGTCCTCTTCCGCCGACTCGCGATCTTCCGAGGCGGCTGGAGCCTGGACGCCGCCGAGTCGGCGTGCGCGGGGGATGGCCTCGACCGTTCGGAGATCATGGGCCTGCTCGCCGGCCTCGCCGACCGGTCACTCGTGGTGGCCGACCCCCAGGTCGACGCCCGGTTCCGGATGCTCGAAACGCTCCGCCACTACGCCGCCGAGCGGCTGGCCGAGGCCGACGAGGACGAACGGGTCGCGGCCGCCCACGCCGCACACTTCCTCGGGCAGGCCGAACAGGGATCGCCGCAGCTGCGCGGCCCGGACCAGGGGCGGTGGCTGCGCTGGCTCGAGGTCGAACGGGACAATCTGCGGGCTGCGCTGTCGTGGTGCCTGCACCATGCGCCAGCCGAGCCCGACCTGGGTCTGCGCCTCGCCGCGGCGTTGGGCTGGTTCTGGTACTTCGCCAGCAACCAGGAGGGCCGGCACGACGTCGCCGCGGTGCTGGCCGCCGCCCCGCACGGCTCCCCGGTCGCTCGGGCGCTGGCGCTGCAGGCCGCCGCGGTGGTGGCGCGGCCCCGCTCGTGCATCGTGCATCCCAGCCCCTCGTGCGCCGCCAGCGCCCGGGAAAGTCTGCGCCTGTTCAACCAGGCGGCCGAGTCACATCCCGCGGCGATGTCCAAGACGCTGGTGGCGGTCGAGGGCATCAGCGGAACGGATCTGCCCGGCGCCTTGGCGCTGCTCGCCGAGGCGGACGCCGAGTTCGTCCGCGCCGACGACACCTGGGGTCGGGCGCTGGTCCAGTTCGTCGAGATGGAGCTGCGGTGCATGCAGAACGACCTCGACGCGGCCACCGGCTGCGCCGACCGGGCCCTCGACTACTTCCGCCGGCTCGGCGACCACTGGGGCGTCTCCGCCATCCAGTACCACCTGGGATTGGCGCTGCACCGCGCGGGCCGGCTCACCGCGGCGCTGGAGGTGTACCAGGCCGCGCTGGCCGAGGGTCGCAAGGTCGGCCTGGCCAACACGGTGCCCTACCTGCTGGCCAACCTCGGCCACGTCGTGCTCCTGCTCGCCGACCCGGACCGGGCCGAGCAGTACTTCGCGGAGGCCCGCGTCGTGGCGCGGCGACTCGGCGCGGACGACAGCCCTCTCGCCCGGCTCGGCGACGGTCTCCTCGCCCGGCAACGCGGTGACCTCGCCGAGGCGTGCCGGCACTACAACCGGGCGCTGCAGATGCTCACCACACCGGAGACCCGCGACTGGGCGGCCACGGCTCGTACCGGCCTGGGCCACGCGGCCGAACTCGCGGGCGAGCTGGACACCGCGGACCGGTATCACCGTGAAGCGTGGCAGCTCGCCACGGAGGCCGGCAACCGTGGCCTCGGCGCGGCCGCCGCCGCGATGGAAGGCCTGGCCTGCGTCGCGGTCGCCCGCGGCGAACAGCGGCGCGCGGCCGCGTTGCTCGATGCCGCGGCGCGGTGGCGGGAGCAACACGGCCGGCCGGCGTCACCGACCGAACAGGCCGACATCGACCGCGCCCGGAACCGGCTCGGCCCCGCGGCGCTCCAGGGCGTCCAGTATGGATAGTGGGTCTGGAAGCTTGGACCCTTCGGCCGCCTCGGGCTCGGTCATTGAGATTCGGCGGCCAGCCGGTCGGCGAGGTAGGCGGCATCGTCCTTGACGAAGCCGAGCAGTGCCGAGCCGCGGGTGTGTTGCCAGGCAAGGCCGAGGACGTAGAGCCCGTCGGCGTTTGTGACACCGCGCCGGTGGACGATGCGGCCGTTGACCACGACGTCGGGTATGTCGATCCACGAGTAGTCCGAGCGGTATCCGGTGGCCCAGACCACGCCGGTGACGTCTTGGCTGCTGCCGTCGGCGAACCACACCGTCTTGCCGTCGGCATCGGTCACCCCCGGCCGGAACGTGACGCCGGCCCGGTGCAGCTGGCGCCGGGTCGTACCGATGATCGTTTCGCGGGTTGCCAGCCGGTTCCCGAGCCGCGAGGTGCTGGTCAGGTTGAGCAAGCGGGTGCGGGTGAGCCACCAGAACAGGTCCCGGCCGAGCACACGCTGCGGCAACGTTGGGTAGCGTGTCCGGGCGGCCAGTTCAACCGGACGGGTACGGGCCAGCTCCGCGGCGATCTGCATGCCGGAGTTACCGGCGCCGACGACCAGGGTGGGGCCGTACGGCAGGTCGTCCGGGTTGCGGTACCCGGCGCTGTGCAGTTGCACGACGGCGTCGTCCAGCTTGGTCGACAGAGGCGGCACGAACGGCGTCGCGAACGGTCCGGTGGCGACAACCACATGGCGCGCGGCGTACGTCTCCCCGGCCGCCGTCTGGATCTCGAACCGCCCCTCGCCGCGGCGCAGCCCGGTGACCCGGCTGTTCAGCCGGACCGGCAGCTCGAACGCCGCGACGTAGGCCCGCAGGTAGTCGGCGGCCTGGTCCTTGGTCGGATACGTGTCGGCCGGTGCGGGGAATGCCATGCCGGGCAACCCGTCGTACTGGGACGGGGTGAACAGCACCAGCGAGTCCCACCGGGATCGCCAGGTGTGCCCCACGGCCGGGCCCGCGTCGAGCACCAGGAACTGTCGACCCTGTCGCTTGAGGTGCCATGCCATGGCGAGTCCGGCCTGGCCGCCGCCGATGACGATGGTGTCGTAGGTGGTCATTTCGTCTCCCGGTCAACGGTGAAGCTGAACATCATTCCGCTTTGCATGTGTTCGGCGATGTGGCAGTGCGCCATCCAGAGGCCGGGCTCGGTGACGTCGAACAGGATGTCGACGGTTTGCCCGGTGCGGACGAGAACGGTGTCCTTCCAGACCAGGTTCGGTTCGGCGAGGCCGTCGCGGGCCAGCACGAGGAACCGGCCCGCGCCGTGGATGTGGAAGGGGTGGTGCATGGGGTGGTCGGAGTCCATCTCGTTGACCAGGCGGATCTTGACCCGCTGCCCGACGGTGAACCGCCAGTCGATGTGGTGGTTCTCCGCGCCGGTCGTCCGGTCGATCAGCTTCCAGTGCATGTTCTCCGTGGTGGCCATCCGGTTCATCTCGACCATGTCGTCTTCCCACTCGATGCCGTCGCTCGGTGCGTCGTGCGGGTGGTCATCGCCGTGGTGGCCGTGGATGGTGGCGGACGGGTCTTGCGAGGTCGACATCAGTTTCATGCCGCACTTGGGGCAGCGTCCCGGTTCGGGGCCGGTGACCTCGGGATGCATCGGGCACGCGTAGATCACCGGCCCGTCGCCGGCCATCTCGCCCATGTCGTCCATCTCGGCGACCAGCGCGAGGATCTTGTCGGGCTCCATGGCGAGGTATGCGTCCATCCGTCGCCGCTCCGCGATCAGCTCCGGCGCTGGATGCGCGGCGTCGAAGGCCGACGCCGGCGACGGCTCGGCCGGTTCGGCGGTCACCGTGACGGAGGCCAACGGGTACGTACGGTCGGGGGTCCGGTGCTCCAGGGTGAGCGCGCCCGCCGCGGTGAACAGGACGTCGACGATCGCGCGTTCCGACGGGGCCAGCAGTACCTGCTCGACCACCTCTGCGCGTTCGTAGCGGCCGCTGTCCCCGCCGACGAGCTTCATGCGGGCACCCGGAAGCGCGACGTTGAACACGCGGGTGTTGGCCGTGTTGGTCAGGTACAGCCGGACGACCTCGCCGGCCTGTGCGGTGAACGTGGCGTGTGGTTCGCCGCCGATCAGGAGGACGTTGCCGAACCGGCCCATCGCGGCGAAGTTGGTCTCGGTCCGGCTGAACGCGGCGATCGTTCCGTCCTCGACGAGCACGTCGTCGAGGGTCAGGACGATGTCGCGATGCACAGCCGGCCAGTACTCCGGGTCGGCCGGCTCCACGATGATGTTGCCGTACAGGCCGAGTTCCTGGCCGTAGTCCTCCCGCACGTGCGGGTGGTACCAGTACAGGCCCGCATCGGGGAACCTCAGCCGGTAGGTGAACTCGCCACCGACCGGTATCGGGATCTGGGTCTCGTGCGGCACGCCGTCGAACCGGTTCTCGAGGCGCAGACCGTGCCAGTGCACCGTGCTCTCCAGGTCACCGTCGTTGGCCACCCGCACGACGATCTCCGAGCCTTGTCGCACCCGGAGGGTCGGACCAGGAATGGAGCCGTTGTATCCGAGCATCCGCACGGTGGCGTCGTCCAGCCGCTTGGCGAGCGGTGCGATCCGTAGATCCAGCACGTCTCCGTCGGCGAGTTCCCGGACCCCCGGGCGGGTCGCCTCGGGCAGTCCGGCGGGATCGGTGGGGAACGTGTCGTGTGCCCGCTGGTCGATGTCCTGTGACATGGTGGGCCTCCTTCGTCCGGCTTCACCGTCGCCCTCGGCGCTGTCCGTGCGCTGTCCGTCCGCTGTTTGCGTACTCCGGGGCGCACCTGCGACCTTTCCGCGGACCCGTCACGGTCGCCCCGGTCAAACGGCCGGGATGAGTCAGGAAGGTGGAGCCGGGCGGCCACCTGGATGGGCTTTCGAACCCCGGCCGCTATACCGGGGCGACCACCACGCTCTGAGATGCATGCTGGCGGTACCGAAGACGCCGCCAGCACCCCGCAGGAGCCGATATGCGCACCGACGCCGACCGCCCTCCCGCCACCCCGCCCGGTCCGGACCCGACGCCCACCCGCATGTCATCGGCGCGGCGGTCGATCCACGCTCCGGTGCTATGGGGACTCGTCTTCGGGGTGATCAACGCTGCCTCACCGCTGGCCTTGCGATGGCTCGACCAGGCGACCGTCCTGGCGCTGGTGCTGACCTTGATCGCGGCGGTCTACATCGGCTTTGCCGTCGCCGACGGGAGGCCGCGGATCCTCGCCGTGGAGACCGCGGTGGCGGCGGTCTTCGTGGTGCTCGCGTGTGCGGCCATGACCGCAACGCCCTGGATTCTCGTCGCCGGCTACGCCGGGCACGGGATCAAGGACTATTGGCAGCACCGGCGCCAGTTCGTCGCCGGTACCCGGTGGTGGCCGCCGTTCTGTGCAACGGTCGACTGGCTCGTCGCCGGCGTCCTCGGCGTGGAGATCGTCGCCGGAGTCGCGTTCCGTTGACGCGCGAGCGAACGCGCCGACGGCGGACCGGCCGCGGGCTCGGCTATTGTGCTTGGTCGCGGGCGCGACCGTACGCTTACGGTGGGCACGCGCGGAAGGGGCCAACCGTGATCCTCCCGAGAGTCCGGGATCCTCGCTTCGTAACGATCCGTCGTGGTGGGACTCTCAAGGACTCGGATCACCGGCTCCTCGCTCTCTGGGCCGCCGCATGCGCGGAGCACGTCCTCGGCCTCTTCGAGTCGGTTCGACCCCGGGACCCACGACCGCGTCACGCGATCGAGCAGGCTCGTGCCTGGGTGCGCGGCGAGGTCACCATGATGCAAGCGCGTGCCGCCGGGGGCCACGCGATGGGTGCGGCCAGGGACCTGCGTGGGGCGGCACGGAACGCCGCGTACGCCGCCGGCCAGGCCGGGGCCGTCGCCCATGTCGCCGCGCACGAACTGGGCGCGGCCGCCTATGCGATCAAGGCCGCCCGTGCTGCCGTACCGGACGGCGAGAGCGAGGCAGCGGGGCGACTCGAGTGTCGATGGCAGCGTGATCAACTGCCGGAGGCGATTCGCGACCTCGTACTGGATGACCAGAGGTTGCGCAACGGCATCTGCTGGTCGGTGTTTGACTGCTGAGTCCGAACACCGGCGCGAACGTCGACCGACAGGCATCCGGGCCACGGACTGGACAAAGCAGCCCGCGGGTAACGGCAGGTCGCGGAGAACTACCGTCAGAGCATGGTCACCGTAGCCGAGGTACGTGCGCTGACACGGACGTTGCCACGAAGCAGCGAGCACCTGATCCGAGACCGCGTGAAATTCCGCGTCGGTTCCATCGTGTACGTCGCGTTCTCCCGCGACGAAACCACGATGGGCTTCGCGTATCCGAGAGAGCACCGTGACGCGCTGATCGCCGGCGAACCGGACCTTTTCTTCCTGCCCGAGCCGTCCGACCTGCGCTTCAACTGGGTGTGCTGTCATCTCGCCGGACTCGACCACGAATACATGACCGAGTTGGTCACGGAGGCGTGGCGAATGGTCGTGCCCAAGTTTCTCGCCCGGCAGCGACTGGGCAGCTAGCGTGGTGCGCCCATCAGTGTTCGGCCACCAGCCGTACGGCCTGCCTCGCCCGGTCGAGGGGCGTGAGGCCTCTTCGGGGTGGGCGCGGGTTTTACCTCGAAGAAGCCTGGTTCGTGCGTCCGGCAGCGTCAGACGTTCGCGCGGATGTCGGTGGTGCCGGAAATCAGCAGAGGATTCCGCTCACCGAACAGGCCACCGATCGGCCCCCCGGGCGTACCCATGCGTGCTCGGCCCCCGGGCGTACCCATGCGTGCTCGGCCCCCGGGCGCACCTATGTTGGGGAGCGCGGTGGCGGTTATGGAGCTCGGTGGCTGTTCTGCGCGCGTCAGAACAACCACCGCGCTCCATAACCGCCGTGCAGCTCCACATCGTGGCGCGAGCGGGGAACTGTCCTGTGGCGGATGCCGGGTCGAGTTGCAATTCCTGCGGGCAGGGGTCCCCAGGATTTGCACTCCGGAAGTCCGAAACCGTGTACCGGCACTCCCTCAACCACGACACCGGCGAGTACGAGGACGACGTCGAAGGGGGCCCAACCACTTGCCTGGTTGTTGAGGACCGTCCCCGACATCTCGTGATCTTCCCCTGAGCGACTCTGTCGGGCAGGTGCGTTGGGCCTTGATTCCTTCAATGACCTGATTACGACTCAGTCGGTCAGCATTACAGCGTCATGCTGGCCCCGGGGATTGCCCCCGCCAAAGGGCCCGCCACCAAGCAAGACGCCACGGATCTTGTGTCGTGTCAAGCCATCGAGACAGCGGAGTGCGCGCCGACCCAGCGTCGGCGCGCACTCCCGCGTGATCGTGCCCGCTACCGGGTCAGGCGGTGAACCGGATCCGGCGGCGGCGGGCGAACAGGAACATGGTCAAGCCGGCTGTGAGCAGGACGCCCGCGCCACCCGCGATGGCTGCCGCCCCGGGGCCGGTCTTCGGCAGGCCACCGCCGCCGCCGACACCGCCGCAGTTGTCGGGCTGCTCCCAGGTGAACTCATCTTCACCCAGCGCTTCCGAGAAGACGAACACCGTGAAGCCCTCGGAGGCCTCGAACGTGCGGGACGCAGACTTTCCGGGCGCCACCACGACCGAGCCGGTGTCGCCCTCACTGGTCTCGAAAAGGACCTCGATCGTCTCCTGCTCCGCCGGGTTCTCGATTTGCAGGATCAGCGAGTCGCAGGTGAACTCGCCGGCGACGGTCGCGCAGCCGTCGGGCTGCGCGAAGCCACCCTCGGCCTTGAACTTGCCGTCCTCGCCCCACGTGACCTCGATCTGACTGGGAGCGCCATCGATGTGGGCGACCTCGGTCTCGCCGGCGTCGACCTCGATGTCGTCGAGGTGGCTACCCTCAACCTTCAGAGTGAACGTGACCGAGTGGTCGGTCGGGTTGTCCAGCATCACGTCGACCGAGCCGTCGCAGTTCGACTCGAACGACACGCTCGGCTTCTGGTGGTCGCTCTCCTCCTTCTTGCACTCGCCTGTGAGATCGAGGCTCGCCTCGGCCTCACGGTGCTCGTCCGTGCCGAAGGTGAGCTTCACCGACAGGCCCGCGGTCTCGGTGTCGCCGGGCAGCAGGAGCGCCTCGGTCAGCGCCACACCGGGAGCCAGGTTCGCGCCCGCCTTGATGTTCTTGGCGTCGGGGTTGTCCGGCTGGTAGTGGACCTCGTCGAGAATCGCGGGATAGTCGGTCGGGCCGCTGATGAGTGTCCAGGTCACCTCCCAGTCGCCGGACGCGAGGCACTTGTAGTCACCGGACAGGGTTGCGTTGTGGGCGCTCGCGGGCGCCGCGAAGGAGACCGCGGCTGCCAGGCCGACGAACATCGCGCCGAGGATGGCCAAGGGTCGGCGCAGTGAGAGCTTTGAACGGTTCACGCGTACTCCTGAGGGGCGGGGCTTCAGGGCGCAGTAAGGGGCGTCAACACGTCCCTACGTCGCCTGCCGGCTGCACGGGCGGCCAGCACAGCGACCGACCTTAGCGGCTCCTGAAGCAAGCGATGCTCCAGCAGGCAGACATAAGTATGGTGATGCGGATTCGTGACCGTTGATATACGAACTGTGATGGACCTGACGCATGGGGTGCTTGGGTTCACTCCGGCCACCCGGCACGGGCGTTCCGACCGCGTACCGCCACTCCCTGCCGCCTTGTCGCCGGCATGCTCGACGGCCGGCGCCTGAGCGCCCCTGGCAAGGCTCGCGCAGCCGATTCCTCCCGGACATGCTCTTGCGTCTCGTCCCATCCGAATGATGGTTCTGCCGCCGGTATGTCACTGTCCATTGTGTGCATTGCTGTAGATCTGCGCTGGCCGTCGTTCCATGGTGTTCAGGAATGCCGACACGGCACGTTGGCGCACGCGAGGGACGGACGCTGAGCGGCTGCCCCAGGCGGGACGGGACAGGTCTTTGGGGTGTTAGAGGTGGGACGGGGCGGGTGATCTTCCCCAATTCAGCCGGTGGCGTTCACGTAGGTGAAGATCAAACGTTCATGACCGCCGCCATCGCGCTGATTTCCAGGAGCGCCCCCGGCACCGCAAGCCCAGCAACACGTGCAGCGGTAACGAGCGGCGGTGCTCCGGCGCGGGCGAGCCGTGGGGCGATCGCACCGTAGGCCGCGGCAATGTCGGCATCGGCGGCGATGAGCACCGTCCACGCAACGACGTCGGCGAGCGTCGCTCCGGCGGCGCGCAGGGCGATCTCGACGTTGTCGACGGCCCGCACTGCCTGGGCCGCCGCGTCATCGTCGGCGACGACCTTGCCCGTCGCGTCCACGCCGTTCTGGCCACCGATGTAGATCATCGTCGCCCCGGGTGGAACCACCGCTCCATGGCTGAAGGCAGGGCTCCGCACGAGGCCATCAGGTTGCAAGTATCGAATTTCCATGGGTGAAGCCTTCCACCCGGCACCGGCATCGAGGCGAACGAGGTCGCCCCCTCGCCGCATCGGCTGTCCAGATGTCGCACCCGCCCGAGGCTGGATCGATCGTCGGTGCGATGTCGGCTCGAGTGGCACGCGGGCGGCGTCCAGCGTGCCACGAGCCGAGACTGCGTGCGGGGAGTCGCTCAGGCGACGACGCCGAACCCGCCGGTCCAGGAGACCTTCTCGGCGACGGCCAGGGTCAGTTGCAGGAAGCCGATCGCTTCCAGCTCACGAGCGCGACGCAGGCTGCCGGCGTCGATGACGCGCAGACCGCCGGCAGTGATCACGCCGGCCAGCAGGGCTTTGGCGTCCGCGTCGTCGCCGGCGATGAGCACGGTCGCCGGCAGCGGGCCCACGGTGCCGGCGGCCAGGGTGGCCGCGAAGTTGGTGTTGAACGCCTTGAGCACGCGCGCCTGCGGCAGCGCGGCGGCGATCTCCGCGGTGGCCGAGCCGTCGGCCGCGACGGTCAGGGAATCGAAGGTCTCGAAGTTCAACGGGTTGGTGATGTCGATGACGATCTTGCCGGCGAGCTGGTCGGCGCGCTTGGCGAGAACGTCGGCCACGGCCGGGTACGGCACGGCGAGTACGACGATGTCGCCGGTGACCGGCTTATCGGCGTCGGCGTGGCCGTACGCCTCGACGGTGTTGCCGCCTGCGATCACGATGTCGGCGATGGCGCGGCCCATGTTTCCCGTGCCGATGATGCTGACGTGTGCCATGGAGATCCCCTCGGGAGAATTGGTTGTATCTACAACAAACACCATACGCCGGTATGGTTGTAGATGCAAGTATCTTCGGGAAGGATGTAGCGGTGGACATGCGGTGGCTGAGCCGAGAAGAACTTGCAGCGTGGGTACGCTTCGCCGCCGTGCTGGAGCTGTTGCCCGGAGTACTCGACGCTCAGCTCCGGCGTGACGCCGGACTGACGCATTTCCAATACTACGTACTCGCGATGCTGTCCGAGGCCCCGCAGCAGACCCTGCGGATGACCTCGCTGGCGATGCAGACCCACGCCACCCTGCCCCGGCTGTCCCACGTGGCACACCGGCTGGAGACGCTCGGCCTGGTCGAGCGGTTCCCGTGCCCGCAGGACGCGCGGGCCACGAACATCCGACTCACACCCGCCGGCCGGCAGAAGGTCCACGACAGTGCGCCGGGGCACGTCACGAACGTCCGCCAGCATGTCATCGACGCCCTGACCCCCGAACAGGTGCACCACCTGGCCGACATCACCACTGCCATGCTTCACCGGCTCGACCCCGACGGCGCCATGACTGCCGCCTACACCCGCTACGACCCGAACCCCCCGACGGCATAGCACCCAAGTGCCCGTCGGCCAGAACGGAGCCCTCGTCGACTCGCGAGGTCATGTGCATAGCGACATAGTGAGCCGGTGAGGACCCCGCCTACCGTGGCGAGGCCTCGTCGCGAGAGGAGGAAGGCCCATGGGCGACAGGTTGACGGCCATGGCGAGTACCCTGATCAACGCCGACCCGGCGGACATCTGGGCGGTGATCACCGATCCCGACCAATTGGGCCAGGCGTTCTTCGGCGCCAAGGTGGAAACCGACTTGCGCGTCGGCAGCCCGGTCACCTACCGCGGCGAGTGGCAGGGCAGACACTTCGAGGACAAGGGCGAGATCGTCGAGGTCGACCAGAACCGGGTCCTGCAGTTCACCCATTTCAGCCCGCTCAGCGGGCAGCCCGACATCCCCGAGAACTACCACACCGTCACCTTCGAGCTATCACCTCGCGAGGACGGGACGGAATTGGTTATCACCCAGACGAACGCGGCCAGCCAGGAGGAGCGCAAGCACTCCGAAGCCAATTGGGCGAAGGTTCTGGACAGCATCAAGCAGGCGGCCGAGGGTTGACGCCGTCACGACGGTTCGAGCGGTGTCGGGTCCGGCGAGTGGGTCGGCCGGGGACGACTGACCGCTACGGTGACAGTTCTTGCGCGCGAGCGGTGAAGAGCTGTCGCTCCCGTGCGTTGCGGGTCATCGCGGCGGCCCGTTCGAACTCCTGCCGGGCTTCGCCGTCGCGGCCGAGCCGGGCGAGCAGGTCACCACGGACGGCTGACAGCAGCGCGTACTGCGGCAGGTCGACGCCGCCGGCGATGGCCAGACCTTCGGCCGGGCGGCCGGCGTTCGCCACGGCAACCGCCCGGTTCAGCTCGACGATCGGCGAGGGGGAAACGTGCGCGAGCAGGTCGTACAGCTCGGCTATGTGCGTCCAGTCGGTGTCTTCGGCCCGCGCGGCACGGGCATGGCAGGCGGCGATCGCGGCCTGCAGCGCGTACGGGCCGAACGTGCCCTCGGTCCGGGCGAGCGCCGCCAGACCACGCCGGATGAGCAGCCGGTCCCAGCGCCGCCGGTCCTGATCCTGCAGCAGGATGGGGCTGCCGTCGGCGGCGGTGCGAGCGGCCGTCCGCGACGCTTGTAGCTCCATGAGTGCGACCAGGCCGTGGACTTCTGGTTCGGCCGGGGCCAGCCCGGCCAACAGCCGGCCCAGGCGCAGCGCCTCATTGCAAAGCGCCGGGCGCATCCAGTCGTCGCCGGCTGTCGCCGCGTACCCCTCGTTGAAGATCAGATAGATGACCTCGAGCACCGATGCGAGCCGATCGGACGCCTCGGCCGGTGGCGGCAGCTCGATCGGGATCCGGCGCTCGGCCAGGGTGCGCTTGGCGCGGGTGATCCGTTTGCCGATGGTGGCCTCGGGGACCAGGTACGCGCGGGCGATCTGATCCGTGCTCAGCCCGCCGAGCAGGCGCAGCGTGAGCGCGACCCGCGCCTCGGGCGGCAGGACCGGGTGGCAGGTGGTGAAGATCAGTCGGAGCAGGTCGTCACCGACGTAGTCGTCGAGTCCGGCGGCGATGTCCGGGTCGACGCTCGGCGGCGTGGCCCGGCCGACTTCGTGCAGCTTCTGCTGATACGTGCTCTGCCGGCGCAGCGCGTCGATGGCCCGGTGCTTGGCCGTGGCCATCAGCCAGGACGCCGGGTGGTCCGGTACCCCGTCGACCGGCCACCGCTCGAGCGCGATGACCATGGTGTCCTGGGCGAGTTCCTCGGCCAGGCCGATGTCGCGGACGGTCCGCGCAAGCGTGGCGACGATGCGGGCGGACTCGAGCCGCCACACCGCCGCCAGCGTGCGATGAGGATCGGGACTGGTCATGTCCCGATCCTCATCTTCGGAAGCGGTCGGCTCACGCGGGGGCGGTGAAATCCTCGGGGCCCATCACCTTCAGCACGTCGGCCTCACCCTCCCATTCCGGCCAGAGGTCCCGGTGCAGCCGGAGGAACCGGTTGGCCCACTCGACCGCCTCCTCCTTGTCCCGCACCTGGTAAACCGCGTAGCTGATGGTCTCTTTGGCCTCGGCGAACGGCCCGTCGGTCACACTGAGCCGGCCGCCGTACAGGCCGACCCGTGCGCCGGCGGAACTCGGGGAGAGCCCGGCTGTGTCCAGCAGCGCGCCGGCGGCGCTCGCTTCCTCGCCCAGCTTCGCGATCGCCCCCATGAGTTCCGGCGGCGGCGGTGTCGCTGGACGGTTGCCCTTGAGCAGTATCAGGTAGCGCATGGTCGGATCCTTTCAGACAGTTCCGGTCGGATTGCGGTAAGCGTGAAGGCATACGGTGGTCAGCCACGCGCAGACGGTGAGGACGGCGGCGCAGAAGGCCAGCGTGGTGGGACCGTGGGAGCCGCTCGCGATGCCGGCGAACCCGGCCAGAAAACCGACCCCGGTGACCCGGGAGAACCAGGCGAGCCCTCGTTCTCCCGTACGGGCGAAGTGGCTGCCCAGGATGAGGCAGGCCGCGGTCAGGCAGAGGAACCCGACGCCGCCGATCATGAAGTGCAGCATGCCGTGCCAGCTGACGGCGGCGGTCTCGGGTGTGCCGACCGGGAAGCCGGCCGCCGGGTCGGCCCGGAAGACGGCCGCGCCGACCATCCCGGTCCCGTAGCCGCCGATCAGGGCGGGCGCCCAGGTCCGGGCCCGCCCGGGGGCGAGGGCACGGCGGAGGCCGACCGCGGCGGCGATGGTCATCGTCCCGCTGACAGCGAAGTTCGTCGTCTGGATCCAGCCGAGGTGGCCGTTCTCCAACAGGCTCCAGGCATGCCTGCTGAGATCGAAGCCGGGCCGGGTCAGCGCCTGGGCGAGACTGACCGCGACATAGACCGGCCCGGCGATGAGGCCGTAGCCGAGCAGGGACTTGGTGGTTTGCATCGCTGGGGTGCAGGTAAACGTCGTCATGCTCAGTCCTCGAACGGGCCGGACCGTTTCGGACAACGTCGACCAAGATTTTCCTAACGGCGGCCGGAGTGCGGCGCTCGTGGTGGATGGTGGGCTACCGGTGCGCGCTACCTAGCCGATGACCGGAACTGGCGCGAGCCGCTGCAGTTGGGTGACGTGAGAGGGTTTCAGTTCCTCGAGACACGTGGCGCCGAGCAGGCGCATGGTACGGGCGATCTCGGCCGCCAGGATATCGATCGCACGATGGACGCCCGCCTCGCCGCCGGCCATGAGTCCATACAGGTAGGCGCGGCCGATCAGCGTGAATCGGGCGCCCATCGCGACCGCGGCGACGATGTCCGCGCCGGACATGATCCCGGTGTCGATATGGATCTCGTAGGCATCGCCGATCTCGCGGACGACCCGCGGCAGGAGATGGAAGGGTATCGGGGCCCGGTCCAGCTGGCGACCGCCGTGGTTGGAGAGCACGATGCCGTCCACGCCGACGTCGGCTACCCGGCGAGCGTCCTCGACGCTCTGGATACCCTTGACGACGATCTTTCCGGGCCAACGGTCGCGAATCCAGGCGAGATCATCGATACCTACCGTGGGGTCGAACATCGTGTCGATCAGCTCGCCGATGGTGCCGGACCAGCGGTCGAGCGAAGCGAACGACAACGGCTCCGTGGTCAGAAAATCCACCCACCACCATGGTCGCGGTATCGCGTTGATGACGGTTCCGAGGCTGATGTTCGGCGGTATGGAGAAGCCGTTACGTCTGTCGCGGAGCCTGGCTCCGGCGACGGGGACGTCAACGGTTACCAGAAGGGTGTCGAATCCGGCTCGCGCGGCCCGATCGACGAGCGCCATGGATCGATCGCGGTCCTTCCACAGATACAGCTGGAACCAGTTGCGACCGTCCGGGTTGGCGGCCCGGACGTCCTCGATCGCCGTGGTGGCCATGGTGGACAGGCAGAATGGGATGCCGTGGCGGCCGGCGGCACGTGCACCGGCGAGCTCGCCTTCGGTGTGCATCATCCGAGTGAACCCGGTGGGCGCTATTCCGAACGGCAACGCGACGGGGCCACCCAGCACGTCCCAGGCGGTGGTCACCCTGGAGACATCCTTGAGGATCGCCGGATGGAACTCGATGTCTTCGAACGCTTGCCGCGCGCGGGCCAGGGAGATCTCCGCCTCCGCCGCCCCTTCGGTGTAGTCGAAGGCGGCTTTCGGCGTTCGACGCCGGGCGATCCGCCGAAGGTCGTAGATGGTCTGAGCCTTCGCCAGCCGAGTCTCCTTGAATTTCAGGCTTGGCCTCCTGAACTTCAAGAGAGGTGCCAGGTCACGGATCTTGGGCACTCGACGGTCAACCACGACGTCTCCTTACGTGCGCTGGGCTCGGCGAGACCGATGACCAGCACACCGTAGGGCTCGCGCCAACGCCTCCGCAGCCTTCCGGTGCCGAAGACGTAGGCGCCGGCCCGGCGGGCCACGGGTGCGGCGCCGCTCACCGCCTCGTGGTCGCGCTGCTCGCCCAAGGTGCAGGGTCTGCTTGGACGACGACCTGCCGGGCGCGTAGCTGGCGCCCGGCAAGCGGCGATGTTCATCGGGTGATCGGCGGCTGGACCGAAATGCGGGGTGGAGCGAGGAATTCACGGAGTACGGGGGCGAGCGCGGACGCGGCGACGTTGTGGGATTGGCCGCGAAGCGTCCGGTACGCCGCGCCGGGCACGGTGTCGGCCACCGTCCGGGTACCGCTCTGGAGGGCGGCGGGGCTCTTGGTGCCGGACACGGCGAGCGTGGGTGTGGGGACCCGGCTCAGCCAGGTCGCCGGGTCGGCGGCGCCCGTGGTGAAGACGGCAAGGTCGTAGGGCAGCGACGGTGCCACGGCCCGCATCTTCGGCCACATCGGGGTTAGCCGCATCAAGTAGTAGGCAGCGGCCGGCGCTCCCATGACCCGGGTGAAGTAGTAATTCACCGCTTGGTCGCGGCGGTCGGTGGCGATCAGTGTGGACAGCCGGTCGGCCGCGTCGGGGGGCGGCTGGTGCCCGCCGGGTTGGTCGGTGACCAGCGGCGGTTCCCACGTCACGAGCCGGTCGATCGGCGCGCCGGCGGCGGCCGCCAGCAGCGCCAGGATCGCGCCGGACGAGAAGCCGGCCACGGACGCGGAGCCGCCGGCCGCGCCGATGACCGCCTTGAGGTCTTCGATCTCGCGCTCGATCGCGTACGGGGCGGTGTCGCCACTGTCGCCGCGCCCGCGACGGTCATAGGCGTAGACGGTGAACTGGTCGGCGAGCAGTGGAGCCAGCTTCGGGGCCGGCCCGAAGCCTCGGCTGCAGAAGGCGCCGTCGACGAGGACCAGAGCCGGTCCCTGACCGATCCGGTCGTAAACCAACACGGTGCCGTCAGCTGAGGTGATCGTTTGGGTGGACATGATGGGTCATCTCCTCGAATGGGTTGGGGTGGACGCGGTGACCCGCCGGACGGTCAGGCGATGCGGCTCAAGTGCCGGACGAGCGCAGCGGTGAACAGGAACGCCGATGTCATGATCAGGTAGAGGAGTACGGTGCCCACAGGAGTTGTCTGAACGGCCGGGACCAGCAGCACCGCGACGGCGACGCCGGTGGTGGCGGCGGCCCGTCCGCGGTCGCCCGTACGGCGTAGCCACACCGCGAGGGTGACCAGCAGGACGACCCAGCTGAGCACCGAGGTGCCGAACCCGACGCCATGCAGAACCGAGGCCAGGCTGACGTGTTCGGGGTATCCGGCCGGGGCGCCCGCGGGATATCCGAACGCCGGGTCCGGCGGCCAGACTCCCGCGACGATCTGGCCCGCGCCGAGCAGAAGGGCGGAAGCGGCGGCGACGAACCGTGCCCGGCCGGTCAGGCTGCGCGCGAGTCCGACACCGGTGGCGATGTTGAGAATTCCGGTGACGACGAAGACCGTCTGCTGGATCCAGCCGTGCGGCCCGTTACTGAGGAAGCTGAACGCATGGCGGGTCAGATCGAAGCCCGGGTTGAGGGGCAACTGCGCGAAGCTGCCGAGCAGGAAGACGGGCCCGGCGTAGGCGCCGAAGGTCAGCCACTGGCGGGCGGACGTGGTCGTGGTGGGCGGAACCGAGGGGATGGTGGGACGGACCATGATGCTCACGGGGACCTCCTGGTGTGACGTTTGTCAACCAGGCGTCGGGCGAGGGTGGCCGGCTTCGACAGGCAGGGGTCAGGAATTTTCCGCGGCGCGGCGTAACAGCACGGCCCGTTCCGACTCGTTGCGAGTCAGCGCGGCGGCGGTGCGGAACTCGGCGGCCGCCTCGGCCGCCCGACCGGCGTGCGCCAACAGGTCCCCCCGCACGCTGGGTAACAGCGGCGAGGCCGACAGCAGGGGATCCTCGCGTAACGGGGCGAGGACGGCCAACCCGGCCGCCGGGCCGTGGGCACGACCGTGTGCGACGGCCCGGTTCACCTCGACGACCGGGCTCGGGGCGGCCTCCGCGAGGAGGTCGTACAGCTGGGCGATCCGCGCCCAGTCGGTGTCGGCGGCATGCACCGCCCGCGCGTGGCAGGCGGCGATCTCCGCCTGCAGAACGTAGGCGCCGACGGGTCTGCCCGACCCCTCGGCCCGGGCCAGTGCCGCCAGGCCGCGGCGGATCAGCAGCTGATCCCAGCGGCGGCGGTCCTGCGCTTCGAGCAGCACCGGGGTTCCGTCCGGGGCGACCCGTGCGGGCACGCGGGAGGCCTGGAGTTGCAGCAACGCCAGCAACCCATGTACCTCGGGATCGGCGGGTACAAGGTCGGCCAACATCCGCGCCAGCCGGATGGCCTCATGGCACAGGTCCGGCCGCATCCAGTCGTTGCCGGCGGTGGCGGTGTAGCCCTCGTTGAAGATCAGGTAGATCACGGCCATCACGTCGCCGAGGCGTGCCGCACGCTCCGCGCCCGTCGGCAGGTCGAGTTCGGCTCGCGCCTCGACAAGCGTGCGTTTGGCCCGGGAGATCCGTTGTCCGACCGTGGCGTCCCTCACCAGGAAACCGCGCGCGATCTCGGCAGTGGTCAGCCCGCCCACCAACCGGAGGGTCAACGCGGCGCGCGTCTCTGGGGCCAGTACCGGGTGGCAGGTGAGGAAGATGAGCCGGAGTACGTCGTCCTCGATGTGATCGACTGCTCCGATCAGGTCAGGCAGGTGAGCCTCCTGGATCTCCTGACCGAGTTCAGCGGTTCTGCGGCGCTGGACCTCGCTATGGCGGAAATGGTCCACGGCGCGGCGCTTCGCGATCGCCATCAGCCAGGCGCCAGGGTTGGCCGGGACGCCATCGCGCGGCCATTGCTCCAGCGCGGCGACCATCGCGTCTTGAGCCAGATCCTCGGCGAGACCGATATCTCGGGTCATGCGGGTCAAGGCGCCGATCAGCCGGGCGGACTCCTGCCGCCACACCGTGGTGACCGCGTTGACGGGCGCAGACCGGGCGGAGTTCACGCCGGTCATGCTAGGCGTCCCCGGGCGACCCGTCCGTTGGGCCGGCGATCCGTCGTACCTCCACGGATCCTTCCCATTCCGGCCAGAACTCCCGGTGCAGTTCCGCAACGCGCCGCGCGTGGCGCACCGCTTCCTCCTGCGATGGCACATCCAGGATCGAGAACCCGCCCGCGACCTCCTTGGCTTCGGCGTACGGTCCATCGGTGACCGTCACGTGGCCGCCGGCCACGCGGATCTCCGTGCTGAGCGCCGTGGGAAACAGGCCACCGGCATCCACCATCGCCCTTGACGCGAGCATTTCGCCTATGCCACGACCCATCGCCGCCGCCAGCGCCGGCGGCGGCGGACCGATGTCCTCGCGCATCTTGACCATTACGAGAAACCGCATGGGTGCATCATCACGGACCCGGTGGGCGAGCGCCAGCAAGCAGCCAGCTGAGCCGGTCGCCGGCTCCGGATGAGCTTTGCGCGACGGCGGCGCCCGACAAGAACGTCGCCCTCGCCGGCCGTCGGCCGCTCCGCACCGCTTACGATATCGCCGCCGCTGTCCGGCTCAGAAGCCCGCCGACGAAAGGGGGCCGAAGCACATGGCGCGAATCTTCATCACCGGTTCCGCCGGCGGGCTGGGGCGGGCAGCCGCTGAGACCCTGCTCGGCGACGGGCACGAGATCATCGTGCACGCCCGCAGCTCGGAACGCCTGGCGGCCGTGACGGACCTCGTCGGCCGCGGTGGGTCAACCGTCGTGGGAGACCTGGCCGACCTGGACGAGACGCGGGCGGTGGCCGAGCAGGTCAACCAGCTCGGCCCGGTTGACGCGGTGATCCACAATGCCGGCGTCTACAACGGACCGCACGTCCTGCCGGTCAACATCGTCGCCCCGTACCTGCTCACCGCCCTCATCCATGGGCCGCAGCGGCTGGTGTACCTCAGCAGCGGCATGCACCACGGCGGACGAGCGGAGGTGGCCGGGCAGGACTGGACTGGACAACGCCAGACCGGCTCCTACTCCGACAGCAAACTGTTCGTCGCCACCCTCGCGGTCGCCATCGCCCGAAAATGGCCCGGCGTCTACAGCAACGCCGTAGATCCCGGATGGGTACCCACCAGAATGGGTGGACCCGGCGCTCCCGATGATCTCCGGCTGGGCCACCTCACCCAAGAATGGCTCGCCACCAGTGACGAACCAGCGGCCCGCAGCAGCGGCGGATACTGGTTCCACCAGCGGCTCCGTAATCCGCACCCGGCGGTGCACGACACCCAGTTCCAGGACGACCTTCTCGACGCTTTGGCGCGCTTCACCGGCGTGCCGCTGCCCTGAGGCGAGATCAAGAAGAGCAATCGCGGCACCAGGCAGGGTCGGCTGTGTCAATT